>Ga0207914_100047_pt1 | contig 70939 bp, 57 predicted proteins | sample DeeseametaMP2497_FD_184171 | JGI IMG/M metagenome (GOLD analysis project Ga0207914, IMG submission 184171) | Marine microbial communities from East of Antigua and Barbuda, Atlantic Ocean - MP2497 (SPAdes) | ecosystem: Environmental > Aquatic > Marine > Oceanic | place: East of Antigua and... | reverse complement strand
CTCGACAGGGTGTGGGAGAGTAGGACACCGCCGAACACAAACCCCAGAAATACCCCCTCGACCACCAGGTCGAGGGGGTATTTCTGCATTCCCACACCACCAATAACCCACCACCACCCCGAGCACATCACCCCGAGCACACCCCACCGCGCCCATCGATGGGAGAGCGACCATGTACGCCCGTCGGGACGGGTGGTTGGCGAGAGCCTGGGGGAGCGTAGCGGGAGAGTGTGAGGGTGTCGTCTCGGATCAGGTGGTCGGGTGAGCGAGTACGGTTTCGGCGGATCGTCCGCGAAGTGTGACGCTCTCACCGAATTCCCAGTGCCCAGCCTCGGACCGATTGGCACCGTCGACGGTGACCTTGGATGCCAGGATTGCGCCTGGGGCGTTCTTCGCCAGGTCGGATAGGCGTGCTGCCTCGTTGACCGGATCGCCGATCACTGTGTACTCGAACCGGGACTTCGCCCCCACATTGCCGGCGACGGCCCGACCGGAAGCGACGCCGACCGCTGCGCTGCACTCGGGGACTTCGTCGACAAGACGAGAGCTGATCTTGCGGGCAGCCGCGAGGGCGCACCCGCAGTGATCCTCGATATCGCCTGGTGCGCCGAAGATGGCGAGCGCGGCATCGCCTTCGAATTTGTTGATGAAACCACCGTGCTGGTCGACCTCGTCGACGACCACGGCGAAGAAGCGATTCAGAAGAGCCACGACTTCCGTCGGTGGCTGTGACGACGCGATTTCCGTCGATCCGACCAAGTCGATGAAGAAGACTGCGATGTCGCGTTCCTCTCCACCAAGTTCGGACGTTTTGTTCAGTGCTGCTTCGGCCACCTCTTGGCCCACGTGTCGTCCGAACAGATCCCGGATCTTTTCGCGCTCGCGAATTCCGTCGGCCATTCTGTTGAACCCGCTCTGCAATTCACCGAGCTCGGTGCCGTCGTAGACAGCCACCTTCACCTCGGTATTTCCGCGTTCGACCTCCGCCATACCCAACCTGACATTGCGAATTGGTGCTGTAGTGGCGATTCCGCCGAGCAGTGTGAGCAGCAGACCGAAGACGAGAGTGATGGCACCGAGCGCGAGGATGGCGACGGCCAATTGCGTGGAACCGGTGCGGTACGGGCGAATGAAGCTGAATATCGCAATGATCATCAGGCCCGCCACCGGTACACCGGTGCCGAGTAGCCAGGAGAGGATGGACCGTCCCATGACTCCCGCGATTCGGATGCGTCGCGGATCTCCGGCTTCGAGCGCGCGAGCGGCGGCAGGCCTCAACGCGAATTCGCTCAGCAGGTAGCTGAAGGCACAAACGACAGTCCCGCCGGCGCCGATCGTGAAGGCTACTTTCGGGATCGCCTCAGGGTCGATCATGCCGTCGATCGTGGTGATGAGGACCAACCCGCCGGTCCACAGAACAATTTGCAGCTTCGTGAGCTGCCACGGCATCGACAGCGTCGTGACCTGTTCGTGGCGAGTCGGATGTCGGTCTTCGATCGCCCACCGTAGAGCGCGCACAGCCCGCGTCGTACCCACCAGAACACCGACGATGAACGCCAGGCTGACATACACCGGGACCACGATGAAGTTGACCCACCAGTACTTCTCGACGTCAAGCACGTTCGGCCCCGGGACGACGACGCTGACGAGGGCGCCGACGATGATCGCCCCGATCAGATTTGAGCCCAACAAGAAAGTCGTCAGAAGAAGTTGGACACGAATGCGTCGTCGCCTGGGTGATTCGGTGGTGTCACCGAGAAGATGTGATCCGAGGGGCGCGGCGGATCGTGTCAGTTGCGGCATGGTCGTCACAGACTAACTGTCGGTCTGGCTTAGGGTAGGTGGGTGCGTCTAGTTATTGCTCGTTGCCAAGTGGACTATGTCGGCCGACTCACTGCTCACCTTCCGCCTGCTAGACGCCTACTTCTGGTGAAGTCCGACGGCTCTGTGAGCGTCCACGCAGACGACCGTGCGTACAAGCCTCTCAACTGGATGTCACCGCCATGCTGGATGGCGGAGAGCAGCGAGGACGGCAAGCTGACGTGGATCGTGACCAACAAAGCCGGTGAGGAATTGCGGATTCTCATCGAGGACATCGAGCTCGACTCCAGCCACGAGCTCGGCGTCGATCCGGGACTGATCAAAGACGGAGTCGAGTCGCATCTGCAGGAGCTGCTCGCCGAGCACGTGGAGACTCTCGGCGACGGCTACACGCTTGTTCGGCGCGAATACATGACGGCGATCGGGCCCGTGGATTTGCTGTGTCGAAACGCCGATGGCGGAACTGTGGCGGTCGAGATCAAGAGGCGGGGCGAAATCGACGGCGTCGAGCAGCTGACGCGCTATCTCGAATTGCTGAACCGCGATCCAGTGCTGGCTCCGGTGAGCGGCGTGTTCGCGGCCCAGAGCATCAAGCCCCAGGCCAAGACGCTGGCGACCGACCGGGGCATTCGATGCCTCACGCTGGACTACGACGTGCTGAGGGGAACCGACAGCACGGAATTCCGGCTCTTCTGACTACATCTCCTACACTCGAGATGTGCCTCGACGGAACCACGACCGCAGACCGAATCGGAAGACTGCCAACGCACGTGGGCCGCATCCCGATTCGTTGATGGGCGGCGCCCGCGTCGAAGCGGGCCCGTCCGGTTGGGCTGACGAGGAGTTCACCTCGCGAACTGTGCCTGGCAATCGCGCAACCAAGACTTATCGGTGCCCAGGGTGTGATCACGAAATACGTCCTGGTGTCGCCCACGTCGTGGCGTGGCCCGCCGACGAACTCGGGGGTCCGGACAATCGGCGGCACTGGCACACCGGCTGCTGGTCCGGACGCGGGACGCGCGGCCTGACGAGGCGCTGGTCGTAGTCGGCCAGCACCCCATCGGCTCGATCCGGTCACGCATTCAGGATGTAGCTTCCGCCTTTTCGGGGGAGGCGCCGTTGTCCTTCGCTCCGTTGCCCTTGGTGTTGCCGTCCTTGCCTGTTTCGCTGGCATCGGACCCGTCCAACAGTTCACTCTCGCGGTTGACCGAGGCGAGCATGGCAGGCACGGAGTCCAGCTGACCGCGAATACCGAGAAGCTGCGCGAGCACGCGGCTGCGCAGGACCCGAAGTTCCTCGGCGAGCTCTTTCGAATGGGCGATACGGCGTTCGGCTTGCTCGGTTGCCGATTGCAGTCGGCGGGTGGCCTCGCTGGTGGCTTCTTCGATGCGGTGCGCAGCGTCGGCCTTGCTCGACGACTCGAGGTCCTCGAGCGCGGTGAGTATCTTGGTGCGCCGTTCCGCCATCGTGATTTCGAAGTCTTCCTGAACCTTCGCGCGCTTGGCCTCCGATTCGGCGGCCAGACGATCGCGCTCGGTTTGTGCGGCTTCGACGACACGAGCAGCCTCGGTACGCGCCTGGGCCATCGTCTGCTCGTGTTCGGTCGCCAGCGCGGTGCGCCGCTCTTCCAGCTCTGCGACGAGTGACTCGTGGCGGGCGCGAAGACGTGCGCTCTCCTGCTCGGCGACGGACACCATTTCCTCTGCCTCGGAGTGTGCCTTGGCGCGAACCTCCGAAGCCTCGTCCGATGCCAGCCGCAGCATTCGCGAGATACGGTCGCTCATCCCCTCGGCAGTGGTCGGGGGAACGGAAAGGCGATCGATGTCCTTGCGAAGTTCGTCGATCTCGTCGCGAGCGTCGTCGAGTTGCTTGGCCAGGTCGCGCGCTTGCGACGCGGCGGCGTCACGGTCGGCAGTGGTCAGCCGCAGTTCGGCGTCGAATCGTTCGAAATAGTTGGTGACTTCGTCGCGATCGAATCCCTTCCGGACGATGGAGAAGGGAAGTTGCACACCGCTGCGCTCTTGCTCGTAGGCCATGGCGTCAATTTACCGGTGCGTAGGGTGCGTGGCCATCGGGTGGGTCAATGGGGTGCACTGGCAGGCTCGACCAGCTCGATCAGCACGCCACCGGCATCCTTCGGATGGATGAAGTTGATTCGTGAATCAGCGGTGCCGCGTCGGGGCGTGTCGTACAGAAGCCGAACTCCGTGGCCGCGCAAGTCGACCGAGATCTCGTCGATGTCGGTGACGCGGTAGGCCAGTTGCTGCAGGCCGGGACCGTTGCGGCCGATGAACTTCGCGATCGTCGAGTTCTCGTCGAGAGGGGCCAGGAGCTGAAGTGCCGTTGCGCCGGCGGGCGCGCCGGGGAACGAGAGCATCGCTTCCCGAACGCCTTGGCCCTCGTTGATCTCCTCGTGGACGGAAACCATCCCCAGGTGCTCGGTGTACCAGGCGATCGCGACATCGAGGTCGGGGACGGCTACGCCAGCATGGTCGATCGCGGTGACAAGCTCGGATCGGACCGGGAGTCCGGCGGAGGACGACGTGGTAGAGGTCCCCGTGGTGGACGGCGTAGTTGAAGTCATAGAGTCGACGTTAGCGTCAGTGCCGTCGAAATGCCCACCGGGGTTGTCGACTGAAATCGGCATCTGACTGTTCGATCGAGAACGAGTGGAGGAAAAACGTGACCACGTCTGTCATCGTGGCTGGGGCTCGAACCCCGGTCGGTCGGTTGTCCGGGTCGCTGAAGGGTCTGTCGGGCTCGGATCTGGGCGGCGTCGCGATCAAGGGTGCGCTCGAGAAAGCAGGTGTCGCGCCGGAACTCGTGGAGTACGTCGTGATGGGGCAGGTTCTCACCGCAGGTGCCGGCCAGATTCCGGCGCGTCAGGCGGCCGTTGCGGCGGGTATTCCGATGGACGTTCCTGCTTTGACGATCAACAAGGTGTGTCTGTCGGGTATCAACGCCATAGCGCTGGCGGATCAGATGATTCGTGCAGGCGAGTTCGACGTGGTCGTCGCGGGCGGTCAGGAGTCGATGACCCAGGCTCCGCACTTGCTCGAGAAGAGCCGCGCCGGCTTCAAATACGGTGACGTCACCATGCGCGACCATCTCGCTTTCGACGGCCTGTACGACATTTTCACCGATCAGGCAATGGGCGGGTTGACCGAATGCCGCAACGAGGGCGCTACCGCGAGCACCCGCGAAGAACAGGACGCGTTTGCGGCGGAGTCGCATCAGCGAGCGGCGGCAGCCTGGAAGAATGGTGTTTTCGACGACGAAGTCGTCCCGGTCTCGATCCCGCAGCGCAAGGGTGATCCGATCGTGTTCGCGGAGGACGAGGGCATTCGCGCGGACACCACGCCCGACACGCTCGCCGCCCTACGTCCGGCCTTCAGTAAGACGGGCACGATCACGGCCGGCAATGCCTCCACCATCAATGACGGGGCCGCCGCGGTCATCGTGATGAGCAAGGAGAAGGCCGAGAGTCTCGGATTGTCCTGGATCGCAGAGATCGGCGCGCACGGTGTGGTGGCGGGCCCTGATTCGTCACTTCAGTCTCAGCCGGCTCGCGCAATCGCCAAGGCGTGCGAAAAGGAAGGCGTGGACCCGAAGGATCTCGATCTGATCGAGATCAACGAAGCATTCGCGGCGGTCGGTATCGCCTCGACGCGGGAACTCGGGGTGAGCGAGGACAAGGTCAACGTCAACGGCGGTGCCATCGCGATCGGGCATCCCCTCGGCATGTCCGGTGCCCGTATCGTGCTGCATCTGGCATTGGAACTGCAGCGCCGCGGCGGAGGAACCGGCGCAGCGGCATTGTGCGGTGGTGGTGGCCAAGGTGACGCCTTGATCGTCCGCGTCCCGGCGAAGTAGCGGTGACGGTGGCTCTGATCGATGCACTCCAATGAGACCAGAGCCACCACGCCGGGCCACTACACAGTGTCGTAGGGGTCGGGCACAATGGTCGTCATGTTGAATTTCTTCGATCTGAGCACCACCGCCAAGCGTTTCCGCTTCGTCGCAGTCCTCGAGGCCTTCACCTGGCTCGGACTGCTGATCGGTATGGCATTCAAGTACATCCCCGCTGATGGCAACGAGATCGGCGTGAAGATCTTCGGACCGATTCACGGAGCTGTGTTCGTGCTCTATCTGGTCGTGACCGTCATCACCGCGGTGAAGTTGAAGTGGAATGCGGTCACCACGATTCTTGCCGCTGTGGCGAGCGTGCCGCCTTTCGGCACGGTGATATTCGAGGTGTGGGCTGCCCGAACCGGACGGATGGCGGAGCTGAACACCCAGCAGCCGAGTCTGGCAAAAGGTGTGGGCGCCGCTTAACCGACCTCGCGGGTAGAAGACCGACCCGGATGGTGACAAACTGTACGGCGTGACTCGACCCGGATCTCGCTCGTCAGCCCGTCCTCCAGCAGCCGTTCCCGCATCCATCGCCGGCGCCGTCGATCTCTCCGGTTTGAAAGATCGGCCGGCGCCCCCAGCTGCGGCGGGAGGCGACGAGGACGCGTCGGGCCTGCCTCCGATCGTCGACGTGACGACTGCTTCCTTCGAGGCGGAGGTACTGCGGCGATCCTCGCAGGTTCCCGTCATCGTCGATCTGGGATCTGCTCGGTCACCCCAGTCCGTCGCGCTGACTCGCCAGCTCGGACAGCTGGCACTTGAGGCCGGCGGTCGGTGGGTTCACGCGCGCGTCGATGTCGACAGCAATCCTCAGATCGCACAGGCCTTCGGTGTCCAGGCCATCCCGACGGTCGTTGCCGTTGCCGGGGGCCAGCCATTGGCGGACCTCCAGGGCGCGCAGTCCGAGGAGCAGCTCCGCAAGTGGCTCGAGGCGATAGAGCAGGCCACGGCAGGAAAGCTGACCGGGCCTCCCGGAGCCGCATCGGTCGAAGAAGAACCCGAGCCCGAGGATCCGCGGCTCGTTGCGGCCGAGGAGGCCCTGGGTGAGGGCGACTTCGACGCCGCTATCGCGCAATACCAGGCGATCATCGACGCCGAGCCTGCGAACTCCGACGCCAAGTCTGCGCTTCGCCAGGTGAAGTTTCTTGCCCGTGTACAGAACGTCGACGAGAGTGCCGTGGCGAAGGCCGATGCGGCACCGGGCGATGTGGCCGCGCAGATCGAGGCTTCCGACGTCGAGTTGTCGCAGCAGAAACCAGAAGCAGCGTTCGCTCGGCTGATCGACGGCGTCAAGCGCACAGCCGGAGACGAGCGCACGCAGCTCCGAACTCGGCTCCTCGAGTTGTTCGAGTTGTTCGACCCTGCCGATCCAGTGGTGGTGGCGGCTCGGCGAAAGCTGGCTTCGGCCCTGTACTGATCTACCGGTAGCGGACGGTGCAGGTCTCCTGCCCGCCCAGCACTCCCGAGCGGAAGGCGTCGACCCGCGAGAACCCGCTCGGGAGCGTGACGCCGTTGATATCGCTCGCGGTCAGGCCGTCGCTGAGAAGTCCGGAAACAGCCTCGTCGAGATCGCCGGGGGACAGCCACACCTCGAGTCCCGAGGCCTCTGGATTCTCGGCGCTGAGCCCTGCCGTGATGACCCCGGCCAGACAGGCGGATCGCAACGCGGTCTGGGGATTGTCCAGCGCTTGACCGGCTTCTTTCTGCACCGCCAGCGTGTAGCGCGAGGCGAAGAGCACGTACGCGCTGTAGTCACCGGAGACGTTGAGCGGAATGACATCGCCGCGGCGAGGCTCCTCGGCGGTACCGAGTTCGGCGAGCGCGTCGACGTCGACGCCCAGGACGTTCGTCGACGCGCAGTACGAGACCGGTTCCGTGGATGTGCCGTCGGGACAGTTGGTGTCGCTTCCGTCATAGGACACCGTGGGCGGATCGCTCAGTTGCAGCAGCGTTTCGAACGAGCGAACGAACGCGTCGAGCGATTCGGTGGTGACCGGCAGTTCGCCGTCGTCCTCGGCATCGCTGAACTTCTGTGGAAGGTCTGCGCGACGTGATTCGATCTCGTTCTCGTCGATGTTCAGGCACGCGGATGCGCCGTCGGTGAATCCGATCTGCACCGCGGTGACGCGTTCGAAGGCCGAGCCGTGCACCGATTCCGGGTCGTTCGGATCCACATCTCGCACAGCGACGGTTGCCGCGAGGACCCCGTTGAGTCCGTCGGAGGTGTTGATCGTGAAGTGCGGAGACTTGTCTTCGGCAACGTGCCGGATGAACGCGCCGGCGAAGCAGTCAGCCTGCTGCTCGGCGACGATGGTCGGGGTGTCGTCGCCGACGAGACCGGACTGGTGCTGGATGGAATGCCCGTATTCGTGAGCCATGACCATGACCACTGCCATCGGCCCGAAGGCGTCGATCAAGGCAGGCAGCAGAATTGTTCGGTCCCAGCCGATCGAGTCCTCTCTCGTGCAGTACGCCGCATTGGGAATACCCCCGGTGCGGAACCCGCAGAATCTGACGCCGTCGCCGTCGGCTTCACTCGCATCCCAGGAGATCAGGTCGGCCACGGGTCTGAATGGAGTCTTGAACAGCTCGGGATAGGTCTGCGTCCAGTAGCGCTGAATGTCGTCGATCGCGTTGGTGGCGATGATGTCGGAGTCGGTCCCCTCGGAGCCCTGCACCTCGAGGTCGGAGTTCCGTGCGCCCGGTCGAGGTCCGCTGGGTCCGTCGGTGACGGGCAGACCGGCCACGTTGAACGGGTTCTCGTAGATGGAAACGGCTCGGCCGTCGACTACCTGACCGCAACCGGCCAGCAGCAACACCGCCGCGAGGGTCGAGGCGAGCAATGCGGTCGTACTCGGAATGCGTCGGGTACGACCGCCACTCATCTATCGCTCCAGTTTGATCCAGATCGCTCCGTTGGCAGGCAGTGCGACCTGTGCTGACGCCGGCCGACCGTGCCACGAGTGCGACGTCGCGGTTACTTCTCCATAATTGCCGACGCCTGTCCCGCCGTACGAGGTTGCATCCGTGTTGAGGATCTCGACCCAACGTCCAGGTTCCGGTAATCCGACACGATAGTCGCCCCGTACCACTCCGGAGAAGTTGAAGACGCACGCGATCACCGAACCGTCGGACCCGTAGCGCAGGAAACTGAGTACGTTGTTCTCGGTGTCGTTGGCGTCGATCCAGGAATATCCGCTGGGAGAGGTGTCGAGTGTCCACAGCGCGGGGTGGTCGCAGTAGACCCTGTTGAGATCGCTGACCAGGCTCAATATCCCTCGGTGCAGGCCGTGGTCGTTGTTCTCGTCGAGTTGATACCAATCGAGGCCGCGTTCCTCCGACCACTCCCGCGTCTGCCCGTACTCCTGACCCATGAAGAGCAACTGCTTGCCGGGATGCGCCCACATGTAGGCGAGCAGCCCGCGCAATCCGGCGGCCTTTGCGTGATCGTCGCCCGGCATGCGCGTCCACAGCGTGCCTTTGCCGTGCACCACCTCGTCGTGGCTGATGGGGAGTAGGTAGTTCTCGCTCCAGGCGTAGACGGCCGAGAAGGTGATCTCGTGATGGTGGTAGGTCCGATGAATCGGATCACGCCCCAGGAACCCGAGCGTGTCGTGCATCCAGCCCATGTTCCACTTCATATTGAAGCCGAGACCACCGACACTCGTCGGACGTGTGACGCCGGGCCACGCCGTCGACTCCTCGGCGACCGTGACGACGCCAGTGAACTTCTTGTGCACGGTGGCGTTCATCTCCTGCAGGAACGACACCGCCTCGAGGTTCTCGCGGCCACCGTGGATGTTCGGGCTCCACCCGCCCTCGGGGCGGGAGTAGTCCAGGTACAGCATCGACGCGACAGCATCGACGCGCAGTCCGTCTATGTGGAACTCGTCGAGCCAGAACAGAGCGTTGGCGACGAGAAAGTTGCGGACTTCGCGACGACCGAAATCGAATACCAGTGTGCCCCAGTCGAGTTGCTCGCCGCGCTGGGGATCGCCGTGCTCGTACAGAGCGCCGCCGTCGAAACGTGCCAACGCCCACTCGTCCTTGGGGAAGTGGGCCGGAACCCAGTCGACGATAACGCCGATTCCCTTGGCGTGCAAATGATCCACGAAGAAACGAAAGTCGTCGGGGCTGCCGAAACGCGATGTAGGTGCGTAGTAGGAGGTGACCTGGTAGCCCCACGAGCCACCGAAGGGGTGCTCGGCCACGGGCAGCAGCTCGACATGCGTGAAGCCGGTCTCGAGGATGTAATCGGCCAGCTGCTCGGCCAACTCTCGGTACCCGAGATTCTGCCGCCACGACGCGAGATGAATCTCGTAGACGCTCATCGGCGCTGCGGTCGGTTCGACGGCGGCGCGTGCATCCAGCCATCCGTCATCGGTCCACTCGAACGACGAGCTCGACACGACAGATGCGGTGGCAGGCGGGATCTCGGTCGCGAAGGCCATCGGATCGGCCTTGTCGCGAGCGACACCATCGGAGCCATGTACCCGGTACTTGTAGACGGCTCCCGGAGCGAGATCGGGTATGAACAGCTCCCAGACACCGGTGGATCCGAGCGCGCGCATGGGAAAGCTACGGCCTGTCCAACCGTCGAAGTCTCCGATGACGGTGACACCCGAGGCCGCGGGCGCCCACACGGCGAACGAGACGCCGCTGACGTCGCCGTCGAGGGTGGTGTAGTTCTGCTCGTGTGCGCCGAGGATGTCCCAGAGCCGCTCGTGACGCCCTTCACCGAACAGGTGAAGATCGAGTTCGCCGAGGGTGGGTAGGAAGCGGTAACCATCGGCCGAGACCGCAGTGTGGCCACCGGGCCACGTCACCGCCAGTCGATAGTCCATCAGATCCTCGAACGGAACGACGCCCGAGAACACGCCGTGGGCAACGTGCGTCAGGGGATAGTCGGCATCGCCGATGCGGGCGACCACCGACTCGGCGTTGGGCTTGAGCGCGCGGATCGCGGTGCCACCCTCGACGGTGTGCGCACCCAGGATCGAGTGCGGGTTGTAATGCTTGCCCTGAGCGAGCAACTCGATGTCGTTGTCGCTCGGTGGGGCGATGTCAGGCGTGCTCGGCTTGTCGCTCACGTTGGTTTGCACTCACTTCCAGTTGCCGCGGTAGGCCAGTTCGAGTCGCTGAGGGTAGGGGATGGGCGGTAGCGACATGATGTGCGCGACGGCCTTCAACGGCTCGAGTTTGACGAAATTGGCTTGGCCCCAATGGTATTGCTGTCCGGTGACTTCATCGGTGACCGTGAGGCTGTCATGCCAATCGAGACCGATCTCGGGCATGTCCAGCCAGATGGTGCCTTCCTCCGGGCCGAACGGGTCCAGATTGATCACCACCAGAACCGAGTCGCCGGTGTTGGCGTCGAACTTCGAGTAGGCAATCAGCGCGTCGTTGTCGACGTGGTGAAAGTGGATGTTGCGCAGTTGCTGCAGAGCCGGGTGCGCGCGCCGGATCGAGTTCAACTTGCCCAGCCAGGGCTCGAGCGACTCGCCTCGCGCCAGAGCGCCCTCGTAGTCGCGTGGCCGAAGCTGATATTTCTCCGAATCCAGGTACTCCTCACTGCCGGGGCGCACCGCCTGATGCTCGTACAGCTCGTACCCGGAGTAGACCCCCCACGTCGGTGACATCGTCGCCGCCAGCGCTGCGCGCAGCGCGAACATTCCAGGCCCGCCGTGCTGAAGGCACTCGTGCAGGATGTCCGGGGTGTTGACGAACAAGTTCGGGCGAGCGTCGTCGGCTCGGTGGGCGTGCTCCTCGGCGAACTGGGTCAGCTCACCCTTTGCTACCCGCCAGGTGAAGTACGTGTAGGACTGGGTGAACCCGCGCATCGCCAACCCGTACATCCGTGCAGGTCTGGTGAACGCCTCGGCCAGGAACAGCACGTCCGGATCGGTCTTCTTGATCTCCGCAATCAACCATTCCCAGAAGTTCGGCGGCTTGGTGTGCGGGTTGTCGACCCGAAAGATCTTCACGCCCAGGGAAATCCAGTAGCGCACCACGCGAAGCACCTCGTCGTAGATGCCGCGTCGATCGTTGTCGAAGTTGACCGGGTAGATGTCCTGGTACTTCTTCGGTGGATTCTCTGCGTAGGCGATGGTGCCGTCCGGGAGGACGGTGAACCATTCCGGGTGTTCAGCAGCCCACGGGTGGTCGGGCGCGGCCTGCAGGGCGAGATCGAGCGCAATCTCGAGATCGAGCTCGTGGGCTGCGTCGACGAAGGCCCGGAAGTCCGACTCGGTACCGAGTTCGGGATGAATGGCGTCGTGGCCCCCGTCCGCGGACCCGATCGCCCAGGGTGAGCCCACGTCGTCGGGACCCGGTGTGAGGGTGTTGTTGGGGCCCTTGCGGTTGACGATTCCGATCGGGTGGATCGGCGGGAGATACACCACGTCGAAACCCATGCGCGCGATCCGCGGCAGCATGGCTGTCGACGTCGCGAACGTGCCGTGGCGCGGCGAACCGTCCTCGTTCCACCCGCCCGTCGATCGTGGGAAGAACTCGTACCACGACCCGTGCAGCGCGCGAGTGCGGTCGACCCAGATGTTGATCGCCGCCGACCGAGTCACCAGCTCACGCAGGGGATGTTCGGCCAGCAGTGCTGTGACTTCGGAGGTGAACGCGGGCGAGACTCGTCCGGGCAGTTGGCGGTCGGTATCCCGCAGTGCGGTCACCACGTCATCGAGCAGTGCTCGGTCCTCGGTGGGCACACCTTCGGCTGCACGCTCGAACGCGCGCGCGCCGAGCTCGAGGTCGTTTGCAAGTTCGGCTGCGTTCTGGCCGACTCCCAACTTGGCCTCGACGGCATGCCTCCAGGTGGCGACCGGATCCGACCACGCTTCGATCCGGCATATCCAGTATCCGGGGGTCGACGGAGTGAACACCGCGTGAAAGTTGTCCGGTTCCGATCCGGGCGTCATTGTTGTGCGCTGGGAAGACCGCATACCCGGTCCACGAACCGCCAGTGTCGCCGCTACGGCGTCGTGACCCTCGCGCCAGACGACCGCTGATACCGGAAAAGCTTCGCCCACAACTGCTTTCGCGGGATACTTACCGGTAGTGGTGTCTGGAAGGACATTGTCGATACCGAGTCGACCTGTCACTTCACGCTCCATTCTTTTCCCTCTACTGCAGGCCGCAGGTGATGCAGCTGCACAGTTACCGATGGTCCGCGAACTCTCCTTGTCAACCGTAGTGCAGTAGCGCCGGTCATGTCGCAGTCGGACAAGATCGAGCGTGACGCTACGCAGCATCGGGCAAAGTGGGTAGGCTTCGAGCCGTGAAAGCTTTGCGTCGGTTCACTGTCCGCGCCCACTTGCCTCAACGCCTGAATGCCCTGGGCGAGCTGTCGACAAACCTTCGCTGGTCGTGGCACCCGCCCACGCAGGCGCTGTTCGAGGAAATCGACCCGCTGCTCTGGGTGGACCTCGAGCGAGACCCGATTGCTCTCCTCGGTGCCGTCGGACCGTCGCACCTGGAAGCACTGGCGACCGACGAGGACTTCGTGAGCCGCCTCGACCAGTTGGCCGCCGATCTTCGTGACTACATGACGCGGCCGCTGTGGTACCAGAAGCAGCTGCGCAACGGATCGCCTCTGCCGACGGGAATCGGGTACTTCTCGATGGAGTTCGGAGTCAGTGAAGTCCTGCCGAATTACTCCGGAGGGTTGGGAATCCTGGCCGGAGACCACCTGAAGGCTGCATCCGACCTGGGGCTGCCACTGATCGGCGTCGGGCTGCTCTACCGGTCGGGCTACTTCCGCCAATCGTTGACCGCCGAGGGGTGGCAGGCCGAGCGATACCCGTCCCTCGACCCCCATGGGTTGCCTGTCCGGCTGCTGGCGGATGAGTCGGGAGCCGCCGTCCTGGTCCGTGTCTCGATGCCCGGCGGCAGAGTGCTGCGAGCGCGCGTCTGGATTGCGCAGGTCGGGCGAGTCCCGCTGCTGCTGCTCGACTCGGACATCTCCGACAATGATCCCGAGCTTCGCGGAGTGACCGACAGGCTCTACGGCGGCGACCAGGATCACCGAATCAAGCAGGAGATCCTCGCGGGCATCGGGGGAGTCAGAGCGATCCGCGCGTACACCCACGAGTACGGACTGCCGGACCCGGAAGTGTTCCACATGAACGAGGGGCACGCAGGCTTTCTCGGTGCGGAGCGCATTCGGGAATTGGTGACGGTGCAGGGACTGGATTTCGACTCGGCGCTGGCCTCGGTGCGAGCGGGCACGGTGTTCACCACGCATACACCCGTGCCTGCGGGGATCGATCGGTTCCCGGCAGACCTGGTGCGGCACTACTTCGGCAGTGATGGCACCGCCGATTCGGCGCTGCTACCGGGGCTTCCGATGGAACGTGTCCTCGCGCTGGGCGGCGAGACCGATCGCTCCGTGTTCAATATGGCGCACATGGGTCTGCGTCTGGGGCAGCGCGCCAACGGTGTGTCGAAGCTGCACGGCACGGTCAGTCGCGAGATGTTCAGCGAACTCTGGCGCGGATTCGATGCCTCGGAGGTGCCGATCGGCTCGGTGACCAACGGGGTGCACGCGCCGACCTGGGCGGCGCCGGAATGGATGGACATCGCGCGTGCTGTCGCGGGCCCGCAGGCGGTGGAGGAGGCTCGCGGTTGGGAGCAGTTGCACACCGTCGAGGCGGACACTCTGTGGGCAACGCGGAACGAGCTACGCGGAAAATTGGTGGACGAGGTTCGCCGCCGGGTTCGCCGTTCGGCGCTCGAACGTGGCGCTACGCAGGCCGAAATCGGTTGGACATCAGGTGTTTTCGATCCCGATGTGCTCACAGTCGGTTTCGCTCGTCGCGTACCCACCTACAAGCGTCTGACGCTGATGTTGCGTGAACCGGAACGGCTCAAGCGACTGCTGCTGGATCCGGACAGGCCACTTCAACTGGTCGTGGCCGGCAAGTCCCACCCCGCAGACGACGGTGGCAAAGCACTCATCCAGCAGATCGTGCGGTTTGCCGACCAAGCAGACGTGCGTCACCGAATCGTCTTCCTCCCCGACTACGACATGTCCATGGCGCGCTTCCTGTACTGGGGATGCGACGTGTGGCTCAACAACCCCCTGCGTCCGCTCGAGGCCTGCGGCACATCCGGGATGAAGTCGGCGCTCAACGGCGGTCTCAACCTCTCCATCCGCGATGGCTGGTGGGACGAGATGTACGACGGTGAAAACGGCTGGGCCATCCCGACGGCCGACGGTGTCACCGACGAGCATCGGCGCGACGATCTCGAGGCATCCGCGCTCTACGAACTGCTCGAGAATTCGGTTCTGCCGAAGTTCTACGACCGCACCGATGGTGTTCCGAGCAGATGGATAGAGATGGTGCGTCACACCCTCGAACATCTGGGGCCGAAGGTGCTTGCATCGCGAATGGTTCGCGACTACACGCTGGGCTATTACGCGCCGGCTGCCGAATCGGCTCGCGCTGTCGACGCCGACAGCTACGCGGGCGCACGATCGATTGCCGCCTACCGACGCCGCGTCGAGGGCGCGTGGCACTCGGTCGAGGTAGTTCAGGTGGACAGCGAGGGCCTGCCCGACACGCCGGTGATAGGTGCCGAACTCACACTGCGAGCGTATGTTCGGCTCGGTGGCCTGTCGCCGGACGATGTGGTCGTCCAGGCGGTGTTGGGGCGAGTCGACGATGACGAGAATCTGACCGACATCCGTACCGTGAGGATGGCTCACACGGGAACCGAGTCCCTCGGGGAGGTTTTCGCAACCGATGCCGCGCTTCCGGTCAGCGGTGCGGTGGGCTACACCGTCCGGGTGCTACCGCACCACGAACTGCTGGTCGAAGACGCCGAACTCGGTTTGGTGAAGACACCGAACGTGTGAGGGTCGGTCAGCGCTCGGCCAGCCTGGTGAGTGCTCTACGGACGACCTCGGGGTCGGACGTCTCCCAGAACGGTGGAAGCGAGGCCCGGAGGTAGCCCCCGTAGCGGGCCGTCGCCAGCCGCGAGTCGAGCATCGCGACCACCCCGCGGTCGTTGACGCTCCGGAGAAGCCGGCCGACTCCCTGCGCGAGCAACAGTGCTGCATGGTTGGCGGCGACGGACAGGAATCCGTTGCCCCCACGTGACTGGACGGCTTGTTGACGCGCGACGAGCAGCGGATCGTCCGGTCGGGGAAACGGAATTCGATCGAGAATGACCAGGCTCAACGACGGGCCGGGTACGTCGACCCCCTGCCACAAGGACAGCGTGCCGAACAGCGAGGTGGCTTCGTCCTCGGCGAACTTGGTGACCAGAGCGCCGGTGGCGTCATCGCCCTGACACAGCACCGGTGTGTCGAGGCGTTCGCGCATCGCCTCGGCTGCTGTCTTCGCGGCGCGCATCGAGGAGAACAGGCCGAGCGTGCGGCCACCCGCAGCGCCGACGAGTGCTTCGATCTCGTCGAGGTACAGCGGTGAGAGTCCATCGCGGCCGGGCGGCGGGAGGTGCTCCGCGACATAGAGGATGCCGGCTTTGGCGTGGTCGAACGGTGAGCCGACGTCGAGCGAATTCCAGTGAATCGAGGCCGTGTCCGACGGCGGTTCTGCACCGGAGGACATGGCAGTCTCGCTCCGCGCCGAATTCTCGGCCGGTAGCCCCCAGTTGACGGCCAGTCCGTCGAACGACCCACCGACGGTCAAAGTGGCCGAGGTCAGCACCACCGTCGATTCGGCGAACAATCGTGACCGCAGCAGCCCGCCCACCGACAGGGGAGCCATCCGGACGGTGCGTTTGACCGAACCGCGGAAGTCGTCGACGGCGTGCCACACGACGTCCTTGCGTTGTGCCGGGTCGGGCTCGTCGAAGGCTGTGAGGACCCGGACGGCGCTGTCGTGCACCTCGTCCACTGCAACGAGAGCTGCGTTGCGCGCGGCGGCGGCCTCGGGGTCTGTGTTGGCCAAACCGGATCGCTGCGGGCCGATCGCAGTGCGCACTGCCCAGGCACTGTCGCGGATGGAGGCCAGTGCTGGTCCGACACCGTCGGGTAGCGCGGCCCACCGACCCGCCGGCAGATCGTCGAGAATGGCGCCCCAGTTCTCTGCGGCGCCGTCAAGGGCGTCGACGATGTCTTCCTCGATCAGTTTGCTGCATCGTCGTGCCGCGGCTGTGACCGTCGCGGCCGACAGCTCCGAGGTGGCGACACCGGTGACCCGGTCGACCAGCTCGTGCGCCTCGTCGATCACGACGACATCGTGCTCGGGCAGAATCTGAATGCCCGTGATGGCATCGATGGCAAGCAGCGCGTGGTTGGTGACGACGACATCGACCTGCGAGGCCTCGGTGCGCGCCCGTTCGGCGAAACAGTCCTCGCCGACAGGGCAGCGTGACTTGCCCAGGCACTCGCGCGCGGTGACGCTGACCTGGCGCCACGCCTGGTCGCTGACGCCGGGCACGACATCGTCGCGATCACCGGTTTCGGTATCGGAGGACCATTTCGTCAACCGCACCACCTCGCGGCCGAGTCGGGAGATGGCGAAGGCGTCGAACAGTTCGGCATCCGGAGCATCCTCAGAAGCGCCGGTGTGGATCTTGTTCATGCACAGGTAGTTGTTGCGCCCCTTGAGTATCGCGAACTTCGGGCGCCGACCGAGTGCCTCGGCGAGCGCGTCGGACAGGCGCGGGAGATCACGGTCGACGAGCTGGCGCTGCAGCGCGATGGTGGCGGTGGAGACGACCACTGTCTTTCCGGACTCGACAGCATGCCGAATGCTGGGAACGAGATAGGCGAGCGACTTGCCGGTACCCGTGCCCGCCTGGACCGCGAGGTGCTCGCCGGTGTCGATCGAGTGCGCGACAGCCGACGCCATGGTGAGCTGGTTGCTGCGTTCCTTGCCGCCGAGTGCATGCACCGCGACCTTCAGGAGGGCGGGCACTGTGGGCAGTTCGGTCTTGGATGGCACCGAAGAAGGGTACTTCCATGGGCGGCGCTCCGCGCAGGTGCGTGAAAATACATAGCCCGTCCTGTATTTCCGCGCACATGCGCCGAAGGCGCCTAGGCGTCGACGAATCGCGTGGGGATCGCGGGATCGCCGTTCGAGAGCTTGAGCCCCTCCCATGGCAGGCTCACGAGTCGGCTACGCAGGAGCGCTCGTGAGTCCGCGAGCGCCGGCAACCCGTCGACGACGTGGCCTTCGCGGACATAGGGCACGGTCAGTGGGGTGCCGACGAGGTCGTCGTCGATCGGCGGCGGGCTGCCCAACGGATACACGACCTCCTCGACTGCCGTTCCGGTGGCGCGGGTGGCGCGCAGCGCAGCCTTGGCGCCGCCCCGTGTCTGCTTGTGGTCGCTGCGCTTGGCCACGGGGCGTCCGTCGACGGTGACGAGTTTGTAGACCATCCCCGCAGTGGGGGCGCCCGATCCGGTCACCAGGGAGGTCCCGACGCCGTAGGAGTCCACGGGCTCCGCGCGCAGCGCGGCGATGGCGTACTCGTCGAGGTCGCCGGAGACGACGATCTTGGTTTTGGTGGCACCGAGATCGTCGAGTTGGCGCCGCACCTGTCCCGCCAGCACGCCCAGATCGCCGGAGTCGATGCGCACGCCGCCGAGATCGGGGCCGGCGACCTCGATCGCGTTGGCGACTCCCGCGCTGATGTCGTACGTATCGACCAGCAGGGTCGTCGAGACGCCGAGCGCTCGGATCTGTGCGGCGAATGCGGCCTTCTCGTTCGGTCCGTCCGCGCCCGTGTACAGCAGGGTGAACGCGTGCGCGGAGGTCCCGGCGCCAGGAAGTCCGTGGCGACGAACTGCTTCCAGGTTCGAGGTAGCGGAGAACCCAGCGATGTATGCCGCGCGGGACGAGGCGACAGCGGCTTCCTCGTGCGTGCGTCGCGAGCCCATCTCGATGATGGGACGTGAGCCCGCCGAACTGGACATCCGGGCTGCCGCGGAGGCGATGGCACTGTCGTGGTTGAGGATCGACAGGGCGAGGGTTTCCAGGATCACGCATTCGGCGAAGGTGCCCCGGACGGACAGCACCGGCGAGCCTGGGAAGTACAGGTCTCCCTCGCGGTATCCGTCGATATCGCCGGAGAATCGATACTTCCTCAACCATTCCAGGGTGGATCCGTCGAGAAACGATCCCAGTGTGTCGAGTTCGTCCGGCCCGAAGCGAAACCGCGTCAAGGCTTCGATGAAGCGTGCGGTGCCGGCGACGACGCCGTACCGGCGTCCGTTCGGCAGGCGCCGCGCGAAGACCTCGAAACTGCACGGTATGTGAGCCGATCCGTCGGCGAGGGCCGCCGAGAGCATTGTGTACTCGTACTGATCGGTGAAGAGAGCTGTACTCGGGTCGCTGTCCGTTATGTCCGGACCCGGTGTCGATGCGGTAGGCACGGGATCAACACTACGAGGCTCGGGGGTGACGGTGTGCACCTCGGCCCAGCCGTCGTACCCTGTTCGTATGGCTTCAACGACGGCTGACGAGATCGCGGACATCGCCGCCGGGGCCCCGGTTCTGGCGGCGTCGCCACAAGCCGCGCCCGCCGAATCGGCCACCGTGGCCGCCGACGAGGCGCACGACGTGCCCTGGGTGACGATCGTCTGGGACGATCCGGTCAATCTGATGCACTACGTGACCTTCGTGTTCCAGAAGCTCTTCGGATACAGCAAGGCCAAGGCGACCGAGCTGATGATGCAGGTGCACTCCGAGGGCAAGGCCGTCGTGTCCAGCGGTGAACGAGACAAGATGGAAAACGATGTGCGCAAACTGCACGCAGCGGGCCTGTGGGCGACGATGCAGCAGGACAAGTAGTACGCCGACCGTAGGATCCGATTGCATCCGAGATGAAGGAAAGCTGACGCTGTGCGCACGTGGAGCAGGAAGAACTCACTCAGCGGAGTAAAAATTCGCTCGGACATGGATGCACGTGAGGCCGCCGTCCTGAGATCGCTCGTCGGATCGGTGATCGGATTGCTCCGCGACCGTGCCGCCGACGTTCCCACTGACGAGCTCGCGGCGATGACGGGTTTGCGCACCGGGCACAGCACTCCGCCGGAGGACGCTGCCCTGGCCCGTCTGCTCCCGGACTTTCACCGACGCGACCAGAGCGAGGACGGCTCGGACACCGCAGATCTCAACGGCGCGCTGCGCGGGCTACACGAACCGGACATCATCGACGAGAAGTTGCATGCCGGCAGCGTCATCCTCGACACGCTTCCGGCCTCCGGCGGAAAAATCGTCCTGACGCCCGAGCAGGCAGACGCCTGGTTGATGGGCCTCAACGACGTACGATTGGTTCTCGGAACCACGTTGGGTATCGACGCGGACACTCCGGAAGTTCTCGACGACGAGGACCCGCGAGCGCCTCACCTCGACGTGTACCACTGGCTGACCTGGATGCAGGATTCCCTGGTGCAGGTCCTCACTCCGTAGGAGGGCCGCCACGTGACTGGCCGCGCTGATTCACTCACCGACGTCGCGGGACTGTTGGTCGGTCACCACCACGCGCTCGATCCGTCGGCCACTCTCGGCTCCGGCGCTGCGACTGGCTGCACCGTCGTGCGGACCCTCGGCGGGGCCGTGGCCGCGGTCGACGTTCGCGGCGGGGGACCAGGCACCCGCGAGACCGACCTCCTCGATCCGAGCCACTCGGTGCAGCAGATCAACGCGATCCTGTTGACCGGTGGCAGCGCGTACGGTCTGGCCGCCGCCGACGGCGTCATGAGATGGCTCGAGGAACACGGGCACGGCATCCCCATGGGCAGTCCGGATCAGGTTGTGCCGATCGTGCCGGCGGCGGTGATCTTCGACCTGCCGGTCGGGGACTGGGCCGTTCGGCCGACGGCAGATTTCGGTTTCGCTGCCGCGGAGGCTGCCGCCGCAGATTTCGCAACAGGCTCGGTGGGCGCGGGCGTCGGCGCCCGAGCCGGGGTCCTCAAGGGCGGGGTGGGTACCGCGAGCACCATCATCGAGGGTGGACCGGCCGACGGGGTCACTGTCGGGGCGTTGATGGTCACCAACCCGGTGGGTTCGGTCTTCGATCCCCGCACCGGACTGCCCTGGGGCGTCGGTTCGGAAGGCCCGAAAGCCTTCGGAATGCGCAAGCCCGACGTGCACGAGCTGTGGAACGCCAACTCGCTCGCGGCGAAGGGAACGGCCCTCAATACCACCATCGGCGTGGTCGCCACGGACGTCGATCTGACGGCAGCCTCGTGCAAGCGACTCGCCGTGGCAGGTCACGACGGCTTGGCGCGGGCCATCCGTCCCGCCCACTCGCCGCTCGACGGGGACACGATCTTCGCGCTGTCCACCGGAACGAGATCGGTCGTCACCGAGACGTCGATGCCGAAAGCCTTCGCGGTGGACCTGCCGGTTCTCGACGCGGTCACCGCAGTGGCAGCGAACGTCGTCGAACGTGCCATCGTCCGCGCCCTGCTCGACGCCACATCGGTGGCGGGCATTCCCACCTATCGCTCCATCTTTCCGTCGGCGTTCGAGTCCTGAACGTCGGTACGCTTGGTGATGAACAGGACAAACCGGCCGCTCGAGGAAAGGCGTCACCGATGAGCGCGAACCCGTACCTGCCGACCCCGGCTCCGAAGCGGCCGGCGTGGCAGGAGGCCGGCATGCTCGTCGGCGCGTTCGTGGTGTTGCTGTGGATCATCGAGATCATCGATGTGGCATCCGGGAGTCGAGTCCAGCAGGCCGGAATCGAACCTCGCAGTATGGACGGTCTGTGGGGCATCCTGTTCGCGCCGGTGCTGCACGACGACTGGGCGCATCTGTTCGCCAACACGATTCCTGTGCTCATCCTCGGTTTCTTGGTGTTGCTCTCGGGAGTGGCGCGTGGACTGACAGCCACCGGGATCATCTGGGTTATCGGCGGCGTCGGCACCTGGCTGATCGGTGGCAGCAACGACAATCACATCGGGTCGTCGATTCTGATCTTCGGATTCATCTCCTACCTACTCACTCGTGGAATCTTCACCCGCAAGCTCGGGCAGTTGGCGATCGGCGTGGTGGTGTTCGTCGTCTACGGGAGCGCACTGTGGGGTGTTCTGCCCGCCACACCGGGTGTTTCTTGGCAGGGCCACCTGTTCGGGGCGATCGGCGGCGTCGTGGCTGCGTGGACGCTGTCGTCCGACGCGCGGGCGGCACGGGCCGTGCGGTGAAATCGCCGGCGCAAAAAACGCGATGCGTTTCGGCGTCGGCCGATCTCGTGGCAGCATGAGCGGTATGCGAATTACCGTCCTGGGATGTTCGGGCAGTGTGTCCGGGCCCGATTCCCCCGCGTCGGGCTATCTCCTCGACGAGTCGGAAACATCGCCACTCGTGCTGGACTTCGGCCCCGGCGTTCTCGGAGCGCTGCAGCGCTACGCAGACCCGGGCGATGTGAGCGTTTTTCTGACGCACCTGCATGCCGATCACTGCCTCGATGTACCGGGATTGCTGGTGTGGCGGCGCTACCATCCGAATCCCCCCGAGGGGCGGGCGCTGGTCTACGGGCCGAAGGACACCGCGTTCAGGCTCGGTGTCGCCTCCGCCGAGTGTGGCGGTCAGATCGACGACATGTCCGACACTCTCGATCTGCGGAGATGGACGGACGGGCGTGTGGTGCGCCACGGACGGCTGTCGATTCTCCCTCGCCAGGTCTACCACCCGCCCGAGTCATACGGGATGCGCATCACCACCGCCAAGGACAAGATCTTCGCGTACACCGGCGATACCGGAATGTGTCAGGCTGTCCGCGATATCGCGGACAGCGCTGACGTGCTGCTCGCCGAGGCCTCCTGGACGCACTCCCCGGATCGACCCGTAGGGGTCCACCTGTCCGGCACGGAGGCCGGCCAACTTGCGCGCGAGGCTGGCGTCGGCGAGCTGTTGTTGACGCATATTCCGCCGTGGACCTCTCGTGAGGATGTCATCGCCGAAGCCAAAGCCGAATTCAGCGGGCCCGTTCACGCGGTGTCGCCGGGGGATGTCTTCACCGTGTAGCGAGATGTTCAGGTAGGCCGTGAGTGGAGCCTGCGGAATGAACCTTCGATAGGGCCGTGAGTGGAGCCTGCGGAATGAACCTTCGATAGGCTGGCTGCGTGTCCAGACGAGAAGACGGAAGAGCGGATGACGAACTCCGCACCATTGCAATCACTCGAGGTTTCACCAGCAACCCTGCAGGGTCGGTTCTGGTCGAATTCGGTAATACCAGGGTGATGTGCACGGCGAGCGTGGAAGAGGGCGTTCCTCGGTGGCGCAAAGGAACCGGGCTGGGCTGGCTCACTGCCGAGTACGCCATGTTGCCCGCCGCCACGCACACTCGTAGCGGCCGCGAGTCCGTCAAGGGCAAGGTCGGAGGTCGCACTCAGGAGATCTCCAGGCTCGTCGGACGATCTCTGCGCGCATGCATCGATCTTGCCGCCATCGGCGAGAACACCATCGCACTCGATTGTGACGTTCTGCAGGCGGACGGAGGCACTCGCACAGCCGCCATCACCGGTGCATTCGTCGCCTTGTCCGACGCCGTCACCTACTTGCGCGCCGCGGGTCGCCTCGCCGACCCGCAGCCGATTTCGTGTCGTATCGCCGCAGTCAGTGTCGGAGTGGTCGACGGCAGGGTCCGCCTCGACCTGCCGTACGAGGAGGACGCGCGAGCCGAGGTCGACATGAACGTCGTCGCGACCGACACCGGCACGCTGGTCGAGGTGCAGGGGACCGGCGAGGGTGCGACGTTCCCGCGCTCGACTCTGGACAAACTGCTCGACTCGGCTCTCGGCGGCATCGAGCAGTTGTTCGAGGTGCAGAAGGCGGCACTGGCCGAACCGTATCCGGGCGTGCTACCCGAACCGGCGCCCACCGAGTCACCGAAGAAGAAGTTCGGTGGCTGACACCCGGCTGCTCGTAGCCAGTCGGAACAAGAAGAAACTGCGCGAACTGCGACGGGTCCTCGACTCTGCCGGCATTTCGGGAATCGAGCTCGTCGGTCTCGACGAGGTTCCCGAGTTCCCGGAGGCGCCGGAGACGGCGGCAACGTTCGAGGAAAATGCGCTGGCCAAAGCACGTGACGGTGCTGCGGCGACCGGATTGCCCTGTGTCGCCGATGATTCGGGCCTCGAGGTCGATGCGCTCAACGCGATGCCGGGTGTGTTGTCAGCGCGCTGGTCCGGAACCCATGGGGACGACGACGCCAACACCTCCCTGCTGCTGGCTCAGCTCGGTGACGTGCCGGACGAGCGCAGGGGAGCGGCGTTCGTCTCCGCCTGCGCTCTCGCGGTGCCGGGTGGATCGGAGACGGTGGTTCGGGGCGAGTGGCGGGGCGTAGTTTCTCGGGTTCCATTGGGGAGCAACGGTTTCGGCTATGACCCGGTGTTCGTGCCCGAGGGAGACGGGCGTTCTGCAGCGGAGCTGAGCGCGGAGGAAAAAGACGCCGTATCGCACCGTGGTCGTGCACTGCAGGCGCTGATTCCGGCCCTACACGCGCTGGCACCATAGGACCGGGATCAGCGTGAATCGGACAGCGGTGAATCGGACAGCGGTGAATCGGACAGCGGTGAATCGGGTACTGACAGGCGCCGTGCTGGCGGGTTGTCTGCTGCTGAGCTCGGGGGCATCGGCGCTTGCCTCACCTGCACAGGATTCGTTTCCCGAGGCTGCGCTGTACTCCGTGGTGCATCCCGAGGCCACGCTGCCCGGCGTGAACGACTACACGTGCACGCCGACTGCTGCGCACCCCGAGCCGGTCGTGTTGGTGCACGGTTTCCTCGAGAACTCCTATGTCAACTGGGCATCGCTCGGGCCGGCGCTCGCCGCCGAAGGATACTGCGTGTTCGCAATCGACTACGGCGAACTCGCCGGTGTCCCCGTGGGCGGGTTCGGTTCGATCGCCGACGGCGCTGCGGAACTGGCGGTGTTTGTCGACGAGGTCCGGCATGCCACAGGGGCCTCGACTGTGGCGCTGGTGGGTCATTCCAAAGGCGGCACGATCCCGCGGTACTACGTACGCTTCCTCGGCGGGAGCGAACACGTGTCGCAGATCGTGGCGTTGTCTCCGCCGAACTATCCGACGCCGGGGCCACCGGTCGACGAGGCGCTGGAGCGGCTGAACGTCCCGACTGACACCGTGCCCGGGGTCCGCTACACCACCATCGTCACCCGCTACGACCAGGTCGTCCCGTACACGGCCTCGCTTCTGACGGGGCCAGGCGCTCACAACATCGTCCTGCAGGATCTCTGTCCCGGCAACACCGTCGAGCACACCGGAATTTCCTACGACGGGGTTGCGCAACAACTCGTGCTTGCAGCCCTACAGGGCGAGATCGAAGACGGCGAGAACACGGCCGCCGTGAACTGTTGACTCAGACGCCGAAGTCGCGCTTGACCTGCGTGGTGCGCCAGTGTTCGACGACGAACGACAGAAACGGGATGGTGCCCGCGAGCAGTGTTCCGATCGTGCGAGCCAGCGGCCAGCGGACCTTGATGGCCAGGTCCACGGTGAAAATGAGGTAGATCAGATAAACCCAGCCGTGCACGACCGCGATCCAGCTCGGCACGTCCTCGACCCGGAAGATGTACTTGGCGACCATTTCCCCGGTGAGAACCAGCAGCCAGATGCCGGTGATGTACGCGAGCACTCGGTAGCGCAACAGAGCGGACGCGATCTTCTTCGTCCGGTCGGTCTGCGCGGGCTTCTCCGGTGCCGTGCTCACGTATGGGGCTCCTGTCTTCAGTCGCGTGAGCGGTCGAGCTCAGCGAGATAGCTGTTGTATTCGAGAAGTTGACGAGTCTCGAGGTCGGCCTCTTCGGCGGACACACGATCGTCCACGCTGCCGGGTGCGGGCCGCGCGGGAAGTAGATCGGCGGGGATCTCGCGGAGGACGTTCTCGGCTTCACTCTCGGGTGCGTCCGGCGACTCCGCCTCGTCTTCGAGTTTGACGAACTTGCGATACGCATAGATCACGAATGCCGCGAACAGTGGCCACTGCAGTGCGTACCCGAGGTTCTGACCGTTACCGCCGACAGCCTCGAATCGCTCCCACTGCCACCAGCCGAGCGCCAGGCACGCCGCCGCAGACAGCATGACCAGCGCGATGAGCGCAGGACGGCGTCCGGAGCGAGAATGTGCCACCCCACGAAGGTACCCGAGTCTCTACTACCTCTGGTAGTTCGGTGCGGGCCGGGGGAGTCCTGACTGGTCCGATGGCCCACAGGGCGGGGACCAACGGCTCTCGCGCCGGATCCGGCGGGTTGGTCGACTGGTGGCCGGAATTGATATCGAATGGTTGCGGGGAGTGAAGATGACCGACACGCTATCCGACAATGACCTTCTCGACCGTTACGTTCACGGTGTGCTCGTGCATTTGCCGAGGTCACGCCGGGACCAGGCTGACAAGGAGCTGCGGGAACGGGTCCGGAACGAATCCTACGGGCGCTCCACACGTGAGGTTCTCACCGAATTCGGTCCTCCGGAAGATCAGGCGCGCCGAGTCCGCGGAGCGCCGCGTCAGCTCATCGGGCCGCGCTTCTATGACACGTACGTGCGTGTTCTATGGCCTGCTGTCCGTGTGATGGCGATCGTCTTCGGAGGGGTGAGTCTGCGGCCCGTCCTGGTCGACAACGACACGACGCCGACAATCGGCAGGATTGTCGAAGAGGGGCTCACGTCGGCCTTCGCGGGCGCGATGTACGCCGCCCTCTGGGTCACCGTAGTCTTCGCGGTCATCGAGCGTTTCGCCCCGAATGCGGTGCTACGCGATTGGCATCCCGATGACCTCCCGCCGGTTCCGCACGGGCACGAGATCGCCCTCGGCGACGCGATCGCTGATCTTGTGTTCGCCGTCGCCTTGCTGGTCGTATCGCTGTGCTTCTTCCCGGCGCTGGCACCGTCGTTTCTCGCCGAAACCGCGGAGGGACTCGATGCCGGTGTGGTCGAGGGACTGTTGCCTGCTGTAGTCGTGGTTGCTGGGTTGTGGGTGTGTGTGGCAGGCGCGCAATTGATCGTGCGTGCCTGGAAAATGCCGGTCACTGTGATATCCATTGCGGCAAATCTGCTTGCCGTTGCCACAGCCGTCGCCGTCCTGGTGTACCGGCCCTACTTCTCGGCGGAATTCATCGCCAGTCGATATGGAGGTAACGACGGCAATCTGGGTACGGCACTCGATATCGCGATAGGTATAGGTGCCATCGCTGTGATTCTCGTGTGTGCCAACGACATTGTCACCACCGTCCGCAAATACCTCGCCCACCGCCAGGAGCTCTAGCCGGGACGCGAGATTTCCCATGGTGACAGAGGTGCATCGCAGGGACTTTCGGCCCTCCCCGCAGGCCGCACCCTGGGCCACGATCAAGTGATGACCGACGACGCTGTGATCGACATTTCCGGGCTGACGAAGTCTTTCGGCCACACTGTCGCACTCGACGCACTCGACCTGACTGTTCGCGCTGGTGAGGTGCACGGGTTCCTCGGGCCCAACGGCGCGGGGAAGACGACGACGATTCGTATCCTGCTGGGGTTGCTTCGTGCGGACGCCGGCTCGGTCCGGTTACTCGGGTTGGACCCCTGGACGGACGCGGTCGCCGCGCACGCCCGGCTCGCCTATGTGCCGGGTGAGGTCACGCTATGGCCGGGTATCACCGGCGGTGAGACCATTGACCTGCTGGCCAGACTGCGCGGTGGTGTGAATTCTGCTCGACGCGCCGAGATGCTCGAACGATTCGAACTCGACCCGACTGTGAAAGCTCGCGCCTATTCCAAGGGGAACCGACAGAAGGTGGCACTGGTTGCCGCGCTGGCATCGGACGCGGAACTGTTCTTGTTCGACGAACCGACAGCGGGTCTGGATCCGCTGAAGGAAGCGGAGTTTCAACGGTGTGTTCGTGAGCTGGTGAGCGAGGGACGCACGGTGCTGTTGTCCAGTCACATGCTTGCCGAGGTCGAGGCACTGTGCGATCGAGTCAGCATCGTTCGAAACGGTCGTACGGTGGAGAGCGGGTCTCTCGTCGAATTGCGGCATTTGAGCACGACGTCGATCACTGTCGAGACGGTGCACCCCACCGCTGCACTTGCGTCGACGCCGGGGGTGCACGAGCTGGTCTCGGATGGCACACACGCACGGTTCGCGGTCGAGACGGCGCAACTCGACGGTGTGCTCCGTGCGCTCGCCGATCTCGGTGTCGTCGCGATGAGCAGCAGTAGGCCGACACTGGAGGACATCTTTCTGCGTCACTACGAGGTCGATTCCCACTCGGTAGCGGGGACATCGTGAGTGGGGTCGCCGTGAGCAGCGACATCGTTACCACGGAGACGGCCTTTCCGCGCTCAGCGGGCTTCACCTCGCTTGTTCGTTTCTCACTACGTCGCGAGCGCTGGATACTGCCTTGGTGGCTGGCAGGGATGGCTGCCTTGATGGCGCTGCAGTCCACGAGCAGTCAGAACTTCTACGATTCGCCCGAGAAATTGGCCCAGTTGCGGTCCACCATGAGTGCGAACGCGGCACTGGTTGCGATGGGCGGGCCGACGCGACTGCTGGAGACAATCGGCGGTGAGGTGCTCTTCGAGATCTTCGCCTATCTCGCCATTGTCGTCGCACTGATGAATATGTTCTTGATCGGTAGGAACACGCGATCCGACGAAGAAGCCGGACGAACCGAGTTGATCAGGTCGATGAGGGTGGGGCGCCGCGCTCCTGTACTCGCTGCTCTCGGTATCGCCGTGCTGGCGAACAGCGTCGTCGCGGTGGTCCTGACTGTCACATCGGTGGTGACCGGGCTGGCAATCGAAGGTTCGGTGCTGTTCGGACTGGCAATCGCCGGCTTCGGCATGACTGTCGCAGCGGCCACCACCGTCGCCGCACAGATGTACCAGAATCCCCGCGGCGTCTACGCAGCCGTCAGTGCACTGATCGCAGTGGCGTACATTCTGCGCGCGGTCGGCGATGTGGGCAACGACGCGGTGGCCTGGGCCTCGCCTATCGGGTGGGGGCAACGTACCTATCCCTTCGTAGACGATCGCTGGTGGCCACTGCTGTTGTATGTCGTGATGTCGGCGATGCTCGTCGCCGTGGCGTTCATCCTCGCTGAGCGACGCGACTTCGGTGCTGGAGTCTTTCGGTACCGGGCGGGCCGCGGTACGGCCTCTCGCCTGCTGAGCTCGCCGGTCGGTTTGGTGTGGCGTGTGCAACGCGCCACTGTATTCGGTTGGTGTATCGGGGTTTTCGTTCTCGGAAGTGCCTATGGCTCCTTCGCGGACAGCATCGAACAGTTTCTGGCGGACAATCCTGAACTCGCTGCCTATCTGCCGGACGCGAGCGACGCCGTCGACTCGTACCACTCGCTCACGCTGTCGATCATTGCTCTACTGGCCGCCGCATGTGGGGTGAGCTGTGTGCTGCGGGCTCGGACCGAGGAGGCGGCCGGACGGGCGGAGATGATCCTGGCAGCACCGGTCGGGCGCGTGCGTTGGCTCACCGGGTACCTGGTGGTGGCGATGGCAGGCAGTGCGCTGGTATTGGTTGCAGGCGGGTTCGGCGACGGCCTGGCGTACGGGGTGACTATCGGTGATCCGCTGCAGGCCGTGCGCCTGGCAGCGTCGGCACTGGCGTACGTCCCCGCGGTGTGGGTAATCGTGGCGGCAACGGCCGTGGTCGTCGGCGTTGCGCGTCGGGCAGCTGCAGTGGCGTGGCTCTTTTTCGGCTATGTAGCGGTCGCCGTCATGTTTGCCGACGCCTTCGATCTACCAGAGTGGTTCGATCGGGCTTCACCACTGCGGTACACCGCGCAGGTGCCACTGGAACCATTCGATCTGGGGCAGGGGCTGATCCTGCTGGCGGTCGCGGCCGGCCTGTCAGGCATCGCCTTCGTCGGGTGCCGACGCCGCGATCTGGGGTATTGAACTGCTGTCCTGCATTGATCCCTCGACAAGGTGTGCGCGAGGGGGGACTTGAACCCCCACGTCCTAAGACACTGGAACCTAAATCCAGCGCGTCTGCCATTTCCGCCACTCGCGCGAGTGCGGGGCAAGTCTACAACGTCGCTAGCTGGTGACCGCAGCCGCTGCGCGTACGGCGTACTGTGCCAACGGTGGCGAGCAAGAACGATTCCGGATTCGATCCGACACGCACACTCGAACTGTTGTGGCGTGTCGGTAGCAAACCGAGCCGTACTGGGTTGAGTGTGGACGCGATCGTGTCGGCAGCGATCGAGATCGCCGATGCCGAGGGCGTGGACGCGGTGTCGATGCGGCGGGTGGCGGACAAGCTCGGTGTCGGCGCGATGTCGCTCTACACCCACGTGCCCGGTCGTGACGAGCTGGCGGACCTCATGATCGACAGTGCCGTGGACTCGCTGTATTCGAGCGTCGACGAACCGGCTGCCTCCTCCGAAGGCTGGCGCGACGGCCTGGAGTTCGTGGCCGAGCGCAACTGGCAGCTCTACCGTCGGCACCCGTGGTTGCTCGATGTGCAGCGGGCGCGCGCCGTGCTGGGACCGCACACCAACGACAAGTACGAGGCGGAACTCCGCGTCATCGACGGCGTAGGGCTGACCGATATCGAGATGGACTCGGTGCTCACCTTGGTACTCACTCACGTCGCCGGGACGGCCAGGGCGCTGACCGTGTTCGAGCGCAGCCGTGACGAGTCCGGTATGACGGACGCGCAGTGGTGGGCCGCCACCGCACCGATCCTCGAACAGGTGATGGACCGTGATCGATACCCGGTGTCGGGGCGCGTCGGGACCGCTGCGTCGACCTCGTACGACGCAGCGAGCGACCCCGTGCACGAGTACGAGTTCGGCGTGGCACGCATCCTGGACGGGGTGGCCGCGCTCATCGACAAGCATCCGTCCTGAGACAGCGCCCGGTTCGGGCGATCAGCCGACCTCGGAGAGCGGAACCGGTAGCGGAGGAAGCGGGAAGCGGCGTCGATAGCGCCACGCGGCGTGTTCGAGCACCACAGTCTCGCTCCCGAGCGTCTCGGCCGCAGCGCCCAACAGTCCCGACGCCTCGCTCAGGTCCACTTCCCGGCCCACCGCATCCGAGATGAAGGCAACCAGATAGCGGATGGCGTCGGGCGTGCGTCTGCCGACGAGGAAGAGGGCGCATTCCCACGTTTTGGAGCCGACACCGGTGATGGCTGTGACGGCCCGACGCCGATCGCCGTGGTCATCGAGGTCGGCGGCCGTGCGCACACCGAGCGCGATCAGTGTCGCTGCTGCGCGGGCCGCCGCGTCTGCCTTGGTGGTGGAGTTACCGGACACGCGTTGCCGGTTCCCGAGAATCTCGGCGAGGTCCTCGGGGCATGTCTGGAAATTCGCGAGCGCACCGATATCGTCCAAGCGCGCTCGTCGGTGGAGCTCCAGCGAGCGATATGCGCGCCAGCGGGAGAGGACTCGGCGTACCCCGTTGCCGGGACCTCCGTAGGGAGCTCGCGCGGTGAAGACGGCGTCGAGTAGCGCGATTTCGAGCTCGTCCGGCCACCCCGGTGTCCAGAACGGCGAAACAGTCAGTGCCGCAGTGTCTTCGATGTGGAAACGGACCGCATCGTGGTCGTGTTGCGAAAAGATGTGTGTAACTGACGAATACATGAAATCCCCCCGAGTTCGATGTGTCGGGGTCAAGCTACGTCGAGCCACCGACAGTCTTTGAGACTGCATCTGTGGCCAGCATCACATAACGAAATGATAACGATAGACGCGAGGAAATCCTCATGTTTTGCCGCGGCAAATTGCGTCGCTGCCAGCACCGATGTTTGTTACCGGTGAGTTCGACACGATGTCGAAAAATCGCTGCTGGGCGGGCTACTCGCGGGTAGCAGTAGGACATCAAATGAAACGTGAGGATTTCCTCATGATTCTGTGTCAACCTGGTGTCACGCGGATAGAGCACACGTCGCCGACGACGTCCGAGCTCCACGATTTCGCTCCACTACGCCGAGACGACGGCGTCGCCGACGAACCCTCACCCCTCGAGGCGTTCACGAGAGGAATGCTGCACCTTGACGATCAACGAGAGCACACCATCACACGGACAGGGCGCGGGCAGGTCCCCCAGGAGCGGTGGCGGTTCTCGTACGCTCGCAGACCGCTTCGCAGCCGGTGAACCGTACGCACTCGCCTTCGGAGGCCAGGGTGCACCGTGGCTCAGCTCCCTCGAAGAGCTCGCCCGCGATTCCGCGCTCGAGCCGGAACTGACCGACCTCGTCAACGAATCCGCCACCATCCTGGCCCCCGTCGCCGACGAACTTCTCGTCGTTCGTTCCGTCGGCTTCGATCCGATCGGCTGGATGCTCGAGCAGGATCTTGCCGAGGATGCCGACGACGCAGCCACATTCGGCCCGTCGGAAACGGCATTGACCTCCGCAGCGGTCTCCCTGCCGGGTGTCTTCCTGACTCAGGTCGCCGCCCTGCGCGCGCTCAAGCTGCAGGGACTCGACCCCGCCGAGACTCCGCCCGTCAGCGTCATCGGACACTCGCAGGGGCTCATCGCAGCAGAATCCGTCAAGAGCAACGGCGGCGAGGACGCTTCGCTGCTGGCCGTCGCACAGCTCATCGGTGCTGCCGCAGGCCTCGTTGCCCGTCGACGCGGGATCATCGGTGCCGCGGACCGCGCACCCATGGTCTCGGTTTCCGGTGTCGACCCCACACGCCTGCAAGCCGTCGTCGACGAGCTCGCCATCCCCGGCGCCCCCGAGCGCTCGGCGATCCTCGCCATCCGCAACGGTCGTCGCCGCGTCGTCCTGGCAGGCCCACCCGCCCAGCTCGCTCGCGTGCAGGAAAAGTGCGAGCAGATCGCTGCGTCGGAAGAGCGTGAACGCGACGCCAAGAAACGCGGCGGAGCTGTGTTCTCGCCCGTCTTCGAACTTCTCCCCGTCGAGGTCGGCTTCCACCACCCGGCATTGAACGACGCCGTCGAACTCGTCTCGGCCTGGGCGGCTCGCTGCGGTCTCGACACCGACGTCGCACGCGACCTCGCGCAGCGCATCCTGGTCGATCCGGTCGACTGGGTCGGCGAGATCGACTCGGTGGTCGACGCCGGTGCCTCGTGGATCCTCGATCTCGGCCCCGGTGACCTCCTCACCCGCATGACGACGCCGGCCCTGCGCGGCCAGGGCGTCGGCATCGTCGCCGCCTCCACCCGAGGCGGACATCGCAACCTGCTCACCCCGGGGGCAGCGCCCGAGGTGCAGCCGTCCTGGTCCGAGTTCGCACCCAAGCCGGTCACACTGCCGGACGGCCGCGTCGTGGTCGAGACATCGTTCACCAAGCTCACCGGCCGTTCGCCCATCCTGCTCGCGGGCATGACCCCGACCACCGTCGACGCGAAAATCGTTGCAGCAGCAGCGAACGCCGGACACTGGGCCGAGCTCGCAGGCGGCGGACAGGTCACCGAGGACATCTTCAACGACCGCGTCGCGGAGCTCTCGCAGCTGCTCGAACCGGGCCGCGCCGTCCAGTTCAACTCGCTCTTCCTCGACCCGTACCTGTGGAAGCTGCAACTCGGTGGACGCCGACTCGTCCAGCGAGCGCGCGCTGCCGGAGCCGCATTCGACGGCGTCATCGTCACCGCCGGCATCCCCGAGCTCGAAGAAGCCGTGGCGCTCATCGAGGAGCTCAACGAGGCCGGCATCTCCCACGTCTGCTTCAAGCCCGGAACCGTGGCGCAGATCCGTTCGGTCATCCGTATTGCCAACGAGGTGCCGTCGTACCCGGTGATCGTCCACATCGAAGGTGGGCGCGCTGGTGGACACCACTCGTGGGAGGACCTCGACGACCTGCTGATCTCCACCTACGCCGAGCTGCGGGCACGCCCCAACCTCGTCATCTGTGTAGGCGGCGGAATCGGAACCCCCGAGCGCGCCGCCGAATACCTCTCCGGACGTTGGTCGCTCGGCGCCGGCTACCCGAGGATGCCGCTCGACGGCATTCTCGTCGGAACTGCCGCGATGGCCACCCTCGAAGCCACCACCGCGCCCGAGGTCAAGCAGCTCCTCGTCGACACCCCGGGTACGCCCGACTGGGTCGGTGCAGGCACCGCGGTCGGCGGAATGGCCTCGGGCCGAAGCCAGCTCGGCGCCGACATCCACGAGATCGACAATGCCGCATCACGCTGCGGCCGCCTGCTCGACGAGGTCGCCGGAGATTCCGACGCCGTAGCGAAGCGGCGCGATGAGATCATCGCCGCGCTCGACGGAACCGCGAAGCCGTACTTCGGCGATGTCGCCGAGATGACCTACCAGCAGTGGCTCACGCGTTACCTCGACCTGGCCATCGGTACTGATGGACACAGCGAATTCGACTGCGGCGGTGAGTTCACCGAGGACGTGTCCTCTGCTCGCGAATCGGTGTGGCTCGACATCACCTGGCGCAAGCGCTTCCTCGACATGCTTCAGCGCGCCGAGGCACGTCTGCACCCGGTCGACCGTGGACCGATCCCGACACTGTTCGCCGACGTAGAGACGCTCGAGCGGCCCCGCGCAGCCCTTTGTTCGCTGTTCGCTCAGTTCCCGGACGCCGCAGATGTCGTGCTGCACCCGGCCGACATCACGTTCTTCACCTCGCTGTGCAAGCTGCCGGGCAAGCCCGTCAACTTCGTCCCCGTCGTCGACGGCGATGTCCGTCGCTGGTGGCGCAGTGACTCCCTGTGGCAGGCACACGATCCGCGTTACTCCGCCGACCAGGTCTGCGTCATCCCCGGCACCGTCGCCGTGGCAGGCATCACCGAGGTCGACGAGCCGGTCGGAGATCTGCTCAACCGCTTCGAGAAGGCCGCCGCCGACGAACTCGTCGCAGGCGGTGTCGAGGCCGTCAGCGTCGCCAGCCGTCGACACGCGGAGATCGCTCCCGGACTGCTCGGCATCGTGCTGGCCGCGCCGGATGTCAACTGGGCTGCGCGTATGACGAAGAACCCCGTTGCACGCCTCGGTGATCCAGCCGAATGGATCGTCCAGTCCGAGATGGTGGCTGCGCATCCGCAGACCGGTGCGACGCTGACCGTGCACGATTCCGATGTCGTCGAGCTGGCAGTTCCGCTGGCCCCCGGCAAAGAGGTTCGCATTCGCCTGACCGTCCCGGCCTCGACCATCGACGGCGGCGCACCCGTCGTCACCGCCGAGGACGCAAGTGCATCGATGTCCGCACTGCTCGGAGTTGCAGCCGGACAGGATCTTCCGAAGGTCAAGAACGGCGTCGCCCGTATCAACCTCGCCTGGATTCCTGATCTGATCGCCGACCACGCCGGCGTCACCGGCTCGGGTCTGCCCGAATCGCTGACCGTCAGCGGCAAGGCCGTGCCCGACGTACTCGTCGGCGCCTGCTGGCCTGCTGTGTTCGCCGTCCTCGGTGCGACGCAGACTCAGGACGGCCAGGACGTCATCGAGGGCATGCTCGATCTCGTTCACCTCGACCACAGCGTCGATCTGGTCGGCCAGTTGCCGACCGACACCTCCATCCTGGTCGTCAAGGCCGAGACCGGAGAGGTGCTCGATACCGACCTGGGTCGCGTCGTGGAAGTCACCGTCGAGATCGGCGCCATGCTCGGGGAGGGGCTCGACGCCCCGGCCATAGCCACTCTCGTCGAACTTTTCGCTATCCGCGGACGCACCGGCAAGGGCGAACTGGTCGATCCGGCACGCGCCGGTGGATCGGTCTCCGCCGACGCCACGGACACTCCGCGCCGTCGCCGTCGTCAGGCCACGATTCTGGCTCCACGCAACATGGCCGCGTTTGCTCAGGTCTCGGGTGATCACAACCCGATCCACACCTCCGAGGCCGCAGCACTGCTCGCCGGTCTCGGCAGCCCGATCGTGCACGGGATGTGGCTCTCCGCCGCGGCCCAGCAAGTGGTCACCGCGATCGACTACGCGGACACCAAGACTCCGCCGCGTCGCCTCACTGCCTGGACCGCACGGTTCCTCGGCATGGTTCGCCCCGGTGCCGAGATCGACGTACGCGTCGACCGCACCGGGTTCGACCAAGGCGCCGAGCTCGTCGAGGTCTCGTGCCGTGTGGAGGGCGAGCTGGTCATGGTCGCCACCGCGCGCACCGCGGCCCCGAAGACGGTGTACGCATTCCCCGGCCAGGGCATCCAGCGTCAGGGCATGGGTCTCGACGCCCGCTCGCGGTCCAAGGCTGCCCGCGAGGTCTGGGAGCGCGCCGACAAGCACACCCGCGAGGCACTCGGATTCTCGATTCTCGCTGTGGTGCGCGATAACCCGACCTCTCTCAAAGCTCGGGGCACCGTCCACAAGCATCCCGACGGTGTGCTGCACCTGACGCAGTTCACCCAGGTCGCCATGGCGGTGCTCGGCGTCGCGCAGGTTGCCGAAATGCGTGAGGCCGGAGTGTTCGTCGAGAACTCGATTCTCGCGGGTCACTCCGTCGGTGAATACAACGCACTCGCTGCGGTCGCCGGTGTGCTGCCGCTCGAAGCGGTACTCGAGGTCGTCTTCCAACGCGGATCAGCCATGCACGCTCTGGTGCCACGCGATTCCGCTGGTCGAAGCGACTACAGGATGGCCGCCATCCGTCCGTCGCAGATCGGTCTCGCCGACGAGGACGTGCACGCGTTCATCGCCGGTGTCGCCGAGGAGTCCGGGGAGTTCCTCGAGATCGTCAACTTGAACCTGCGCGGCTCGCAGTACGCCATCGCGGGAACGGTCGACGGGCTCGGCGAGCTCGAGAAGAAGATCGCAGTGCGTCGCGCCGAGTTCGGTGGCAAGGCCGCTTACATCATGGTTCCGGGTATCGACGTGCCGTTCCACTCGACGGTGCTGCGCGGGGGAGTCGATGACTTCCGCAAGCGTCTCGAAGCACTGCTGCCCGCCGAGCTCGACCCCGAGATCCTGCTCGGCCGCTACGTCCCGAACCTGGTGCCGAGGCCGTTCTCGCTCGAACGTGATTTCATCCAGGAGATCGCGGACCTGGTTCCGTCGGAACCACTCGACACCGTGCTTGCAGACTTCGATTCCTGGGCTGCACGGCCGCACGACCTGTGCCGAGTCGTCCTGACCGAGCTCCTGGCATGGCAGTTCGCCAGCCCGGTGCGCTGGATCGAGACCCAGGACCTGCTCTTCGCAGACGAGTCCGAAGGTGGACTCGGAGTCGAGCGCTTCGTCGAAATCGGCCTCAGCGCAACGCCGACGGTCGCCAACCTGGCATCGCAGACGCTGAAGTTGCCGGGCCGCTTCGGTTCACCGGTCGAGGTACTCAACGTCGAACGCGAGGTCGCGATCGTCTATGGCACCGACACCGATCCAGCTCCGGTGGACGAGGAGGAGTCAGCTCCCGCTTCCGAGACCGCCGCTGCGCCCGCAGCAGCCCCTGCTGCGGCTCCCGCACCGGCCGCGGCACCGTCCGGCGGCCCGCGTCCCGACGACATCGCGTTCAGCGCGTCGGACGCGACGAAGATCCTGATCGGACTGTGGACCAAGCTGCAGCTCGACCAGATCGGACCCGCCGACACCATCGAGGCGCTGTGCGACGGCGTCTCCTCGCGTCGCAACCAGCTGCTCGTCGACCTCGGCTCCGAGCTCTCGCTCGGTGCCATCGACGGTGCAGCGGACGCGGACATGGGTGCGCTCTCCGGCACCGTCAACAAGCTCGCTCGTACGTACAAGCCGTTCGGCCCCGTGCTGACCGACTCGATCAACGATCACCTCCGCAAGGTCTTCGGACCGTCCGGACGACGCCCGGCGTCGATCGCGGATCGCGTCAAGAAGACCTGGGAGCTCGGCGACGGCTGGGCCAGCCACGTCACCGCCGAGGTTGCGCTCGGCACCCGTGAGGGAGTGTCCGTGCGCGGCGGAGCCCTCGGTGGCCTCGCCGACGGTGCGCTCGGTGACGGCGGCGCCGTGGACGCGGTCATCGACTCGGCCGTGGCCGCAGTCGCCGCACGCCGCGGTGTCGCAGTGTCGCTGCCCCAGACCGGTGGCGGCGGCGGGGGAACCGTCGACGCAGCTGCGCTCGGTGAGTTCACCGAACACATCACCGGACGCGACGGAGTGCTCGCCTCGGCTGCACGCCTGGTGCTCGAACAGCTGGGTCTCGCCGACGCGCCGAACGCGCTCACAGCCGAGAACCCCGATGCCGAACTGGTCGATCTCGTTGCTGCAGAGCTGGGTTCGGACTGGCCACGAATGGTGGCGCCGGCATTCGACGCCCGTAGGGCCGTGCTGATCGACGACCGTTGGGCCACCGCCCGTGAGGACCTGGCCCGGTTGTGGCTCGGCACCTCGGGCGAGCTGACCGTCGAAAGCTTCGCCGGCGCAGGAAAAGCCGTCGCAGCGCAGGCACAGTGGTGGAAGGCCAAGGCCGACTACGAGCACAAGGCCGTGCTGGCCGAGACCTACGGCCGCATCGCCGAGATCGCAGCTCACACCGAGGAGCAGGGTCAGTGGTCCGATGAGGTTGCTGTCGTCACCGGCGGCAGCAAGGGCTCGATCGCGGCTTCGGTGGCAGCCAAGCTGCTCGGCGGGGGAGCGACGGTCTTCGTCACCACCTCGCGTCTGAACGACGAGCGATTGGCGTTCTACCGCAGCCTCTATCGCGAGAATGCTCGCGCCGGAGCGTCACTGTGGATCGTGCCCGCCAACATCGCGTCGTACTCCGATGTGGACGCGCTCATCGAGTGGATCGGCACCGATCAGGTCGATACGGCCGGCGGCGCCAAGACACTCGTCAAGGCCGGTATCACCCCGACGATGCTGTTCCCGTTCGCTGCTCCTCGCGTCGTCGGTGAGCTGTCCGACGCCGGTGGCCGCGCCGAGATGGAAATGCGTGTGCTGCTCTGGTCCGTCGAGCGTCTCATCGGCGGACTGTCGAAGATCGGCTACGACAACGACATCGACACCCACCTGCACGTCGTGCTCCCCGGTTCGCCGAACCGCGGAATGTTCGGTGGCGACGGTGCCTACGGCGAGTCCAAGGCAGCCCTCGACGCCATTGCGGCGAAGTGGGGCTCGGAGAAGAGCTGGGCCGAACGCGTCTCGATCGCGCACGCTCACATCGGCTGGGTGCGCGGCACCGGGCTGATGGGCGGCAATGATTCCATCGTCGAGGCAGTCGAGGCCGAGGGTGTACGCACCTGGTCCACCGACGAAATGGCAACCGAGCTGCTGAAGCTGTGCGAACCCGCCGCTCGCCGGCAGGCCGCAGAGGCTCCGCTGCTCGCGGACCTCACCGGCGGATTGGCCAGCACCAAGCTCAACCTAGTCGAACTCGCTCGCGAAGCCGCAGCTGCCGCTGCGGACAAGACCGAGGAAGCCGTCGACGAGTCGGTCATCGCCGCGTTGCCCGCACCGCCTCGGCTCACCGCGACCACAGCTCCGGCCTGGCCGTCGCTCGATGTCGATCCGAAAGACCTGGTCGTCATCGTCGGCGCCGGGGAGCTCGGACCCTACGGCAGCGCGCGCACCCGTTTCGAGATGGAGGTCGACGAGCAACTCTCGGCGGCAGGCGTTCTCGAACTGGCATGGAACACCGGGCTCATCGCCTGGGAGAACGATCCCAAGCCAGGCTGGTACGACATCGAATCCGGTGACCTCGTGCCGGAGGAGGAGATCGCCGACAAGTACCACGACATCGTCGTCGAGAAGTGCGGTATCCGTACCTACGCCGACGACGGCGCGATGGTGGGCAACACCGCACCGCTGATGACGTCGGTGTTCCTCGACAACGATCTCAGCTTCGTGGTCGGCAGCGAGATCGACGCACGCTCGTTCGCCGCGGCGGACCCCGAGCACACGCTGATCACTCCGGTCCCGGAGTCGAGTGACTGGCAGGTCACCCGCAAGGCCGGCACCGAGATTCGCGTGCCGCGCAAGATGAAGCTCAGCCGCACCGTCGGTGGACAGATTCCCACCGGTTTCGATCCGACCAAGTGGGGCATCTCGCCCGATATGGCCAGCTCGGTCGATCGGGTTGCCCTGTGGAACATCGTCACCACGGTCGACGCATTCATCTCCTCGGGCTTCAACCCCTCGGAACTGATGCGCTGGGTGCACCCGACGCTGGTCGCCAACACTCAGGGCACCGGTATGGGCGGCATGGAGTCGATGCGCTCGCTCTACATCGACACCCTGCTCGGCGACGCTCGTGCGAACGACATCCTGCAGGAAGCTCTGCCGAACGTCGTTGCCGCGCACGTGGTTCAGTCGTACATCGGTAGCTACGGCGCGATGGTTCACCCCGTCGCCGCCTGCGCCACCGCCGCTGTCTCCGTCGAAGAAGGCGTCGACAAGATCAAGCTGGGCAAGGCGCAGCTCGTCGTCGCCGGCGGTTTCGACGACCTGAGCACCGAGGGCATCATCGGCTTCGGCGATATGTCCGCCACCGCGGACTCGGCAGCGATGACAGCCAAGGGCATCAGCGATCGCCGGTTCTCTCGGGCAAACGATCGCCGACGCGGCGGCTTCGTCGAGTCACAGGGCGGTGGCACCATCCTGTTGGCTCGCGGCGACCTCGCACTCGAGATGGGCCTGCCCGTCCTCGGTGTGGTGGCGTACGCGCAGTCGTTCGGCGATGGTGTGCACACCTCCATCCCGGCTCCGGGCCTCGGCGCCCTCAGTGCCGGGCGCGGCGGCAAGGACTCGTCATTCGCGTTGTCTCTCAACGCACTCGGCGTCAGCGCCGACGACGTGGCCGTGATCTCCAAGCACGACACCTCGACCGCAGCCAACGACCCGAACGAGGCAGAACTGCACACCCGCCTCGCGAAGGCCATCGGCCGCACCGACGGAGCGCCGCTGTTCGTCGTATCGCAGAAGAGCCTGACCGGGCACTCGAAGGGCGGTGCTGCAGCATTCCAGCTGATCGGCCTCTGCCAGGTGCTCGCGAACGGCGTCATCCCGCCGAACCGCAGCCTCGACTGCGTGGACGACAAGATGACCGAGTTCGAACACCTCGTCTGGGCTCGCGAACCCCTGCGGTTCGGTGACTCGGTGCCGCTGAAGGCGGGACTGCTCACCAGCCTCGGCTTCGGGCACGTATCCGGCCTCATCGCCGTGGTGCACCCGCAGGCATTCCTCGAGGCGGTACCTGCCGATCGTCGGAGCGACTACGTGGCCCGGGCGAACGAACGCCGCATCGCCGGTCAACGCAGGCTCATCTCGGCGATGGTGGGAGGTGACGCCCTGTACGAGCGTCCCGACGACCGCAGGCTCGGACACGACGGGACGCCGGCCAAGGCGTCGCGCGAGCTCGAAGCCGACGTCCTGCTCACCGAGGCAGCGCGGCTCGGCGAGGACAACGTCTACAGCTCCGGTCTGCCGGGGTGCAAGTAATGGCTATTCTCGGAGTAGGTTTCGACCTGGTCACCGTGTCCGACTTCGCCGAGCAGATGGACAAAGCAGGCACGACGATGATCCGCGACAGCTTCACCGCGGGTGAGCGTCGGCATGCGGCGACGAAGAGTTCCGAGCCGGCCCGCCACTACGCAGCACGGTGGGCCGCCAAGGAAGCAGTGCTGAAGGCCTGGGCGACATCGCGGTTCGCTCGGCCGCCGCAGATCGGGGACAACCCGTACCCGCTGATCGAGGTCGTCAACGACGCGTGGGGGAGGCCGTCCATCAAGCTGCACGGGATGGCTCTCGAGTTCCTGCCGACGGTGAAGATTCACCTCTCGCTCACGCACGACGGCGACATCGCCGCCGCCGTCGCGATCCTGGAGGAGTGAGTCAGTAGTACCCAGAACGCCGGTCCACCTTCGGGTGGGCCGGCGTTCGTGTTGGTGGGCGGGTTTTGGTGAGCGGATGTCACATCCGGTCACCTTTTTGCGAGCGAATGTCACATCCGGTCACTCTGAGTGTGCGAGGGCGGCATTCGGTCACTTGGGTCGGAGCGAGGGTGACATTCGGTCACTTGGGGACCGGCGAACCGACTGTCAGTCGACGCTCGATGCGCCCGAACGCCGCGATTGCTTCTCGGCGACGAGGAGGTAGGCGGTCATGATCTGCTTGAGCTCGGCCACTGCGTCCTCGTGACTCTGGCCGTCCTGGACGGAGAAGTTGAGCATCGAGTAGACGATATGCACCAGCACCTGCGCCATCAGGTTTCGCTTCGCACGAGGGGTGCGCGGTGTCAATGGCCCGAGCATCTTGGCGACCTGGTCGGCGAACTCGCGTTCGTGGATGACTCCGGTGGCGCGGGTGGACGGTGTCGACTGCATCGCCAGCCACACTTCGCGGCGCGACGGATCCGACATCCACAGCCCCGCCATGTGGTCGACGAACTTGTTGAGGAAGCGCAGCCAGTCGAGTGAGGGAACCTCGCCGTTGAACTCCGCGAGCTCCTGCTGGACGCCGACGAGGTCCTGTCGATTGAGCTCGCAGACGATGACGTATTTGTTGGCGAAGAACTGGTAGAGCGTCCCGATGGGCAGCTCGGCGCGAGAAGCGACCTCCTCGCAGGTGAACGATTCGAAGCCGACATCACTGAGGAGCTCACGTGAGGCGGCGAGGAGCGCGTCGAACTTGCGCTGGCTGCGTTCTTGGGTCGGACGCCGCCGCGGCATCAGCTCTTGGGTCTCCGCCGTAGATTCGAGCGCGGCGTCGAGACGTCTCGCGGACTGGGCGCTAGCAGAGGACTCCACCTGCACAGGCTAGCGGCCCGGCGCACATCAACTCCACTACGCGCGGTAACAGGTAACAAACTTGGCTGGTCGACGGTCGATGGACTGTCATGTGTAACAGCGCCCTTGTAATTCAACTATGACAGGCAACAGGTTGTTTTCCAGTCAAGAAAACAGTCGTCAGGTATGGTTCATGGCAGAAGTTACGTTTCGTGCAGGGTGTGCGTTCGCTTCGGTGGGCGCTCATGTCGGGAGCCTCACCCTCAGGCACAGGAGTTTGACGTGGCGATCATTGGTTTGTCGATCGAATCCAACGCGATGCATGCTGTCCTCTTCGATTCCGAGGCGGGCACTGCGCTCGCCAGCGAAGACTCGTCCAGCAATGGATCGGAATCGTTGTCGGCGATGATGAGGTCCATGCGGGCCACCGCAGCCGACCTGCGAGTCCAGGTCGAGGCGACGGGGTTTGCGTACCGCACCGAGCACGAGCGCGCATTCTTCTCGTCCGAGTTGGACAAGCACGGCGTCGGGCAGATCGAGATGGTCCCCGCGCAAACCGCCTTCCTGGGATGGCTGGCCGAGGCGCCGGAGTTCCAGTCGGCAGAGTGCGTCCTGCTCTACCACGTGGGGTCTGCCGGAGTGGCCATGTCCTTGGCGGATACCGCGAACAAGACCCTGTCCACACCCAAGAAAGCGTCGCTGGAGTCGAAGAGTCCCGAGCATCTGGGCGGCACGGTGCCGTTGGCCTGGGAAATCCTGGACGAGGCAGGAAAGAAGCCCGACGCAGTTGCGCTCTTCGGTGACGGATCCGCGGACCGGAATCTGCCCGATATCCTATCGCTGGGCTTGAGTGCCCGAGTGATCCGAGTCGAGGTGCCCGACCGCCTCGCAGCTGAGGGAGCCGCCCGAGTGGCCGCGCTTGCCGTCGCCCACGACGCTCCCGTCGCCGCATCCGTTGCCACCGAGGTCCATGCCGCCGAGGTCTATACAGTTGCGCTGCCTGCGCCGGCCGCGGCGAGCTCAACGGTGAAGAGTGTGGTTCCACCGCTCTCGACCGTGCCGGTGGCCGCTGCACAGTCGTCTCGGCGGGTGCCTCGCAAGAAGATCGTCCTGACGGCGGCTCTTCTCGTCGGCATTCTGTCCGGCGGGGTGGCCTTGGCGTCCACCCTGCCCGGTGACGCTCCGGCGGGCGCAGAGTCGGCCGACGCCGCACTGGTCGGGGCGACGCACGATGTCGAAGCAAGCCAGGATCTCGGGGCCACCGAGACCTCCGCTGCAATCCCCGAGCCGGTCGCCGGCGTCCCGTTGCCCCCGCCGCCCGGACCCGAACCTGCCGGAACGCCCGAACCAGAGGCACCAGCCGAGCAGGATGCCGCAGCGTTGCCGCCGATCGCGCCGACGGCCACGAACTTCAGATCCGAGAGGCTTACCCCGATACCGGTGCAGGCAATTCCGCCGGCCGCGGCAGTCGTTCCCCAAAAGACGGTCGAGCCGCCGCAGTTCACCGTGCCCGTGGTCATCCCCGAACAGGGCAAGTCGCAGGAGCAGCTCGAACAGGAAGCCTGGGATCGGCACTGGCAGCACACTGCCGACTGGTTGGAGCAGGAACTCGGCGCGAACTGAGATCCCACCTCGCTGACAAATTGAGTTCGGTCTGGGACAGCCCTGTGGCGGGCCGATCGCTGTGTCAGGATGAACTCTGTGTCAGCGAAACGGGAGTCGGCTGTTCGGTCATCGGTTGCGGCGGATATGCCGCGCGCTCGTCGAGAGTTGAGCGAGCTCATCGCTTTTCGCTCGGTCGCCGACGAACGACAGTACCCCCGCGAGGAATGCGTCGCAGCTGCAGAGTGGGTGCGTGGTGCATTCCTCGACGCCGGTATCGAGTCGGCGGAACTGATCGAGACGATTGACGGCTCCTACGCTGTCGTGGGCCAGCGCAAGGCAGTCGGCGGCGCGCCCACGGTCCTGCTGTATTCGCACTACGACGTGCAGCCTCCCGGTGACCGAGATCTGTGGGCCAGTGAGCCGTTCGAGCTCACCGAGCGCGACGGGCGGTGGTACGGCCGCGGCTCGGCGGACTGCAAGGGCAACGTCGCCATGCATCTGCTGGCGCTGCGGGCCCTCGGGTCCGATTGGGGCGTCGGCGTCACCGTCGTCAGCGAGGGGTCGGAGGAGATGGGCACCGGCGGCCTGGAGGACCTCGTCGAGAAGCGTCCCGAGTTGTTCGCAGCCGATGTCATCATCATCGCCGACACCGGCAACGCTGCCGTCGGGAAACCGACGGTCACCACCACGCTTCGGGGCATTGCGAACGTGGTGGTGCGGGTCGACACGCTCGCCGGTGAAGTGCACTCCGGAATGTACGGAGGGCCCGCGCCCGACGCGCTGGCCGCGTTGATCGCACTGCTGGCGACATTCCGGGACGAGCACGGCAACACCGTCGTCGACGATCTCCCGGCCGATCAGGCGTGGAACGGGGTCGACTATGCGCCGGAGCGGTTCCGAGCCGATGCGGGCGTTCTCGACGGGGTGGACCTGGCCGGGTCGGCGTCGGTAGCCGATGCAGTGTGGGCTCGGCCCGCGCTGACCATCCTCGGAATCGACTGTCCGCCGGTGGTCGGTTCCGCGGCAGCGATCTCGCCGACGGCCTCCGCCCGGCTCAATCTCCGCGTACCTCCGGGAATCGACGCCCAGGTTGCCCAGGACGCCCTGGTGGCGCATCTACACGCACATGTGCCGTGGAACGCCCGAGTGAGCGTCGAGCGCGAGGCGATCGGATCACCGTTTCGTGCCCGCACCGAGGGGCCGGGCTACGCAGCGCTGGGCGACGCCTTGGAGGAGGCCTTCGGTGCGCCTGTCGGCTCGGCCGGCCAAGGCGGATCGATCCCACTGTGCAACGTTCTCGCCCAGACGTTCCCGAACGCAGAAATCGTCCTCATGGGCGTCGAGGAGCCGCAGTGCCGGATCCACGCACCGAACGAAAGCGTCGACCCGAGCGAAATCGAAAACCTCGCCGTCGCCGAAGCTCTGTTCCTGCAGACGCTGGGAGCGTCAGACCGATAGGTCGCGGCGCAGTTTCGCGACGTGGCCGGTGGCGCGGACGTTGTACTGGGCGACCTCGATCTTGCCTGCCTCGTCGACGAGGAACGTGGACCGGATGACGCCCTGCACAGTCTTGCCGTACATCTTCTTCTCACCGAACGTGCCCCAGGCCTCCAGCGTCGCCTTCTCCGGGTCGGAGAGCAGCGGGAAGTTCAGCTCCTCGGCGTCGCGGAACTTGGCCAGCTTCGCGGGCTTGTCGGGGGAGATTCCGATGACCTCGATGCCCTCGCCGTTCAGCTCGGCAAGGCTGTCACGGAAGTCGCAGGCCTGCTTGGTGCAGCCCGGAGTGCTGGCCGCGGGGTAGAAGTACACGATCACTTTCTTGCCCGCGTAGTCGGCGAGGGAGACCTCGTTGCCGTCGGCGTCGGGCAAAGTGAACGCGGGAGCGGTGTCTCCGGCTTCGAGCTTCTTGTTGTCGGTCACCTGACGAGACTAACCAATACGATGCGTGCTCTACGCTCGACGTTGACACACGCAATACAGCGACAAGTTGGAGGACACGTGGCCAGGGACACCGACAGGATCGAACGCGAGATCGAGGCCGCTCGCAACCAGCTCGCGAGCACCCTCGACGAGCTCAGCGTTCGAGCCAGCCCCAAGCGCATCGCCGAGAACACGAAGCAGTCGCTGCTGGCGAAGATGAACGAACCGCCGGTCAAGTACACCCTCATCGGTGTCGGGGCAGTCGTCGCAGTACTGATCGTCCGCAGGTTTTTCAACTAGAAACCAGGCCCGACCAGCCGATTTCACATCTGGCTGTCGATCCTGTTAAAGTTTCTCCCGCACCGCAGAAGTGACCGCGGTGCGGATCGGCGCCATTAGCTCAGTTGGTTAGAGCAGCTGACTCTTAATCAGCGGGTCCGGGGTTCGAATCCCTGATGGCGCACCCTGAAACACCCCCTCACCAGCGTAAAGCCGGCGAGGGGGTGTTTTGCTTTCTGCGCGAAAATCACGAATCCACCTTTTACTCATCTTTTTGGTGCGAAAGAGTCGAGTGCGCTGGTCATGTCGGGTGCGACGGTTACGCGCTGGATATAGTGCGCTTCGGTCACACGTGTGTTGGCGTGCCCGAGTTGCATCTGTGCGGCCTCGACGCCGTAGGTTTCCTTCACAAGAGTCGCCACTGTCTTCCGAAGTGTGTGAGGTTTCACCCACTCGAATTCGTCGCCTCTGGCCGCTCGCCATGATCGGCGGACGTTAGCCGGCGAAACCCAGTTGCCAGTGGCGGTCACGAAGACGGCGTTCCATGGGTTGTAGTACGTGGGAAGCTCCTGGCGTCGGCGTAAGCCATCGGCCGCGAACGCTGGTAGTACCAGCGTGAGCGGTGGCGAGTCGCCTTTTCGGTGCTCCTGTCGGAACAGACTTTCACCCGCTGCACGCGGGACGACAAGCGTCGCGTTAATCGTGACGCGCGGAATTTGAGAGATCAGATCGATTTGAGGCCACGTCAAGGCAAGAACTTCGCTGATTCTGCCACCGGTGGCGAGAAGCAACATCAAAATGTCCTCGAGGTGCGCTCCTGGCTTCTGGCCGAGTTTTGGTGAGATCACTCCGAGCTGGTCGACAGTCTGGTGGCGACAGTAGTTTTGGATCCGCCCGCGAAGCTCGTCGAGCTCGTCTCGGGTCAGTGCTCGAATGGCTTGCCGTTTGATTGTCGGGCGGGGGACCTCACGAACGGGATTGTGCTCGAGAAAATCGAAGCGAACTGCGGTCCCGAGCATCCCAGAGAGAATGACCCGCGAGATTCGTGCGCCGCTGGGAGTGCGCTCCGAGATCGAGGAGATAAGCGAATCGATCTTGCCCGTCGTAATCTCGCGGATCAGAAGTTCACCGACAGGGCTCGCGCAATACGAGGACCAGGCCTGCTTGTAGCCTGTAATCGTCTGAGGTGCAACTACTTTAGCCTTCTGGTCAATCCAGTACGCATATAGATGTGACATCGTCGACGACTTCGTGAGCTCCTGAATTATTTCGCCGGACGGAACTGTGCGTTCGGAGAGCTTTTTCTGCAACCGACTTCTCGCCTCGGTAGCAGATCTACCGCTCGCCTCGACTGTTCGTTTCTTGCCGTCGGTATCGCGTATGCGTGTCCGTGCGACCGTGCGCCCACCTGACTTGAGGGTGGTAATTTTTCCCCACTCACCGAGTCGAAGTCGCTCTCTAGGCATCTGCTTCGTCGTCTCCAGTGTCCATGTCAAGGTCTGTCATCTGGTGGAACAGCACTTCGGAGCGTCGACGGGCATCTTCGTACGCCATCTGCATCGTCTCGACATGCTCCGCCGACTCCTTCGTCGTTAGTCCAATCCGCAGTTGTGCACGTGCTCGACGCATGGTCTGAAGGGCCTGTAGCCACTCTCGCGTGATGCTGACGCGATCGTTCTTAGGGTCGAACTGTTCTCGCACCCACATCTCGACTGGTTCCTCGTTCTCCGTGTCGGACCAGCCAGGAGATGGTTTCAGCAGGCCGGCTTCGCCGCTGAACCATCGCAGGGCATCGTGGGATTCCTGGGGGAGCCCGGGTAGTACTTCGACTTCGCCTTTCGGCAAGTCGGGAAACATGAGTTGGGCGGGCGAGACACCCAGCGCGGCTGCCAGGACCAGCAGCTCGGCCACGTCGACGCTCTTTTTTCGGCCGTTTTCGAGTTCCGCAAGAACGTTGCGCGAGATGCCGAAGCCGATGTCGGTGGTGCGCTCGGCCAGTTTGGCTGCGGAGAGCGCGGAGTGCTCTTTCCCTCTTAGGCGCCGCACCTCGCCCATGATGCGAGCGGCCACGGATTCTGACCAAGACTGTGTCATGAGCACAGAGCTTAGCCGATTCTCGCTAGTTCTTGCGGCGGGATCACATAGTTGATAATCTGCGTTGGAGTCACATGGACCACTGCGATTCCGGACTCAATTATGGGATCGCAACATAACCCAACGGAAGGTGAGGAAATGCCCAGACGGTTGCTATCAGTCCCGGAGGCCATGGCGTGCACGGGGCTTGGGCGCTCGAACTTCTTCAACAAGATCGCTACAGGCGAGATCCGCAGCGTGAAGATCGGAAAGCGGCGTCTCATCCCGGACACGGCAATCGACGAATACATCGAGGGCCTGGAAGCACAGTCGGAAGTAACCTCGGGCGTCGCCTGAGATGCCGCTGACACCCGACCCCTACGAACTAGAAACGCCCCCGGCGATTCCCGGTGTTACAAGCACCGAGGCCGAGGACGTTTTCGAAACCTCTACCTTGCAGGAAGGAGTTTCACCTTTGGATACTAATCGGTGTTGACCAGCCTTTCAAGGCTATTCGCAACCCACCCCATCGCATCTTCGAGAAATCATCGATGACGTCATGGGTCGGTTGCGCGCGAGTTCACACGTCCCAGTTGTGAATTCGCCTGCGTACGAGACGCTTACGCCACAATCTGAACGACCCGCACCTCGGCTATTGGTCCGAGGTGGCGGTCGCTACCGGCCAAGCCTCGACGCTGCGTCGTTATCTGGCAGAGCCCGACGAAAAAAACCAGCCTGCCGCCGGCATGTGCACCCTTTGTAAATCCTCGACGACCGGCCCCGAGGCACCACCAGCTCGACTGATCATTGAGCAGGTGGCGATACCGATTAGCCACGCGTCCACTACGACGCGGGGCCATCGGGCGTGGAGCGGACACCGTGGGTGCGGAAATTGCATTTTCCGCACCGTCTTAGCTGAAACGCCAGTTCAGCACAGTTTTCGCTCCGCAGCTCTGTCGGTGACCTGCGCTAGGCTGCCGCTATGGACTTCCGACCAGGCAGAACACCCGCGGTGAGCACATCGGTCGGCCGTGTGGAACTTGCAACTGCGGCCGTGGAGCCGGAGATCCCACCGGCCGTCGCGAAGCGGATCGCGAGAGCGGTGGAATCTTCGCGGTCGGAGGGGACGCGGCGCACCTACGCCGCCGGGTGGCGACGCTTCGCCCGCTGGTGCGAACGCGAGGGACATGCCGCATTGCCGGCGCACCCGGTCACCGTTGCCGCGTATCTCGTCGACGCCGCAGATACCCGCACCGAAGCGGGGGAGCGGTCCTACGCCGTCTCTACCTTCGGGACCTGGATCGCCGCGATCAACCACCAGCACCGCACCACCGGACACCTCTCCCCGTCCGCACACGAACTCGTCACCGCCACCCTGTCCGGGATACGCCGGGAGTACGCCGCCGCGGGGGACCGCGCCCGCACCCCGCGAGACCCGTTGCTTGTCGATGACATGAAACTCCTTGTCGAGACGGCCCGGAAGCGGTGTCGCGGGTGGGCCGACGAGGTCCTCGAACGCCGTGACTCGGCAATTCTGCTCCTCGGCTTCGCCGGCGCATACCGCCGGAGCGAGTTGTCAGAGATGGCGTGTGGGGACGTCACTGTGCATCGGTACGACGGCCTCCACATCCGGTTGCGGAAGTCGAAGACCGACCAAGAGGGCAGAGGAGCGGTGAAAGCGCTGCCGTACACCGACTCTCACGAGACCTGCCCGCCATGCGCGTACGTTCGCTGGGTCCAGATCGTCGGCGCATTCGACGTCGGCGGCAGGCCGTCGGTGATTAGGCTGCTCCGTAAACGGGAGTTGTTCGACGCGCACGTGTGCCGTGGGGGAGTACCTCGCACCGCCGCTCGCGCGCCGCTGTTTCGCGCCATCGCCAAGAACGGAAACCTGGGGGACACTGCGTTGTCCGGAGCAGCAATCCACCAGACCATCCGTCGCCGTGCTGACCACGCGGGCTTCGACCCAACCGCTCTCGCCAAGCTCGGAGGTCATTCCCTGCGCGCTGGGTTTGTCACACAGGGCACCCGCAACGGTGCCGACGGATCCGCCATCGCCCGCCAAACCGGCCACGCCAGCCTCGACTCGGTCGAGGTGTACCGCCGCGAGCACACCCCACTCGTTGGGAATGCCGTCAACGACATCGGCTTATAGCCAGTCTGCCTGGAGGTGACGGTCTCGCGACCCTAGAGCCGCCGGGTCGCCCTCGTTGATTCGCATCACGTACGTGCTCGCAATTTCGTTGTCGCCTGTCAGAGGCTTTTGGAGTCACGGGCTCCATCGCATAGTTAGAACTGTCGGTGCCCAGCTGTAGCCTCCTGGTGAGAAACCGGGAGCAGATATGAACCTTGTAGAACGCCAAGCGATTCTTCGTCGTTGGGTGATGCCGTCGAGCGATTACGAGAAGGACAAGCAGGACCGCGCTCTACGGATGGTCAAGAGCGCCATTGACGCGTGGCCGGCCTTCAATGGCGTGGCGTACCACATCTACGCGAAAGGCTCCTACGCCAACAACACGAACGTCCGCCTCGACAGTGATGTCGACATCGCGGTGCAAAACCGAGAGTGCCTTTACTACGAGTACAACGGCTGCGAGCAACCGTCGAGTGAAGGGACCCCTACATATGACGGCGATTGGACACCGCCACTCTGGCGCGCCGAAATCTTGGCGGCGCTAGATGCAAAATTCCCAGGCGAGGTTTCCGGGTCCGGAGTCGTCGCCATCACCATCGACGAGCACGACGGCACCCGCCCCGACATAGACGTGGTCCCAAGTTTTGACTACGTCCGCTACGACTCGTCCGACCAAACCCGGCAGCATAGAGGCAGCAAGGTGTTCCCGAAAACTGGATCGCCCATTGTCAACTACCCGCAACAGCAACTCGACCGCGGCACGGCCAAGAACGGACGGACCAACGGCCGATACAAGAGATTCGCACGTGCTCTGAAGAGTGCAGAGAACCAATTGGTCGCAGACGGCACCATCAGCGACCTGCCGTCCTACTTCATGGAGTGTCTTATCTGGAATGTGCAGGACGAGATACTCACGGGTGGGTCGGATCTCAGCGCCGGGTTCAAGTCCGTGCTCGTGTGGCTGTGGAACGGATTGAAGGAAGAGAACTACGTGCGGACAGACTGGGAAGAACCGAACGGGTTGAAGTATCTCTTCCACCCCGGAGCCAAATGGACTCCGGGCGATGCACGTGAACTCGTGCTCGCGACCTGGCAGTACCTGGACTACTAATGTCTAAGGACCAAGCTCGGCTTGTCCGGATCGTCGCCGTTGCAGTCAGCGCGGTTTGGGGCGCTGGGCTTTACCTCAGCGGCGTCGATATCGATGACTCGATGCGACGACTTCTCGCCTACATTCCGTCCGCCTCCGTGTTACTCGCTGTCGCTTTCGACCTCTGGATCTGGAAGTGGCCAGGGGTTCATATATTGGTAGGGCGACCACGTATGGACGGAACCTGGCGCACGACCATCCGGCCGCACCAGAAGAGTCGAATTCCGAAGGGTGGGAACTGGGGGCCGATCACAAGCGCTGTGGTCGTTGAGCAGACGTTCTGGACGATCAGCGTGCGACTGCTGACGGCCGAGAGTTCTTCGATGTCGGAGATCGCATCATTGCGCAACCACGGCGAAAGCAAAGAGCAAACGCTGCTGACCTACACGTACCGAAACGAGCCGCGGGCGGAACACCGCCCGCGGAGCGCTCCGCACCGAGGGGCATGTGAGTTCACTGTGGTCGGAAGACTCCCCAAGTACATCACCGGCACGTATTGGACCGACCGCTTTACGGTCGGAGATATGGACCTGACCTACGTCGACCGAAAGAAGGACCGCCAATCGCTGGCCGATCTTCCCCTGTCCTGACTAAAGGAGACTTCGGCGGAGCCGTGCAAAAAAAGTTCGACCCGTGAGACACTCGACACTCTGAATTGCCCCGAGTTTTCTTGCCGCTTCCACGCTTGCGACATCTCCGGGTAGAGGGTCGATTCTTGACTGTAGTAGACCTGCTCGACCGACGGGGCGCCGTCACGATCGCTTGCGTAGGTCAAGATGCGTTGACGGTGCGGTAACTGAGGTTTATGCCTCTGGCGTGCCAGAGGCCGTCGTGTTCACATGTCGAAAAAGGTGAGGATCTGTGCAGTCACCTGCTCCATGGTCGGACATACGTACTTGTCGCTGCAGCGACCGGTCGGAACCGCCCAGCCCAGGTGGCAACGGTCCTTGCCTACCGGGTCGACGTCGATTGACTTCGTCGGACTTCGGAAGACGCTCGACCCCGGAACTCGCTCAACACTTTGATCTCGGTTCGGATGTTCCCACCTGAACTCGGGCGGGCACTTGAACTCCCGAATCGTCAGCTCAGGGGGTGTATATGGATCCACACCGGTCCGCGAAACCGTGTGAGTTACTACCAGGAGGTTAGGGGTTCAAATGCCCGTCCGAAAGGCGAGTTCTACACTGTAATGATGAATATGTCGTGGCTCGAGAGCAACTGACGAGGCTCAGCGAAATTCCCCAACCGCGCTCACCGAAATTCCCCACTCGTGAGCGGTCTTCACTGTAGTGGTTGGCGGGTTCCGGTGGTGGCTTTGCGGAGCTTCTCCGATCTGGCGTTGTGGTCCCGTAACCGGTAGGAATCGCCGTCGAGGTTGAGCACGACGGAGCGATGCAGGAGCCGGTCGAGCATGGCTGCGGCGACGGTGTTGTCACCGAGCACTTCACCCCAGGATCCGACACCGCGGTTGGTGGTCATCACGATCGATGTCTTCATATACCGTTGCGAGACAACCTGAAACAGCGCCGACGCTGCCTCACCGGGTAGCGGTAGGTAGCCGAGCTCGTCGATCACCAGCAGCGTCGGGCCGGCGTAGAAACGCATTGTGGTCGCCCACCGCCCCTCCAGTGCTGCCCGGTGGCAGCGGGCAGCGAGATCGGCAGCGGTGGTGAAATACGTCCGATACCCGGCATGCGCAGCAGCCCTCGCGAGCCCGACCGACAGATGCGTCTTGCCGACCCCGGGAGGGCCGATGAGCAGCACATTCGTCGCCGTCTCCAAGTAGCGGCAGGTCGCGAGCTCGTCGATGAGCTTGCGGTCGATACCGGCCGCGGCGTCGTAGTCGAAGTCCTCGAGCGATGCCGGCGTCGGCAAACACGCGAACCGCAACCTGCCGGTCAAACGCCGTGCCTCGGTGGCCTCGACTTCGATCGAAAGCAACCGATCCAACGCCGCGGTCATCGACAGCTCCTCGGCCGCTGCTTGGTCGAGGACCGAAGGCAACGCTTCGGCGGCGTCGTGCAATTTCAGGACCGCCAGATGCCCACGCAGGCGTTGATAGAGACTCGCCGCTTCGGTCGTGTTCGGTGCCGGCATCCGGTCACCTGTTTTCTTGTCGACCATCAGAGGGTGTTCCTTCCGTGTGCGGCCCGTTCGTAGACCGACAGGTCGTAGATGACCGCGCCGGTGTCAGTGGATTCGGTTGCATGACTGCCGATTTCGCGCTGACCATCCCCGGAGGACAGTGTCGATTCGGCCGACGCTCGGAGCTTCTCGGCAGCAGCGAGAGCGTCGGGTCCGGGTGGGATCCGTTCTTTCCGGCGGTGCGGGCGGCCGGTGTTCGCACCCGACATCGCTGCTTGTTCGAGAGCGTAGACATGTCCGTGATCGCGGACCATCGCCCCAGTCCCATCGGCAGCGAGATGGTGCCGGGCAATGGTGATGCCCGATGTGGTGACGATGTCGATGACATCGGCGCCCAGAACATGCGTCACTGTCACAGCGGCACAGGCGAGTTCGGGTGGCACCGAATACCGGTTACCGCGATAGGACACCAACGCTTGGCGCGAGACGACCCGGTCGGTGCTCATGATCGCCGGATACGCAGCCGCCGGCAACGGATGCAACCCCTCGGTGGTGGCGATCGTCCCCACCGACGCCCTCCCGTCCTTCGTCGGTCGCAGCCGGGTGTCACCGCGCAGGCTGCAGAACCGGTCGAGGCTTGCTTGGGCTTGTTCGACGGTCAGATCGTCGGCGACTGTGCGCCACCACCGTTGCGCTGCAGTGTGATTGGATTTCTCCACCGCGCCTTTGCGGTTACCTCGGCGGGGTGGGCAGATGGCGACGGAGACACCGTAATATTTGGCGACGCCGGCGAAGCTGGCCGTGATGCGGCCGGAGTCGGGGTGGCAGACTGTCGCCATCCGATCGAACCGCCACACGCGGCTGACGCCGCCGAGGCCTCGGCAGATGCGGTCGAGTCCGTCGACGACATGGGGTTGGGTCATGTCCGGGGCGAGGATCCCGCGCCATTTGCCCGAGCAGGCCAGCGTTCCGACGAACAGACGTGCCATCGAGCCCCATCCCCAGGAGTCGGGTGGGTTCGGTAGATCGACCCAATCCCATTGTGTCTCTTCACCGGGCGGGTGATCGATGACTGCGTTGGGTCTTTCGGTTGCGGTGAGGCAGGCTTTGCAGATCGGGCGAAGTTTCAGTTCTCGGATCTTGCGGTGCAGCGTTTGATACGACATCGAATATCCGAGGTCTTCGAGCTCGTCGCAGAGGGTGCGGACCCACAGGTGTGGGTCTTCGGACAGGCGTGCGGTGACGTAGGCGAGGAACACCTCGAAGGGGTCCGGGATGCTGCGTTTACGCACTCCGGGTGTGGTGGTCCCGTTGAGGTAGGACCGGATGGTCTTGCGGTCGCGGCCGGTGTGCCGTGCGATGTCGGCGATCTTCCAGCCTCGTTGATGCAGGGCGTGTATTTCCACGTCTTCCTCCCGTGTAAGCATGAGGAGCGGGTCTCCTTCGGGTAGCTGGTGTGTGGTCAGAGACCATCAGCATCCGGGGAGACCCGCCCTCGTTGGCGGTGCCACACGGGTGGGGAATTTCAGTGAGCGTCAGTGGGGAATTTCGATGAGCGCCGTCACAACGACTTGCAGCGCTCAGAGCGCTCCAAATCAACGTGCATTCAGGCGGATCCACCACGGTCCACACGGTTTTACCAGACGAATCTCGGTGTCACGAGCGTGTCACATGTCGGTACGAACGAGGGTGGATTCGGGTGGTACGGACTGGACGATTGACGCAGGTCAGAGTATCTGTGATGGTTCCATGCGGACGTATCTGGTTGTCTCGCAACATACTTGTAAGCGAGCGGTCAACGGTTCAATCCCGTTAGGAGGCTCCACGAGACGGCTCTGACCAGCGAAAATGGGTGGGGCCGTCTCTTTTTGGCCTGTTGTGGCCGCTCGTTTCGCGAGTGAGCCCGGTTCGTCCACCTGGGTTTATGGGTCGATTGTGACCTGGGGATTTGCCGGTTCGGCGGCTCGATTCGGCGTTTGATGTCACAGAATGTCACAACTCATCGCTAACTCATCAGTGAGCATTCGTGTGGATATAGGTGGATTTTTGTGGACCGGGCGGGAGCGGCTAGGCCGGGATTGCGGTGTTGGAATGAGTGTCGGTTCTGTAGGCTTGGAGCCTACGTATTCGATACTCGATGGAGGTGACTGTGACTGCGAGCAATGTGCGACGCCGTCACACCGGGTTACCTCCGGAGTTTGCGCGGCTTCCGATGCGGATGGTGCGGGCCGCGACGGCGGCCCAGGTGTACGCGCACCCGCGGGCCGAGCTTGCGCGCCTGATGGACTTGGGTCTGCTGCATAGGGTGGCGACAGGCTTCTACGTGGCTGTGCCAGACGATCGGGTCGGGACCGAGTGGATGCCTGGATTGGAGGCAGCGGCGGCCGGTATCGCTGTCGCGGCGTACGGCCCCGACGATGCCGTCGTGATGGGTGTCAGCGCGGCCCGGTTGCACGGGGCGATTCCGCGGGCGTTGGCGACTGCTGTGGTGGCTGTGCCGACGCGGCACGATCCGATTCGGTTGGCGGATCGGCTGGCACTGGTTCGGTTCGTCGTGCGCGACACAGCACGTCTGGATGCGGAGCGCATCGATACCGAGTTGGGGCCGGTGCTAGTGACTACCGCGGAGCAGACGGTGATGGATCTGGTGAAGCGTCCGGGGCTCGGTGATGCCGAGGGGGAGGTGTGGCCGGCGGTGGAGCAGTTGTATCGGAAGTGCGATCCGAAGGTGTTAGCCGAGATCGCCGAGGCTCAGAAGATGCGAACGACTTTGACGCGGATGCAGGATCGGTTGCGGGAGCGAGGGTGAATGCAGACGAGTTGGCCTCGGTGGCCGCGCAATTCGGTGTCGCGCGTGCACAGGTCGAGCGGGATCACCTGATCTCGCACCTGCTCGGCTATCTGAGTGCGCACTTCGCGGATCGGATTGTATTCATCGGCGGAACAGCCTTGGCTCGAACCCATTTGGTCGATGGTCGTCTCAGTGAGGACATCGATCTGATTGCGGTTGGTTCGAGATCCGATGTCGCTCGTGATCTCGACCGCGCTCTCCCGCGCGCAATCATGCGCAGCCACGGGCGACTGGTGTGGGATCCGGCGATCAGCGAGGTGCCCGAGCATCTCGGTGCAGTGTTGAGGTCGCAGTCCGGACTGGCGGTCAAGGTGCAGTTGCTGTCGGCGGAAGGTCGCCCAACGTGGCCTCTGGAGAACCGGCAGCTCGAACAGCGGTACGAGGATGCACTCGGAGCTGAGTTGACGGTGCCCACGCGGCCCGCGTTCGTTGCGGGTAAGGCGGTGACCTGGTGTGATCGGCGGGCATCGCGTGATCTGTGGGACTTGTGGGCACTCAATCGGATTGGCGCATTCGAGCCGGACGTGGCCGATTTGTATCAAAGGTTCGGGCCGACGAACAAGCTGCCAGGGCAGTGGCAGTTCGCGGACATACCGACCGAATCCGATTGGGAGAGTCAGTTGTCGGGGCAGACGCGGCTGACCGTGACAGCGCGCGAAGCGGCAAACCTTGTGGCCCGGGCATGGCAGGCGCTGGCGACAAGTTAGTCCTGCAGTCGCATGAAACAGTCTTGCGGTAAAGGCCCGCAACGCAGGCAGTCTGCGAGCGAATTAAGCTGTGCTGCCGAATATTCGACGGTATGAGTCCAGTTCTTCTTCGTCAACATCGATTTTGCCGAAGAGTACGTACATTGTTGTGTCCCATGGGCGAAGGCCATCGTGCCTGGGAGTGAGAAGAACCGCGACCGTCCGGCAAGAATCAACTGTTTCGGCGGGACGCCCGGAGATCCATTCGTGGTGGCGGAGCGTCGCCCACCCACGGAAGACTGCTTGATGGTGTCCGCTGAGATGGTTCAGCACGCTGAAGGCCAACTGTAAGTGATTGTCTCCCAGCCAGTAACGGCGAGCCTCAAACCGCGTCTCACCATTGAGGGCGTCTCGAGCGATTCGGAGCTGGTCGAGCAGTCGTCGGCCGATCGCGGCCCGCTCGAGTACGGGATGCTGATCGAGCATGTGCAGCACGTTCAAGCGGTCGAGTTCGGGACGATCCCAGGACGACTTAGCGACGTCCTCAAGCAGCTGGCGATACAGCGCTGCCCCTGCGGTGTCGATGCTCGATGCTGGCTCCCTCGGCAAGAGGGGGTACGAAATACGTTGGGCTTGTGCTGGATAGTTGTGGTCGGTATCTGCGTTCCGAGTTGCTTCGAGGTCGGCATTCGCGAGCTCGAAATAGTGTGGCACATGTTCACCCGGTGCGACTTCGTCGTCTTTTATTCGGTGAATGTATGCGCCGACGGCGGTGATCGACCTCATCTGGTCGAAGAGGAATTCCCACTCACGCCGTAGAAGAGCTACTACTGCAAGCGACGGCGGCGATGAGACGGTGGAGATGTGCTCGGGCGGCTGGTCGTGATCGATTATTACGACACCAACCCATGCGTATGCCGCGGCGTCGACTTGTATCGAGCGTCCCCGGGCGTTGGGAAGGGTCTTGGGTGTGGCGGTCAGGGTTCGTACTGTGCCTGCGGCTTGGCGCGCGCCCTTCGCGGCGTTCTTGGCAATCCAGTTCAGTTCGCGAGCAGGGTTTGCGTCGGTGGGTACGTCGCGGGACTTCACCTGGATAGCAAGTGCTCGATTTCCGAAGATGACTGTACCGTCGCCGAGCTCACGGGATGCTGTGCCTTTAGCGATCTTCTTGGGTGGCAACACGAAATCGGGGAGCCCCCACTGTGCCGCAGCGGCGAGGGTCGCGTTCTCGGCTGCAGGACCTCGAAGCACTGCTGGCTCGAGGACTCGGGCGTGTGGAATCGTCCGCCCGAACACGCCGTTTTCAGTGTGGACCAGCATGACCATGTTGTCGTCGTCATCCCGATAGACAGCAAGGCCGAGTTCGGACTGAGCGAGCTGGGGTTCGAGGTCTGGGTAATTCGAGTGATCGACCGGTGCCCACCTGCCAGGGTCGTTGTCGTCTTCGGTAGTCAAATTGTCTACGTCCAAGTCGAGGTCCGGGCGGTTGGGCGGCTCGCGCAGACCAACCGAGCGCTCGAAGCCGCGAACAATTTCGGCTGCAACTTTAAGAAGTGAGGCACATCGGCGGCCGACCGTGTCTTTGTCTGGGTTGCCAGGCCATGGAGGTAGCGCGAACGCGATGTCGAGGGCGACGCCCGGCCGGCCGCGCAGGCCTCGCGCGCCTTCGGTGGGTTCTACCCGGAACCGCGCGATCGGGGCTGATGTCTGGACGAGTGTGGGCGACGCGGCAACTAGTTCGACAATCTTGTGCGGTGAGTCCACCACCACGGTCGGCTGAACCGAGTGCGCCCATATTCCAAAAACCTTCGCGTCTGGGTCCAGGTTGGCGACATCCTTCAACAGACCCATTGCTGACCGCAGCATTGAGATTTGAGTGGGAGTTTCTGCTTCGATTGCGTAGGGCTGAAACAGTGCGACGAGCTGCAGGTGGTCGGGTCGGAGACCATCCAACGCGCCGGAGTGGTGGAGCTCGGTGAACTCGGATGGGGTTGAACAAAGCGGGAATTGGATCGGTCGATCAGGCGTGGGTGTGATGCCCGAAGTCAGTCTCTCGGTGGCCTGGATTGCTGCGTTCAGGCTGTCCTGGACTGCAGCAATGAAGTCTCGGCCACTCTGTTGGATGGCGTCGGCCTGCGTCGGCCACTCGACCGACAGTCGAAGCTCGCCGAGGCCTTGTTCGTCGAGATAGATCTGGCAGCACAGTGCGCTGTCGATGTCCACCTCGTTCCAGTGCGTCGCGATGTCATGACGAAGCTGGCGCGCTGAATCCAACGCATGCCAGGCTTTCTCGAACGGCTCTGATCTCTGATCGTCGGTCGAATCGAGGGTAGTCATGCGTCGTTACTACACCACTGCACCGACAGCGCGGCGTCCCTGATTCGTTGACCGTCAGTTGGTCAAGCTGAAGACGTGTCACGCTGTGTAGTAGCTAGACACCTTCGGTTTCCCGAAATTTGCGTGCTCAAGCATTTCTAGGGTCACACGATTCTCGTCGTGACTGGATAGCCACTTTCTGACCTTGTGGCGCTCAATTCCTGCCTGATTTCCAGCCAAAGCAAGTATTCTCCTGTTCTGGGGATGGGATATCTGGCGCTCGATGGATGTAAGAACGCCCCTTGCTTTGTCAGCGTCCCAAGCGGCAAGTCGCTGAAGGCAAATCGAGAGGAGCACTATTGGGGTGCGCGCATCCGCCGACCGCTCTGCTACAAAGTCGACGAGTTTAGAACCGGGATTCTTTTCGCTTGGAAACATGCGAAGATAGTGAGCGATCGACCAGTCAAACGATGCCCACGGGCTGCTTGCATAGTTGAGAAACCAGTCCTCAAGATGGTCCTGCGAGAATACCATTTTGAACATCGGTGCCAAGGCATCAGCGGCGTGTGGCATACGCTCTGCTAGATGTGAAAACTCTGCGAGCCGGTATGAGATTGCGTGACTACGCATACGATTCGCGACGAACTTCAGGCTGGTTCTTGATGCACGAGTCGGGTCGTCGAGTAGGCGGTCGACTAGTTCTTCCAAGGGCTTCGTTTCTTTCTTGAGGATAGCGTCATCCACGGCACTGTGTTCAATCTCTAGCCTCGATCTTTCTTCCTGCTGATGTGGTGGCCTGATCGGTTCGAGATTATGGTTTTCGATTGCGTTCACGTTCATCGGGCGCGATGTGTCGGCCGATATCGATCGGGTGAACGCTCGGTTCCACGGTCCGAGAAGGTGTCCTTCGTGTCGGTGAGCCAGAAATAGGAGTTCAGGCGGGCGAAGGTAGCGCCGCCAACCTGGTCAGCGCCGCGACGATCAGCGCCGACCACGAGGCATCCTTCGACAGCCGCAGGTGGATGCGACGAGCGTGAGTGGCGATCCGGCCGGCGACCGAGAAGATCCGCAGACGCAGTCGTTTCGGTTCCCACCGGCGAGCGTCGTGGTCTGTGAATCCGAGTAGCTGCGTCCATGCGGTCAGTTCGAGAGCAAGCTCGACGATGGCGAGCCAGATCCGGTTCTGGTCGAAGCCGTACAACGGAAAGTTCTCTAGCCCAGTATCTTTCAAGTTCCGGATTCGGTCTTCGCAGCGGGCACGGCGACGATGGCGTAGTTCGAGGTTCTGGACTTGACCACGGACTGTATTGGTGGCGAACGCAGTCAACCGCAGTCCGTCGGTATCGGTGAAGCGTAGTTGCGCGCCGGGGTGGGGTCGCTCTTTCCTGATCACCACGCGCATCCCCGGTGGCCAACTAGACACGTCCAGAACGCCGGTGGCGTCGATGACCCAGGCGCCGTCTCTGACCTTGTTTTCGGCGTCGATCGCCGCCGACCATGCACTCTCGGGGACCTCGCTCAGTGCGGTGACCATGGCATCGGTCAGTCCGAACCCGATAGAATAGGACACCCGTTGGTTATGTAGCCACGACATGAAGGCGTGGCTCGCTCCGGCGCCATCGGTGCGCACCAACACTTTCTTGCCGGGCCGAGTGCCCGTGGTGGACGGTAGCTGCGCGAGCGCTTTGCGGATCACCTCGATGTGGTCGGCGGCGGTGTTCGAGCCAGCGTTCCCTGCCCGGAGCAGCGCCGCGACGGGTTCGCCGGTGCCTGCGGTACCGTGATCGACGAATGCCAATAGCGGGTGAAAGCCGAAGCCCCGCTTATAGGTTGGGGCAGCGTACTGTTTGTCGGAGTGAGCGGTGACGAGGGTGGCATCGAGGTCGATGACAATCGGGTTGTCCGCGGTGATGTCGTGATCGGGGGCGTGATCGCCGGCATGGGTCCATGCTGCGCCGCGGGCTTTGGCGCGGGCGGTGTCGATGGCGGTCAGTACTGCGGGTGCATCTGCGGCCAATGCTGTGATCAGTCGGGAGACGGTTGGGTCTGAGGGAACTTTCCCGAACACTGCGGTGTGCTCGCGGAGGGTTGCGATGTCGGCGAGGCAGTCTCCACCGAGCGCCAGCGACACTGCGAGGTCGACGATAATTCTCCCGGGGTCGAACTGCGCCAATGGTTTCCGCCATGGCGCGAGCTGCTCCGATAAGGCTGCGGTGAGTCCGGTGGCTTCTGCGGTGCGTAGCAGCGTTACCGCGCCAGCGTGCGACACGACCCCGCTTCCAGCGGCATCGACGGACAGGGCGGGGTACGACGACGTAGACTTGCTCACCTGAAGGGTGCTCCTCGATTACGTGATTATTCAACCTTAGACAAGTCGAATTATCGCAGGTCAGAGCACCCTTCTTCAGTTTCGACACACGGTTGGTGACCGATCACCGTGAAAGCGGCAGGCTAGTGCATGCTCGGAAACTTCATCCCCCTCGAAAACGTCTGTCTTCGCGGCGTTGATATGCATTCCTATATCGCTCGCTGCCTGCTGTAGTTCGATCTGTGCTCGCCGCATGTCTCCAGCTTCGTCTCCGAAGAGCCACACGTCGTCCATCCATCGGGTCCAGCTTCGTCGGGGACGTCGAGCCGCTTTGCCGAATATGGTCAGGTGGGGAACGGTGGAGGCGTGATGCTCAAGCACGTCGTCGAGTGACTTCATGTACATATTGGCGATAACCGCTGACGCAAGCGAGCGCTGTGGTAGCCCGGTGCGTCCGGAGGTTTTGTACATTCGTTCGACGAATGCGAGTAGCGCAGTCTGTATGTGGTTCTTCTTCAGCGTATCCTCCAGCGACGTCTGAAGCCTGTCGAGAGGGATGCTTGCGAAACACGACACGAGGTCAGTGCGCAGACCGGCTTCAAAGTTGCGGCTCGCATCGCCGAGGTGCGAGCGGTATTGCTTCCACTGCAGATCATTGTGTGAGTAGTCCCCTTTTTGAGGATGGTCCGGCTTCAGGCGCCAGCCGTATGCACTCTCGTGCAGCCCCCCGATCAGGTCGACACTCACCGCATCGACCAGCGCCTGATAGGTCAATCGGTCTTCGATGGGGAGCACGACAGCTGGTCGAGCCCCCCAGTTTTCTTTTGGTACGTCGATTAACGCCGGACTCTGTTTATGTGTGCTGTCGATGTGGTTGCCGAGTCGCTTGGGGGACGCAAGGAGAAAGTCAATCTCGGGCCACTCCCATGGATCGTGGTACCAATCCCCGAAGAACTCTCCGCGCACGTTCTTGGCGGCAGTCTTGAAGTCAAGAACGTTCGCCCAATCCATCTGTGCCATCGGCTGATACTGGCATACTCCAACCCCGTCACGTCGTTAGCCCGTCTCAGCGACCCGACCCGCAGCCGGTCCAGGGTGCCTGGTGCCACGAGCATTTCGGTGCCGTCTAGGGAGCAGCCCGGTCTGACACTGGAAGTACAGTTGCTGTCAGAGCAAGGACGGCAGGCTTGGCCATCGAAGTGGAGGCAACTCGGACAGCGTTATCGCGGCGTTCCGCCGGCCGACTTCATCGTGCCAACTCGGACTGCGTTGGTTGCAGGTACGACGACTATTGGAGACCCTCCAGATCGTAAGGTGGAAAAGGTCGCCACCATATCGGCGAGCCGTTCCAGGGCGCGAGCCCGCTGGACATGTATGCGTATTGCAGCCTAGCCAGAGCAAGATCTCGTTCTGCTCCGTCCGGTAACGGTCCGCCGGATTTTGCTTGCGGCTCGGGTTGAAGCGTGATGGCGGTCGAGTGAGGGTCGAGGCGAAAGAAGGCAACCACCTCTTCGACGAGTAATCGCGTGAGGCGTTTCCCTCGCATCGATTCATGGAGGAATATTCTGTCGATCAACAGCACTGAGTCAATCCAGTGGTCGGGATAGGAGTCGCGAATCTCTGCTGCAACGACTCCGAGTCCTGAGGCGTCCGTGCTGATAGCGTCGGCCGCGTCGGCGATGTCTTCGGCGGCGACGTTCCAGCCGATCCAGCCGCTGAGATAGGCACTTGCGTCTTCGTCGACTGTGTCGAGCTCAATGTCGCATGAGAAGGCGCGGAGAATGTCTACGCCGCCGTCAATCGCTCGGTGAAGGGTGACGCGTGTTTCCCAATAGTCGCGGTCGGAGACTTCTTCGGCGAGCATCTAGGATTTCTTCCCTGGTGGTGGTTCTGCTGGCAGGTCTACCTGGGCGCGATCGGCGCGCCTGCCCGGATCGATTCAATTGCATTCGTTGTAGTTGGGACTGGACACACGCCGATCCACGATCGACGAAGGTTAACCATCGCCCCAGTTCCAGCCTGGTAGGGACTCCAGTGTTGCTGATCGCTCGGCTTTCATGTTTGCCTTCCCACGCCACTGCTCCCGAACCCACAGGCCGAGCTTGACGCCTTGTTCTATGTGCCGGTCCGGGGGCTTGATGTGGCCTTCCCGAGCGACGTACTGGTTTAGCATCTCGAATTTTTGGTTCCAGACATAGTCGTTCTTGGTACCCCAGAACCAACCGGGGCTGGCTTCCAACTGCGATTGTCTTTCAGCGTCGAGTCTTGTGTGCTCGCGTCGACGGAGCCTGGCCCACTGACCGACCTTCAGGCCGCCCTCGACGAAGTCGACCGGAACGTTGGTGTGACCCTCTCGTCGTGCGTAGGAGCGCAGCAGCTCCAGGTGTTGCGTCCATGAATCGTTGAGGGCGTTCCAGCTCCAGCCATGAAGCGCCTCGAGACGCAGCCGCCTCTCCTCTGCCATCGTGGCGCGGTTGCTTCGTTGCTCCCCGATCCATCCACCGAGATTGACACCGTCGGCGACAAAGCCGCGAGCGACCCTCGTGTGTCCCTGTTGTTCGGCGAAAGACACAAGCGCGGCGTACGCCCGCTCCCAAGCGTCCGTGTACGGGTCCCACGACCATCCTGGTACCGCTACCAACAGGTCCCGGCGTTCCTGCGTAATGTTGGCGCGGTTGGCCCGTTGTTCTCGAACCCAGCTGCCGATGTTCACCCCATCTTCCTTGAAGCCTTGCGGAACGAGAACATGTCCTTCTCGGCGTTGGTACTGATTGAGTAGTTCCAGCTTCTGCTGCCACATCGCGGCTCGTGCGTCCCACACCCAACCAGGCAGCGATTGCAGACGCTCCCGGTCGTCTTCGGGTAGGTCATCTCGATTCTTCCGCTGGACGGTGACCCATGTTCCAAGAGGAAAGTCGTTCTCCACATGAGCGTTAGGGACGCGCGCATGACCTTCTCGCGCGACGAAGTCCGTAAGAAACTTGTAGCCGCGGTCCCACTTGTCGGCCTGTGGCGTCCACGACCATTCCGGCAGTGCCTCGAGGAGTTGGACCCGCTCCGCAGACATTTCGTCGCGGTTGGTGCGCTGTACAACCACCCACTGCCCGAGCTTCACACCGTCTTCGATCAACCGCGGCGACGGCTGAGCACGGCCCACTCGCTCGGCGAACGCCTTCAATGCCTGGTAGTTCCGAGTCCAGGTGACCTCGCGGATGTCCCACACCCAACCAGAAAACGCCTCGAGCTCTCGTGTCCTCTCTTCGGACATTTTGCCTCGCTTGTACAGACCACGCTGTGTCGCATGAGGTTCACCCCGAAAAGTGGACAGTGTTTACGCGGCCATGATGGGCGCGGTCAATGACTGTTCGTAGTTGGTGGGGCTGAGCATCCCGATCGTGGAGTGCCTACGACGAGTGTTGTAGAGATTCATCCAGTTGTCAACTGCAGCAACCAGTTCAGTGGCATACGCGAAAGCGTGCCGGTAGTAGTACTCGTGTTTGAACGTCGACCACAGACTCTCCGCGCCGACGTTGTCCCAGCATATGCCCGTTTCGCCCATCGAACGCCGCAACCCGTAGCGTTCGCACGCCTGCTTCATCATCACAGCGGTATATTGACCAGGTTCAAGCGGTCGACGCAACACCCCAAGGGGAAAAGGGGTTTTGATGGGACGAGTGCCGGATTGGGCCGCAGCATTGACCGGGCGAGCGGTGATGCGCTCGCCAGGACGGCCACCTGTACGTCGGGATCTCGAACGAGCGTTTTGGGGGAGGATCGCCGAAGGCCTCACCAGTGAGGATGCGGCGATTGCGGTCGGCGTGTCGGGACCGGTGGGATCACGGTGGTTCCGGCACGCTGGGGGAATGCCACCTATTTCGTTGGCCCCGGAGTCGGGGAGGTACCTGTCCTTTTCTGAACGTGAGGATATCGCTGTCATGGTGGCCGAAGGGTTGAGCATGCGCACTATCGCAGATCGCATCGGGCGATCACCGTCGACCATCTCACGCGAGATCCGCCGGAACGCGGCGACTCGCAGCGGGAAGCTCGAGTACCGTGCCTCGGTGGCCCAGTGGAAGGCCGATCTCGCGGCGAGGCGACCGAAGGTAGCCAAACTTCTTGAGCACGAACGCCTTCGAGAGTATGTGCAGGAGAAGCTGTCTGGTGTACTCCGCGATGAGAATGGCGACGTTGTGGGTCCGTTCGCGTCGTGGAAGGGCCGCAACAAGCCGCGGCGGGCGGACCGGCGGTGGGCGAGCGCGTGGAGTCCTGAGCAGATCGCAAACCGGTTGCCGATCGATTTTCCCGACGACGAGTCGATGCGCATCTCTCACGAAGCGATATATCAAGCTCTCTACATCGAAGGCCGTGGCGCGTTGGAACGAGAGTTGGTGGCGTGTCTGCGCACCGGCCGGGCACTGCGCAAACCACGGGCGCGAGCGAAGAAGCTTCGAACAGGGTTTATCACCGACGACGTCACCATCGCCGCCCGCCCGGACGAGGTCGACAACCGAACGACACCTGGCCATTGGGAAGGGGACCTGATCATCGGACTCAATCGGTCCGCTGTGGGCACGCTGGTCGAACGGACCAGCAGATTCACTACGCTGCTGCATCTTCCACGCAAGGACGGGTACGGTGAAGCGCCGCCGGTGAAGAACGGGCCGGCCCTGTCCGGGTACGGGTCCGAGTCGGTCCGTGATGCTCTGGCTGCGGCGATGACACCACTGCCGGAGCATCTGCGCAGGTCCGTGACCTGGGACCGAGGCAAGGAACTGGCTCGCCACGCCGAGCTGACCGCGGCGACCGGAATCAAGGTGTACTTCTGCGACCCGTACAGTCCGTGGCAGCGAGGCACGAACGAGAACACCAATGGGCTGCTGCGACAGTATTTCCCGAAGGGAACCGATTTGGCGCGGTACGACATTCGCGAAGTTCGAGCTGTCGCCGCCGCGCTCAACGATCGGCCTCGGAAGACACTCGGGTGGAGAACACCAGCGGAAGTGCTTGCAGAGCAGTTATACTCGGTCCCACGACGCGGTGTTGCGACGACGGGTTGAATCCGCCCTGGCTGCCGGCGTCGCTGTGATGAATGAGGCCGGGTCCAACGCGGTGTCCACCGTGATCTCGTCGCCACAGCGCCATCTTCAACGCGGTGGTGACCATAGTGGTGTCTTTGACCGTCGAGGCGTGCCACCCGACGATGGCTCGGGAGAAGCAGTCGATGACGAACGCGACGTAGACGAACCCCGCCCACGTCCTGGAGTACGTGAAGTCGGTGACCCACTTCCGATTCGGGGCCTCGGAAGTGAAGTGCGCCGCGGCGACGGTCGCGAGTATCACCAGTGCGGGACCGTAGCGTTTCGTTCGCCAGATCAGCAGCACGGCGACGACGATCCCCAATGCCGCAGTCTCGGGCGGGCCTCCTGCGGTGGTGATGCCGTCGCCACGTGATCGAGCGTCGAACTTCGGTGGATGTCGAGTTCGAGAACGTCGGTCTCGCTCAGCATCGTCTCGCTGTGCTCGCCGGTCATCGTGCACCCGCCCGATCCAGGAGCAGTTGTCCGACCGTGTACGGAGATCGCGGTGTCCGTACCGGCGGCCGCAAGGACGTACGTGTCGGGATCGAGCGGACCTCCGAGCACGATTTTGTCGGCGAGGTGTTCGCGCTCACGGGTAATTGCGAGCACCTATGCTTGCGTGACGACGAACTGGGTCGCGTCGAGCAGGGTGAAGAATTCTCCGTACGCAACCGAGTTGCCTGGGTTGCCTGCACTGTGCACCCTGCCCAGCGTGAGCGAACACTCCTGTGACACCGGGGACGCGTCTGTACCGGGGGACTGGGGAGCGGAGCCGTCAGGTGACTCGCCCGTACCGGGCTTGTCCGCCGATTCGGCTCCGCCGGCAGCGACGCCGATGCGCGGACGTACCGTCCGTTTCTTCTTCCCCGCGCAGAACGATGAATGACGCTCACGCACTGGTTACGAGCGGACACGAGGTTTCCTTCGGGGATCCGTACAACGAGCGACTTCCCGCGCGGTGAAACGGTAGACCGCAACAAGGCGTCGAAGACACGGGCTGCGGACCCGACGGCGAGAAGTTTCCCTCGGGCGGGGCGGGTGCAGAGATCAGTGCGGGGTCATGGTCAGCGCGCGTGTGCGGAGCGTGCAGCGAGGAAGTCGTCAACGAGTTGCTGGCGTTCAGCCGGGCCGATCGGCGGGAGTGCGGTGAGTCGGGTGAAGACGATGGGTCCGACGAGTTGGGTCAGGGCGAGATTGGTGTCGAAGCGACCGAGCTCTTGCTGGGCTTCGGGGCTGCCCAGGATCCGGTCGAACGGTTCGCGGTATTGGTCGACAACCCGCGCGCGAAGGGAACTGACCGGGTTCCGGTCCTCTTCGGGATGCGATGTCGTCTCGGCCGTGTCGGGTTGAACGGACCCGAGGGCGAGCCACCCGAGCATCGTCAGTTGGGCGGGGGCTTCCTCGATGAGCTTGGCCTGACGGTCCAGCAGTTCGATCAACTGTTCACGGACCGTTCCGGACGAAGTCGGTGCGGTGACCGGGGGCAGCAGACGTTCGAACGCCGCGGCCAGGAGTTGGGTGCTGTCGGTGAAGTGCCGGTAGAGGGTGGTCCGCGCGACCTTGGACGCTTTGGTAACCGCGTCGATCGTGACGGCATCGATGCCGCCGGTCGAGAGCAGGAACGTCGCCGCGTCGAGCAGTCGTGCGCGTGAGCGTGCCTTGCGCGGATCCACGAGCCGGTCCTCGTTGTCAACCAGGTTTTCGATGATCATCTTCTCGCCCACCTCGTCATTGTGCCCGAATCAGTCGCGGGCACTATCCACTTACCCAACATCGTGCTACTTATAGTAGCGAAGCGATACCCATCGTATCGCGATATATGTGGAGGTGGCGTATGGCTTCGGGTGATCGGGTGCTGCTGTCGCGGGCACAGAAGTGGACGTTGGTGGTCTCGTGCCTGTCGGTGGCGTTGGTGGTCGCGTCGATGGCGGCCCTGTACACCGCGCTTCCGGACATTGCGGTCACCACCGGGGCGACGCAAACCCAGCTCACCTGGGTGGTCGATGGGTACACGTTGGCGTTGGGGTGTCTGGTGTTACCCGCCGGGGCGCTAGGTGACCGTTACGGCCGGCGAGCGGTGCTGATCGTGGGGCTGACGCTGTTTTCGCTCGCCTCGGCGGCACCACTGTTGATATCGACCCCGTGGTGGTTGATCGCGGCGCGGGCCGCGGCCGGGGTGGGGGCGGCGTTCGTGATGCCGTCCACGCTGTCGATCCTGACCGCGGGCTTCCCCGAGCAGCAGCGGGGGCGGGCGGTCGGGATCTGGGCGGGGGTCGCCGGGGCCGGGGGTCTGCTGGGGATTCTGGGGTCCGGGGTGCTGCTCACTTACTGGTCGTGGCAGTCGATCTTCGTCGGCCTGACCGGGGTGGGGGTGTTTCTGCTGTTGTGCGCCTACACCATTCCCGAATCCCGCCAGGAGAATCCGCCGCGGATGGATGTGATCGGATCGGTCGCGGTGGTATTCGCGATCGGACTGGTGGTGCTGGCCATCATCGAGGTGCCGGCACGTGGCTGGTCGGATCCCGTGGTGGTCGCCGGGTTCGGGCTGGGTGTGGTGGCCACGGCGGTGTTCGTGGTGTGGGAGTTACGGGTGGATCATCCGCTGCTCGATGTGCGGTTCTTCGCCCGTCGGGGCTTCGGGAGCGGATCGTTCTCCATCACGATCCAGTTCCTGGTGACGTTCGGCGTCTTCCTGGTCCTCGTCCAATACCTGCAGTTGATCTTCGGATACAGCCCGTTAGGTTCGGCGCTGGCGTTGGCACCGATGATGGTGCCGTTGCTGCTCCTGTCGGCGGTCGCACCGTGGATGGCGGCCCGGCTGGGGTTACGGTTGATGACGGTGACCGGTCTGCTCGCCATCGCCGCGGGTTTGTACTTCGTCAGCCGGCTGGATTTGGACTCTACCTACCTCGACGTGTTGTGGCCGACGCTGATGATGAGCGGGGGTCTGGGCCTTGCCGCGGCACCGGCGACGGCGGCCATTGTCTCGGACACCGCGGTCGAAAAGCACGGGGTCGCCGCGGCGGTCAACGACGCCACCCGCGAGATCGGTGCGGCGATCGGCATCGCGGTCGCGGGCAGTGTCCTCGCCGCCGGGTACAGCCACAACGTCGCCCCGGCGATCGAGCGGCTCCCACCGGAGGCTCGGGGCCCGGTCACAGACTCACTCGCTGGCGCCCTCGAGGTCGCCGACCGGGCGGGACCGGCCGGCCGGCAACTCGCAGACTTCGCCAAGTCCGCGTTCCTGCACGGCACCGAGCAGTCCGCGATCGTCCTCGCACTCATCGCGGCGGCGGGTGCCGCGATCCTGCTGGTCTGGGCGCCCGGCCGCGCTCCCCGCACCCCGGACACGGGCGCATCGGGGAACCCGGCTGAACCGGCCCAGCGCAGTCGATCCCGCGCCCGCCGCTAGCCATCATTGTCGAGAAAGGACGCCCGCGACCCAGCAACCGCTACCGCCACACTCGCCGACCTACATGGGGTGCGGTCCGGACGACCCCGCCGGCCCGTTCTTCACCGGCGGAGCTTCACCGTAACCGTCCTTGTGTGGAGGATGCAGCAGCGTAGTGAATCTGCTGGTCCGTTCGACCAGTGTGCCCACAGCGGTCCGATTGGGTCCGATGATCAGGTCCCCTTCCCACTGGCCAGGTGTCGTCCGGTTGTCGACCTCGTCCGGGCGGGCGGCGATGGTGACGTCGTCGGTGATAAACCCTGTTCGAAGCTTCTTCGCTCGCGCCCGTGGTTTGCGCAGTGCCCGGCCGGTACGCAGGCACGCCACCAACTCACGTTCCAACGCGTTGCGGCCCTCGATGTAGAGAGCCTGATATACCGCTTCGTGAGAGATACGCATCGACTCGTCGTCGGGAAAATCGAGCGGCAACCGGTTCGCGATCTGCTCAGGCTCCACGCGCTCGCCCACCGTCGGTCCGCTCGCCGCGGCTTGTTGCGGCCCTTCCACGACGCGAACGGGCCCACAACGTCGCCGTTCTCATCGCGGAGTACACGAGACAGTTTCTCCGGAACATACTCTCGAACCACCGAGGATCAGCCCCAACTGGAGGCGGCACAGAAACTGGGTTGTCCTGGTTGCACCGATTCGGTAGCGACCAAGCGCGGGTCGCAGACACGAAATGCCCTGTCGTAGTGGAAGAATGAGATTTCTCGAGGATCAAATTCGGCCACAACGAAGGGCATCTCGCAGATGCAAC
>Ga0207914_100041_pt1 | contig 73997 bp, 78 predicted proteins | sample DeeseametaMP2497_FD_184171 | JGI IMG/M metagenome (GOLD analysis project Ga0207914, IMG submission 184171) | Marine microbial communities from East of Antigua and Barbuda, Atlantic Ocean - MP2497 (SPAdes) | ecosystem: Environmental > Aquatic > Marine > Oceanic | place: East of Antigua and... | reverse complement strand
CGGCCGATTCATCGAGAGGGATCTCGAAGCAGCGGCTGGTGTTCTCCTGGTTGAGGTAGCTTTGGGTGGTTGTTTCGAGGTACGCGATGGGACCCCGGACGGTGAAGCGTTTGGCGGCCATTTGTCCTGTCTCCATATCTTTGAGAGTCACGATTTGAGTGAGACAATCCTTGCTTTGCAGGGTGCGGATAGCGTAGTCGGCGCCTTCGCCGCCCGCGCGTTCTTCCAGGATCAGGAGCTTGCCGGAAAGGAAGTCCTCCGGGAGATAGTAGAGCGCCTGGGGGCTGAGCTTGGAAAAGAGGATCACATCTTCGGGCGGGGTGAGCTGTTCGGCGAGTTCGGCCAGGAATGACTTACCCGCGCCGGAGCCGGAGCCGATGATTCCGGAGAGAGGTCTTGGGAGCAGGCGGCTGGTGGCGATGAGGTAGACCAGGAGTTTGGCCTCTTCCTCGCCCACGTAGCCGAGCGCTTCCATGTCGTCTTGCAGACGGCGGAGCAGGCCGGGCTCTTTTAAGTAAGTCTCGGCTTCAGCTTGTTCCGCGGGGCTGAGGATGACGGGCTCGTCTTCGCTGCTCGTTTCTTCTTTTTGGCGTTCGCGCTCTTCGAGGCCGTGTATGATGGCTTCGAGATCTTTCTCCACGTCGTCCGAATCGAGAGTGAACTTGGAGGCGCAGGCGTTGGCGAACGTCTTGAGGGATTTGTGAGTGTAAAGATTGAGAGTGTCCCGGTGGGTCCGGTCACCATCCGTTACCAAGACCTGGACCTTCAGCTTGCCCTCAACTTGCCGTCCTACAAGGACCCGGACACGGTAGATCAGGTTGTGGGAGTCGAGGATGAATTCGGAGTCGTCGGAGCGTTGGCCCAGGATCTCCGTGGGAGTGGCCTGGAACGCCGTGGCCGTTCCGCCCTGGAGGAAGAAGTCGGCGGGGTCCACGTCCAGACGGATTCGGACGGAGCCGATGCCTCGCTGCTCGAGTTCCTCGGCCAGGGCTTGGGCGCCCTCGTCCCCAGCTTCGTCCGGATCCATCGCGAGCAAAACCTCTTCCACCCCCTCCCGGTGAAGAAATTGAGCGAACCCCATCTTGCCGTGCGCAGCACCCAAGGGGATGACGTTGCGGAGGCCGGCTTGGTAGCAGGCTAGGGCGTCGAGAAAGCCTTCGACCAGGATCACCCGGCGAGAGCCCCGAGCCGCTTGCCAGTTGATGGCTGCGAAAGGCGCATTCTCCTGAGTAGGAAGACACCGATGCCGAGAGCCTTTCTCTACTTGCCGTGTGCAGCACCTGGCCCAGAAGGTGATGATGTTGCCTTCCACGTCGTGGAGCGGGCAGATGATGCAGTTATAGAACGCTTCGTTCCCCTTACTATTAAGGATGCCCAACTCTTGCAGCCGGTCCCGCTGCGCGGGGGCGAGTTGGGGCAAGCTCTTTCCAGAGACGTAGCCGAGACCGAAGGCGCGGATAGTCTCGGGGTCCGTGATGCCTCGTTCCTTGAGATAGGCGCGGCCCTTCTCGCTGGAAGCCAAGTCCTTGGCGTAGATGTCTTGCAGACGGCGAAACAAAGCCAGGTCCTCAGAAGTGAGTCCCGCGGACGTCAAGTGAGGTTGAGCAGGGTGGGTTCCGTTGGATGGCTGGGCAGCAGCGAAGCGGTTCATGGTTAGGTGGTCCTTATATAGATAGGGGGATGGGGATCGATCGGGGTCAGAGCGATATTTCGGTTCTTCGCCGGAGAGCTCACGCCAAAGGTCCGCGGCCTGGCCGAAATTGAGACCGAGCGTTTTCTCCAGAAAAGTAATGCCGTCGCCGCCGATTCCGCATCCGAAGCAGTGCCAAAGTCCTTTGGCCGGATCGATGGAGAGACTGGGGGTATCGTCTTGATGGAAAGCGCATCGTGTCTTGTAGCAGTTCCCCTCTCTTTTGAGGTCGTGGCCCCGGGAACGAAAGAGTTCCAAGAGGGGGTCAGCCTGCTGTCCGCACGACGCCATCTAGAAATACCTCATCGGACGGCCAAGAGTTTTGCCGGTCACCCAGCCGATGAAGGCTTGTTGGTGCCGAGGATCCCAGCCCTCGACCTCCGACAATTCAAATGGAAAGTCGTACTTGTTCCAGACGTGAAGCAGAAAGCCCAGGATATTGCGCTCGTGGGTGCTCAGCGGGACCTCTTTATAAAGATGGATGGCGTCCTCGGGTTTGTATTCGGCGGGGAGCTTGCCGTAACCGATTAGGAGATCGATGGCGTGGAAAGTGTTGGCGAGAAGCTGCCAAGATTGGAGCGAAGAAGACATCTTTAAAGAACCCTTTCAAGAGTTTCGCGAGAGATCTGAAAAGTGTAAAAGTTCAACAAAATCACAATCAAAAAGCACCTTTAAAAGTAACCATATAAATGGTTATAATACACCAAGATATGTTTGTAAACCCGGTTCCAAAGCTAAAGGTGAAGATTTGTACGCTAAAATGGCAACTGTGACTATTGGAGAGAAAATAAAGGCACTTCGAAAAGAGCGTGGATGGACCCAGGGGGAGTTGGCTGAGAGGCTCGGTGTGAAGCCTCAGAATATATCCAGATATGAGAAGGATCGAGTTCAGCCAAGAGAGGCGACCCTGGCCCTTTTTGCGGACGTTTTTGGTCTTCCTATAGCTGAATTTACAAGTCTCGCCGTTCCAGTCGAGTTTTCGAACCTAGATCCAGAGATAGCCGACTACGTAAGACTCATCCCAACACTCTCCGAGAAAGACCAGTTCGTCATCAAACGAGTTCTCAAGGCGCTCATCAACGAGAAAAAGGTACAAAAGCTTTTTGCCTCCTGAGCGGAGGCCTTCTTCCAAGATCAGGGATGCAGAGCTGACTGCTCTTCAGCTGCTTAATCGGCTCGAACAATTCTTCAGAAGTAGATGACAGTCTCCATCGTCCGGCCTCAAAAGAAAAAGGACCGGCTAAGTCTTGGGGGTTGGGGGAGGGGTTGTTGGCCGGGCCCTCGGGTTTATGGTCTTGTAAACCCTAAAGTGTATGAGGTTGTTTCGTCTTAAAATTTTGGGAGAGGTCGCCCGGCTGGGTGGCTGTAGCCTGGTCATCCAGTGCCGGTCCGAGACCGGGCGCTCTCCGTATGTTCGTTTCAGTTAGGCGCCCGGAGTCGTTATCGTTATCGCTCGCGGTGCTCGCCTCGTTGTCTGAAGTGATTATGGATCAGATTCTGTTGGAGAATAGTGTGCCGAAGGTTAGAGAACTGGTAGCGGATCGGGTAGGTATCCGGATAGCTCGAAGCGCTTTAACGAAACTATGACGCCCGCTCGGTATCTTCTAATCAGAGATGAGCATAGTTGGACCGCCTCCCAGAACACCTGGGGGGCGTTTTTTTTTGCAAAAAACAGCCCTCGGGTCGACGCTTCGAAGCGGAACCGAGGGCTATATGACTCACTATGCTTACTCACTCATATCAGGGCGGCTAGTTTGCAGACCATTAAGTGCCGCAGCTGATAGATAGAATATAGGGGAGCCTGATGAACTCAGGCTGGACTTTACGCTCTAGGATGTAACGAGTTTGTAAATCTTGCCGGGATCAACCCGGCCGACGTCGCCCAGCTGGTCCACGTTCATAAATTCGCAATCTCACAGACACACTCTCTTAAGATCCCGGCAAAGAAATGGATCGGATGGACTCGCTATGCTTGGACATGAACATAGATGAAGCCAAGCCCCGAGCGTCCTTTGAACCTCCATTCCATAATTGCTCGGGGCCTGGCTCTTTTTTCCTCAGCCTCATTGAGCTTTCGTGGGGGAAACTTTCGATGTCCAGAGCCTATGCCGAGAGTCGGCGTTTCTACACTGGCCTCAAACCCGGCTCAATCCCGTCAAGTCAACATTCTTTCGTGACCTACCGGAACCAAACGGAACCCCTTATTCCTGCTGCTCCCGCGATATCTTGGCTTTCTTGCCTGGCCTTGGCCGAGCTCTTCCCTGCCATCCCCTCAAAAATTTACCGCCCCGACCAGATGGCCGAGGCGGTGAGAGTCCTAGAAACGAGTATACAGTCCCGTCTCCTCTTCGATAAGGTGATGGAGATCATCCCAGTAAACCTGGTCGATGGTCTGGACCTTCCTCCAGGTCATCGTCGTGAAGGGAATCTCGGCTGTGAGCTTCCTGGTCTCGGTCTCAATCTTCCAGAACGTCATGATGTAAGTGTCCGACGGGTGGAGAATGATTTGGATGGCATCCACCTTCTCCGAGCCTTGAATATGGAAGAGGAGCCCGTCGTTGAGGTCCACCAGGGTGTGAGCTCCCAGCAGGCCGAGGCAGGCCCGGCCGAGCTGCTGAATGATGGTCTGGGCTATCGTCACGCGACCCCCTTTCCGGCCAGGCGGTTCACCGCGGCCCGCTTGTTGGCGGAAGAGGTGTTGGTATACATCTGAGTGGTGTCCACCGAGGCATGACCTAGGATCACGGCCATGGTGAACGGATCGACTCCGGCGTTCTTCATTCTGTTGGCGAAGTAGTGGCGGAAAGCGTGGGGCGTTATTTTGGGAGAGAGACCCACTTTCTCCCTGAGTTTCTGGATTTCGCGTTCGGCTTCCCGAGACGGCAAGAAGCCGTGGGTCTTCCAGGGAAAGAGCGGAGCCTCCGGCCTGGTGGAGAACCCCCGTTTTCTATTAAACTCCAGGAGCTTCCTCACACACTGTTGGGCGATATCATTAAAGGGGACAACCCGAGATTTCTGGCCTTTCGTGATTCGGTAACTCAGAAAGACCTCTTCCCGGGGCTCTTCGCCCCAGACCACGTCGGCCACTGTGAGGCGAGTCAACTCTCCTATTCTCAGCCCTGTGTGGCAAATGAAGACTATCATCAAATAGGTCCTCTTCCCCCAGGTGCTTCGGAGGTTGATACCCGCCAGTAAGCGCTTCAGCTCCCAATCTTCAGGGTGCTTGTCCGCGTGAAGCTTGTTTCTCATAGCGAAACCCTCCTCATCACGTCTTCGGTATCGGCCACGACGAAGGCCCGGCCCATCTCAGCTAACTGGGCGGCCCATTCGCAAGCGGGATTTTCGACCAGGGAGCGGAGTAGGCCAACCGGTTTGCCTTGCTTTAAAGCGACTTGAACAGCGGCAGCCGAGCCGCTCCTCTCCTCGGCCTCCACGACCACAACCAGTTGGGACATCCCAACCAAAATATGATTCCTCTGGAGGAAGTTCCGCCCACCTCGATAGCCCGTGAACTGAGGAGCGAACTGGGACAACACGGCTCCTTGCTCGATAATCTGGGAAAACAGACCCTCGTGCTCTTGCGGGAAGACGTGGTTCAACCCGGTGCCCATCACGGCGAGGGTGCGACCCCCAGCGGCCAGGGCTCCACGATGAGCGGCCCCGTCGATTCCTTCGGCCAGGCCGCTCGCCACGGTGACGCCGGCCGAAGCCAACTCCGCGGCCAAGCGGTGAGCTCTCTTTCTCCCTTCCTCGCTGGAGCAGCGGGAGCCAATGACGGCCACCGAGCAAGCATCCGAGAACCTGAGCTCCCCCATATAGTAAAGCCGGATCGGAACGTGAGGGAGCCCCATCAGATGACGGGGGAAGAGGGGGTCTCCGTAGTGTACCTCCCGGATTCTCTCCCAACCGAGCTGCGGTCTTTGTTTCTGTTGTTTGACCATTGATTTTGTCTCTCTTTCTAGTGTCTTCAGGCAGCCATTTAGACAAAGGACTACCAACCTATAAGACTTCGACATGGCCCCATGCGAACCTCGCATCAAACCCAGTAAAATCAAAGTTTTTTCGACTTTTTTGACCCCAAGAACCATGGCCTAAAGGGGCCGCGAAGCGGCCTCTTCCCGGGCGCCAGCCCGGGCTCTCTCCCCGCTCCGTAGCTTGAAGGCCGACCTCCAGCGACCAGCCCCGCCAACCGCACCCTGACTACCTAAATGTCCGTGGGACTTAAGATGGAGCCGCCGCTGTATTTAAAAAAGAATTTTGTATTTAAAGAATTGCTGACCAAGAAGAAAGAGCACCCGTGGTCTTGCCATCGTATGACCGGGGCCAAAGAGCGACCAACTCTCGCCTGGCTCCCGGATTTGTTAGCAGGAACCAACTCTCGACCCGGCCTGGGGCTGTGGGAAAATCCTCGGAGCCATGAGTCTCTAAGGATAGCTGGTCTTTCAGTCCAGCTATCAACTTCCTTGAGCCGACGACCTTCACCGGGATTTTTCCATAGCGTGGGGGCTAGCCGGGCGCGGAGCGGGGGGCGGTGTATCTCGTTTGTGCTAACCGGGGCCTTGGGGCTCCGGGGTCTCGATTCCAGCGGGCGAAGCCCTCGGTCCGAAGGACCGGCGAGGCGGCCGGTTTTTTTGTAAGTCACACCGCAAGGGAGTGCTGGAAGTCAAGGGCCCGCAGGGCCTTTGGCTTCCCTTGACTTTCAGCGCTCCCTTGCTCGGTACGATGACTGGTGAACCGGCCGCCGACTTAAACTGGGACGTCCGCACTGACCTTTGAGCGAGGCTCCGGGGTACGCTACTGAGCGTGCGCAGCACCTCGGCCGCAAGCCGAGGGTTGACCCCGCGACTTTACAAAGTCAGTGGGGTCAGAGCTAATCTGTCGTGCGGGCGGCCAGACTTGGCCAAGCTCCGGGAGGTCTTCGAAAAGCTCTTCAAGGTCGCTACTTCCTTGCGTAGACCCGCGGGTCTTCGCGCAAGGCTGCACTCACCCCGGTTCGAGGCACTCAACTCGGCAAGCCGGATACCCACGGAGTGGGTGAGCCCATCTAAAGGCCGAAGGCCTCCCGGCTCCGGGTGGGCGGCACGGTTTTTTTGCCGGCCGCATCATTTCTCAGGTGCCCGGGTCAACGCCCAGAGGGCACCCGGCCCCGATTCTTGGAGAGATCGCCTTGAAGGTCCGGCTGGACCAATTGTTTTTCCGCCGCGGAGATCGGACCGGAGATCCCGCCTCTTCGTTAATCCACAGAGGGCCGGGTGCCCTCTGGGCGTTGACGCGGGTGCTTGAGAAATGGATACGATGGCTGGTAAACCGTGGGGAGGGTCTCTTCGAGGCGCGAAGCGCCGTTAATTGGCTATTCATACTGACATCTCAGGAGTCGGCGGTGTCCTCTATGTATTCGCAAAAGCGCGTGTCTCTGCCTTTGCACGATGTCAGTGGCCTCAAACCTTTTGCCGCCAAGGATACGCCGAAGAAAGCAAGAAAACGAATATGTGAAGTTTCGACTGAACATGTATTTGACGATGCTACTGCTAGGACTCTTGATGTCCTACAACTTAGACGTGGAATGCATGTTTGTGGACGGCACCGCTTGTCAACAGATATGCCAGGAGGCTGCTGCGGATGTTTGCGCGGACCCCTCTTACGGTTCACATTACGTGGTGGCGATACCAGTTCGACCTTCTGTGTTCGAGGCTTACCTTATCGAGAGCCCAATATGGCTTTCTCCTGTTTTGCGAGAACCGCCGCCTTCAGGTCCGGGTATCGATTTTCCCACGAGGCTTCGAGCGCCTCCCCTTGTTTGCGTATCCTAGTTATCTAGTCTCTTCGTCTGCCGGTGTTGACGTTTCTTATTTACGTTCATAAACCCGCTCAAATGGGTTTGCTCAGTCAGCCATCGATGCAGCATATACGTGAATCAGTGAGGAATTATGTCACAGACCCGACTACCCAAGCGTCGGCTGTTGGTATGGCTTTTCTTGTTCCTTGGTCTACTGTCGAGTTTTGTTCAGGCTCAACAGTTTTCGGACCCCGAAACTTTTGTGGAAGCTATCCTTAGTCGACATCCCTCTATCCAAAAAGCGGATGAGCTTGTTCAGGCGGCTGAATTCAATATCAAAGCCGCCGGATTACAGCCTAATCCAAACTTAACACTCGCCGCTACCGCCGGTGACCCCGGCGAAGACTCTAACTCTCTAACTCAGATGCTAGAGATCTCAGGACAACCGGCCCTTCGCCGCAACATAGCCGGTCTCAACCTTGAGGCAGCGAAAAACCAACGCGATGCCATTCATAAACAGGTTGCCGGTAATGCATATCGCAACTGGCTTGAGCTTTGGCGCGCACACCGACTTATGGAGATGGCACAGATCAGAGACTATCTTCTAAAGGAGATGGTTCGAGTGGCGAAGCGTCGTTTTGAAGTTGGTGAGATCGCTGAAAACGAAGCTCTCCGAGTGGAACTCGCCTCAACTCAAGCCGAAACAAATCTGGTAGAAGCAATAGCGGAGTTTAACGGCGCGCGTAATTCCGCGGCGATTCTTCTGGGAGTAGCACTTGACGACTACATGCCCAACCCTACCGAGATGGGTTCTCTTCTGCCGGACACTCTGGATCTTGATACGGTTATGGTGTCGGTGAACGAGCATCCGGAAATTCGAGGTAAGTATCTACAGCTAACTGCTCTGGAACTTGGAGCCGAGCTTATCAGGAAAGAAAGAGCCCCCACCTTGGGTTTGTCCTTGTATCGTTCGAGCCTCATTCGTACTCAAGGACAACAGCAAGGATTCCAGGTTTCTCTGAGTTGGCCGATCTTCGACTGGGGAAGTATCCGGCATCGAGCGGAAAGTCAGATGGCTCAATCCCGTGCTTTCGCTGCGGAGATCGAAGAATCTCTTCTTCAAACACGCCAGTCCTTGGCAAAGGTCTGGGAGCGACTACAAGCAGCCAGAACCAACCGCACGATCATTGCTCGCCAAGCCGAGCGATATGAAGAACTGGCTCGAGAGGCTCGAGTCGCCTATGACATGGGGCTGTGGAGTCTTACCGATGTTCTTCAAACCGAACAATCCTACCGGCAGGCCGGAGTTGAGTTGCTGGAGGCCAGGGCACAGGTCCTGGAGTTTGAGATCCAGATCTTGGAAAACACCGGTCTGAGCTTTCCTACCGAACATCTCAAGGAGGCCCTATGAGATTTATAATAGTTTTTCTCCTCATTTTTCTTTGTCTGGGATGCCAAAAAGAGCCTGAGCCCGGACTCTCCCCTCATCCTACTAATGAAGAGCATGAGCATCACGACGATGAGAATCAAAATCACACTGAAGATAAGAGCGAACCCGAAGGACACGGGGATGAGCACGGTACTCACGACGAGCACGGAGATGAAGAAGAGGGGTTTCTAACTCTAACCGAGGCTCAAAAGAAAGAACTCAAGCTCACAACAACCGCAGTTGTCGCGGCCTCAGGACAAAGTACCGGGCTTAGACCCGGGCGGATCGAGGCCGACCCGGATCGACGAGTCATAATCTCAAGCCAGGTCTCGGGAACTCTCCAGAATATTTATGTGCAGGTAGGGGCGAGTATCGGAGCCGGGACATCCATAGCGATTGTGACGAGCCCCGAAGTGACATCGCTTCAAACCGACTATCACGAAGCTGAAGTAGAAGCGGAGTTAGCCCGCAAGGAGCTTGCCAATAAGAATGAGCTTTTTCGAGTCGGAGACGAAATTAATAGACCGCTGGAAACAGCTCGTTTAGAATTTACCGAGGCCAAGGCGCAGAGAGACACGGCCTCTGCCAGTCTTCAGAGCGCCGTGTTGAAGAACGAGCGCCTGGAGACTCTTCTCGCGGAGGGGATCGCATCGAAACAGCAGGTTGAGGAGTCAAGAGCCGAACGAAAAGCACTTGAGGCGGCGTTGCGTCAAACGGAAGCGGAACTCGATATCGCGCAATCGCATCTAGAGCGAGAGAAGCGTGTCACGAAGTCTCAGCTTAACGTGAAGGCAGACACTTTCCCCGCCGAAGCACGCTTGGCCCGAGCCGAGGAGCAGATGAGGCATGCCAAGGAAAGGCTCAGCCAGATAGGGGCGAGTCCTGAAGCTCACAATGGTAACGTTCTCCTATCAAGTCCGATTTCTGGAACCGTAGTAGAGAGGTCGGCTTCCCGAGGAGAATTGGTGACGCCGGGAGAGCCTGTAGCGGTGGTCGTGGATTCCTCCAGAGTTTGGGTTTGGGTCGATCTTCAACGCTCTGATCTAGACGTCATCGATAAAGGCGATCCAATAGAATTGAGCTTGGTGGAAAAGCCCGAACGGGCTGCCGGCGGATATGTTGACTACATCTCCCCACAACTCGATCAGGAGACCCAAACTTTGAAGGCTCGAGTGATCTTGGACAACCCTCCCGAGGGTTTTCACCTGGGAAGCTTCGTGAATGCGCGTGTTACTAACGGTTCTGGAGCGACCGCGCCGGCCGTTCCAGAGAAATCCGTGCAGTTTGTGGAAGGTCAGACAGTGGTTTACGTGCGCGAAGGCGAGGGCTATCGAAGAACGTCCGTGATTTTGGGGGCTCCGGTTGGGGACGGTCAGGTTATCGCCAACGGTGTGAAAGTGGGAAGCCAGGTTGTCGTCGACGGCGTTGAGCAGCTCAAATCTCTGGACCTATCGGACAAGATTGGGGGACACAGTCACTAATGGAACGTGTAATTTCCTGGTCGCTGGCCAATCGCCCCATCGTCATTTTTCTGACAATCATCTGGATTTTCGCGGGAGTATCGAGCCTGACTCGACTACCGATCGACGCAGTGCCGGATGTAACGAATATTCAGGTCGTCGTGAATACGGAGGCTCCCGGGCTGTCGCCTCCGGAAGTGGAGTCTCTGGTCACTATCCCGGTGGAGGGCGTGTTACTTGGTCTTCCCAAGGTGGAAGAGGTTCGCTCTCTTTCGAAGTATGGACTCTCGCAGGTTACTGTGGTTTTTAGAGAGGGAACCGATCTCTATTTCGCCCGACAATTGGTCGGAGAGCGCTTGGCGAGTATTGGGGAAGAATTGCCCGCTTCTGTGGGAGCACCCGCCATGGGCCCGATTGCGACCGGATTGTCGGAGATCTACCAGTATGAATTGGTGGGAGATGAAAACTGGGATGCTATGTCTTTGCGGACACTACAGGATTGGTTCGTGAAGCGTCAACTTTTAGGAATCGACGGAGTGACGGAAGTCAACTCTTTTGGAGGGCTGGAAAAAGAGTATCAGGTCGTGCTTTCACCCCAAGCCTTGCAGAGTTACGGATTGAGTTACGACGATCTTTTTTCCGCTATCGAAAGCAATAACAAGAATGTGGGAGGGGGGTTTTTGGACTCGCGTGGAGACCAGCTTCTCATCCGAGGCCTGGCGCTCGCCTCCGATGCTGAAAGCCTAAGTGAAATCGTGGTCTCCTGGCACGAGGGGGTACCTGTCTTGGTCAAGGATGTCGCCGAAGTCGAGATCGGTGGAGCGCTGAGGCAAGGTGCCGTGACGCGCGACGGCACGGGTGAAGCGGTCACCGGGATCGTTATGATGTTGGCTGGTGAGAACAGCCGTGCCGTGGCTAAACGAGTTCACGAACGTGTCGAAAAACTGGCCGATGAATTACCCGAAGGAGTGACTATCAATACTTTCTACGATCGGACCGAACTGGTGGATCGAACGCTCGCGACGGTGGAGAAAAATCTCGCTGAAGGTGCTTTGCTCGTCGTTTTTATTCTGTTCGTGTTCTTGGGCAATTTTCGTGCCGCCCTAGTGGTCGCCTCAGTGATACCGTTATCGTTTTTGGGAGCAGCCTTTCTGATGGTGCAAACCGGCGTGAGTGGAAATCTGATGAGCCTCGGAGCACTCGATTTCGGACTGATCGTGGATGGGGCCGTCGTTATGACGGAGCACACCATCGCGGCTCTGGCCATCATGAGCGGAGGTGGGAAAATTGTCGACAAGGTGAGGCACTCTTGTGCCGAGGTGGCTCGCCCTCTCGTCTTTGGTTTAACCATCATCATCGCGGTCTATCTTCCGCTGCTGGCGCTCACGGGACTCGAAGGGAAAATGTTTCGCCCGATGGCCTTAACGGTGGTTTATGCCCTCATCGGCTCTATGATACTGTCTTTTACCGTGGTTCCGGTTCTTTTATCCTTCGTCCTAAAAGACGACGAACAGGACCACGACCCGTTTGTTATTCGAGTATTGAAAACGCCCTATGAAAAAATGCTGGACTGGGCACTGGGTAGACCCATCGGAACTATTCTACTCGCTCTTGTGCCTCTCGTTCTCGCGATAATACTGGGGGGTAGACTCGGAGCGGTTTTTCTTCCTGAACTCGACGAAGGGGCCATCGCCATTCAAGCAATTCGAATTCCTAGTGTGTCCTTACCAAACTCTTTAAACACAGCCTCCCTGATCGAAAAGGCAGTCAAAGAGTTTCCCGAGGTTAAGGCCGTGGTAGCGAAAACCGGAAGGCCGGATCTTGCGACGGACCCGATGGGGGTGGAGATTTCCGACATCATCGTGACCTTGGAGCCAAACTCGAAATGGGTGGTCAAAGACAAGGAAGAGTTAGTGGATAAGATACGAGAGAGGTTGGAGGCGATCCCAGGAATCAACTTTAGCTTCAGTCAGCCAATCGAGTTGAGGGTCGAGGAGCTTTTATCGGGTACACGATCCGACGTCGCGCTCCAAATTTATGGCGAGGACCTGACAGAGCTTGCTCGCGTGGGGCAACAGGTGGTCGAGAGACTTCAAAGGCTGGATGGTGCAACCGATGTTGCTCTGGAGCAGATCAGCGGAGTACCTTACCTCAATCTCACGGTGAACCGATCGGCGACGGCTCGGTATGGAATTCCCGCGGGAGAGATCCTTGAAATTATCGAGTTGAGTCTGGGCCGTCAAGCGATCTCTTCTGTGATAGAGGGAGAGCGCATCTTTCCCGTGGTCGCAAAACTACCGGACTTCTACCTACAATCTCCCGAGAGCTTGAAAACGCTTCTCATCAAAGCTCCCGAGAGCGGCTTCGTACCCCTTTCCTCTTTGGTCGATTTCGAGGTTACCGATGGGCTTGCTCAAGTGAATAGAGTGAACGGCCAGCGCAGGGCCACGGTGAGCATGAATTTTGAGGGTCAGGACCTGGTTGGATTTGTGAACCGTGCGCGTGCCGCCACGGATGAAGTTCTGCCAGGCGGATATGTGACCGAATGGGGAGGGGAGTTTGAGAATTTTCAAAGAGCCAGTGGAAGACTCATTGTTCTTGTTCCTATCGTTATGAGCGGAATCTTGTTTTTGTTATGGCTGGATCTGAGGCGACTGAGCCCGGCGCTTGTGATTTACCTCAATATACCATTCGCCGCTGTAGGTGGAATTTTCGCCCTGGTCTTCCGAGGATTGCCCTTCTCAATCTCAGCCGGTGTAGGGTTTCTCACTTTGTTTGGTATTGCTGTCTTGAACGGTCTCGTTTTAATGAGCGCGGTGAACAAGGAGAGTCGGGAATCGGACGATTGGCATGAGGTTCTGAAACGAGCGGCCATCAGTCGGCTTCGACCGGTTCTCATGACGGCTTTGGTGGCCTCATTGGGTTTTCTTCCCATGGCCCTTTCCACCGGAGCGGGGGCCGAGGTTCAAAAGCCTCTGGCCACTGTGGTGATTGGAGGTTTAATCACCAGTACGATCCTGACCCTTTTGGTTCTCCCTTCAGTCTTGAAGCTCTTCTTGAAGCCGACCAGTAAAGCGGAGGCGGCAGATGATTGATATGCAGCTCTATCAAAAGAAAGCGGATACTTTGCTCCTATGCACCCTGGAAGGCAGGCTTAATCAACGGGAATACTCCGTATTTCTTCCCAACTTCGAGTTGGAGATAAGACACTTTACGGACCTACACGTGTTTTTTGACCTAACGGAATTCGACGGATGGTGTCCGGGCACACCTTGGCGGAGACTTAGTTTCAACTCGCGACATCGAACAAACTTGGACAAAATCGCCATTGTGGGACTCACTCGGAGAGCATTGTGGTTGGAGCGAGCGTGTCGACCCCTCAGGTATAAGAAGATACGACGATTTTCTCCTCATCGTGTCGAGGTGGCCTGGAACTGGATTGGAAAATAGAATGACGGATCACGGTCACAGCTCAGACGACAACTTAAAGACCGCTTTTTTACTGAATTTGGTCTTCACCATCATTGAAGTGATCGGAGGAGTCTATACCAACAGTATCGCTATTCTTAGCGACGCCCTGCATGATGGAGGCGATTGCCTTTCTCTCGGTGCTTCCTGGTACTTCCAGAAAAAATCCAAACAAGGAGCAAATCCAAGATTTACCTACGGTTATGAACGATTTTCTGTTCTGGGGGCTCTTATCACTGGAACCGTCCTACTGGCCGGCATGGTTGTGATTCTTTTTCGTGCCATACCTAGACTAGCGGATCCCGAGCCGGTTCGTGCGAACGGAATGATAGCTCTGGCCGTTCTGGGAGTCTTGGTCAACGGCTTCGCGGCTTGGAGAGCGAGCAGAGGCTCTTCCATGAACGAGGCTGTCGTGAGCTGGCATCTTCTGGAAGACGTGTTGGGTTGGATTGCCGTGCTGATCGGTGCGATAGTCATGCTAATTTGGGATATTCCTATCATCGACCCTCTTTTGTCCATTGGCATTTCGATTTTTATCCTCATCAACGTGGGCCGGAATCTTTGGAAGGTCGCCAAAGTCTTTCTCCAACGTTCTCCCGAGGAATTCGAGGTGGTAGATTTTCAGCAAGAGGTCGAGCAATTGGAAGGAGTCTCCAGCCTTCATCACCTTCACTGCTGGTCACTCGACGGCGAATCTCACGTTCTCACGTTACACGTGCTGATGGAGGCTGATATTTCGAGAGAAGGCATTCTAAGAGTGAAGCGACGAGTCAGGGAGCTGCTGTCGGAGTATCCGTTCAAGCATGTTACGATGGAGTTCGAGCTGGAGGGGGAGGGTTGCTGCCTTAGCGACACGGAACGTGAGGCCGACTAAACACGATGTACAAAACTGTCTTTAAGATCAGTGGAATGGATTGCTCGGCCGAGGAGAGCCTGGTCCGAATGAAGCTCGAGGAAAGAGAAGAGGTTTTGGGACTTCGCTTCCATCTTTCCACCCGTCAGGTCGAGATCTTTCACGAAAAACTCGACACTGAGTTTGATAATGACCTTTCTTCATTAAACTTGGGCTCTCAGAAGCTAGAGACTATCGAGACTAAGGAGAGCCTCGGGGAAGAGCCGAACCAGCAGACCCATCTTCTCTGGACGGTTTTAGCTATCAATGCCGCCTTTTTCGTGGGAGAGTCGGTCTTCGGCTTTTTAGCTAACTCCATGGGATTAGTCGCGGATAGTTTGGATATGCTGGCCGACTCCATCGTTTATGGCTTGAGCCTGATGGCGGTTGGGAAAGCAGCTTCGAGGAAGAAGTCGGTGGCGCGTTGGAGTGGATATTTTCAGCTCGGTCTCGCCCTCTTTGGTTTGGGCGAAGTGATTCGACGTTTTTTTTCATCGTCGCCCGACGAAGTGGACTTTCGAACGATGATGTTGGTGGCTTTCGCGGCACTCTTGGCCAACGGATTTTGTCTTTATCTTTTGAGAGGCTCGAAGAACGAGGAAGCCCACATGCGGGCTAGCGAAATTTTTACCAGCAACGACATCGTTGTTAATCTGGGTGTTATCGCCGCCGGAGGCCTTGTTTACGCACTGGACTCGCGTATCCCGGATCTCGTGGTCGGTGCCATCGTCTTCTTAGTCGTACTACATGGTGCGGGAAGAATTTTGAAGCTATCAAAGTAGGGTCTTTTCTAATGGAATTAAAGGATGTTGCTCGGAATTACGATCAAGCCTCTCGATGGTACGATCTTTTCACCAAGTTCCTATTTGATGGAATTCTCAGACTGGGAAAATATCGGGAATTGGTTTTGGATCGACTCGGGAATATCGAGGGTTCTCGAGTGCTGGAGGTCGGTTGCGGAACAGGTCTCAATTTTTCACATATCCTTCCAAGGATAAAGTCAGATGGAGAGTTGGTTGGTTTGGACTATTCGTGTGGCATGCTGGAGAAAGCCTCCACCAAGATTCAGACTAACGAATGGGAAAATGTCGTTCTTGTGAAAGACGACGCCGCGAAGCTTGAGAACGTCGACGGAGAATTCGACGCTATCGTGGCCTATTGGTGCTACGGTATCGTTCATGATCTTGAGTCGGCTTTAGAGAAGGCGCTCGAAAGTTTAGCCTCAGGTGGACGAATCGCGATTCTTGATTTTCACCGAACTTATCCGGAAAAAGCAATGCTGCGCTGGCTCTATCCAATCTACCGTCGTCTCCTGATTGCGGCCAAAATTGATTCTCCCCAAGACCTGGACAACGATCGTCTTCAAAGGAAGTGGTCCGGAGCCAAAGAATTTCTTCGCAGCCGACTGAGGAACTATCGCGAAGAGGAATATCTTTGGGGGACCGGGCTCCTAATCTCCGGCGAGAACCCTTAGGCGCAACCGGTTCGATAGTTACCATCAGATGAACAGTGTTTACACGCCGTTAACATAGTTCACCCGACCGAAGCATCGTCGGAGCCCCCACGCGAGGCTTCGATGTTATACTTGGTTCAGACGAAACAACCCAAAGAACCAAGGAGATAGTGATATGCCAGTAGGTGCAATAGGCGGACTTAATCAAAATTCAGGTGTCGTTCGAGCCGGGGACGTTCCTCCCGATACAAAGGTCCAGGAGATCGGATCCGGCGGAGCCGGCGGCGGCGGATGCAAGTGCGGTAAGTGTGGCGGCGGCGGATGTAAGTGCGGGAAATGCGCGGCGAAAGGCGCGAGTAACGCCCGCGCAATCGCCGGATAGACGGCTTTCGAATAAAAGCAACCAAAATATGAAGGCGGGTCTACCACCCGCTTTTTTCGTTTAGCCCAGGGCTTGGTCGGACTGCGAAGTGAGTTCTTGAGCGAGAATTCGCCCCGCTTCTCCACCGGCTTCGGCCAAGAGTTCGAGGCGAAGGGATTCGAATCGAGCGGCTTCCTCGAAAACCAGATCCCAGCCTTGCCTGAGGTCTACAATCCGTCGACTTTCCAACGAATTCGCAATGAGATTGAGACCCGATTTGAGCCGGTGTAGACATTCTTGGCACTGGCCGGCGCTAGCGGATTCGGGTTTTTGTCGTACCACGACGCTTGTTTTCGCTAGCAGAGAGTCTACGGATCTCTCGACTTTCTGAAGAGGTCCGGCCAGTTTTGATAGAGAGATGCGACCATCCAAAACCGCCATGACGCTCTTATAGAGGTCCCCGTACTCCCTGGGGAGATCTGCTCGGGAGAAACTCACGTCTTCGGAGCCGGTGCCTGTATCGATATAGACGAGTTGAACCCCACAAGCTTTACACGGGTCCGATTCGACACTTCCGCACTTGGGACACCGAAGCTTATCTTCCTTTTGCCATCTTTCCAGATCTTCGGCGGCCTCGCGAAGAAAGTCGTTAGCCTCCCTCATTTCTTCAACAAGGATTCTAGCTTCGTCGCGATTCTCTAGAGAGACAACCTCCATGAGATCTTCCAAGACTTCCTGGAGACGTTCATAAGCTAGCAGAGTTCGTTCCATCGGGTCCGCCAGGTCATCATGAGTTGGTCCGGTTGTGGCGAGACTTGCTTTGGTATCGAGAATGACCTCGCCCAGGAGGCTGATCATCGACTGGCAAGCCAATTCCAAGTCCTGAGTGCTCGTTCGCTCCTCACCGGAAAGCCAGAGATCAGCGTAGTCACCGATACCTCGTACCGTGGAAGTGTCGGGAAGCGCACCATAGTTTTCTCTCAGGCTAGATAAAAAATCACTCATTGGTAAGAACCTCTCTTGAGACCATCTTTCTCTTGTTCAGATCCTACCCCTTGTCGTTAGAGTCTTCGGTGACGTCGTTGTTCACATCATTGTAACCACTTCGTGCGCCAGACCACTCTGAATCCACCGGACTTCCGTAGAATTACCTTAAAATGTAAGAAAAGGTGGAAGAAACCTCATGTTCAGTTCGATGCCTATCAACGGGAACTTCAACGTGTCTCGCCCTCAAATACTGGGACAACCCAACTCGACGGCCGCCATACAGATGCTGATGTTGCAGATGATGATGAGCATGGCGACCATCTTAGCCTCGATGATGAATCAACAGGGTTCTGTTATGCCTGGAGGCGCTCCGAATTTTGGTGGAGGCTCTGGAGCGGGTAGTCCGGGACTCAACGGATTTCTAGGCGGCTCAGCTCAACCTGGCAACACCGGCTCGCAAAGGGCCACGAATCAACAAAGCGCGACGGCGAGTTCCGGAAAGCCGAGCGGTAACCTGGTGGATTTGGGCGGAGGGAAAAAAGTCGACGCTTCGATTGCGGGCGATGTAAAAGCAATGATCGAGGCGGCCAAGCGAGATGGAGTGGATTTGAAGATAACCTCCGCCCATCGTTCCCGCGAGCAGCAAGAAGTGCTTTATCAAAAGTATCTCAACGGAACCGGTAACCTCGCCGCGAAGCCCGGGACAAGCAATCATGAAAGCGGCCTGGCCATCGACTTCACGAACACCCCCGGGGCCCATGCTTGGTTGGCGAAGAATGCCGGTCGATTCGGCTTGAAGAACCTGCCGGGAGAGCCCTGGCACTATTCGACGACGGGGCGATAGCCTCTCTCCTGAAGTGCGGGTAAGGGCCATCCCGAGGCCCACCATAGCTCTACCTGAGCTCTGCCGAAGTTGGCTTCGGCGCGAAGGTAGGTCTCGAATCCCTTCAGGTTCTCACGCTGAGAGTCGAACATCTCGACGAACGAGAGAAGACCAATTCGGTAACCCTCCTGGGCTACTTCCACAAAGCGTAAGTAGTCTGCAGCCAACTCGAGTGCGGACTCTCTTCGTTTACGAGATACCTCGAATTGAGCTAACGCGGTCTCGAACTCCAGCAGAATCTCTCTTTGCACGACGTCCACTTCACTCCGCCGTGCTTGGGCTACCTTCTTCTTTCGTTCAGCCTCAGCTCCCAGGCGTCCCCAATCAAAAAGAGGTACGACGACGGAGAACTGGATACCCTGCTCAGCGATGTTGCCCAGGCTTGAGCGATAGGCGGTGACTTGAACGTCGGGCGCCCCGGCGCGCTCGGCCAGTCGGGCTTCAAAAAGGTCCATTTCGGCCAGGCTACGGGCCCCCACTAACTCCGGCCGACGCTCCAAATTTTCCTGTAACAACTGCCGATCGGAATGAGATAGAAAGGGAAAGTCGGGAGCCACCGGTAGTTTTTCATCCCCCAGAGGGGACACGGATTCACCTATCAGGAGTTCGAGCTTTTGCCGGGCCACCGAAAGTTCACCTTCGGATTCGGCCAGGGCGATCTCCGCATTGGTAGCGATTTGGCGCACTCGAAACTCCTCGTGATGAGAGATTTCGCCGATTTCAAGACGTTTCGCTGCGATGGATTCCAATTGGCGAGCAAATTCGAGTTGGCGTGAATGAAGAGCAAACACGGAGTGAGCCTCCCAGAAGTCGTAGTAAGCCCGGGCAGTTTCTTTAACGACGATCCTTCTTGTTTCGTCCATCGAGGCGTCGGCTGCTCTTGCCCCTTCCTCGGCCGAGCGGTGCCTGAGCCAGGGCTGTCCCGCGACTTCGAAAGTCTGACTTACGAAGTTGGCACCTTCCCGCGACTGGCCGCTGACGGCTGATAGTTGAAGCGTGGGGTTGGGCTGGGAACCGGCTCCTTTCTTGTAGGCGTGGGCACCCTCGGCCAGAGCGCGATCGCGATCCAGCCGAGGGTCGAACCGCAGAGCTTTCCAAACGGCCTCCGCGGGCAGGAGCGGTTCGGCTCCGGCCAGGGCGGTCAACAGGAATAGCAAAATCAGATAGGTGTACCTATGGAGCGTCAAGCCAATTTCCTACTTAACGGCGAACTTCGCCGGCGCGGAGATGAAAGTCGCCTTTTCGGACTCGTTGCAAAACAGGTAGGTCTTCCCTTCATAGTCGAGCGTTTCCGCTGCCACTTCTTCTTCATTGCTTCCCTCGTTCACCACACAGACGACGCAAAGCCCCATGTCGCCCTTGTTCTTGCTGCCCTCTTCATAGGCGTAGGCAGCGGCCTGCGCCGGAGTGCCGGTAGCGCTTACCGTCGCCGGGGTGGTCGTGACCGCGGTGGTGGGTTGCGGGTCCGCGTTCTGGCTGCATCCGCTAAGGGTAGCTGCTGTCATCAGGGCTCCTAAGCCCAATCTGAGTCGATTCATCTTTTCTTTCTCCTTAATAAAGTGTTGGTCAAGTTTTCTTGGATGGAATTAGGTCATCGGCTTCTCTCCTCTCCGCTTTGTAGAAAGGAATAGAGAGCCGGGAGAACCAGCAGAGTCAGTAGGGTCGAGGTGATAAGCCCGCCGATCACCACTGTAGCCAAAGGCTTCTGCACTTCGGCACCGGTCCCGGTGGAAAGTGCCATGGGGAGAAACCCCATGGCTGCCACGGTCGCTGTCATCAGGACGGGACGCAGCCTAGTTACGGCCGCCTCTTCGATAGCGGCGCGGGCGGGCATGCCTTGATCGAGGTTGCTCCGAATGGTCTGCACCATCACCATGTCGGCCAAGACGGCGATTCCAGATAGGGCGATGAAGCCGACTCCCGCTGACATAGAGAACGGCATACCTCTCAAGAAGAGGGCGAAAACCCCGCCCGTTATGGCGAAAGGTATACCGGTGAAGACTCGCAAGGCATCGAGAGCCCGTCCGTAAGTCAGATAGAGAAGAAAGAAGATGATAGCGAAAGTTATCGGGACGATAAGGGCCAGCCTGGCTCTACCGGAACGTAGATGCTCGTACTGGCCGCTCCACTCCATATGGTAGCCTGGGGGGAGATTGATCTTTTCGTCCACCAACTGTTGGACTTCTTCCACGTAGCTTCCCAGATCGCGGCCCCGCACGTTGGCCTGGATCACGACTCGCCTCTGAGCCGCCTCCCGGCTGATCTGGACAGGCCCTTCGGAGCTTTCAATATCGGCAAGGGTCGAGAGTGGAACCGTCTGCCCCGAGGGACCCTCCACCAGGATACTGCCGATGGATTCCGGGTTTTGTCGAAAAGGCTCCTGATAGCGAAGAAAGACGTCGTAGACTTCTTCTCTTTCCAAGACCTCGCCGACCACTTTCCCGCCGATGGCAGTCTCCACCACTCGGTTGACGTCGGCCACGTTGATACCGTATCTCGCGAGATCGCTTCGACGAGTTCGAATCTTGAGCGTGGGTAAACCCGAAGTCGCCTCCACGGTCACATCGGCCCCACCGCGAATCTCTCTCATGAGGTTCGCGATCTCCACGGCCTTTGTTTGCAGAACGGCCATGTCAGGTCCAAAGAGCTTGGCGCCTAACTCGGCTCTGATCCCGACCCCTTGCGAGATTTCGTTCATCCGCATCTTGATCGGCTGGGTAAAAGACATCTTCATGCCCGGCACATTGACCAGGGCCTCTTCCATCTTGCTGACCAGTTCATTTCTGCTGGAGGCTTTGGTCCACTCCGAGCGCGGTTTAAGAGGAATGAAGATGTCGTGCTGGGAGAGCAACATGGGGTCCGTTGCGATCTCCGGTCTCCCGATGCGGGTGGCGATACTCTCGATCTCATCGGGGAATTGGGACAATAAATAGCGTTCCACCAAGGTCGCTCGCTCGATAGCGGTTTCCACCGAGATACCTGGGAGATAACCCGGGTTGATGGCGATCGCTCCCTCGTCTAGCTCGGGCAGAAACTCGGCCCCCAAACGGGGGTAAGTGAAAGCTGCCAGTAGGAAGGCTCCCAAGGCGAAACTCATGACCAAGACCCGTCTCGGTACAGCCCACCGTAGAGCTTTTCGATAGTAGAGCTGAAGCCAGCTCACCACTGGATTTTCCTTGTCTTTCTCACCCTTTAGAAAGTAGGCACAAACAGCTGGAACAAAGGTTGCCGATAGGAGCAAAGCTCCCAACAAAGCCAGAATCACGGTTAAGCCCATGGGGCGGAACATCTTGCCCTCCACGCCGGTCAGACTGAGCACCGGGAGGTAAGCCGCGATGATGATCATTTCTCCGAACTGGCTGGCCTGACGTACCTCCACTGTGGCCGACTCGATAACGTTGAGCCGCTCCTCCTCGGATAACTCACGACCCAACTGTTCTCGCCTTTCGGCCAATCGCCGAACACAGTTCTCCACGATGATCACGGCCGCGTCCACCACGATCCCGAAGTCGATGGCTCCCAGGCTCATGAGATTAGCGGAGATACCGAAATATTTCATACCGATCAGAGCAAACAGCATGGCGAGGGGTATGATCGAACTCACGATCAAGCCCGCTCGCATCTGTAGGAGAAAGAGGAAGAGCACGACGATCACCAGCACCCCTCCGTGGAGCAGGTTCTCGCCCGCGGTGTGAAGAGTTTCGTTGACCAGTTTAGTCCGGTCTAAGAAGCCGACCAGCTTGATGCCGGAAGGCAACTCGCCTTGGATTTCAGCCACCCGTTCCTTCACTCGCTCGGTGACGGTACGGCTATTTTCGCCCATTAGCATCACGGCGATGGCGGCCACCGCTTCTCCCTTGCCGTCCTTGGTGATGGTTCCTTGCCGGATGGCGGGGCCGAACTGCACCTCAGCCACATCTTTCACCAGTACGGGCGCTCCTTCGTCGGCTAGCAGGACGATCTCTCGGATGTCGTCGAGCGATTTCACCCAACCTACTCCCTGCACCAGTTGCTGCTCGTCATCTTTGTGAATGTAAGCTCCGCCGGCGTTCTGATTGTTCTCTCGTAACGCTTGCTCCAGCCTCTCAAGGGTAACCCCGTGACCTCTCATCCGGTAGGGATCGGCCAGCACTTGATACTGTTTGACGTGACCGCCGAAGGTGTTGACGGTGATCACACCGGGGACGTTTCTTAGTCTCGGTTTAACCTGCCAGTCAAGGATAGAGCGAAGCTCCATGAGATCGTACGTGTCGCTCTCTAGAAAGACGTAATAGATCTCCCCAAGACCGGTGGCAATGGGAGCCATGCCGGGAGGAGCGGTACCCGGAGGTAGCTCTTGTCCGGCTTCGGCCAGACGTTCGCCTACCAATTGACGGGCGAAGTAGATGTCCGTTCCGTCTTCAAACACCAAAGTGATCTGACTGAGACCGAACTGGGAGATGCTCCTCATTTCCAGGACGTGGGGAATGCCGGAGAGGATGAGTTCCAGGCGCCGGGTGATTTGGGCCTCGATCTCCTCCGGAGAAAGAGCGGGAGCACTTGTGTTCACCACGACCTGAGTGTTGGTAACATCGGGCACGGCGTCCACGGGGAGGGTGATGGCGCTGTAGAGGCCCACAACGACCATGACCAGCACCGTGAGCACAACGAAAAAGCGGTGCTGGATGGAAAGGTGGACCAACCGGTTGAGCACGGGTTATTCCCCTACCGCGCAACAGCCGTCGGAAAGGGCGCTCTTGAGAGCTTCCGACTTTAAGTAAAACGTGCCCTGAGTTGCCAGCGGCTCTCCTGGATTCAATCCCTCGGCGATCTCTCTCCAGTCCTCACCTTCCACCCCGAGAGTGACGTGGCGAACCTCGAAAAGCCCCTTGTCATCGGGTTTCGCTACGTAGAGAGTTGCTCGTCCGGTATGCTCTTGGAGAGCGCCTTTAGGGACGGTGAGCCGCTCTAGTCGCTTTTCGGTGGTCACGACACCTTTCACATAGCTACCCGCTGCTAAGCGGCCATCCGTATTCTCCAAAACGGCCAAAACCGGAACGGTTTTCGTGGTCGCGTTAGCCACGGCCCCGATGCTGGTGACCGCGGCTCTGTAGCTCTGCTGGGGAGCCGAATCGGCGCGAACCTCTACTTCGTCGCCCATTTCGAGCTTGGAGATGTCCTTTGGAGCCACGGCAAGCTCTACCCAGACTTTCTCCAGGTTGATCACGGTGAAACAGACCTGCTCGGTGTCCACGTGTTCGCCTAAAGTCAGGGTACTCTCTTCCACTCTACCGTTGATGGGTGAGCGAAGAAGAGTCTCACCTGTGCCGCCCGGTTGACCCCCTAGCAGTGTGACCTCCTCGGCCGCCCCGTTTAGTTCGGCCAGGGCCATGTCGAGAGCGGATTCCGCCTCTAACAATTCTCGTTTACGGGAGTAGCCGGCTGAAAAAACCTTCTCTTCTCGGGCCAGGGCCTGCCTGCGAATACCCAGCTCTTTTTCAGCCAGAGGTCGCTCCCCTCGAACGGTCTCCAGAGCGCTCCGGGCGGCCTTCAGCCGGGCTTTACCCTCGACGACTCGGGCCTCGGAGGAGGCCACATCCGCTCGTGCCTTGTCCACGTCGGCTTTCAGTCTCTCCAACTGTTGTAAAGAGGCCAATTCCGGTACCGACTTGGAACGATGATAGGCGGCAAGCCGCACCTCCAGTTCGGTCTTGGCCTGCTCCAACTGCTGTTGCAGAACATTGATATTGCTCTCCGATTGGGCGACCTCGGCTTCCTTCTCAGCCACCAAGCGAGAGGCCAGATAAACGCCGCGTTCCGCCTCCACGGCCTGGGAACGCGAGTCCTCCAACTCACTGCTGCCGTATTGACCCAGGTCAGCCAATTGGCGCTTTCGTTGCAGCTCGGCTTGCAGGACTTTAACCCGGCTGGCAGCCTGCCGATAGGTCGCTTGGGCTCGCGCCAGATCAGGACTGACCAAGCGGGCCAACACCTGACCGACCTGAACCTGAGCGCCCGGCAGGACAAAGATCTCCACCACTTCTCCGGCCACATGAGGTGTAACTTTGGCCACTTGATTGCCTCCGGTCTTGACCGTACCGGTGGCGGTAATCCTGTCTTTTACCATGCGTACCTTGGCGGGAGCGACTTCGATTTCGGCAAGCTTCAACGCTTCCTCGGTAACGTGAACCTCACCCACCTTACCGGAAACTCCCTCGGGTAGCGCGATGGCCCGATCTTCCTCAGGGGGAGGCGGTTCAGGGCTTGAGAGAGCAAACCAGACCGCCAGGGAAAGGAAAACGATTCCGAATGATGCAGCTATCCAACGCCATCGAGATTTTGAAAGTTCGAGAAATCTGGAGAAATCCACATTTGCCTCCGAGCAATGTCAACAAAAGCCCGACCATTCTTCCCAAGAACGAAGATCTAGAAGGTCGAGAACAAGAAAAATACACGGCAGCCAAACAATTGAAAGCCTTTCGGTTGAGAGGTTACCGTGGAAGGTTGTTTTATGCTGGGGGGCCGCGGCTAGGTTCTCTGAGGCGGGGCGGTCGAATGGGAGCTTCCGCGTCTAAGAAAGGGTATTCAAAACTTTCAGGCTCCGCGATGTTCTCTAGAGTGGCAGGCTGGGGAACGGTCGAGAGCGGTGACTCAAACTTTGGAGCTGTTTGGTCGCCTCGGTCCACGGCGGGGGCTGACATTTTACAATCGTTGCAGCAGTCGATGGAAAGGCAGGGATCCAGGTCCAAGGAGCATCTGAGATCCAAGCTGTAGCTAGGGATGGACAAAAAAAGCAAGCATACTAGCAACTGGGCTAGTTTCGTACTTGATATGCCTCGACAGCTCGCGAACATGGTGGGTCCTTAGCTTACCTTAAACAGGTCCGGAGGACAATTGTCGTGTCGTGTAAGCGCTCGAAGGATATTTCGTTACAAACGAGTAGCCACATTATAATGAGATTGCATCTACAGAGACTCTGGATTTTTGCTCTGTTTGGTGTTTTGATTTCTTACAATCTGGATTTCGAGTGTCTTTTAGCCACTTCAGGTGACGGCCAAAGTGTTTGTCTTCAATCCTGTTATGATGATTCATCTGAAGATTCGTGTGCGGACCCTCTACTAGGCTCCATCGGTCTGGTGTCCCTCCCCTTTAGAACTTTCTTCTTTCAGCCTTTTACCCAGAATTGTGAAACGGTTTGCTCTAGGAGTGAAGAAAGAGAGCGACCGCTCGACCCGGAGCTGTTGCTGTCAGTGGGCTTAAGAGCCCCTCCTTTCCAAGCGTAGAAACTTCACTAGTTACTGTAGCTTCGCGGCTTTTTAGCAACTCCGATGACGGTATGGCGCGCCTCTCGATTGAGAGCGCTGATTTATCCTGTTCCGCGGATATCCGATTCCGGAGTGAGACCACCGAGCCCATTTTGTAAAAAGTTGGCCCCCGGTCAGTTGCAGCCCGTCACGCAAACGGCACTCTGGCTGGGGGCCATTTCTTCCTTCCCTATATCGGGCTCTCAATCTTTTAAAGGAGAGATTCATGACACAAGACTTATCCACGATCAACGGGATTATTCGTTACTTAAGACTCTGGCTTGAGGGCGACCCCTCGACTTCGACGGACTCTCTTAAGCAAGGCTGCACGAAGATGGCTGATATTCTCAATGCGGCTATCTCCGAAACGGACGTAGAACTTAGCCGGACAGGAGACACCGATGAGAGCTTGGCCGAGCCGGTGGAGAGCTGCATTCTTGCTTACGAGCGCCTTAGAGATATCGTTTTAGATATCGCTGAATCCGCGAGTCAGGGGCCCGGAGAGGCCATTGGAGACTTCCTGAATGAACTTGAAGAAGCCGCCGAGTTTCTGAGGCGCGCTCAGGAAGATCTTCACACCTGGCTCCAAGCTCCCATAGCACGTTGCCCACGGTGCGGTGGTCAGGATGGTGACCCTTGTCCAATTTGCCATCTGGAGCTGCTTTTTCCCGACCCTCAAGGCGGGACGGAGTCAAAGTTCCGCTCCGCCTTACTTCCCCAGGCCTATGGTCCGATTTTTGATGCTTATACGGCTGTCAGAAACGGGGAGAAGACTCTCTCCGAACTGATAAGGCTTTTGCCACCGATCGAGAGCGACATTCGGGAATATATCGCCTCGGTGACGGCTTCTCTGAGCCGGCAACCGGACTCGGTTTCGTTAATCCAAGCGAGAGATACGCTCGTCGAGCTCAACGACGGGCTCCGGCAGATTAGCCACACCTGGGAAAGTCGAAAAATGACCGACCTACAGGATGGATGGGGCAAGGTGTTTCGGAGCGCGGTGAGATTCGAGAGACTTCGTCTCGAACTGCTTGAAGAGTTTGGCGGTGAGCAGGGTCAGGCGAAAGTTTCGCAGGAGCGAAGACAACTCTCTCAGCAAGACTCCGTGTCGATTCACTTCGAAGATTAAGGGCAGGCTTGGTCCGATGATAGAATCTGAAAAGCTTCAGAATGGAAATCAAAATCTTTTTGTTATTCGGCTCAGAGAGCGATTAACTGAACGTGAATATCGGGTTGGCTTTCCACAAATAGAAAGCGATATCGGTTCGTACTCGAACCTTTTTGTTCTCTTCGACCTGCGGGAACTTGAAGGATGGGAGACCGGAGCTCGATGGAAAAGTCTCAGGTTTGATTCTAAACATCGAACTGATGTGAAACGAATCGCTATGGTGGGAGACCGGCGATGGGAACGTTGGGTACGGAGAGCTTGCCGTCCCTTGAAATGCCCGTTACGGAGTTTTGAGGAGTTTGAGGAGGCCTTGAGTTGGATTTTGCAAGAAAGTAAAAGTAATTCCTGAAAGGGATGCGGATCTATCTCCCTGTCGTGGAATAGTGCCAGGGTTCTCCCGGTAGGTTCTTCAAACCGAATCGACCGGCATTCCGGGCCAACCAGGCGTGGGCTCCCCGAGTATTCGCAAAATCGATGGCTTGGCCGCTTTCGTGATTACTCGTACCTGGTCTCGCGGCGAGGTTACCAGTTCCGTTGAGATATTTTTGATAAAGCACTTCTTGCTGTTGCCTGGAACGATGGGCGGAGTTTATTTTGAGGTCCACTCCGTCTCGCCTGGCTGCTTGAATCATCGCTTGTACGTTGCCCGCTATGGAAGCGTCGACTTTCTTACCCCCGCCCAAGTCTACGAGGTTCCCGGTTGGTGGTCCACTTGCTCCACCACTGGGAGAATTGGGATAAGAGCCCGGGTTCCCACCGCTTCGCTGAGAACCTGGATATCCCCCGGCGCTTGGGAAGGAACCGGAGGAGCCTCCTCCACCGAGAAAGCCGCCGAGAGGAGAACCGCTTCCCATCATCGGATTCCCGCCAAAACTGCCCGGAGAGCCGAATTGGCCGGGGGCCATGGTCGTGGGGGAGCCGCCGGCGAGACCGCCTCCCATCATCTGCATCATTTGCATCATCATCTGCATCATGGTGAACATGAGTTGCGTCATGGAGGGACCGAAATGACGACCTCCCATTCCGCCTGGATAAGAATTTTGTAGCGGTTGACCCGACAAGTTGAAGTTGAAATTCATAATTGCTCCGAGTAGAGTTATTCGGTCAAATTGAGCTGTTCAAAAGTTTTGGGCGGTCGGTTGAGACCCGATGGGGGCCGGCTTTTTGAAGCCGACCTCCCACTCGGTAAGACAACAGAACTAAAGAAATCAGAAAGTGACTAAATCTTATCGGCCGAGAATTCCGCCGGCGCGTTGAGCAGAACCGCAAGCGCATCCACCGCCACCGCCACATTTCCCGCCACAACCGCAAGAGCAGTTACCTTGTTGGCCTCCGCCGAGCAGGTTTTGAAGAAGTCTTTGAATGGGGTTCTGGCCGCCGATTCCGCCGACGCCGCTTGCTCCGCCGATACTACCGATATTTCCTATAGGACCTAATGCCATGTTGTTTCTCCTTGGTATTTTGTCCCGTCACGCAATCTTATGGTAACAGGGATCTCACCGCTTTCGGCACTGAAAATGATAAGAGAGGGTTAAGTATGTTAACGGGATGTAAACTTTGGTTTCGGGTGCCTTTTGAACAATATATTCTGCCAAATGGCCGCTTCTCGGTCGCTGGAGGCAGCCAACCAAGCTACAGAAGGGTCCTGGAGTTTGAGCCGGAATAAGGATTTGAATGGTGTCTACGGGCAGAAAAATCACGGTCATACTGACAGCAGTTCTGCTTTTATTTCTGCTTGGATCGGCACAGGCGATGTCCTGTGAGGATATGCCTTGCTGCACAGACGAGAGAGTGACTGTTTCGGATGTGACTCGGTCCGATAATGATTGCCGGCAGTGCAACCCCGTGTCGTGTAGTTGCTCTGTTCAAAGCTCGATACCGGATTATCATCAGTCGGAAACTGGTCTCGTCATCTGCTTTCATTTTGAGATGGAAAGCACAGAAGAAGCTACGAGCCTTGTGCTCCCCGTTGTTGAACCGAAGACCTCGGACGAATTGAAACCGTTCGGGTCCGTGGAGGGAGAGCTACCTCTTGATGACGAGCATATCTCCTATTGGGCTTTCCCGAACCCGCCGCCAAGTGTCTGAATTTCTAGTCTATAAGTTCGTAAGTAACTAATAGGCCTATCCCAAGAATTATTCGCCAACCTAGCTAGCCATGGGTAGAGCGTATCCCACTATTCAAGAGCCATGGCGCGAGTCGCGTCTGGGTCTTCCCACAAGCTGCGCCATGGTCCTACGTTCATACGTTGGGCGAGACTAGTTAATTCCGCAGGCGAACAACCTTTACCGAGATTCGTTGGCAAGATGACGTTTACTCGGGCTATTTAAATTTCTAAGGAGAAAGTCATGACACAAGAGCTATCGACGATCAGCGGTATCATTCAAAGACAGGATTAGAGAGTTTGGCCCCCGGTCAGTTGCAGCCCGTCACGCAAACGGCGCTCTGACTGGGGGCCATTTATTGGTTTCACTATGTAACGCAAAAAGTCTAGGAAGGATGAGAAAAATGACCGATCTGATCGCGAACTTGAGAGACAACTTCGGAGCTCCTCCGGACACGTCAACAATTAAAGGTATCCAACGATATGGCGAAATGTGGCTCTCGGAAGAGGAGTCTGTCAAGTCCCTGGAGTTTAAGCGCGCCTGTGAATCCATGATGGATGTTTTGGGTCGAGCCATTACGGCGACAGAGGCTGATCTGGAACAAACGGGGGTCACTCATCAGAGTCTTGCCGACCCGGTAGAGAAGTCCATTGAGGCCTACGAGCGGTTGCGAGAGGTTCTGGGTGATTTGGTAGACGCTGTCGGGGCTGAAGACCGTGCGAGAGCAAAGGGTCTTTTGGACGAGTTGAGCGAGGCCGCGGATTTTCTTGCTCAAGCTCAAGATGACATGGAGGCCTGGGTTCGGGACGAAGTTCTACGATGCCCTCGGTGTGGGAGCGTGGAATCGGACCCTTGTCCGAGCTGTGGACTCCAGTTGATGTTTTTGGATCCGAGCGGAGGATTGAAGGCTGGGGACGCCTCGGTTGCTCTTCCGCCGGAGTTTGGACGACTCTACTCGACGGTGACGAATATCCGAGACGGTAAAATTTCACTTCCTCGACTAGAAGAAGTGGTCCCCGCTGTGGAGAAGAGCGTGAACTTTTTCCTGGCTTCGGTGAGTGCGGCGCGTCAACAGAACCCCTCAGAAAGCTTGAGACGCGGCGAAGAGTGCTTGCATGGGATGAAAGCAGGGTTGGCCAAGTTGAGGGAGACTTTAGTCAGCCGGAAGATGAGCGACTTGCAGGAGGGCTGGATTCAGGTCTTTCGAGGCGCGGTCGAACTACAGGAGATACGACGAGATCTTCTAGAAGAGTTTGGGGGCGAAGAGGGCCGTCAAATGGCGTCGCGAGAGAGAGAAACGCAATCTGAGCAAGACAGCATATCGCTGAGTCGCGACGAATAATGATCGATTTCGAAAAGCTTCAGAGCGGGTCCCGAAATCTTTTTGTGCTGAGAGCCAGGGGTCGGCTTTCGGAAAGAGAGTATCGTGTCGCCTTTCCCCAAATAGAGAGCGATCTAGGCTCTCACCGGAATCTTCTGGTTCTTTTTGACCTTCAAGACCTGGAGGGATGGGATGCCGGGTCCCGGTGGAAGAGTCTTAGATTTGATTCCCGACATCGAACGGACGTGGAGCGGATTGGTTTTGTAGGCGATCAACGTTGGGAGCGTTGGATAAGGCGTGCTTGCCGGCCGTTGAAATGTCCGGTTCGAAGCTTTGAAAGTATTGAGAAAAGCCTGAAGTGGCTGCTAGAAAAGAGAGATGCGGGGAGAGAAGCAGTGACAGTGCCTCAAAAAGCTGGGGATCGGGTGTTGGAAAGAGTTCAGGGGAGATTCGAAGAGTTCGGATTTTGAAATGTTGTGTTTGGAGAGTTGAGAGAGAAGGTTTTGAGAGAATGTCGATAGGACGAAGATGCGCGATGATACTCGTGGTCTTGCTGGCACTGACTCTTCAGGCGTCTGCCCAGGAGACCAGGGTGAAGATCGTGCCGGAATATGATTTGCAAAAGTTGAGAGCTTTAGCGACCGAGCACAACCCTACCCTGAAGCAAGCGCTTCAGCTTATCAAAGGCGAGGAAGGCAAGGCTCTTCAGGCCGGATTGTGGCCGAACCCCACCATCGCCTACGCCGGAGAGCAGATCGGTTTAGACGGTACTGCCGGCGAATTTCAAGGAGGTTTCATCCGGCAGCGTATTGTGACCGGTGGGAAGCTAAGTCTGAGTCGGGACAAGTATGAAGCGAGAGCGGATGTGGCCAGGCATAATCTGACCTCCCAAGAGTTTCGTGTGTTCAACAATGTGAATACCGCCTACTATGAGCTGCTCGCCGCTGATGCGAGACTGGCGCTTCACGAAGATTTGTATAATCTGGCCAAAGACCGCTACAAGACGATCTTCGAGCTGGTCAATATAGGAAAAAAGAATCATGCGGACCTCAAGATTGCGGGTGCCGACCTCCAGAAGATGAGGCTGGACCTTTTCATGGCGCAGAATGAACGAAAGAAATCCCAGCTTCAGCTTGAGTCCGTGGTTGGAACGTCGTTGGGGGAAGGGTTTGTTCTTCTAGGAGAGTTGGAGGAGAATATTCCCGAGGTTTTACCCGAGTGGGAGACGATGCTGGCCAACACTCTGGAAAATAGCCCGCAAGTCCTGGCGGCGCTAGACAAGCTGCGGGCAGACGAGATCACGCTCGAGCGAGAGAAACGGGAACCGATTCCGGATATCGTGCTGGAAGCGGGAGTGGGACGCAATATTATCGACGACCAAACCGTTTACATGGCGGGTCTTAGTCTTGAGATTCCACTTTTCGACCGTAACCAGGGAACAATCCAGCAGGCCGAAGCCGACCTGGAAAGACAGCGAGCCGAGGTCGACCGTGTCAAGCTGGAACTGACTCATACCTTTGCCCAGGAATATTCGCACTACTTGACCCGATATAAGAGCGTCCTGGACTTCGAGGCCACGGTTCTTCCGAACAGCGAAGAAGCCTATCGCATGCAGTTGGAGATGTACGACCGGAGCCGAATCGACTGGCTCGACGTTCTGAGCTTCCAGACAGAGTATCTGTTGAACCGGGTGCAGATGGTGGATCATCTTCTGAATTTCCACCGAAGACGCATCGCTCTAGAGGGCTTTCTTCTCGAGAACGGCCTGCAAGTGCCGGATAGTCCGACCCCTCCGAGTCATATCGACTCCGTTCCGAAACCGCGATAGGAGAATTTTTGAAGTGAGTAATAGAAGAGATTTCTTAAAAGCCGGGGCCGCCGTGGCCGCCGGCGGACTGCTGACAACGGGGCTGTCCGCTCCAGCCGAAGCCTCAAGTTTTGGTACTTATTCCCGATGGAAACGCTCTCACGGCGGGCCCCCAGGCTCTCCGGAGTATATGGGCAAGTTGGTACCCGGGTTCAGAAAATCCAGTTTACCGCCTGTCTCCGTTCAGACTCCAGACACCGAAAAATTGCCCTGGACGATGGAAAACGGAAGAAAGACGTTTCGTTTGTCGTGTGAGGTCGTGAAGCAAGAGTTCCTTCCGGGGGCTTGGATGAACGTCTGGGGGTTCAACGGTTCGATGCCGGGCCCGGTGATCGAGGCAAATCAGGGCGACAAAGTGAGAATCGTCGTGACCAACAACCTTCCTGAGCCGACGAGTATGCATTGGCACGGTCTGGAGCTTATTGCGGATATGGACGGCGTACCGGGAATGACTCAAGATCTGATTCCGCCGGGTGGCAAATATGTCTACGAATTCGACCTGCACCAGGCCGGGAGCTTCTTTTACCATTCTCACATGGCGATGCAGGAAGCCATGGGTATGGTGGGGTGGCTTATCATTCATCCCGAAAGGGCTTACACGCCGACCGTCGATCGAGATTTCGCTCTGATATTCCAGAACTTCTTTATCGAGCCAAGCTCCATGACCGCGGACAGTCGCCGAATGGACTGGAACTGGCATACCATCAACGGGAGATCGGGACCTTATACGACACCTTTGTTGGTGAAGCACGGCGAGAGGGTGCGAGTACGATTACTTGATTTCTCGCCGATGCAGCATCACCCCATACACCTCCACGGACACACCTACTGGCTTACCGGCACCGAAGCGGGGCGCATCCCCGAGAGTGCTTGGATACCGCGAAACACGACGCTGGTGGGGGTAGCCATGGTGAACGACTTTGAGTTCGTGGCTAATAATCCAGGGGACTGGATCTTTCACTGTCACATGGTCCACCACATGATGAATCACATGACCTATCCGGCCGGACCGGCAATGCGTCCGGGCCAATCGGTGGAAGAGTACCAGGCCTCCATACCGGACTCGGTAGATCAGGATCTCGTGATTGAGACAAAGGAGAGCAAGGATGCGGACAACATGCCGGCACACCTGACTCCGGGGTATCCTCAAAAGATGCCGGGAGGTATGGATATGCCGCCCGAGGTCATGATGAAAATCATGGGCCGAAGGGAAGTGGCGGGCATGAGAAAGGGTTGGCAGATGGCGGTCAAAGGCTTGATGACTTCCATTCGAGTGCTGCCTCATGACCTCTACGACCGGGTTGTCCAGGGAGATCCCTCCATCAAGCCCGGGGAGATCTTCCAGGAGACGATGAGGCGAGTTCGCGCGAAGGGTTAGAGATGATCTGAGTGATTGGGTGAGTCTGGAAAGCGACCGGCTTTTCAGGCTCACCTCCAATCATCGACGAAGGCTTGCAGTTTAGCCTCTCGGATGTCTTCCGGAGTTTCTCCGGTGGGCTCGGCTATGGCCACGAAGTCTTGTTCGATAATGGTCAAGAAACGGTCCAGCGCTGAAAAAATATGCTGTGTGGAAGCACGAGGCAGAGTGCGAAGAGAGTTGTGCATCTTCAGTAACGCCATAGCGAGCGATTTGTCTTTGGTTCTTGCCAAGAAATTGTGGAGAATGGGATAAGCTAGGTGACGCTCGGTGTGCAGATTGAGATGTGGCCAGATGGTGTTGTCTAGTCTGTCGAGGAGGCGGTCCCTATCAACCTCCGCGAGCGGAGTGGAGAAAAGGTCGTGTAACAGATCGGCCAGTTGCCGTTTCTCGGTCGCCGCCGAGAGGACGGGTATGATGTAGGTTATGGCGAGGGTGATGGTACCGAGACCGCTGAACGAAACAAAGTTGGTGGTAAGGCGCCAGATATCGGAGGTTGGTGTGTAATCTCCCAGGCCCAGAGTAGAGAGACAGTAGCCCACGAAGTAGGCCTTCTCCGCCACGTCGGTGGGCACGCCGGTCTGGGAGTTGACCAAGCTGTTCGGGTCCGATAGGAAAATCACACTCCAACCCATCCACAGGAGGAGCACCCAGGCTGTCACCACTATCAGTAGGCAGAGCCAGCCGGTGCTTATCGAGATGGTTTTCCCTAGCCTCGAAACTAAGCGACAGATTCTATCCGTTAAAGGACCAGCCCCTTTCGGGGCGATGACGGTGATAATCAAGTCATAGAGGGACAGGCCGAGTAGAAGAAAACCGAAGAGAAGAATCGCGGTCACTCTGCGGCCCTAAGCCAGGTGCTTGACTAACATCCAGATGGACATACCCATCATAGCCAGGTTCTCACTCAGCGAGACAAAGCCCAAGGGGACGTTGCTGTTTCCGCCTACACAAGCACATTTGAGTTCTCGCTTGTCGATGTAGACGGCTTTGAAGACCGAGATCGCTCCGACCGTACCGATGAAAAGAGCGAGTGGGGCGGCAATCAGGGCGAGTTCGGGCACGGCGGTGAGCATGGCCACACCGGCCAGGCCTTCGATGAAGGGGTAAATGTAGGCGTACCTGACCCATTTTTGAGCCAACAGGTCGTATCCTAGGAACTGATTGGAGAAGGCAAAGAGGTCGCGCAGCTTTTGAATGGCCAGGATCACCATTCCGAAAGCCACGAAGAGCTCGGTGACCGGAAGCCACTGAAGGGAGCCTGTGACTCTCCAGTTTGTGGCCAGAGCAAGAAGAAGAGCCATGGAGAACATGGCGACGATCGGTTGATAGGTGGTCTCGTCGCTCTCTTCTTGCTGCTTATCTTTACCGAAGTACGCTCGAAGATCATCGTAACCGCCGATGCGCTTCCCTTCGATAAAGGTTTGCGGGGTGGTCTTGACTCCGTGCTCTTCTCTAAAATCGTCCGCTTCTTGTTTGGACTGAAACTGATGGTCCTCGACCTTGTAGCCTTGCCGCTTTAGGAGGTCTCGAGATTTCAGTCCGAAGGGACAGATGTGCGCGTCGGTGACCATTCTGTAAAGGACGGCTGTTTTTTCTTTGGATTTATTGTGAATCTGGACGTTCATTTCGTTGCCCTTTCTTATTCCGGAGTGCTGGAGAAGTCCGGCACGGGTCGTCTGGAGGCTTCCTCCATGGTCTGAGCGACTCCGTTCTTCTCAATGTCGGCGATGAGCCACTCCATCTCTTTGATTTCTCGTCTCTGGGCCTTGATGATCTCGTTGGCGAGTTCGCGGACCCGAGGGTCTTTGATCTGGGCGCGTTCGCTTGTCAGGATGGCGATGGAGTGGTGGGGTATCATCCCTTCCATATAATCGGTGCCGGTCACGGTGACCTGGCTGCGTACAAGCCAGAGGGCCAGAGCGAAAGTAAGAACGGCTCCTCCGAATATAGCCTTGTTGGCTGTGGGATTTTTGTACATTCCGAGCATGAAGCTCAGCATAACGACTGCCATACTAGCCCCCATGATCAGAGTCATAAAGAGCCTGGTCTCACTGAACCAGGCGTGGTCGAGAAGCTGAAACGAATGAAGATACATCAGGAAGAACATCAGAAGTGTCGAGGTGCCTATCATGGCGAAAAACTTGAGATAGTTTCCTCCGGATGAGTGATCGGAATTGTTCATAGTGTCATTCTATATCCGAGAATGGGTTGAGCTGACGATCTGAAGGTGTAAAGAGGACCTAGTCAATCGGGTAGCCGGTGAGACCCGATTTGCCGTTATACGACTGTATGGGCCCCCGAAATCCATGTGTACGACCAAGGGAGTTGGAAAGAGCTTCATTATGATGAGGGAGGCCTTATGCAAATCGAACATCTCGGGCTGGAAGGCTTGAAAACACTACCGAATTTACACCCGTTGTGGGTCCACTTTCCCATAGCACTTCTCCCCATGAGCTTACTCCTGGGGGTGGTCGCACTCTGGAAGGATTCGCTGTACTCGGCTGTTCGTTGGCTTTTGGGAGTTTCCGCGGCAAGTGCGTCCCTGGCCGTTTGGTCGGGATTAGGGGCTGAATCCGGCATGCCTCACAACGAGGCTATACACAGCTTAATGGAATCCCACGAGCTGGTGGGTTGGATCGTTCTCGGAGGATGTTTTCTCATGTTTGGGTGGAGCCTGTGGCGCGACGAAGATGATAAGCCGAGAGCGAACTACGGATTTCTGGTCGGCCTGGTCCTGCTGAATCTGGTGCTCGTCCAACAGGCCGACCTGGGGGGACGTATGGTCTATACTCACGGGGCCGGGGTCGCTCCCATGATGGAGAAGATGTCCGGTGAGGGGCATTCCCACTCTCATTCTCAGCCGGAGATATCATCGAAACCTTCCGAGTCGGTGCAGAAGACCCCTGAGTCGACCCGAACCTCAGATTCTCACGACCACAGCGGACACGAGCACTAGTAGCAAGGTTACGATGCGAAACACTATTCTATCGGGTCTCTCAGCTCTCTGGTTGGGCAGCCTGGCTATCCTGATATTTCAGACATCAGTTGCCGCCTGGTCTTCTTTCGGATTGGCTTCGGCTCTTCTCTTTCTTGCTGTTTACGACGCTTTGCAGACCTCCGACAACATTAGGCGAAACTTTCCCCTGGTGGGCCGGCTTTCTCGGCTGATGGAAGAGCAAAAGCATGTGGTCCAAGAGACATTACTCCTGAACCGACGGGAAGGGCGGCCTTTCGACGAAGTTCATAAGAATATTGCTCATAGCCGGGCCAAGGACGAGTTGCTGAGCCAGCCGTTTGGAACGGACTACGATCTTTATCGAGACGAGATAGAGTATGTATATCACTCGCTTTTTCCAAGACCTTCGGAAGTGCTTGAGCGAGATCATCTCTACGTGATCGGAGGGCAAACTTGTGAAACCCCCTATACTTCTAGTCTCGTTAACGTGAGCGGGATGAGCCTCGGTTCGATTTCACCGGAGGCGGTGACGGCGCTCGCGAAGGGAGCCTCGCGTGGTAGATTCGCCCTCAACACAGGCGAAGGCGGATACTCGAAGTATCACGATGAAGACTCGCCGGACGTGATATTTCAGTTTGGCACCGGATATTTCGGTTGTAGAACTAAAGAGGGGCGGTTTTGTGACGACTCTTTCTCGGAGATTATGAGCAAAGAGAATGTGCGGATGGCGGAAGTCAAGATCAACCAGGGAGCCAAGCCGGGTTACGGAGCTTTGCTGCCTGCTAAGAAGAATACCCGGGAAATCGCGGAGATTAGAGACCTTGAGCCTGGAACCGAGGTGCATTCCCCTCCGCATCACCGGGAATTCCGTGATCCAGAGAGTCTCTGCCGTTTTTTGGCGAGATTGAGGAAGAACTCTCACGGGAAGCCCATCGGGGTCAAGTTTTGCCTGGGCCGAGAAGCCGAGCTTCAACAGCTCGTCGAAGCTTTCCAGAAGCTGGGCGGTCCGGATTACATCGCGGTGGACGGAGCGGAGGGAGGCACCGGGGCCGCCCATTTTGAAGCTCTTCACTTTACTGGTATGCCGTTAGCTCAAGCCTTAAGAATCACGCACGAAACCCTGAAATCACAAGGTCTGCGTGAACGTATCAAGATCCTGGCCTCGGGGAAGCTGATCACCGCTTTTGATATCTTGCGAGCGATTGAGGCGGGGGCCGATGGTATCTATATGGCGAGAGGGTTTATGTTCGCTTTGGGATGCGTTCAATCTCTGAAATGCAACAAGGATACCTGTCCGGTGGGACTGACCACGATGGATCCCAGGCGTCGAAAAGCTCTCGTCCCTTCGGACAAAGCGGTGAGAGTCGCGAATTTCCATCGCAATACCCTGCGGGGCGTGAATCAGATGCTTTCCGCTTGCGGTTTGGAAGACATCAAAGACTTTTCAAGTGAATGTTACCAAGCCAGGTTAAAGAGCTGACGAATGAGAGGACGGCGTTCCCACGTCTCGCGCTTGCGACGCTTTCTGAGAGTCGCCTTGATCCTGATGGGAGCGCTACTGACTTGTGCTGTCGTTTTTTTTATAAGTCTTGCGGCGAGAATGCCCGACCTTTCTCAACTCGAGCCCTACAACCCGGCTCTAAAAACCCGGATTCTAGCCTCGGACGGCACCGTGGTTGCAACCCTGCACAAGGAGAATAGACTGTGGAAACCTCTTTCTTCTCTTAGTAAGCATCTGGTCCCGGCCTTGTTGGCTACCGAGGATTATCGATTTTTTCAGCACGAGGGAGTCGACTTTCGCGCGGTGGCTCGGGCCGCTTATCGTGACATGGTTGCCGGCGAGCTTCGGGAGGGTGCCTCGACGATCACCATGCAGTTGGCTCGCGAACTGGTGGATATGCCCGAGGAGCGGTGGGAGAGAAAGGCTCAGGAAGCCCTGGTGGGATGGCAACTGGAACGGAAGTATGGGAAATGGGAACTGCTGGAGATCTACCTGAACCGTGTGTATTTCGGGGCAGGCGCTTATGGAGTGCACGCGGCGGCCGGGGTCTACTTCGATAAGAGCCCGGCCGATCTGACTCTCTCCGAATCAGCCTTTTTGATCGGCCTGATTCAGAGTCCGTCCTATCTTTGCCCCATCTTGAACGAGGAAGCTGCTCTTCGGCGTCAGCGGGAGGTGCTGGACCGCATGTTGGAGGTGAAGGGGATTACCGTCGAGGCGTACCGCCAAGCCGTCGCGGAATCGGAAACTTTTGATTTTCAGGGTGCCCTGGCTAGATCGGCGGGAGTGGATAGGCATCCTTATTTTACTCACTACGCGTTGCGGGAGTTGGTCGAGCGATATGGAGAGGAACGGCTTTATCGGGGTGGCTTGACGGTCGTGACGAGTCTGGACATCCGGACCCAAGAGACAGCGCGGAGATTGCTTAAGGAAGAGATTGAGAGGCGGTCCGGAGATCTGAGAGTACAGACCGGAGCTGTGGTCGTTTTAGAGAACGGCTCAGGCATGATCAAGAGTCTGGTCGGGGGAACGGAATGGTCCGAGGACAACCAGTTTAATCGCTCGTTTCAAGCCTTACGCCAACCTGGGTCGTGTTTTAAACCCGTCATATACGCTGCTGCGTTGGAGGAGGGGTATGGACCGGGAAGCCTCATCTCGGATAGTCAGGTGTTCTTCGACACCTGGTCTCCGCGGAATGCCGACGGGGGATATCTGGGTCGGATCACGTTGAGGCAAGCTCTCAGTCAATCTCGAAACGTACCAGCGGTAAAACTCTTTGTGAGCTTAGGACCGGAAAACGTTATCTCTTTGGCGCAAAGTATGGGACTGGGCCGCGAAATACCACTGGTTTTTCCGGTCGCCCTGGGCGCGTTTGAAACGACTCCTCTGGACCTGGCGGGTGCCTACTCCGTTTTTCCCAACGAGGGACGTTTCCTGAAACCCACAACGATCAAGTTGGTGACGGACGGAGATGGGCGTGTGCTGGAGGATAACCGAACTCGTCGGGGCGAGACTGTCATCAGTCAAGAATCGGCCAGAAATCTGACGTCGATGCTGCGAGATGTTGTCACTCACGGGACGGGAGTTGGAGCGGGATTGCCGGGGTTGGCGCTCGCCGGAAAGACCGGCACCTCCGACGAGTACCGGGACGCCTGGTTCTGTGGGTACTCTCCGTCCTACACTTGTGTAGTTTGGACGGGACGGGACGACAATAAACCGATGAATCGAGCGTTTGGAGGAGACCTTCCCGCGTCGATCTTTCAGAGAATCATGAGGGAACTTCACGGTGAGGGTGAGCGAAAGCTTAAATTCGGCCTTCCGCCTGAACGAGAGGAGCGACGGACGACCATCGGGACCATCTCCTCGAAATCAGCAGATAGCTTCAATCGAGCGGTCACTGAAAAGGAAGTGCCAGTTTCGGTTGTAGACAGGGATTCGGATCCTCTCCCTTCTCCTGAACCGACTCCCGTTGAATTGAGAGACGAACTCCTTCTCCGATGAGGCTCCATGGATTCAGGAGTTGTCGTCTCGCACCCGGGGTAGCCTCGATAAGGGCCTTACCTCGGTGAGCTTCCAGGTCCGGTCAGTTTTGACGAAAACCAGATCCCAGACATTTCCCTCCGAACTATTGGGAGACTTCCCCGCGGCGATCGGCTCAGTCCATCCACTGGGAACAAATCCTTTTTGGCTCCATTGGCCCTCGGCCTGCAGGCGCACTGTTTCGTCTGGAGTAAAGCCAGCTTCATAAATAGCGTCACTAACCGCTGATATCGGAGTGTCGGAGGGCAAGTGAACAAGAACTTCGTTACTTTGCAGTCGGATTTCGATTTCCCGAGCTGTCTCGATGTCGCGTAGGGCGTTGACCACGCCCTGTTTACAAGGTATTCATTCCAGTCCGAGGGCATGAGTGCGAAGAATGACGAGTTGATCCGGTTCCGCAGCGGCAAAAACGGTCAAGAAAAGCATGAGAGTAGCGGTCAGTATAATCTTCATCGAATCTCCTAAAATCTGAATTTGGCGGTCAAGCTACCGCCGATTCTACGGTCGCCCGGTTTTATCAAAATGACGGGCTCCCAACACTTCACAGACGCAGTCGGCTTTCTCGTTCGCGATGTTTTGCTCCCCAAATTGTTTGTCTAACGCGAGGAGTGTCTTTTGAAGACATCTTAGCTCTTGGATTCGTGCCTCAATCTGGGCGGCGCGACTCTGGACCAATTCCTGAACATGCCGACAAGGCGCGACACCGTCTTGCCAGATAGCGAGAATACGTTGGATCTCGATGATCGGTAGCTCCAAAGCTCGCGCTTGCACGACGAAACGCAGCCGTTCAACATCCTGGATTTCATACTGGCGATAGCCGGAAGAGTTGCGTCGGGGCTCTCTCATCAAACCTTTCTTTTCATAGTATCGGACTGTTTTCGGGCTAACTCCAATTTCTTTCGCTATCTCGCCAATAGTCACGGCTGAGGCTCGCCGAGGCCGAGGTGCTTGAGTGCTTCCAGGCTTACTCGCTTGGTTTGACAGCAGGCGGGAAGAGAACCGTCGATGGCAATGGCCGGTACGGACTTGACGCCCATCTCCATGGCACGAGCGGCACCCTCGGGTGAGCGAGTTGAAACGACGGTAATCTCACAGGAAGAGCACGCCAGCTTCTCAACTTCTCTGAGGATACTGTCGCAAAGAGAACATTCTGCGGTAAAAACCTCAATAATACGTTTCATTTTAGGTCTCCTTTGGTCTTTGTGTACCCTCATTTTGCACCCTCCCCTTGGTGGAAGGTCAAATCCAAAACATGAGCCCTTGAGAGGCTTTGATTCGCGAACACGCTCTGTCCACTAGGTTCGGGACGTCTAAAGGAATAGGAAGTCGGCTCCAATGTGAAACCGACTCCCGTTGATTAGCCTATGTCATCATCATCTGGCCGCCGATTAGAATTTCATCACTTGCTCAGGGTTAATCTGCTTGCCTGACTTGTCCAGTATTTCGAAGTGCAGGTGAGATCCGGTCGAGGTGCCGGTGCTTCCCATTTTGCCTATGACTTGACCGGCCTGCACCTGGCTACCGACCTGCACATCTCTGCTGTTGAGATGGGCGTAACGAGTTTTGGTTCCGTCCGCGTGTTGGACCTCGATCCATTTGCCATAACCGGTGGCTTCATCCTTGGAAACGGTCACGCGCCCGGCTTTGGCCGCGCGAACGGGCGTGTTCAAAGGGGCTGCGAGATCGATTCCCTTGTGATAGGAACTGGCTCCCGCGGTGGGTGCCTTCCTCGGTCCGAACCGGCTGGACACTCGGTAGTTGTCGACCGGAGCGACAAACCCACCGCCGACGGATTTGGCGTCTCCTACCGCCGGAGCGGGGCTTGAGCCTCCTGCTTGGCTGCTACCGGGAGAAGACCCGGGGGAGCCACCGCTACCGAGAAACGACGCCGGGGTAGCGCCACCCGCGAAGGCACCCCCGCTGCCTCCGAATCCGGGATTACCCGCGGACATGGGGGATCCGCTATTCATTCCCGATACGAGCGAAAAGACCGACATCATGAGGCTCATCATCTGGCTTAGTAAACTCAGTTGCAGCATGCTGCTTTGATAAGGATTGGTTCCATTATTCAAGGCTGGAACGCCGGGGAATGTTGAATTGATATACATAGACTTTGCTCCTGAAGCTTTTTCATAGCATAGGACGGCACAGTGGTATGGAAGCTGACCAGAGCCGGTTTATGTAAAGATCATGTTAACTAGGGCTGACGAATAGGGGGCAGCTCCATTTAACATGATCTTTACATCTATATAGCTCGGTCCACTTCCACGCCATTCGAAGCCTTTATGATAAGGGAAATCTACTATCGAGGTGTTCCTTGTCACATCAAATAAACCAAATTCGTTCGTCTTCAGGAAATCGGACCGCGAGGCTTCGCGAATACGCCCAAAATGGGAATTCGAACTTCCAAGCTATCGGGAATCCCCTTTCGAATGGGGACGGAGGATTTCTGCCTTCCGCGGAACTTCAAGCCGGTGAAGAAGTCACGGCTCTCGCGGGGCTTTTGGTGGGCTTGTTGGCGGCCTACGGGGGGCTACTCAACGTATCTGACAGAGGCCATTTATCCGGTCGAGGCGCGAACGGGGCGTCGTCTTCGTCGGCCTCGACTCCATCTTTCGGGGGCGGCGCGGGGGCTTCTGGCACCGTTGCCGGACCTTCTCAGACCGCGACACCAGCCTCCACCACAAAGTCAGGAGGCGGCTCCGGCCCTGTCTCGGAGGTAGGTCCCAAAACAGGTCGGTTGGTGGATGTGCCGGGCGGAAAAGTGGATGCCTCGATCGGAGACAACGTTAAAAAGATGCTGAATGACGCCAAGAAAGACGGAGTGGACCTTCAAATTTCTTCATCTTATCGTTCCCGTGAAGAGCAAGAGAGGTTGTATCAAGCGTATTTGAACGGGACAGGAAACCTGGCCGCGAAGCCGGGCTCAAGTAATCACGAAAGCGGTCTCGCCATTGATTTCAAGAACACCAGCGGTGCCTACGATTGGCTGAAGAAAAACGCGGGTCGGTACGGACTTAAAAACCTTCCGTCGGAGCCCTGGCACTACTCGACTAACGGGAAGTAAATGGAGGACTTAACGTGTTTAGTCCTTGGAGGGATAGCGTTTCTGATCTGACTCGTCGTCGCGATCGGGGTAAAGCTCGCGGTCTGACTCAGCATTCTGCGTAGGATAGCGTTCCCTATCTGAGATGTCGTCGTTTGACGGATAACGGTCTTTCTCACCGTAACGAGCGCGACGTTGCTGCTCTGCAGACGGCGGATAGACGGGGTAGTAGTAGTCATAGTACCAACCTCGACGGACTTCCCTGTCTTGTAAAAGGGCGATTTCGGTCGGGGAGCCCGACGCTTTTGCAGCGATGTCTTCGGCTTTGTAAGGTTGGGATGCGGTCAGACTCATAGTGGCATAGCCTGCTAATATTATTGTGCTTAACATGATCTCAAATTAAAGCGATATGAAGGCGTATCGAATATGAAATGGGCTAACTAGAACCTATTCGATCGAATAGGTTCTATCGACGAAGAGAAAAATAGCGAAGAAGTGGTGCTTCCGGGGATTCAAACAGACCTCGAGACTACATCGCCGACATCAATCGTTGCGCGATACCACCGATATAGCCGGCACGATCAGTACCGTTTACCGTGCGTCTGGCGTTGTGGAAGTCGGTTTGTTGGCCGTTGATGTAGCTTCCGAGTCCACGTCCGGTGAACGTTCCACCCATCATTCCACCGACCAGGATTTTCGCGGCGACTTGAGGGTTTTCCACCAGGCGAGGGTTGCCGACGAGGTCCATGCCGAGACGGCGAGACCAATCGGTGTAGTTTCGACGCCCGGTCAATTGGACGTAGCCTCGACCCTTGAAGCGAACACCGTCGCCTGGCTGGGTGTTGCCCAGGCTACGGCGACCTTCGTAGGCGCGGCCGGAGGCGAACTCCTCCATATATTTTCCAGCCCCGGATTCGTGGGTGGCCGTGGCCAGTATGTAGGCTAGCTGAGCTTTGTTCTGTACACCCTGACGCTGGGCTTCCTGAACAATGAAGGGAAAGTTTTGGCGTGCCGATTGCTGGAGATTTTGGGGCAGGACGGAGACCAGGCGATTGACGTCGACGTTGCCGACAACTCCGGCGGGACCTCCGGGTACGGGACCTGCCGGTCCCGGGCCCATGCCGCCGGGATTTTGTGGTCCGTTCGCGCCTGGATAGTTTCCGGGGTATCCGCCACCATTATTAGGATAGCCTCCGCCGCCTGGGAAAGCTCCAGGTGAACCTCCTCCTCCGAGAAAGCCACCGAGGGGCGAGCCGCCTCCCATCATGGGGTTACCGCCGAATCCTCCGGGCGAGCCGAATTGTCCTGGAGCCATCTGCATAGGAAAGCCGCCGGCGGGGCCGCCTCCCATCATCTGCATCATTTGCATCATCATCTGCATCATGCCGTACATGAGTTGCATCATGGGGATGCCGCCAACGGCGGAAGGACTAAATTGGCCAACCCCCATGTAGGGATTCTGTAGTGGATGAGCGCCGGACAAGTTGATATTGATAGCCATAATTTCTCCGAGGTCAGGTTGGGAAGTTCCTGAAATTTTGTCCCGTCACGCCTGTCAATAGTAGCATGGGGGTTATTGGGGAGGTTATGGAAGTTGAAAGATTTTTGTTAAAAATGTAAACAGATTGTTGCGAGCTTGTGCGAAGCTGATTGACTTTCAAGGATGATCCAGATCATACGACATTGACGTATTGGGGGGTACCATAAGAGAAGGTTCGGGAGACCTTGGACGGAAAGGGAACTACGAGACGATTTAGCTGTTGGATATTGAGATGGGATTGCGAGTTGCCACATACGTCTTCGCCGGGCTTCTGTTGCTGCTTGGAGCAGGACCGGTTGCGGCTGAAGATTGCTGCAAGATGGATGTGTCGACGCAATGTTGCTGTAGCGATACTGATAGCTTGGAGAGTTGCTCGCCGCAGTTGTGTGCGGGCGCGAAGTATCATAACGGAGCGATCCCCTTCCTCTCACCGGCACCGGACATTTCCTGTACTATCGCGCTGTCTGTGACCGAATTGGCCGTTGAACCTCCTGTCAAGGCCCTGCTAAACCTCCCGCCCACAGTCAAAAGAGAGCGTGCTCCGCCGCCGCTTTTCGCGGACCTGACCCTCTGCTTTCTGCCTCCGCCAGCTCTGTCATGATCCCGTTGTGCATTTAGACTTTCAAGTCTATCGCGGGATCTTTTTCTATTGTAGGAGCTAATCTCAGCGCTAGCCTGCCTTTTACAGCGACTTATTAAACCTTTAGGAGAATTCTTGATCATGAAAATTTGGATTATTTTGTTAACACTGGCCCTTTCCGTGGCGACCCTGGCTTGCCCCGGTGGGATGCCGATGCCGGGAGATACCGGCGGACCCCCTTCTTCTTCGGCCATGACTTCGCCGGACCACGATCACGCGGAACACAACCACAAGGATGGGAAAGTGCATGTGGCCGAGGATGGAACCAAGTTCGACCCGCCCGTGGCGAAAGAGAAGATCCCGGACGAGGCCTGGGCCTGTGTCATGGGAGGTAAAGTTCACTATGCCTCCATGACAAAAGGCAACGGTAAGTGCCCCTTGTGCGGGATGAACCTGGTGCAACACGCGGCTCATCAAAAGTAGAGACGAGATAGGGAGGTTTTGATATGCACGTCGGTATGTGGGGGACGGCCCTCATCGTGGGGGTGTTCGTGTCGTGGTTGCTATACAGCTACTTCGCACCGGACTCTTGGAAAGAGTGGAGCCGCGCGGGCGTGCTGCAAGCCTTTATTATCGCCTTCTACGCTGAGATGTACGGGTTCCCCCTGACGATCTACTTTTTGACACGCTATTTCGGAGTGGACATGAGTTGGTCGGAAGGAGGGAACTTGTGGGCTCAGCTCACGGGATCGCAGAACGCCCATCTGGTCGCCATGGCGCTTGGGTACGCCCTGGTGTTCGCGGGGGCCTCGATGATTGCTGAAGGCTGGCGGAAGATCCATAAGGCGCGAGGCCGGGACGATTTAATGACGTCGGGAATTTATGCGAGAGTCCGGCATCCGCAATACACGGGACTGTTCATTATCCTTTTCGGCGAGGGAATCGTTCATTGGCCGACCGCGCTCTCGGTCATCGCGTTTCCCATCATAGTCCTGGCTTACGCTTCTCTGGCAAGGAAAGAGGAGAAGCAGATGCTCGATAGGTTCGGTGACGATTATCGGGACTACCGGGAAAGAGTTCCGATGTTCATACCGCGATGGGGGAAGGCGAGCATAGAATGACGGCGCCCACACTTACGATTTTAAGCGGTTTCTTGCTGATTGCGGTGCTGGTATTAGCCGGCTTTGTCATGAGAGGGGGGCGAAAATGAAAAACGTCTACATCCTTGTGCTACTCCTGTTTTCCGTGACCACGGGTTGGGCTCAGGACCATGAAAAGCACCACTCCTCGGAAAAGGGCTCCGGCAATGCCATGGGAGAAATGATGGATGGCATGATGGAGAAGATGGGCGCTCCGAAGCCTAAAGATCTGTACCCATCGCTGATGAATCTGCCTGAACTCTCTCCGGAGAAGCGTCTGGAAGTCCTGGAACAAGCCGACCAGCGAATGAAGTCGGGAGCGACGTTGATGGGGAAAGGTCTCGACCAAATCTCAAGAGCGACGTCCCGTGACGACTATGCCGAGATGCAAGAGGGAGTGGCTCTGACCAAAGAGGGGCTTGCTCGCTTTGACAGCGGCCTGGCCGCCAAAAGAGCTCTGAGCGAGGGAAAGGCCCCGAGAAAAGTCGCGCTAGAGTGGTTTAAGCGAGAGATGAACCTGCTTCCACCAGACCCTCCGGCTGACCGGGGGCGCTTCGGTGGGGTGACCTTTCATCTTTTTGTTATCGTTCTTCTGGGCGCGTTTTCCGCGGCGATGATCGGAATGTATTTCTTTAAGATGAGAAGAGCCGCTCAACTGCTGGAAAAGCTCACTTCCCAAACAGCGGTTGACGCGCCTAAGGTGAAACCAGGAGAGAACGAGAGTGCCCAGGTGGTACCACCGGCGAAAACGCTCGAAGAGAAATCCGAGAAACTGACGATTCCGCCTTCTTTTCCGGTGATGAAGTCGAAGACTCAGCCCGAGAATAAGTGGTCGGGGCGATTGCGTGTTTGCCGTATCTTCGAGGAGACGCCGGGGGTCAAAACCTTTCGCCTCGCTTCGGAGGACGAAGTAGCCCTGCCTTTCACCTACTTTCCGGGCCAGTTCTTGACGCTCTCGCTTAAGATCGGAGGTAAAACCGTCCGCCGAAGCTACACTATCGCGTCCACTCCGACTCAACTCCATTACTGCGCCTTGACTATCAAAAGAGAAGAGCAAGGGCTGGTTTCACGATATCTGCATGATGAGATCAAAGAGGGAGATGTGTTGGAGGTCTCCGGGCCTAACGGGAAGTTCACGTTCACGGGAGAGGAGTCGGATAGTCTTGTTTTGATCAGCGGGGGGGTCGGTATCACGCCGATGATGAGTGTCGTTCGCTACCTGACCGACATAGGATGGACGAAAGATATCTACTTTCTCTACTGCTGCCGAACTACCAACGACTTCATCTTTCGTGAAGAGCTTGAACAACTGCAAGAGCGCCATGGCAATCTTCACGTCTTCGCTACCATGACCCGCGCGGCGGGGACCGTTTGGATGGGGTTGAAAGGCCGCTTTACCGCCCAACTGTTTTCTCACCTGCTTCCGGACCTGACGGAACGGAGATACCACGTTTGCGGCCCGCCTGAGATGATGGTCGCGGTGCTGGAGATGCTGGACTCACTGGGTGTTCCGAAGGAGCAGGTGAAGACGGAGGCCTTCGGGCCCGCCAGGAAACCGAAAATCGTTGACGATGAGCCTCCCCGGCAAGCCGCGACCTCCGTGGTGACGTTCAAGAAGTCGGGTAAATCCGCGTCTCTTGGTCAGGGGCAAACTGTGCTTGACCTGGCGGACGAGCTTGGCGTGGAGATCGATAACTCCTGTCGGTCGGGACAGTGTGGCCTGTGCCGAGTGAAGCTACTTTCAGGTAAGGTCGAAATGGAGTGTGACGACTCGCTGACCGACGAAGACAAGGCCCAAGGCCTCATTTTGGCCTGCCAGGCCACGGCCGGCGAGAACATCGAGGTGGACGCCTGATGAAAGAGCGTGAGCGAATTGTTGTGAGCGGGCTCGTGGTTCTGATGCTCGTGACCTGGCTCGGATTCGTGTTTCACCAATCCCCTCGTTTCGCGGGCAGTTTCTGGGGCGGCGTGTTGGCGGTATCCGGCTCGGTGCTGATGCTGATTCCCCTTGCCTACATGATAGTCAAACGGGTGCCTCGACTGAAAAGTTTGGTCACCTCCAGGGTTCGAATGAAAACATTGCTGACCTGGCACATCTACGCGGGGGTTGTTGGTCCCATCCTGGTTTTGCTTCATACCGGACACAAATTTGAAAGTCCGCTCGGTATCGCCCTGACGGGCATGACACTTATCGTTGTCGTTTCGGGTTTCATAGGTAGATACTTGATGACGTTCTTCTCTCGCGAAATCCGAGAAAAACTGAGCTTGCTGACGGACCTGCAGGCTCAGTATGAGGAGATGAAAAGAGGCCTGGAATCAGGCTGCGAACTCCAAAGTCTGGGAACCTTTTCTCTTTTGAGAGCCCGACTGGTGAGCCGACTTTCCGAGGAGCCACGGCCTGGTCTTTCGAGGCTCCTTGACCTTGCCCGATTAGCTGAGTCCATAGCAGACGTAGAGTACGCCATTGCAACCCATGAGCATTTCAAGAGCGCTTTCAAAGCGTGGCTCAAAATCCATATTGTCCTTTCCCTGGTCCTCTACGCCTTGCTGGGTCTGCACGTCTGGGCCGCCATTCATTTCGGATTGAGGTGGTTCTCGTGAAGGTGTGGTGGGCTCTCGTATTAGCCGGTCTGCTGATCGCCACTCTGGCGCTCGTGACTTACTTCGCGCCGGTTCACGGCGAACAAGGGCGCCAGGGACTGACGAGCCCCGCGGAGTGGCAACGTATGGCAAATCCCGGACAACTATCGAAGGCTCACGCGTTCCTGGATCACGATTGCAGTGCGTGCCATACGGCCGGGAAGGGTGCTGAAGCTGTCAACTGCGCGGTCTGTCACGCCAATAATGAGTCGATCCTTCAACGCCGGCCGACTGCTTTTCATGCCGACGTGACGAGCTGCGCGGAGTGTCACCGAGAGCATCAAGGCCACGGCGCGATTTTATCCGTGATGGATCACGAGGCGGTGGCTAAGATTGGGCTGAGGCAGGCCGAGGATATGGCCGTTCGAGATGAGGAAATTTCCGCCCTCGTGGCGTTTCTCAAGGAAAAGGGCGAGCAACCTCCAGGGGGGAGCGGGGGGGCCTTGAGTAATCCTCACCTATCCTCTCTGGAAAAGACCCTGGACTGCGCGGCATGCCATAAAAACGAGGATAGACATTTCGGTCTGTTTGGGGCGGATTGTTCCTCTTGTCACCAGACATCAAGCTGGAATCTTCCGGAATTTCGCCATCCCAGCACACAATCAATGGACTGTGCTCAATGCCATCAGGCGCCACCGAGCCATTATATGGAACACTTTCACATGATATCGGCTAAAGTGGCCGGCAAACCCCACGCCCGAGTGGACCAGTGCTTTGCTTGTCATCAAACGACAAGTTGGATCGACATCAAGAGAGTGGGGGTTTATAAGCATCACTGAGGGAGGGTGTTCGTTTCTGTTCAGATCAACTCCCCAGACTAATGAGAAAGTAAGGAGATGAGATAGATGCAAATGAGAGTCCTGATGGTGGCTTGTTGTCTGATGGCGGGCCTGGCTTTCTGGTATTCCACTCAGTTTGAGGCCGGATACTTCCCATATCTTCTTTTGCTACTTTGTCCCGCGATGCACATTTTCATGCATGGTGGACATGACGACGGTCACGGCCAATGAGCCTGGCCGGTAACAAACTTAATTTGAAGCGGAGGTTCGAGAAAATGACAATGGACAAATGGTTTATCGCAAGATGGTTTCTTTTGAGTATGGTTTTGCTGGTTCTGAGTGCCGGATGTGCCGAGCGGAATCCCTCAGTCGCAAGTTCTCCAGCAGGAGAGTCGGTGGCTGAGCTGCAGGCGAAAACATCCAATATCTCTGCGGAACTTGAGAAGGGGGAGTCGTCTGATACGGATACCGGAGAGCGCGAGCACGACCACGGCGATCAACACGACGAGATGATGATGGAAGACCAGCCCAAGGACGGCGGGATGGGGACGGCACAAGACTCCGAGGGCATGGGTATGGGCATGCACGGCAAGGACATGAAGATGAAGGGTATGCCCATGAAACCCGAGGACGGGGGTATGGGCATGCAGGGCAAGGACATGAAGATGAAGGGTATGCCCATGAAACCCAAGGACGGGGGTATGGATATGCACGGAATGGATATGAAAATGAAAGGCATGCCCATGAATGCAAAAGACGGCGGAATGGGCATGGGGATGATGGGAATGATGCACGGCGACATGAAGATGATGCAAATGGGTGACACGGAAGTGCCGCTTTCCGCTCTGCCCGGGTTTCCCGGCGTCTCTCACATCTATCACGTGGGGGCCACGGGTTTTTTCCTCGACCATGCTGAGCATCTCCGGCTTTCAAGCGATCAGAAGTCGAAACTTGAATCGTTGAAAGCCGCATCCGAGGAGAACCGGCGCGAGCTTCAGGAGAAGATCGATGAAGCGGAGAAGGAGGTTTGGACCTTAACCGGGAGTGACCAACCCGATATTCAGAAGATCCTCGAGAAAGTGAAGTTCTCGGAAGGTCTTATGACCGATAAGCGATTGGGTTTTATCAAGGCAGTAGGGGAGGCCGCAACCGTCTTGACGCCGGAACAGAGAGAACTCCTGACCAGCCCTCCAGACAGAGACGAAACGACCGACTCAACTTCTCACTCTCACTGATGCTGATGGCTAAGACAGCGTCCCGGGCCAGGACATTGCAGCCCGTGGACCTTTTCAGAGGTCCGCGGCTGCTGTTCCATCTTCCAGCCCATGTCGTCGAGGATGTGCGGCGCCGTCTAGGATTCGGCATTCTTGGAATCGGGTTCGCGATTTTGGCCTCCAGTGCTTGGATGCTAACCGTAAGTCTGACGGGACTGGGGGAGTGTCCACCCTTTCATTTCTATATTTACGGTGCCGGCGCGGTGAGCGCCGTGGTGATCTATCGCCTCAGCCAGAAAGAGGAGATCTCCTCGGCTCTGCTGGTGAATATGGGATTGGCCTACGAGGCCCTGGTGGCTTTGTGTACCTCCATCCTGGAGAAAACGACGCCACTCGGACATGGTTCCATAGAAGGCTTGTCGTGGGTTACCGTTTTGATTGTTTTTTTTCCGGTGGTCGTGCCGACCACTCCCGGGAAAACTCTGTTCGCGGGGCTTGCCGTAACCCTGGCAAGCGTTGTGGGAAACTGGTTGGTCACGGCGGATATCGATCATCTCTTGCTTTGGAACAACCTCGTGGCGACGGGACTTTCGATTGTTCCAGCACTGGTTGTGAGTCATCTGGGTGAGCAGTTGAATGAAACTCGAGCACTCGGCCAGTACTTGCTGGAAGAGAAATTGGGCCAGGGTGCCATGGGAGAGGTCTGGCGCGGATCTCATCGTCAATTGATGAGGCCCGCCGCCATCAAGCTGATCCGGCCGGATTTCTTTCCGAAAGAAGAGGAGGGGTGGGAGCAATTGAGACGAGAGGCTCGTATCACGGCAAAGTTGACCTCGCCGCACACAGTGACGGTTTACGACTTCGGAATCACGGAAAAGAACGAGTTTTTTTGTGTCATGGAGCTTCTGGAAGGGCTTGATTTAGAGCGCCGAGTTTTGAGAGACGGGCCCTTCGAGCCTGGGAAAGCGATCCAAATCCTCTTGCAGTTGTGCCTTTCTTTGGCGGAAGCACACGGCCGGGGGCTGGTTCATCGCGATATCAAGCCCGCCAATATTTTTCTTTGCCAGGCCGGGACTGTGACGGACTTTGTTAAGGTTCTCGACTTTGGTCTGGCTGTGGGCTATGAGGAGCATCTGTTGAGTGGCGCTCAGCCGAAAGCTGGAGGTAAGATCGAGCAAACACGGGTGTTTGGCACCCCGAGTTTCGTGGCACCCGAACAGGCCAGGGGAGAGCCGATCGATGGACGAGCGGATCTCTATGCACTAGGTGGAGTGGCTTACTGGCTCCTCACCGGGGAAACCGTGTTCCCCAATTGTGAACGGGAAGCGGCCATCTTGAGCCAACTGAACGAAGTTCCTCCACCGCTGGCAACTCGTCTGGGAAGCTTCAGAATTAGTCCACGATTCGAAGCGCTTATTGATGCTTGTCTGCGAAAAGAACCGTCGAAACGACCCGGTTCCGCCGAAGAGCTTTGGAGGCATCTCTCTTACTGTCCCGAGGCCGTCGGACAAAACCTCACTTCATGAAGAAAGGAAACATGAATGCACATCGGAGACCTTTTTGAGAATCGGGGGATAGAACTCGTTTCGATGTCCAATGACACCGTGACTTTTCGTTCCGCTCAGAAATTCCATCCGGGCGGCCGGGTTTCGTTTGAACTCGACGGGCAGACGGTCAAGCTTTTGGTCGAAGAAGTCTCGCCGGACGGCGACGGAAACCTTTTTTCGGGACGAGCCGTGGTGGGGAAAGAAATACTGGAAGGTCACTTCCCACAAATGCATTCCCATCAACAGAAACGACGCGCTCCCAGAGTTCTTCATCGCATGAAGATCGTTTCCGAGAAACTTCCTTCTTTTCAGGCTCTGTCGCTTGATTTTTCTCCTCTTGGATTGAGGATCCGACTTGACGGAGCGATCGAGGAGAACCAGACGATACCTCTGCTCATCGATTTTGACTGGCCGGGTCAGGAGGCTCTCAATACCTCGGCTCGGGTTGTATGGTGTCGTCGCGACCAGGGGCAATACCTGGCTGGCTTGGAGTTTGTCGATGTTGATGAGCTCACCGCGAAGCTCATGGAGGCCTTCTATCAGGAAATGGTTTCGGGAGAAGTGGGCGAAGTGGCGAAGGCCGTGGCTCATAAGCATCGGCTCGAATCCGCCACCTCGGAAATCAACGAGACGGCCGAGGAGGAGCCCGCCCGTACGAGGCTCAACATTCGCGGCCATCTGGAAAGCTATTCCGTTTCGGGCGACAGCGTCAGGTTGATCCTGATGGAGGAGGGCGGTCCGATCCATGTCGATTTCAACGAACTCTATTTTCTGCGAGACCATCGCGGCGTCGCGGGTCTCGATGTAACGCACACCTGGAAGCTCTTATCCAGCAGAGAGCTGTATGAGGCAAACGCTCACCGGCCCCGACGCTTGCTGGGACCGACACCAGCTCTTTCGCATATTCAGTTTGTTAATCATATAGGAATGATCGTCTTTGAGGTCGTGGCACGCAAGAGCTGATCTGCATCATATGCTCAAGCTCTCTCTTGATTTAGTGTAGTGCAAGGTTCAATGCTTAACCTTACACTACATAGGAGATAAATACAATGAAAACACGAATTTATCTGGCCCTTATCTTAGGGTTGGCGCTCATTCTTCCGGTTTTGGCCGTGGAGGACGACTGGGGAAACACAAGCGAGTATCAAGAATTCTTTGATCGCGGCTCGATTGTGACGATTCAAGGTAAGGTTACCGGTATCAATCGTGACACCGTGCCTTTGCCTGGGATGGAACCAGGATTCTCGGTTGACGTGAGAACCGCTGAAGGCGACGAAGTGAACGTTCAGGTCGGGCCGCTTTGGTTTTCCAGTTTCTACAAGAAGAAATGGGATGTCAAAGTGGGCGACACGGTGGAAGTAACGGGTTCTCGAGTGGAGATTGATGGGAAACCGGTGATTATGGCCACGAAGTGCGTACATCGGGTAGAGCACGCAAAATCATCGGAAATGACACTCCGCAGCAAGCAAGGAGTGCCGGTGTGGGATTTTGATCCAGATCTTGATCTAAAAGGCCTATAGGAATTTTTGATAAAGGGAACTACCTCTAACTTTTAGGGGTTGCTGATTGAAAGAGATGGAAATCTGGATTCGCACATATGTGATTTTGGCACTCTTGCTTTTGATGGCAGGGCAGGCTGCCGCGGACGAGTGCTGTAAGTCTGATGTGTCGAGTCAATGTTGTTGCGTTGACGTTGAGAAACTTGATGTTTGTACACCACAACTGTGTACCGAAGTGAAGGTCCAAGACAGAATGAACACCTTCATGCCTCCCTCATCGGATGTTTCTTTCGTAACTATTCCATCGGTCGAACATGTGACTGACGACGTCGCGGTCAATCCTCCACGGACCCTGGCCCCCATCGTGAGACAAGAGCGCGCTCCACCGCCTCTGTTCGCGGACTTAACTCTCTGTTTTTTGCCTCCACCCGTTTTGTCATAGTGAGGCGTGGCGGAACCGCCACGTTTCAATCCAGCCCAAGGTTCTCGACTTTATTTGTCAGAGTTGAGACCGCGGGCTTATTTGTCTCATTGACCTGACAGCAGCGGGAGTCTCTCATGCGAAGACGCGCTCTCCTTTTATCGGCCGTCCTGACTCTTCTCTGGATGTCCGGTCTGGCGCAAGATATAGAATCTCCTCCTCCGGAAGCGGAAGTAACCGACCTCTACCCCGCTTTTGACGACGGCTTACCAACCAACATCCTGGACGTGATGGAGCTGGTCTCGTTGGCCGCTAGCGGCAATCCGGAGCTTGAAGCTTTACAAGACAACTGGCGCATCGCCCAGGCCATCATTCCGCAAATGGAGGCGGTGCCGGATCCCGTACTGACAGCGCAGTACGCTCAGATTCCCGGCTTTGCCAATCCGCAGTTTATCCATCGTGGATACGTGCAGGTGAGCTTGAGTCAGAAGTTGCCCGGCTACGGGAAGATTCCGGCTAGAACAAGGGTGGCGGAGCTGGAAGTGGAGGTTCGTCATCGGCTGTATCAGGAGCTTCTGAACTCGATTCTCACGGAGATTCAGAAGAAGCTGGTAGAGCTTTACCTGGTGGAGACAAAGATTCAGATCAAGCGAAAGCACCAGTTCATGACCGACCACCTGATTCGAGTGACGAATATCAGGTACTCGGTGGGCAAGGGAGCCCAGCCGGATCTGGTGAGGGCCCAAACGGAAAGAACGAGGTTCGAGACGGAGCTATCGGAGCTTTGGGGGCGCCGCAAAAAGATTTTGCTGCGGTTGAAGTATCTGACCGGTTCAGAGACTTTGCCGGAGGGGCGGGCGCCGATACCCGTGCAACCGGATGAGATCGAGCTGGAGCTGGAAGCGCTTCTGGAAACCGCTCGCCTTTATCGACCCCAGTTGTGGGCGCTGAGAGCTCAGCTTGAAAAAGCCGAGGCCCGTCGCAGGCTGGCCGAGACGGAAGACAATCCCGACGTGACGTTGGCCATCATGAGCCGGTGGTTTGAGTATCGACCGGACGGAATCATGCTGACCGCTTCGATCTCATTGCCCTTTTTCAATCGCAGAGGCTATGAGTACGCGGTCATCGAGCAAGAGCGGGAAATCGAGAAGACCGAGTCGCTTTTGAACGAGGCCCTGGCGAAGATCGAGTATGGAATTGGAGATAAGCTGGTGGAGATCGAGACGGCCAATGATCGTCACAAGATTATGAGAGATACGCATCTTCTCCAGGCGCAGCAGCTCTTTCGGGGCTCGCTGAAGAGCTACGAGACCGGCGAGTACGACTTCGACAGCCTGATCAAAGCTCAACACACTCTGCAAGAAGTGGAGCTCTCCTTGGCCCAACTGGAGACCGAGGCGAGTCTTGCTTTCAAGGAAATCGAAGGAATGATTGGGGTTGTCATGGTGCCGGCCTACCAATTTCAGGATGGAAGGATGCCCTGATGACGGACGAGAGAAGCGAAGACAAGGCCGAAGAAGTTGAAGTTGAAGTTGAAGTTGAAGTCGAAGGCGAGCCTGAAGTGAGCACGCCCCGGCAGAGTGAACCTGAAACGGTCACGAAGCCCGAGCAAAAACGTTCGATTGCTCTTCCAGACCCGAAAGCTCTCAAGGGCAAAACCGAGCGGCGTCCCATCCCCTGGGCTCTGATTCGGTTCTTGGTGACGATCTTGCTCCTGGTGATAGGGTTCTGGTTAGCGGTGTCGTCCGGGTTTGTGGACCGCTATGCCCCTCAACTCAAACACGGATGGTCGATCTTGATCAACGATGAAGAAGCGGACCACTCTCAACATCAGAGCGTGACGTACACCTGCCCGATGCACCCCGAGATTTTGAGCGACAAACCCGGAGAGTGCCCGATTTGTGGCATGGACCTTGTTCCGGTGCAAGCCGAACCGGAGCCGCCGAAGCCCGCCACGACCTACACCTGTCCCATGCATCCCCAAATTCTGCGAGACGAACCGGGGGAGTGCCCTATCTGCGGGATGGATCTGGTGCCGGTGGAGGCGGAAGTGGAAAGTCACGACGGCATGGAGATGGAGATGTCCGACTCTCAGCCGAACGAGGTGACGATAGATCCCCAGATGCTGAACAACCTGGGAGTTCGAACGGAAAGGGTGCAAGTGAGGAGCCTCACCCGCGAGGTTCGGTTCACCGGTGAAGTGGCGGTGGACGACTCGACCACCGAAGTCTTGCAGTCGTGGGTGGCGGGTCGAATTGAAGAGGTTTACGTGGACGCGGTGGGTGATTTGATCGCCAAAGGCGATCCTATTGTCAAGATCTACAGTCCCCAGCTTCTGACCACTTCCGAGGAGCTGGTCTCGGCGCTTCAATATGCCGAGGAGCTGAAGGAGCGAGACGCCCTGCCCCAGTCGATCGTGGATGCCCAGGCGATGGTGGAAGCGACGGAAAAGCGTTTGCGTCTTTGGGGTTTGCGGCCTGAGCAGATCGAGCGTATCAGGAAGACCCGCAAAGCGGAAACGGACGTGATGGTTTACGCCGAAGCCTCGGGGACGGTGCATAAGAAGATGATTTACGAAGGCCAGTACGTGAAGGAGGGAACGCCTCTTTATGAACTCATCGATTTCGGCGAACTTTGGGTCTATCTGAATGTGTTCGAGAACGATCTCGGCTACGTCTATCAGGGCATGCCGATCGAGTTCACCACGCCCGCCTTCGATAACGAGACCTTCTACGGTCAGGTTTCCGAAATCGAACCGATGATGGATGCCAAGAGCCGAACCGGCAGGGTGAGAGTCGCGATTTCAAATCCCGGCGGCCGCCTCATCCCTGGAATGTACGTGGAGTCTGAGATGCAGGTTCCCATTTCAAGCGACAATCCCACCGTGTCAAATCTGGCGGTCATTCGCACCGGGGAAAGAGATTTGGTGATCGTGGCTCGAGGCGGTGGAAGGTTTTATCCCCAGGAAGTGACGCTGGGTCGGCTGGCCGACGGATATTATCCGGTCTTGAGTGGCCTGGAAGTGGGGCAAGAGGTGGTTTCTCAAGCGTCGTTCTTGATCGATTCGGAAAGCCAACTGAAATCCGCTTTGCAGCAGATGCGAGGGGGAGGGCACCAGCATTGATCGAGAGACTGATTGAGTTTTCGGGCAAGAACAGGTTTCTTGTTCTCACCCTGACTACGCTGTTGGCCGTCGGTGGCTGGGTGGCTTTTCGGGCTACGCCCATCGATGCTATTCCGGATCTTTCGGATATTCAGGTCATCGTGAAAAGCGATTGGTCCGGCCAAAGCCCTCAGGAGATCGAGGACCAGGTGACGTACCCCTTGACCACCGCGATGCTGGGTGTCCCGGGCGTGAAGGATGTCCGAGGCTACTCCTTTTTCGGCTTCTCGCTGGTTTACGTGGTTTTCCAGGAAGGTACGGACCTCTACTGGGCTCGCAGCCGGGTGCAAGAATATCTGTCCTACGCCCGCAGTCAACTGCCGGAAGGGGTTATCTCTAGTCTGGGTCCCGACGCCACGGGTGTGGGCTGGGTCTATCAGTATGCTCTGACCAGTGACAGGCATTCACTGGGAGAGTTGCGTTCGCTACAGGACTGGTTCATTCGCTACCAGTTGGCCACCGTGGATGGAGTCAGTGAAGTGGCGACCATCGGCGGAGGGGTCATGCAGTACCAGATCGAGGTGAACCCCACCGCCCTTCAGGCTTTGAATATCCCGTTGGCGAAAGTGGTCAAGGCGGTTCGAGAATCGAACGTTCAAGTAGGCGGACGGCTTTTAGAGATGGCCGAGCGCGAATATATGATTCGGGGACTCGGATACATCAAGGACCTGGACGATCTTCGAAGGATTCAGATCGCTGAAACACCCGGCGGGGGAGCCGTCTTTTTGGAAGATGTGGCCCACGTGACAAGGGGACCTGATATCAGGCGCGGGGTGGCGGAACTCGATGGAAAGGGTGAGGTGGTCGGCGGTACCGTGATCATGCGTTACGGTGAGAACGCGCTGGAGACAATCGAGGGCGTGAAAGCCAAGCTGGAGGAACTGAAGCCCGGTCTCCCCGAGGGGGTTCGGATCGTGGAAACCTATGACCGGTCAAGATTAATCCAACGAGCCTTCGATTCTCTCAAATCGAAACTGATCGAGGAGATCGCCGTGGTGGCCCTGGTCTGTGTGCTATTCTTGCTCCATTTACCAAGCTCACTGGTGGCCATTATCACCTTGCCTCTCGGCGTTCTCTTTTCGTACTTGATTATGTATGCCCAGGGCGTCAACGCCAATATCATGTCCATGGGCGGGATCGCTATCGCTATCGGAGCCATGGTGGACGCGGCGGTGGTCATGATCGAGAACGCCCACAAGCATTTGGAGGAGGCTCCTCCGGGTGCTAAACGCGAAGAAGTGATCTTGGAGGCGGCCAAGGAGGTCGGGCCGTCGCTTTTTTACTCCCTTCTCGTGATCGTGGTGGCTTTCTTCCCGGTCTTCATGCTTCAAGAGCAGGCCGGTCGTCTTTTCAAGCCGCTTGCCTACACCAAGACATATGCCATGGCTGGCGCCGCGATTCTTTCGGTGACGCTGGTACCGGTCTTGATGGTTCTCTTCATTCGAGGCGGGCTGATACCTGAAAAATACAACCCGATCAGTCGCGTCTTGATCTTCTTCTACAAACCGATGATCTGGCTAACTTTACGGCTCCGTTGGCTCGTTGTCGTGATCGCGGGTCTCGTTCTAGTAGCGACCTTGTACCCTTTGAACCGTCTGGGTTCCGAGTTCATGCCTCCCATCAACGAGGGGGACATCTTGTACATGCCCACGACCTTTCCGGGCATCTCCATCACCGAGGCAAAGCGACTCTTACAGATCCAGGACAAGATCATCGCGACCTTTCCGGAAGTGAAGACGGTTTTTGGAAAGATCGGACGTTTTGAAACGGCTACGGATCCGGCGCCGCTAGCCATGGTGGAAACCACGGTCACCCTGAAAGACCCGTCGGAGTGGCGTCCTGAGTTCGGCGGCGATATCCAGAGACTGATGAGCGCCATGAACGAAGAGATGCAGATCCCCGGTATGACCAACGCCTGGACCATGCCCATCAAAACCCGCATCGACATGCTGGCAACGGGGATCAAGACGCCTATCGGCATCAAGATCTACGGTAACGATTTGAAAGTGCTTGAAACTTTGGCCGGCAAGGTGGAAGTGGCCGTCAAAGGAGTTCCCAACACCAGGAGCGCCTATGCCGAGCGAACGGCCGGCGGCAACTATATCGACTATCAGATCGACCGCGAAGCCATCACCCGCTACGGCCTTTCCATCGCCGACGTGCAGCAGGTGATCATGACCGCCGTCGGCGGCATGAATGTGACCACCACGGTCGAAGGCCGCGAGCGCTATCCGGTGAACATCCGTTATCCGCGGGAGTATCGCGACGACCTTCAGTCGCTCTCGGAGATTCTCATCACCACGAAGAGCGGGCTTCAGATACCGATAAGCCAGGTGGCGAAGCTCTCGATTCATCAGGGTCCGCCGGCTATCAAGAGCGAGAATTCGCTTCTGATGGCCGTGGTTTACGTGGATATCGAAGGGATCGATGTCGGTACCTACGTGGAGCGAGCGAAGAAAGTGGTCTCCGAGGCCGTGGACGGGGAGTTCCCGCCGGGCTACTATATGGAGTGGTCGGGCCAGTTCGAGTACATGGAGGCCGCCAATAAACGCCTTCAAATCGCCGTGCCCGTGACGGTCTTGTTGATTTTTGTCTTGCTGCAACTGAACTTCGGCAAACTCTCGGACACCTTGATCGTGATGTTGAGCTTGCCCTTCGGTGTTGTGGGTGGCGTCTGGTTGATGTATCTGTGGCCCAAATTCGCGGGCTGGTTGGACGCGGTCTGGCCCGGAGTGGCGGTGCAGGCCGACAAGCTAGATTTCTCCGTGGCGGTGGGCGTGGGCTTTATCGCGTTGGCCGGAGTGGCGGCCGAAACGGGAGTGGTGATGGTCTTGTATCTGGATCTAGCCTGGAAGAAAGCTCTGCAGCGAGGCGAGAAGCCCAATCGCCAAACACTTTGGGCGGCCATCACCGACGGCGCGGTTCATCGTGTTAGACCGAAAGTGATGACGGTGGTCTCCACCATGACGGGGCTTCTGCCCTTGCTGGTGGGAACGGAAGTTGGTTCTCGAGTGATGCAGCGGATCGCGGTGCCGATGGTCGGTGGAATGGTGACCTCCACCATCCTGACCCTGATCGTGATACCTGCTGTGTACGCTATCTGGAAAGAGTTTGAGATGGAGTGGCTGCTCTTTCGCGGAGCGGAGGTGTCGGAATGAGGGTCGTTCTTTTAGTGTTCTTGCTCTTACTGACCCCGGTTCTTGCTCAGGATCACGTGCGAGATGTCTACACCCGCGAAAATGAGCGGCTAGACTTGTTGATGAAATGGTCCCCAGGTCAGGCCCAACCTTCTCTTCCGCCGGTCTTGCCGTTTGATCCGGGCAAAGTCGCTCCGGCGAAGGCGGCACCGGCCATCGATACCGAGTTGTCGGAAGAAAACACCCCCGACTGGAACTTCACGTCCTGGATCATCGACTACAACAAGGGCATTTCTCTTACCGAAGCGGACTTGATTTCCCGCACGATCGTGCGCTTCTCCCGCCAACACGACGTAGACCCCAGACTGGTCGTGGCGTTGGTGGCCGCGGAGTCGGCCTTTCGCCGGGACGCTCGTTCTCCGGTAGGCGCGCAGGGACTGGGGCAGTTGATGCCGGGAACCGCCGCCATGCTGGGAGTGACCGATCCTTGGGACCCGTCGCAGAACTTGAGTGGCACGGTTCGCTATCTCTCTCGTCAACTTCACCGCTGGGATCAGAACGCTTCACTGGCCCTGGCTTCTTACAACGCCGGTCCCGGAGCCGTTCAGAGATATGGGGGGATACCTCCCTACCGTGAGACCCGAGAGTACGTGAACTATGTCCTTGGTTTGCACCGGGAGTTGGAAAGTTTTGAGAAACGGCGGACCGCCGTTTCTCGAAGAAAAACAAAATCAAACAGCTGAAATGGAGAACACAAATGAAAAAAATGCTCGCAAGCCTGGTGGCCATTGGATTGACTGTCGCTATTCTGGGTTGTACTCAAAGCCCGGAGGCGGGAGGGGATAGTCACGAGGGACACACGCACGCCTCGGCCACGCCCAAGGCGGCTCAAACCAAGGCGGTCACTCCTACCCCGGGGCAAAAGGTGGAGGTCGCGGCGGGAGGGACTGAGTTCGACCCCGCGGTGCCGGCGGATTCGATTCCGGACGGAAGTTGGGCCTGTATCATGGATGATAAGGTTCACTATGCGTCGTCCGACAAGGGAGCGGGCGAATGTCCGGTGTGCGGTATGAATCTTGCCCAAACCGGGACCAAGGAAGGGGAATAGTATGAAGCTTTTCGGTAATCTGTTTGCCGGTCTCTTTGGGGGGGGCGCGGATGAAGAGAACAGTTGGGATACGGAGGACGCTCTGAAGCTGGAGTTGGAGCAGGCCTGGGATCAAGTGCAAAAAATGGCCCGAGAGCAAGTGGCCAGGCGAGAGAAACAACTACGAACTGAAGAGGCCGACGAGAACCTTAAACAAACCGAGCACGAGAAGTTCCAGAGCGAACTTTGGGAGTCCATTCTCGACCTTCACCGAAACTTGGAGACCGGACTGAATGAAGACATCGTGCCGAGATTGAGAACTCTAGCTCTGGGTCATTCTTTCGGGCATCGCGAACCTGTCGAAGAGTCCCTTGAAGAGCGGATCGACCATTTTGTCCTGAGGGAACTCTTCTTTCGCTGTGCCGAACGGGCTTGGGACCGTCTCGTGTTTCTCATGAACAAGTGTGATGTGGTCTGGCCGCAGCCTCCGGATCTGAGCTACCGCCGACCTCCTGAATCGGTGGCCGAGTTCGCCGAGAAACGGCTGGAAGAGCTACAGTTGGAATTCTCGCGAACTCCTCTGGACAAGCAAGCAGACCTCGCGGTCGGAGAAATCAAGGTCTGGGCTCACACCTATCCCGAGAAAGACTCCTGGCTGTGGCGCCAAACCTCTCTGTGCGGTGTGGGCGCGGGACTTCATCTTCAGCTCTTCGTGACGGCGCTGGAACTTTGGCTCTGGAGAAGCGACCGACTCGAGCAAGCTCTCCGGCGACAGATCGAAAAAGAGCTTGTCGAGGCGAAGAAGCTTCTGAGCCAGGGTGTTGTCACTCTGGAAGACGCGGAACGCGTCGCGGAACGCTCTCGCCAGGTCAGTAGCGAAGTGATTCCCGCTCTGGTGTGGGGTTTTCTGGAAAAGAGGCTCAGTTGGGACGAGTCTTTGCCGCAACTGTCCACCGTCAGCAAGGAAGTCTCGATCGTGGACCCGGTCTGCGAGATGGGATTGACCTCGGATCGGATCGTTTCTCGACACAGCTATTCTGGAAAGACTTATTACTTCTGTAGTGAGGGGTGCCGGCGGAGATTTGAAGCTCAACCGGAGAAGTTCACCGAGACCTCGACTTGAGCGACCCCCATGAACGCTCGATGTTTGTTCTGCTATGCTTTCTTATTGGGGTTCTGGTTTTCACCCTTTGCTAGGAGGTCAAGAGTTCGAGTCTCGGGGTTTGAACCTTCTGACCAGCGCCGGACTCGTTCTGATCGTCTGGACCCTTCGTCGAGAGAGGTGGGCACTAGCTATTGGGATAGGGCTCGGACTGCCCTGTCTAGGGTTGAACCTCTTAGCGCTGTGGCAAACACCTGGTCGAATCCTAGATTTGCTAGGGCACGCTCTTCTGGCAACTTTTTACGGTTTTACCGCCGCTGTCTTTCTGAAGCATATTCTTTTCTCTCACGGCTTGAGAGTCAAGCGAGCTACTCTTTACGAGTCTGCCTGTGTTTATCTGCTTCTCGGTCTGTTTTGGGGGACTTTGTACAGTTTCATGGAGCACCTCTCGCCAGGTTCCTTTCATCTCGACCCTGCTCTAGCCGATCGCCATCTGGACTGGTCGGACTTTCTCTATCACAGCTTTGTCACCCTCACGACTTTGGGTTACGGCGACCTCGTTCCGGTGGCCCCGATGGCCCGATCGTTGACCTTGCTGGAGGCCGTGGTGGGTGTGTTCTATGTGACGGCGCTGGTAGCTCGTTTGGTCTCAATTTATAGACCTGAGGAAATGCTGAAAGGAGAATCAGATGGACACGATTGTCATTGATCTCGATGGACGGAAACAAAGCGTTCGTCGTGGAAGTTCGCTGAAGGACATTCTGAAAGACCAAACCGATGCTATAGCGGCGGTCTTGAATCATCATCTGGTGAGTCTCGACACTACCGTGTTTCACGGTGTTTCAGTCTCTACCGTGACCAGCCAAGAGCCCCGAGGGCGAGCGGTGCTTAAAAAGGGGGCGGAGCTCGCCTTCCAGTTCTTAATGGGGGAAATATACCCCGAGCTGCGGGTGGAAATAGGGCAGTCTTTACTCGGGGGTTATTTCTACCAGGTTGATTCGCCTGACGGCAGCGAGTTGGATCTCCGGACTGTAGCTCGAAGGGTCAACGACGAGATGCAGAAGCTGGTTGGGGAAGACCGGCCCTTCCAGCGCGAACTTCTTTCGCTGGCCGAGGCCATGAGTTTGGTAAACGATCCGACTGCTTCACGAGCGAAGCTCTTGCGAAGTTGGCCCTCTCCGCGAATCCACGTGGTCGGCCTGGGAGGATGCCACGATTTTCAACATGGCGTGGTGCCCCCCTCGTCGAGACATCTAGCGGGCGTCGAGGTTTTGCCCTTCCCACCGGGCCTGGTCCTGCGCTTTGGGGACTGCTGTGAAAAATTGAATCCCGACCACGGTCGTCTGTTAATGGATTGCTATCAGGAAACCCGTAGCTGGAACGAAATGATTGGGGTTCGAACGGTGGGCGAGTTGAACTCTTCCGTGCTTGAGCGTCGGTTCGAAAGAGTGGTGCGTCTCAACGAGGCTCTTCACGAGAAAAGGATTGCGCGGATAGCCGACCAGATTTGTGAGAACGAGTCGGTTAGGGTCGTTTGCATCGCCGGTCCGAGCGCGTCCGGTAAATCCACCTTTCTCCAACGACTCGCCATTCAGTTGGGAGTGAACGGTAAAGCACCTCTCACTATCAGCCTTGATGACTACTATCGCGAGAGAGAGCAATTGGTGGAGGTCGACTTGGAGTCTCCGGAGGCTCTCGACATCGGCCTTCTGAATCGCCATGTCGAGGCACTCCTTCGGGACGAAGTCGTGAGCATTCCACGTTTCGATTTCACGACACAACAGCCGGTGGCCCGAGAACACTGGAAACTCGTCTCCCTGAAACCGAACGGCATACTGCTGCTCGAAGGGTTGCATTCCCTGAACCCCGCGATACTTCACAATCTACCGAATGGAATTGTTTTCCGAGTGTTCGTCAGCGCTCTGACTCAGATCATCATTGATGAGTTCAACAGGGTGCCAACTTCGAAAGTCCGATTGCTGCGCAGGATTACACGCGACCGGAATTTTCGTGGAGCGACAACCGCCGAAGTGTTGGGGCAGTGGCCCAAAGTTCAACAGGGAGAGAAAAGATATATTTTTCCCTTTCAAGACCGAGTCGATTGCCTTTTTAACTCATCTTTGGTTTATGAAGCTGCGGTACTCAAATCTTTTGCCTGGCGTTATCTTTTGGAGGTGCCACGGGAGCATCCCACTCAGGGCGAGGCCTTTCGACTCTTGAAATTCCTGGAACTGTTCGTCCCAGTTTTACCAGAGGTTGTCCCCGATAATTCTATTCTTCAGGAATTCGTGAGATAGACTGGATTTGCCCTCTTGACCTTCCAATCATTGGAAGGTCTAGGGTGGGATCATATCAATCTCTCTGGAGGCCAAATGATCACGACCAAATCGAAGCCCGATAACAAAACGACATCACTCTCCACGCTCTCGAAGACCACCGAGTTGCTCCTGGAAGGCATGAGCTGCGCGTCTTGCGCGGGTCGCATCGAGAAAGCACTGTCCGCCCTGGACGATGTGCTGGAGGCGGGGGTGAATTTCGCTACCAAGAAAGCCTTGGTTCGTCACCTTGAGAGAGTCGAAGTGCAGACTCTCATCGAGGCCGTCGAGAGTGCGGGATACCAAGCGCATCTCGTTGAGGGAGAACCTGAGCCTGCCGCTCCGGCAGACAACTCATCTCTTTTTGACTTCTTGCTGGCCGCGGTACTGACGCTTCCCGTCTTCGTTCTGGAGATGGGAAGCCACATGTTTCCGTCCTTTCATCACTGGTTGGCGAGCAATCTCGGTCAGGAAATGAACTACGGAATACAGGCGTTACTCACAACCGCGGTTTTGTTCGGCCCGGGGCGGGTCTTCTTTAGAAACGGTATCCCGGCGCTTGCCCGGGGAGGGCCGAATATGAACTCCCTGGTGGCTCTGGGAAGTGGAGCGGCCTATCTCTACTCTCTCGTAGCGACCTTTTTCCCAGGCCTACTGCCCTCGGGCGCGGTCCAGGTCTACTATGAGCCGGCGGCTCTGATCGTAGCCCTGATCCTATTGGGTCGCTACTTCGAGGAGCGGGCCAAGGGGAAAACCGGTGAGGCGATCTCTCACCTTTTGAATCTACGTCCCAAAACGGCCAGAAGGTCGTCTGGTGATAGCTTCGTTGAAGTTCCCTTGACGGAGGTAAGAACGGGTGACGTGCTCCAGGTTCGTCCGGGTGATACGGTACCCGTGGATGGAGAACTGTTGGAGGGCGAGTCGTTTTTAGACGAGTCTATGCTGACAGGCGAGGCCGTGCCGGTGAAGAAAAGTCCCGGGTCTCAAGTGGTCGGAGGGACCGTTAATAAGACGGGAGCCTTCACCTTGAGAGCGGAGAAAGTGGGAAGCGACACTGTTCTGTCACGGATCGTGCGAATGGTGGAGCAGGCGCAAAACTCGAAGCTTCCCATTCAAGCCGTGGTGGACCGGGTGACTCTATGGTTTGTGCCCGCTGTCCTGGTCGTGGCCGTGGTGACCTTTCTAATGTGGCTTGGCTTTGGCCCGGAACCTCGCTTGAGCCATGCTCTGGTCGCGGCGGTGTCCGTTCTGATTATCGCCTGCCCTTGTGCCATGGGTCTGGCCACACCGACGTCCATTATGGTGGGCACCGGAAAAGGGGCGGAGTTGGGACTGTTGTTCCGAGGAGGTGACGCCCTTCAGTCCTTAAGAGATGCGGAGGTGGTCGCTTTCGACAAAACCGGGACACTGACCGAAGGCCGGCCCACTTTGACGGACTTCGAGGTCGCGGAAGGGATGGATGCAGACGTCCTTCTAGCGCAGGTCGCTTCCGTGGAGGCGCTTTCCGAACATCCCATAGCTTCGGCCATCGTGAAGGCCGCCGAGGAAAAATCCCTGGCTCTTAGCAAGGTGACCGACTTTAAGGCTCACGCCGGTCTCGGAGTGAGTGCGAGGGTGGGCGACCAGGAGTTCCAGATCGGCGCCGACAGGTATGTCCAGCAGCAGGGCCTGGAAACGGAACGCTTTCGGACGCGCTTCGATGAGCTTTCAGGTCAAGGGAAAAGCCCGCTTTATGTCGTGGTCGAGGGACAGGTGAGTGCTCTGCTGGCAGTGGCCGACAGGGTCAAAACGACGACTCCCGGAGCGATTCGCGAACTCAAGAAAAATGGGTTAAGGGTCGTCATGGTGACTGGTGACAATCGAGCGACGGCGCAGGCTATCGCGGATACGCTGGAGCTTGACGAGGTCGTGGCCGAAGTGATGCCGGAGCAGAAGGTGAAGGCGATCCAAGATTTGCAAAGCCGGTATGGAAAGGTGGCCTTCGTGGGTGACGGGATCAATGACGCGCCTGCCCTGGCCACGGCTGATGTGGGAATCGCGGTGGGCACGGGAACAGATGTGGCCATTGAGTCGGCTGATGTGGTGGTCATGTCGGGGAATTTGGGTGGGGTTGTCTCCGCGATCGCTTTGAGCAAGGCGACTTTGCGCAATATCAAACAGAATCTTTTCTGGGCTTTCGCCTATAACGTCGTTCTTATTCCCGTGGCGGCAGGTGTCTTGTACCCGTTTTTCGGAGTCTTGTTGACACCGGCTCTGGCCGCGGCCGCCATGGCGTTCTCCAGTGTATTCGTGGTGACGAACGCCCTACGATTGAAAAGATTCTCACGAACCGAGGAGACCTACTCATGAATTACTCGATAGGAGAGGCGGCCGAGCTTTCGGGGATTTCGGCCAAGATGATTCGCTACTACGAAAGCATGGGCCTGATGCCTGAGCCCAGCCGAACCGAAGCCGGTTATCGGAAATACGAGGAGAACGACATTCACAATCTGCGATTTATTCTTCGGGCGCGGGACCTGGGTTTTTCCGTCAAGCAGATTCGAGAGTTGTTGGACCTTTGGCGCGACCGAGAGCGGGCGAGTTCGGAGGTGAAAGCGCTGGCGTCCGGGCATCTGGTGGAACTACGGAGGAAGCTAAGAGAAATGGAGATGATGGTGGATACGCTGCAACACCTGGTGAAGAATTGCCACGGCGACGACAGGCCGGATTGTCCGATTTTGGGAGAGTTGGGCCGAGATCAATTGACACGCTCTGTTTAGTTTGTGGGGGATCGATAAGGGCTAGCTTTCAAGCTAGCCCTTACAGACAACTAAGACTCACTGAGGGTGAAAGTGATTATCGACCGAGAATTCCGCCTGCACGCTGGGCGCATCCGCAGGCGCATCCGCCGCCGCCGCCACATCCGCCACCGCAGCCACAAGAGCATCCGCCTTGCTGGCCGCCGCCGAGGAGGGATTGAAGAAGTCTTTGAATGGGGTTCTGTCCGCCGACGCCACCTACGCCGCCGATTCCGCCAATGTTACCGATATTTCCTATAGGACCTAATGCCATGTTTATTTCTCCTTGGTACTTTGTCCCGTCACGCACCATTATATTAACAGGGTCATGGCCGCTTTCGGGACTGGAGATGATAAGAGAGAGTTAAGTATGTAAACGGAATGTAAACTTTTTTCTTGGAGCCCCGATGAAAGGCACTTCCGCGGACGGGCTGTTTCTGGAATTTTGGAAGTTGAATAAGAGGAGAGGAGAGGAGAGGCTTGTTGGGTCGTGTGAAGAGCTCATATGTATGATGTCTGATGGCTAGGAAAATTTGTTTGTAAGAATTCCGGCGTATGACGTATGAAGGTTAGCCTTCACTGAGCGCCAGCGGATGAGACCGCTCATACTGCCTCAGCCAGTTGCCCACGGCGATGTGAATGTAGATCTGGGTGGTCGTGAAGAAGCGGTGACCGAGGAGATTTTTGAGGGTGTAGAGATCGATTCCGGCTTCGTGCATGTGGGTGGCGTAGGCGTGGCGGAGAGAGCTTGAGGTGAAGCTGCGGTCCTGGGCGTCGTAGCGGTCGACCAGGCCGGTGACCGTGGCCCAGTGGACGATGCGGCGGTTTATTTGGCGGTCCTGGATGTTGAAGATCGGGTCGGCCAGGCCTAGGCCGTAGGTGAACTCTTCCATGAGTTCCGCGGTTCTCTTGTCGATGAGGACGTAGCGGTCTTTGTCCCATTTGCCGTCGCGGATGAAGACTCGCTGCTCTTTGTAGTTCATGTCCGCGAGGCGCATGTTCTCGAGTTCGGAGCGCCGGCAGCCGGTGGCGTACATCAGGCGGATGATGAGGTAGTCGCGTTTGCCGACGTTGCGGTCCTGTTCTTCGGCAGTGTCGAGGAGGAGGCGGACTTCGTCGCGGGTTGGGACGGCGGGGAGTCGGCGGGTGCGTTTGCCCATTTCTTCTCGTTCGAGTTCGTCGTCTAGTTCTTCGAAGCGTTCTCGGTCGAGGGGGCTGAGATCGGAGGGGCGGAAGCGGCGTTTGGTTTTCTTGGACTTGGATTTTGTTTTGGGGCCGCGGTGGACTTGCTTTGTTTGAGCTAGGAGCTGGACGAAGTTGCGGGAGAAGAGGCGGACTTGGGCGTCGGCATCGTCTTCTTCGCTGTCGTCGTCGGAGAATTCGTGGGCTAGTTCTTCGAGGATTTCGAGTTCTTGGGGGTGGAGGAGTTGGGCCAGGTCGTGGGCGGAGAATTTTGGCATTGGCTGGTCTTCATTGGTGGGGGTGGAGATCCTCGGTTTGGGCGTATGACGGGGGTTCTCGGCCGTATGATGTGGGGTTGGAGCGTATGAAGGCGGCGTGTGATGGCGGGTTGGGGGCTCTAGCGCGGCCGGAGGGCGCGGTGGAGCCCTCCGGGATCAGGGGCTGGAAGGTCTCGGGTCGTTGTGGTGTGGAGTTGTTTTGAGTCGCTGAGGCCCGGAGCGCGACCCTTGGGTCGGGGTTCGGGCTTGTTGGAAGAGTTGAAGACGGGTTGGGAGGGCGGCTTGCCGCCTTTTTAGAGATTTTGAGCTGGTGCGATAGACGGAAACCGTCCTGAGCTTCAGATGAAGAGCCTGCTGAATTTCGCAGAATTTCTGCTGCTCGCGGCTGAGCTGAGCGAGTCGTTTGGATTAGTCGCAAAAGTCGGGGGGCGCGATTTCTGAAGCGGAAAACCCTCAGGAATCGCAGCCCCGTTGACGGAGAGTATGAGATATTTCTAGACACTGGCTGTATGGAATCGTTTCTACGGCCTCCGTTCTGGGAGCCTAGTTGTTTGGTGTGCGACTAGGCTGAGAAAGCCGTAGACTCGACCAGGAGAGCGCAGGCTCGATGTTCTGGAGCCGAATGCGAAAAGGCAGAGACCTTGGCCGAATCGGGTCTCCAGAATGCCGTCTGCTGCCACGATTTTTTGACTTCGGGCGTTCGGTATGGAGAGTTACTAAAAGCGGCGGAGGGCTTGATCGGGGGGTGCTGGGCGGCTCCAAATGACCCGAATCCGAAAACGACGATTCACGCAAGGTTTGTTGATGATCAGTGACCGGCGCTCCTGATCACCCCCGTCGACCAAGTTGATCAGGCCTGACCACCAATCGATGCCTCTCGAACAGCAGTCGATTCGCTCAAATGGACCATGGACACCGCGAACTATTGTTCGCAAGGCCAGCGACATCGTTGCAAGAACAGCCTAGATCAACATCTAGTGGGTAAAAGCGAACAATTGTTCCAACTTTCGCTAGTGGCAATTTTTAAACTAGGGCCCGTGGTTGTGGGAGATCGATTTTCACAAAGGGCGAAAGTTGGTTGAAAAGGCGAAAGTTGCCACGCAAAGGGTGACTACGAGATGTTGTATTATGAGCTGGGAGCTACTAGATATGGGGTTGGCAGAGTAGGGGAGATCAGCTAAAATAAGAGCAGCCCACAAGGCTGGGCTGCTACCTAGAACTTAATCTAGGATTTCGTGAGTAGAGGCGCTCTTCTCATCTCGGACCGAACCGCCAAGTACAGCCGAGATGAATACGAGGAGCGCTTCGACCGTTTCAGGAGCAAGCACGAGCTTGAAACCTAAGATACGTATCTCAAGTAGCATTCTCGTTCACCATCCTTTCTAAAGGACAGTTCGCCTAACCCCGTAGCACCGTGCCTTGTCGGCTAGGATCGGATTCGTGCCCTTCCGTAGTTGGACCCGAGGGTCCAGATGGTGGCGGTTCAGATGGAAGGATACGGAGCGCTTCCGCTATGGATTGATTGATTGCAGTAGTATCTGCTCCCTGCCATTTTGAGTGAAGGATTGAAGCTAACGCACAGTTCCTCTGGCAAGAGGTGTCTTTGACGAGCGGACCAGGCATACTTTGGAACAAAGAAACAGCCCTTTCGGGCTGCGGTCTTGAAGTTCGCCTTTAGGCGAGATCGGGGCTACAAATTACTTGCAGCCGTTTTTGTCACAGGTAATTCGCTGTGACGACTGTTCCCAGTGGCTCGATTGCTCGTTTGTATTAAACCCGCATCCGGTTTTGCCACCTTTGCTTCCTTGGTGAACGATCCCTGTAGGGATGTGTTTTACAGCCATAATGTCTCCTTTCATGGATTTTGCGAGAGTCCACTAAGTCGAGGTCCTATTATGACTGAATCTAACTTATATGGTTGAACGGTATTGCGCAAGAGGTTACAGGGTTGAAAGGGAGCCGCAGTCTGAGAGAAGGTCCTCCCAGGCCTCGCCTGATAGCATCTAAGACATCCCCTTGAAGCCTTTGTTAATGCCCCTGCTTCGAGCTGGAATTCGGTAGACGGCCCCCGGTGAGCCCAGGGAGCGTTTTTTCTCGAAAAAGTGTCGATTTTCACCCTCTCAGGGCAGCTCGTCGTGGATGGAACTGCCGGATGGCCGCTTGGAGATCAGGGGTGACCATTTTGGTGTAAGTCTGGGTGCTGTTGATGGATCGGTGTCCGAGAAGTTCTTGGACGTGGCGGACGGAAGCTCCACCTTTGATGAGGTGAGTGGCACAGGAGTGGCGGAGTCGATGAAGGGTAACGGGCGTGCCGCATGAGAGTTTGGGTCTGTAGTATTTCCTGAGACGGGATTGGACGGAGTAGAGGGAGAGCTGTGTCCCTCGGTCGGTGAGCCAGAGATACTTTTCAGTAAGGGGAGATTTGGGAAGCCAGAATCGAGCTTCGTTAAGGTAGCGTTTCAGGAAATGAGATGAGGTTCGGGTTACGGGAACGGTACGCGCCTCCCCGTTCTTGGAGTCTCGAACAAGGAGCCGGTTAGTGGCAAGATCAAGGTCGGTGAGTTCGAGAGCGAGGGCTTCTCCCGGTCGTAACCCACACCCGTAGAGGAGCTCGAAGAACGCACGGTCTCTTAAGCCGGTAGGAGTAGAGAGGTCGCAGAGGGAGAACCATTCCTCGATGACTTTGGGAGAGAGAGGCTTCGCTAACCTGCCGCGAGCGCGTCGTGGGGTGACGTGGCGGCTGAGATCTTCGAAGGTGAACCTGCAGTCGTGAAGATAGATAAGGAATCTTCGGACGTTGGTCGTGTCGGTATGTAAGGTGAGAGAAGAAGCTTCGGTATTTTCGGGCTTAAGAGGCTTGAAGAAAGCAGACTTCTCCCGTTCGTATTCGAGGAGAATAGCCGGTGTGAGTTGGTCGAGCGACACGATTTTCTTCTTGTTGAGAAAGCGGCGAAGCTTACCCATGCTCCAGGCTCGGTTTTCATAGGTACGCGGAGTGTAATTGGCTTTTTGGTGAATGAGGAAACCTTTCATGGCTTCCTCAATAGTAAACAGAGCCTGGTTATTCTTCATAGAACTTCTCCCTTGGATGGCACCGTCGGACAACATCGACCAGATCGGTGATTTCAACTCTGGTATAGATTTGCGTGGTGGAAAGATACTCGTGGCCGAGAAGAAGCTGGATGTGTCGTAGGCTGGCCCCGTTCTTGAGAAGATGAGTCGCGCAGCTATGCCTGAGAACGTGAGGCGTTATGCGGACGGCGAGACCGGCTTTTTCGGCGTAATGATGAAGGCCCTTACTGACTGTGTGACGGTTCATCCGGCTTCCGAGAGAAGAGACGAAGAGGGCGGGTTGTCCAGGATCGGTGAGCTGGGGCCTGCTCGCTTTGATGTAGACTTTGATGGCTTTCTTGGCTTCAGGAGTGAGAGGAACGAAGCGGTCTTTACTTCCTTTCCCTTGCCGAATGTGGATCAGGTCCTCGTCCAGGCAGAGATCTGTGACATTGAGATTCAAGAGTTCGCCCAAGCGCAGACCGGAGCCGTAGAGGAGCTCCATCCAGGCTCTGTCACGGAGCCCTTTGCTGTTTGAGTCGATAGCCGCGAGAAGCCGGAGAATCTCTTCATAGGATGGGACTCGGGGCAGCTTCTTTTGAGACCGGAAATTGGAGAGTTCCGAGGCGGGATTGGCTAGAAGACGACCACTTTTGACCAGGTAAGCAAAGAAGGATCTCAAGGCATTGAGATAACCGTTTCTGGTGGAGACCGCGAGGGGTTTACCCTTGCCTGTTTTCTGTAGAGCCAAATGCTGGGCGTAGGCCTGGAGATCGTCTCGGCGGATATCGGCCAGACTGATGTATCCACGATTGGAAGTGAGCCAGGTTCGAAATTTTTGAAGGTGGGAGTTGTAGCCCTTGATAGTGAGTTCGCTGTAGCCACGGGATCGCATGCTTAAAAGGAAATCCTGTAGCGCGTCAGTGAGAATGTCACTCACAAAAGACGCTCCCCGAAAGTTGCGCATGCACCCCTAACCCAAGAGCATACTCTTATAAGAAGAGAGATCTTAGGTTGGGTACCGCTTATGTGGTGGCTTGTTCTCATGTTTTTCTGTTGCGTCCGGCCGGGTCTTTTGGTTAACCCCTCCCCCTAGCCGGGTCTTGTGCCCCAAGGGCACTTCCTTCGGGGCGCAGGCGGCGAGTTGAGGTCGCACGCTTGCTGGGGGAGATTTGCTGAAACTTTGTTTGGTAGCTGGCCTCTAGCTGGTTGTACACACTAGGGGTTCGGGGTTTGTGGGCAAGGTGGCAAGGTGTCTTGCAGACGGCACGGTTATGGGGCCGAGGAACCTTGCCCAGGGGTTGGCGAGGTTGGGCAAGGTGCAGTCGGACTTGGGTTATCTTGCCGTCCGCAGGACAGTTTGGCTTCGAGTTCGTCGGGGGTGAGCAGACCGATGGCTTTGGGGCTGTGAGAGAAGTTCGGGTTGAGGCGGTAGACGA
>Ga0207914_100037_pt1 | contig 79226 bp, 70 predicted proteins | sample DeeseametaMP2497_FD_184171 | JGI IMG/M metagenome (GOLD analysis project Ga0207914, IMG submission 184171) | Marine microbial communities from East of Antigua and Barbuda, Atlantic Ocean - MP2497 (SPAdes) | ecosystem: Environmental > Aquatic > Marine > Oceanic | place: East of Antigua and... | reverse complement strand
CATTCGGTGAATGTGAGGCCCGCCGCGCAAGGACCGGGAGTCTCTGCAGCCCTCAGGACTCCGGCACGGTCCGTTCGCGTGTGTGACTACCCAACTATAGGCAAGGCTTACCTCATTGAGCAATCCCTACGATGCACGCGCTCGTGTTCGGCCGATCGGCACGGTTCGATTTCGCACGGGGCGGTTTCGGACGGGGGCGCCCGCCGCGACGAATGCGTCCAGTAGCGCCTGACCCCTCCGCGCACTCTCCGACGCATAGGTCCCGGCCAGTACTGGAACGAGAGTGGAGGCGCCCAGCACCGAATCCCCCACCAGGCTCCAGAAGACGCGAGCATCGATGGGTGACCTGCTCGCGAACGAACGCAGCACCGCCTCGAGGGAGGTGATGCACCGATGAGCCGTCCACACCAGGAGTGCCTGCTCGCACGGTAGCGTCACCGCACCCGGCTCATCCGCCAGGGCGTCGCCTGGTAGCACCCTCAGTACGGGCGAAGTGACGCCGGCCCAGTCGATACACCCATCGCTGTCCATATGAATCCACAGGTTGTCGATGCCGGGGTCCCAGGCACGGCCCTCCAGCACCAGCATTGCGGACACGCGACCGACCACGGCGTGCACCAGGGCCGTCGCAACCTGGATCGCCGCAGACTCGGGTTCTTCGAGATCCTCCATCGACCGAGCAACCATCTGCTCCACGCGGCCGTCGTCCAGCCCGGCCGCGAGCTGCCACCACCGCCGCTTGCTCTCGTTCGCCATCGTCGCCACCGCGTACATCCGCGGATAGTCGGGATTGAGTGAGCGCAGTCGCGCGCTTGCGCGCATCAGTGGGCCGCCCTGGCCGCCGCGTTCGGTTGCACGACGTACATCGGCCCAAGCATCGCGTGTCGTGGACACAGCATCGTGAGTCGTGGTTGCTACGGACACCGGAACACTCCCTCGAGTCGACATCATGAACCTTCGGTTCGTTCGATGTAGGTTAGCCTAACCATTAGTAGGCGGGGTGCGGGACTCGGGTAGCCGCTATACGGCATGCCTTCCCTTACCTGAGCGCACACTACGAACAAGGGTTCCGTAACCTAAGACGCGCCATCTATCACAGCGAGGAGTCATCACGCAGTGACGACGACACCATCTGCCGACCCGGTCACCTCGTCGGTTCCGGATCTCACCGCGCTGTCGGTGGGCCCGCGCCTCGATTCCGACGACGCGTTCGCCACCGAGGACATCCCTCGTGGTCAGGCGCGGTGGACACCGCGAGCGTGGGCAGCGATCGTCGACCTTGCGATCGTGCTGATACCTCTCGCCATCGGGTGGTCCGTGGTCGACTCCCTGCGCGAGGCCAACGGTGGCGGCCAAGCCGATCGCTTCGTGTTCGGCAGTATCGCGCTGGCGGTGACTGCAGGTGTGGCCAGCTGGAACGTGGGCTTCCGAGAGGGCCGGGAAGGACAGAGCACCGGCAAACGATGGGCCTCGCTCATCGTCCGGGACAGCGTGAGCGGCGACGCGATCGGAGCGAAGCGCGCTGCGCTCCGCAGAATGGGAATCGGCCGGGGAACCAGCGAAGTAGTCCACGAGAAAACCGCCATCGACGAACTGTTCGAACAGGTTCCCCAGGACACGTCGGTGGCGGGCATCCGCAGACGCCGCATACTCGGTCTCATCGTGCTGGCCGTCGCACTGGCCGCAGCGATCCTGGCCAGTATCGCAATAGGCGCCCGACCTCTGACCTTCGACGAAATCGGTCACGCGCTGTTGTCCAGCACGGGCACCGACACCGACATCATCGTGCGGACCCTCCGCGTTCCACGGACGCTGCTCGCTCTCGTAGTGGGCATCGCACTCGGCATTGCCGGCGCGTTGATTCAGGGACACACCCGCAATCCACTCGCCGACGCGGGGCTGCTCGGACTCAACGCCGGCGCAGCATTCTTCGTGGTTCTCTCGATCTACCTGTTCGGATTCAACTCCCCGAGCCAGTACCTGTGGTTCGCTTTCGCCGGGTCCGCGCTCGCCAGCGTCGTCGTCTTCGGGCTCTCGTCGATCGGAAACGGCCGCGCGAGCCCGTTGAATCTGGCGCTGGCCGGGGCGGGCGTCGCCTTCTTTCTCGCGGCGATGACCAACGCCATCGTCATACTCGATCAGACGAGCCTCGACGGGTACCGATTCTGGTCCGTCGGGTCGGTCGCGGGCCGCGGCCTCGACGTGCTGTGGCAGGTGCTGCCGTTTCTCGTGATCGGCGTCCTCATTGCATTGGCGAGCACCCCGGGCCTGAACGTCATGAGTCTCGGTGACGACGTCGCCCGCTCCCTCGGCACCAACATCGCACTCACGCGCACGGTCGGCATCGTCGCCATCACATTGCTCACCGGCGCAGCCACCGCCGCCTGCGGCCCCATCGCGTTCATCGGCCTCGTCGTGCCGCACATCGCCCGTGTGGTGACCGGACCCGACTATCGCTGGCTGGTTCCGTACGCGGGTCTGATGGGCGGGGTGATGCTCCTGGTCGCTGATGTCATCGGCCGCGTCGTGGTCCGGCCAGGCGAGTTGCAAGTCGGCATCGTCCTTGCACTGTTCGGTGCTCCGTTCTTCATTGCTTTGGTTCGTCGTCGAAAGTTGGCAAGCCTGTGACCACCGAAGCAGAACCTGTTTCAGCGCCCGTCGACGCTCCGGGTCACCGTGTGCCTTCGCGACCGGCGTTCCGCGTTGGTCCGGTCTCGTTGGTCAGGCGACCGATCATGGTGTTGCTGACCCTCGCCATGCTCACCGCGCTCTTCCTGATGTTCTGCATCAACATCGGCCGCGGCGACTTCCCGCTGTCCATTCCGCAAGTGATCGATGTCCTACTGGGTGGAGGTTCGCGTATCGATCGATTCATCGTCATCGACCTTCGTCTACCCCGGTCGTTGACCGGAATTCTCGTCGGAATGGCCCTCGGTATGTCCGGGGCGGTGACGCAGTCCATCGCACGCAACTCACTCGCGAGTCCCGACATCCTCGGCATCACGGCAGGTGCCAGCGCAGCGGCAGTCGCGCTGATCGTGCTCGGCGGCGGCGGTACCTTCGTCGGTCTGCTCGCCACACTCGGACTCCCCCTCGCCGCTCTCATCGGCGGTGTAGCCACCGCAATGATCATCTACGCGCTCGCCTGGAAACGCGGGGTCGAGGGATTTCGACTGATTCTCGTCGGTATCGCCATCAACGCGATGCTCACCGCGGCGATCGGATGGCTGCTCATCAGTGCGGAGATCAACGACGTCTCGCGCGCGCAACTGTGGCTCAACGGATCACTGAACGGCGCAGACTGGTCGACGGTGTGGCCCGTGCTGGTCGCGATCGTCACCGTCGGCGGCTTCGTACTCCTGTCCACGTTCACCCTCGGCGCGCTTCGGTTGGGCGATGACAACGCGCGATCACTCGGTGTGCGCCTGCAGCATGGACAAGCATCGCTGTTGTTGGCCGCGGTCGCGCTCGCGGCGATCGCGACCGCGGCCGCCGGCCCCATCGGCTTCGTCGCGCTCGCTGCACCTCAGATTGCCCTTCGCATCCTTCGAACTCCGGGACCCCCGATACTCGCGTCCGCACTCATGGGCGGGCTGCTTGTCGTGGGCAGCGACCTGATCGCGCGGACAGTGCTTCCCGTCGAATTGCCGGTCGGCATCGTCACGTCCGCGCTCGGCGGACCCTTTCTCCTCTATCTGCTCGTCCGTAGTAACCGAAAGGTTTCCGCATGACCACCTTCGAATCGTCGCGACTCGTCGCGGAAGATCTCACCCTCGGTTACGGCGACCGCGTCATCATCGAGAAGCTGAACGTGCAGATCCACGCGGGAGTCATCACGACGGTGATCGGCCCCAACGGGTGTGGCAAGAGCACCCTGCTCAGGTCTCTCGGAAGACTGCTCAAACCCAAGTCCGGAAGAGTGATCCTCGACGGCAAAGCCATCACTTCGATGCGCACGAAAGATGTCGCGCGTGTTCTCGGCATGCTGCCCCAGGCACCGACCGCGCCAGAGGGTTTGACCGTCGGCGATCTCGTGTCGAGAGGTCGCCACCCTCACCAGTCCTGGATACGTCAGTGGAGCTCCGACGACGAATCCCAGGTCGCGAACGCACTCGAGCTGACCGGCGTCGGCGATCTCGCGGACCGACCGGTGGACGAGTTGTCCGGCGGACAACGTCAACGGGCGTGGATCTCGATGGCGTTGGCGCAGGGCACCGACATCCTTCTCCTCGACGAACCGACGACGTACCTCGATCTCGCTCACTCCATCGAGGTCCTCGACCTGGTCGATCGTCTACACGAGGAGTTGGGGCGGACCGTGGTGATGGTGCTGCACGACCTCAACCTCGCCGTACGCTACAGCGATCAACTGATCGTGATGTCCCAGGGCAAGATCGTCGAGGCCGGAAGGCCGCAAGACGTGATCTCCGAAAAGCTCCTGCTCGACGTGTTCGGACTAGAGGCACGCGTGATCGAAGATCCTGTCTCGGATCGCCCGCTCATCGTGCCGATCGGCACCCGTCACGTCTACGGATCGGTCGGTGGTCCCGTCGAGGCGTCGGAGTCGATGGCGCCCGGCAATTAACGTTTGATCATGGTTCTGAGCAGTCGCATGCCATCTCCCAGCGACACGTCGGGGAGATAGGCCCGACCGATCGCGTTCCCGATGCTCGGCAGCGCGGCGGGGTCGGCGAACGTCATGTGCATGGGTTCGTACCGCGGCTGAAATTTCGCCTTGAATGCAAGCAGCGACCGAAATCCGTACACGGGCTCGAGCGTCCTGCCCAGCAGGTCGAGCAGCCGATCGAGGACCCGGGAGAACGTCAGCTCGTCGGTGGTCTCCGCTGACGCCTCGGGCCCCGACTGTGCTCCACGATCTGCAACGACCTTCGCGAGAGGGGCCCCCGACAAACTCAGAATGCGCACGCCCTCCTCCTTCAGCGACACCGCAGCCGAGGCGATCAGGAACTCCATCGTCGGCCGGAACCCCTCCGACCGTCGACGCATGAAGTCCAAGGTCCAGCCGACGATCCTGCCGTTCTCGTATACCGGCATCCACGATGTGATGCCGTGCACCGTTCTGTGTTCGTCGACCGCGATCAAACACCTCACGTGCGGATCGTCGACTTCGTCCAGACCGCCGAGCGTGAACCCCATCTCCGGCATTCCCTTGTCCGCAACCCACTCCTCCGAGATCGCCGTGATCTGGTCCGTGATCGCGAGCGGTGCATCGTGGAAGCTGACCCATTCCGCGCTTATCCCCGCCTTCTTCGCACGGTTCAGCGCGGTGCGAACATCCTGGAAACGTTGGCCCGTGAATGCCAGATTCTCGAGATCGAGGACCGTTTCCTCGCCTACCTGGATACCGCCCCATCCGAGAGCATCGGTGATCTGGCGTACCTGCGGTGTGACCGAGTAGAAGCACGGTATCCAGCCGTTGGTCGATGCGAACTCGGCGAAGTCGACGACGTTCTCGCGCAGCCGCTCTCGCGGCCCGACCGGATCGCCCGTCGTCAGAGCGACACCGGCGATCACCCGGTACGCGACGAAGCTGGTTCCATCCGGTGAGAACCAATACGTGTTGCCCTTCCACAGAGTCATCCACGACAGCGCACTACCCGTGCTCGAGGTCAGAGTCGCCCGTGCGCGACTGGTTGCACCCTTGTCGGAATCGGCCGCCGAGGTCGAGAAGGTGCTCAGGATCGCGATACACAGCACGGCCCAGAACAACACACCGGTCCACTCGAACAACACCGTCGCGAGAGTGCTTTCCGGGAGGAATCGTGGATCGAGCCACTGGAGATAGACAGGTGGGAGAAGTCGCTGCGGGAAGTCGCCGATCAGAGCCGCAGCTGTGGGTTCGTTGTCGAATCCACCCCGGGCGAGAAGCCCTCCGAGAACGTAGAGCGAGGCCAGAATCGCGGCCGTCGCGGCTCCGATCACGGTGAACTTTCGGTAAGTACCGCGTGGCGCGGTCACGTCGAAGTATTTGCGTGTCAACAGGAGTACCACCAGCACCGCGAGCGGCAGCAGAAAGGGCACGATCGTGCGGTAGGCCGTGGGCGAGTCGAGACCGTAGAAGACCGAGTCGTTGTCGCCGGCCTCGACGAAACGTATCGCGTAGTTCGCTATCGAGACGACCAGCAGCACGCACTGGGCGACCACCGTCGCGTACCAGGCCGCAGCCCGCCCGCGGCGTAGACCGTCGGCGAGGCACAGCAGAAAGATCGAGGGCATCAGCGACAGGATCGTCGGCCCCACTCCCCCGAGACGCAGCTCCAACAACCCGGTACGGCACTCCGCGTCGCCCGGGGAATCCGCGCAGATTTCGCGCACCTCACCCGGTGTGTAGGGCACGCCACGAATCACCTCACGCAACACCGCGAACGGGCCCACAGCGTTCGGGCTGAGCGCCGCGAGCAGCGGCCCGAGCGCGCTTGCGGCGACCACGAGCGCCACCAGGACACGGCCTTCGCGCTGGGTGCCGGCCAAGCGCGGACCCCGCGCGGACCTGCCGACAAGGACGGGGCCGAGCAACAGACCCACCACCGCAGCTGCGAGCCGAACGACATCCTGGAGGTGGCCACTGAACAGTGCCAAGGTGATCAACAGCGCAAGGAGACCGACCCGGATGCGCCGACGCCACAGGGTGTCCATCCGCGAGCTGGCCACCATCACCACCCCGACAATCCAGGTGGTCGGACCCACAGCCGTACCGACATGCAGGCGAAAGCCCCAATTCGCGTCGAACAAACGAGCAAGAGCCGCGAGACCGAGACCTGCTATGGCACCGAGAACCTGGGTCGCTACCGCTGCCACGGCAAATTTGCGTGAACCGATCCGGCGTTCGATAGGGGCGGCGGCGACGAAGACGCCGACGACGAACACGACGTACCCGATCACCCCGGGCGCCAGCAGACCGGAGGTTACAACGGTCCAGATTCGAAGGTGTTCGAACGCCACGATGCCCAGGGCGAGCTGTCTGCGGACCGTGTCCCCGCCGATCAACAGTGCAAGCACGCCCAGAGCGGACACGACGAAGAACAAAGCGATGCTGATCGGTGCACCCTTTGCGCCGAAGACCACGAGTGCGCGCAGTCGCACGAATTGCCGCGATACAGCGCGCCAGGCATGTTCGACTCGGGCGCTGCGGCGGGCGAACCACGATGGCGTGGAAACCGCGTCCTCGGGGACACTGTCGGACGCCATCTCGGGGGCACTGTCGACGGGACCGGTCATGAGATCAGACCTACTCTCTGCATCAACCACGGCAACTGTTGCTTCAAACCTTCGGACCAGACTGCGAAACTGTGGCCGCCGGGTATTTCCGAGTATCGAACGTCCATGCCTGCCGCTTCGGCTGCCTTGTACATCGCCTGTTGGCCGGCCCGGTACTCGTCGTCGTCGGCGCCGACCACGAACGCGCCACCCGAGTCGGGGAACCGCTTCGTTTCGAGCAGATCCATCGGGTTGACGGCTTCGAACGCGGACTCGTCCCCGCCGAACGCCTCGTTCACGGTGCGGCTGCGATCACCGAGAGTCGGTTCGATCTGCCCCGAAAGGTCGAGGAAGGTCGGGTAGATGTCAGGGTGATTGGTCGCCATCTGGATTGCACAGGTACCGCCGTAGGACAGGCCCCCGATGGCCCAGCTTCGAGGGTTCGGGTCGACCTGAAACGTCGACTCGATCCAGGTCGGCACGTCGCGCGAGAGGTACGTGTCGACGTTGCCGAGCGGTGAATCCACGCACAGCGGGTTGGCCAAGGTGGAACCCGTCGCGTCGGCAACCACGACGACGGGTGCCAGACCGGCATGATCTCGGGCGAAGTCGTTCATCGTCTCGGCCAGCTTTCCCCCGTTCAACCAGTCCTCGGGCTGCCCAGGCTGCCCAGCGAGCAGCACCAGCACAGGAAGAAGCGGACGTGGGTCGGCGAAGTAGGCGGGCGGCAGGTAGATCTGGGCAGGGCGAGCCGAGAAATTCGACGCGGTGGCCTCGATCGTCGCCGAGGTCAGCTCTCCTTCGGTCTGCAGTGAGGGCGGGGGCGACCACACCGTGTCGAGGGGGCTGCCGGTGACCACATCAGCCTCCGGTCCGGGCACCTGATCGAGGCTCACACTGTTGGCGTCGGCGAGGCCGAACAGTGAACCCACCGTGGGATATGCCGCGAACACCATGTTGATCTGAGCTGCGGCCGCGACCACCACCAGCAGAGCCGCCAAGACCGATACGACGCGGGTGAGAACCCTCCGAGCGGCGAGCGTCCGCGGAACCATCAGTAGCAGGGCCGCGAGTGCGACGCCTATCCATACGTAGATGGGGATTTCGATCGGATCGGGAAACGGCCGCCACAGCTTCTCCACGACGAGGTAGATCGCGAGCGTCACCGCTGCCGCGCCGAGGAGGCAAGCGGGGAGCGCTCGCTGCAGATACCAGCGCTTTCGGCACGCAAGGAGCCAGATTGCACCGAGGACTCCCGCCACCGATGCGACGGCGGAGGTCGTATCGCTCACCAGCGAGAGCGACGCGAGCCAGTTCACCGGACTCGGTCGAGACGTCGTGGCCATGACATGAATGCAGAATAAGCACTCTTCTCAGCTGATCGGCGTGGTGTCGCACAACTGGCGGCGAGTCGCCTATGACGGATCACACAACGGTTGCATTTCATGTACTACCCCGAGTAGTACGCATTTGCGTCGGACTACCCGTAGACTCAGAGGAATGGCTGGTCTAGGGGAACTCGAGCGCGCAGTGATGGATCATCTCTGGGATTCTTCGGAGCCCCAGACCGTGCGGCAGGTGCACGAGGCGCTCTCCGCCCACCGTGAGCTCGCGTATACGACAGTGATGACGGTGCTACAGCGTCTGGCCAAGAAACAACTTGTCGTGCAGCAGCGGGACGACAGAGCTCATCGCTACGTCCCCCTGCACGGTCGAGACGAGCTGGTTGCCAGCCTCATGGTCGACGCCCTGGCGCAGGCCCCCGAGTCCGGTGGACGCGCCGCTGCCCTGGTGCACTTCGTCGGCAGAGTCGGCGCCGATGAAGCAGCCGCCCTCCGCGAAGCACTCGCTGCCTTGGAAGTGGCACAATCGGACGAGCCCTCCCACGCTCTCGTCGCAGACGGAAAGTCCGATTGACCCCTCCCCTCGGTTAGTGAGGAAATGAACTCCACCACCGCACTGGTTTTCGCGGTACTCGCCCTGCTGCTCGCGGGGCCGGTTCCTGCGTTTCTGAGCCGTGCGAAGTGGACTCACTTGGCGCCCCGGGCCGCCCTCGTCCTGTGGCAGGCAATCGCCATCGCCGCGGTCCTCTCGGCGTTCAGCTCGGGCCTGGCCATCGGCGGTCTACTGCTCGTTCCGGGTCCCGACGGTCGACCTACGACAGCGCCTACGGACGAGATCGAAGCACTGGGATTTCCCCTGTGGCTCCTTTACATCGTCGTGCTCGCCATCACCCTGGGGATCGGCGCAAAGCTGATGTACTCCATCGTTCGAGTTGCGGTCCGCACTCGGCGGCGACGAGCACGCCACCGAGTGCTTGTCGACCTGCTCGACCGCAGCACCGACAACGGTCGCCCTTTCCCCTGCATCCGCGATGCCGACGTTCGTGTTCTAGACGCGGTCGAACCGATCGCGTACTGCCTGCCGGGGCTCCGTCAGCGCGTAGTTCTCAGCGAGGGTGTTCTAGCCAGTCTCGATCCGTCCGAGGTGCTCGCAATTCTGAGCCACGAGCGGTCGCATCTACGTTCGCGTCACGACCTCGTTCTCGAGGCGTTCACGGCTGTCAACGAAGCGTTTCCCCGAATCGTTCGAAGCAAATCGGCATTGGGCAGTGTCCAATTGCTCGTAGAGCTCCTAGCCGACGATTCGGCTGTCAAAGCCACAGGCCCCACTCCCCTCGCGCGGGCGCTCGTCACCTGCGCGGGCTCCACTGCACCGCGAGGAGCACTCGCCGCAGGTGGACCGAGCACCCTGATCCGAGTACAACGCCTCGCTGGGCCAGGAAACGATGCACGAAGAGGTACCGCTGCCTACGTCGCGGCCGCCATCATCCTGATCGTTCCCACGATTTTCGTTGCGATGCCCTGGTTGGTCGAACTCAGCCGACTCATCCGGCATCACTGAGTGTCGAAAAGAGTCGGCTACCTCACATCCGTTCGAGTCGGTGAATCGAACACCGGTCGCGTACACTCGAACACGGTCGCCATTGCGGCCTAGTAAATCGAAGGCACAAACAGCCCCACTTTGCGCATATGAGAAAGCGCATGGATGGCCAGGTGACAGTGCCCTGGCTCGTCATGAATGTGTTGTAGCTGTTTTTGTGCCCCTCTCGCGGGTGTTTCTGTACAGCTGTTGCTCTGTGGCGTGCCCGCAATCCGGAGAGGTTCAACTGCGTGACTCACGCTGTCTTGACTAGTACACCCGACGTTTCTGCTACACCCGAGGTTCCAGGCGCTGATTCGTCTGTCGCGGCCGACGTCATCACCTTCGCCCAACTCGGACTTCCCGAGCCCGTAGTCGCGGCGCTCGCACGAAACTCCATCACCATCCCCTCGCCCATCCAGGCGAAGGCTCTACCGGACGCGATCGCCGGCAAGAACGTGCTCGGCCGCGCGCAAACCGGCTCGGGCAAGACGCTGGCCTTCGGTCTGCCCATCCTTGCCCGTCTCGCACTGCATACCGACCGCCCATCCGCGAAGCGGCCGCGCGCACTCGTGCTCGTCCCTACCCGTGAACTGGCCTTCCAGGTTGTCGAGTCGATGGCACCGTACGCCGGTGCCCAGGGCTTGACGGTGCGCGCCGCAGTCGGCGGCACCCCATTCAACAAGCAGGTCGAGCAACTGCGTCGCGGCGTCGACGTTCTGGTCGCAACTCCGGGTCGCCTCGCCGACCATCTGCGGCAAGGTACTTGCGTGCTCGATTCCATCGAGATCACAGCGCTGGACGAAGCCGACCAGATGGCCGACATGGGATTCCTCCCCGAGGTCCGCGCCGTACTCTCCGACACTCCGGCAGATGGACAGCGAATGCTGTTCTCCGCCACTCTCGATCGCGAAGTACAGTCCATCGTTCGCCAGTTCCTGCCCGACCATGTCGAACACTCGACGCAGGACGGCAAGGCCAGTGTCCGGACCATGGACCACTACATGCTCATGGTCGACCGGGGCCAGAAGGACATCGTGTTGTCCGAGATCGGGGCACGCGAGGGTCGCACGATCATGTTCGCGCGCACCAAGCTCGGCTGCGACGGCATCACCGACCGTCTGCGCGCACTCGGCATCGCCGCTGAGTCGCTCCACGGTGGCAAGGCCCAGAACCAGCGCACCCGCGTGCTCGATCGATTCAAGAATGGCCGAACCCCGGTTCTGGTGGCTACCGATGTGGCCGCACGCGGAATCCACGTCGACGGGATCGATCTCGTCGTGCACGTGGACCCGCCTGCCGACCACAAGGACTACCTCCACCGTGCCGGCCGTACGGCACGCGCCGGCGAAAAGGGCACTGTCGTTGCGATCGTCCTGCCGAATCAGCGTCGACAGGTTCAGAAGTTGACGGGAATGGCCGGAGTCAAAGCGACCTCGGTGAATGTCTCGCCAGGTTCGACCGAACTGTCTTCCATCACGGGCGCGAAGAAGCCGACCGGCGAGGCACTGCGTGCAGAGAACTCCAGCCCGCGTGACCGCCGCGACAGCCGTCCCCGCACCGGCGGCTACCAGGGCGACCGTCCCCGCACCGGCGGCTACCAGGGCGACCGTCCCCGCACCGGCGGCTACCAGGGCGACCGCCCCCGCACCGGCGGCTACCAGGGCGACCGCCCCCGCACCGGCGGCTACCAGGGCGACCGTCCCCGCACCGGCGGCTACCAGGGCGACCGCCCCCGCACCGGCGGCTACCAAGGTGACCGTCCCCGCACCGGCGGCTACCAAGGTGACCGTCCCCGCACCAGCGGCTACCAGGGCGACGACACTCGATCGGGCGGATTCCGTAGCCGCACCGACCAGCGTTCGTACGACGGTTTCGACGGTCCCGCACGCAATAGCTGATGCGTGACCGCTGAACCACAGCACGGCACACCGGGCGCCGCCTCGAATGAGAATTCGAGGCGGCGCCCGGTTTCGTTTGCGCCCGAACAGGCTCGGTGGACGAGAAGGTGTCGCAGCCGCAGGAGCCCCCGACTTTCCTCCGACGGCTCGGCAAGGAAAGCTGTACCCATGACCTCAGCAGTGGAAAAGACGGACCTTGCCCAGATCGGCGTCACCGGACTCGCCGTGATGGGTTCGAACATCGCCAGGAACTTCGCACGGAACGGACATACGGTCGCGCTGCACAATCGCAGCATCGAGAAGACCGATGCACTTCTCGCCGAGCACGGGAGTGAAGGCAACTTCGTCCGCACCGAAACCATCGAGGAATTCGTCGGTGCGCTCCAGAAGCCGCGACGGGTCCTGATCATGGTGAAGGCCGGCGACCCGACGGATGCAGTGATCGAAGAGTTGGCGAGCGCCATGGAAGAGGGCGACATCATCATCGATGGTGGAAACGCTCTCTACACCGACACCATTCGACGCGAGGCTTCGATGAAGGAGCGCGGACTGCTGTTCGTGGGCGCTGGGATCTCCGGCGGTGAAGAAGGCGCGCTCAACGGACCATCGATCATGCCCGGCGGACCAGCCGACTCGTACAAGGCGCTGGGCCCGCTGCTGGAATCAATCGCCGCGCAGGTCGATGGCACACCGTGCTGCACGCATATCGGACCCGACGGATCCGGTCATTTCGTGAAGATGGTGCACAACGGAATCGAATACGCCGACATGCAGCTCATCGGCGAGGCCTACCACCTCTTTCGCGACGCTCTCGACTACACCCCCGCACAGGTTGCGGACGTCTTCTCCGAATGGAACAAGGGCGATCTGGAGAGCTACCTCGTCGAGATCACAGCCGAGGTACTGAACCAGGTCGACGCGAAGACCGGTCAGCCGCTCGTCGACGTCATCGTCGACGCCGCAGAGCAGAAGGGCACCGGCCGTTGGACCGTTAAGGCGGCCTTGGATCTGGGAGTGCCGGTCACTGGCATCGCGGAGGCCGTGTTCGCTCGCGCGCTGTCGGGCTCGCGCGGTCAGCGAAAGGCCGCCGTCGGTCTCGCCTCAGGAACTCTGGCGGCAAAGCCGTCCGACGCCGAGCAGTTCACCCACGACATCAGCCGAGCTCTGTACGCCTCCAAGATCGTTGCCTACGCCCAGGGCTTCGACCAGATCGCCGCCGGCAGTGTCGAGTACGACTGGAACCTGCACCCCGGCGATCTCGCCACCATTTGGCGCGGCGGCTGCATCATTCGCGCCCGGTTCCTCAACCGCATCAAGGATGCCTACGACGACAATGCCGACCTGCCGAGTTTGATTCTCGCGCCGTACTTCCGAGATGCGATCGAGGATGCGATCGACAGCTGGCGACGAGTCGTCGTGACCGCCGCTTCACTCGGCATTCCGGTACCTGCCTTCGCCTCGTCGCTGGCGTACTACGACGCACTTCGCGCCGAAAGGTTGCCTGCAGCGCTGACGCAGGGCCAGCGCGACTTCTTCGGTGCACACACCTACGAGCGAGTGGACTCCGAAGGCAAGTTCCACACCCTGTGGAGCGGCGACCGGAGCGAAGTCCAAGCCTGACGCACGCTCGATCCGCGGCCGGCGACCCAAGTGTGGTCCCGGCCGCGGTCGACCGGCGGTAGTGTTTTCTCATGCTCGGCCCCTCGCCCTCGTTCGCAGATCTCGGGCTCCGCCCCGTCGTGATTCACGCTCTGCGAAAAATGGGTGTCGAGTCCCCGTTCCCGATCCAGGCCGCGACCATCACCGATGCTATCGCCGGTCGAGACGTTCTCGGGCGGGCACCCACGGGATCAGGCAAGACTCTCGCCTTCGGACTCCCACTGCTGCACCGGCTTTCGGGTAGCGCAAGCCGTCCCCAGCACCCTCGTGGCCTGATCCTGGTACCAACCAGGGAGCTGGCGCTACAGATCGACAGTGCGCTCGAAGAACCCGCACTCGCATCAGGATTGCGAATCTCGAGCCTCGTCGGGGGTGTGCCCCTCAAGCGCCAGATCGACAGACTGGGACGCGGGGTGGATGTCGTCGTCGCAACACCGGGTCGTCTCGAGGACCTCGTCGGCGCGGGTCACCTCTCGCTCGCACAAATCACCACGACGGTGGTCGACGAGGCCGACCGTATGTCAGATCTAGGATTTCTCCCCCAGGTCACCGCCCTGTTGAAGCGAATTCCTGCTGGCGGACAGACCATGTTGTTCTCGGCCACCCTCGACGGCGATGTCGACGAACTGATCCGCAGGCATCTCGACAATCCAGTGCTGCACAGCGCGGAGCCCCCGGTCGTCGAAGCCGCGGATCATCACTTCTTCCGGGTCACGCAGCAGGACAAAACTTCCGTTGCGGCGGCTATCGCGGCGCGTGAGGGCAAGACAATCATGTTTCTGCGTACCAAACACGCTGTGGACCGCTTCACCGAATCACTCCTCGCAGTCGGGGTGTCGGCGGCCGCCCTGCATGGAGACAAGACACAGGCGAATCGCACACGTACGCTCGCCCAATTCGCCGACGGGTCGGTGCCGGTGCTTGTCGCCACAGACGTCGCGGCCAGGGGGATCGACGTCGACCACGTTTCGCTGGTCGTCCACGTCGACCCGCCCGAGGATGCAAAGGACTACACCCACCGTGCCGGGAGAACCGCGCGCGCAGGGCGCGGTGGAACCGTGGTGACGCTGGTGACCGAAAGCCAGGTCGAGCGCTTCCTCGCCGTGGCCGGACAGTCGCGGATCGGGATCGATGTCGTGGACGTCGGCCCGACGAGTCCGCTGCTCCGCGCCACCACCGGTGCCCGACAACCGCCGGGTCCGCCGCCACCCACGAACGAGGGGCCCACGGCCGGCACACGCAGTGCTGCTCGGCCCGGTTCTGCTCGATCCGGTTCTGCTCGGTCCAAGTCCGGAGTGAAGTCGCCGACGCATCGGTCGCGCCGAACCGGTCGCCGATGAACTGGCTGCCGATCGTACTTGCGCTCCTCGCGGCCTTCCTGTTCGCCGGCGCCTCGGTCGCCCAGCAGAGCGCCGCCGCGGCTGTCCCCGAGGGTGCATCGTTGATGGCATCGCTGCTGCGAAGCCCCCGTTGGTGGGCCGGGGTCATCGGTGACGTCGGTGGCTACGCCGTTCAGGTTGTGGCCCTGTGGGTCGGTTCGGTGCTGATCGTGCAGCCGCTGCTGGTGTCGATGCTCCTGTTCGCGCTCCCCCTGTCGGCCAAGTTCTCCGGATACGCGATGACACGTTCGACGTGGTTTCTCGCGTTTGCTCTGGCGCTGGCGCTCGCTGTGTTCATCGTGGTGGGCGACCCGACGGAGGGGCATTCGAACGCGTCGTTCGCGGAGTGGATCGGCCCGCTCGCCATCGCACTCGGTCTCGTGTCGGCCTGCACGATCGCTGGGTTGACACTGCGCGACCCCGGAATGCGGGCCCTGTTGCTGGGAGCGGCCGGCGGACTGCTCTTCGGGATGGCCGTCGCCTTCACCAAGTTCGTGACGGACGTGGTGGAAAAGGAGCGCCTCGGAGCGCTGGCTGCGTGGCAGACGTACGCGCTCGTCGGCTGCGGCGCCTTCGGCTTCTACCTGCAGCAGCGCGCCTTCCAATCCGGTCCCCTGTCGGCGTCACTGCCGGCTGTCACCATCGGTGAACCCTTCGGCGCCGCGTTCCTCGGAATCACTGTTCTGGACGAACGCGTCAGAGACGACGCGTTCGCGCTCGTCGTCATCGCAGCCTGCGTGGCGGTCATGGTGTATGCCACCATCGCGTTGTCACGGTCGCAAGCGCAGGTCGCCGAGCGCGTCGATACACACTGACCGGTACGCTGGCACAACGTGCAGTTCCTCGATGGCCACCGGCCCGCTTACGACCTGACCTACGACGACGTCTTCTTCGTTCCCAACCGAACCGATGTGACGTCGCGATTCGATGTCGATCTGTCCACCTCGGACGGTTCCGGTACGACGATTCCCATCGTTGTCTCGAACATGACCGCCGTGTCCGGTCGTCGTATGGCAGAGACAGTGGCCCGACGCGGTGGCATCTCGGTTCTTCCGCAGGATCTTCCGATCGACGCGGTCGTCGAGACCATCGCGTTCGTCAAGAGCCGCGATCTGGTGGCCGATACACCGGTGGTCCTGGGACCGGACGCGTCGGTATCGGATGCGCTGGCGCTGATGCACAAGCGCGCACACGGTGCAGTCGTCGTGGTCGAGGCAGGACGCCCGGTGGGTGTGGTCACCGAGGCCGCGTGCGCCGACGTCGATCGGTTCGCCCGCTTGCAGACCGTTGCCGCGACCGACTTCGTCACGGCGCCGGCGGATGCAACTCCCCGTTCGGTATTCGACAAGCTCGACGGAGTCCACGAGGGCCTCGCGGTGCTGGTCGGGCCCGACGGGTCACTCGCCGGAGTACTCACCAGAACCGGTGCCGTGCGCGCCGGAATCTACTCACCTGCGCTGGACGCCCAGGGCCGACTGCGGATAGCCGCCGCGGTCGGTATCAACGGTGACGTCGCGGCAAAGGCACGGGCGCTGAAAGAAGCCGGCGCCGACCTGCTCGTCATCGACACCGCCCACGGGCATCAGGCGAAGATGCTGGACGCGCTGACGGCAATCAAGTCGCTCGATCTCGGGGTGCCGTTGGTCGCCGGAAACGTCGTGTCCGCCGCCGGCACCCGCGACCTCGTGGCAGCGGGAGCGGACATCGTCAAAGTCGGTGTAGGTCCGGGCGCGATGTGTACGACGCGGATGATGACCGGCGTGGGTCGCCCGCAGTTCTCGGCTGTCGCCGAATGCTCCGCAGCGGCCGCCGAGCTGGGCGCATCGGTGTGGGCCGATGGCGGTGTCCGGCATCCTCGCGACGTCGCGCTGGCATTGGCAGCGGGTGCCGGCAACGTGATGATCGGATCATGGTTCGCCGGCACCTACGAATCGCCGGGTGACCTGCGCTTCGACACTGCCGGCAACGCCTACAAGGAGAGTTTCGGCATGGCGTCGAAACGCGCTGTCGCGGCCCGCACGGCTACAGACAGCGCATTCGACCGAGCACGTAAGGGACTGTTCGAAGAAGGCATTTCCAGTTCACGTATGCGACTCGATCCCGACCGCCCTGGTGTGGAGGATCTACTCGATCACATCTGCGCAGGTGTTCGCAGCACCTGCACCTACACCGGTGCCCGCTCCCTTGCGGAGCTTCATCAGCGCGCGGTCATCGGCGTTCAGTCCGCAGCCGGTTTCGCCGAGGGCCGTCCGCTACCAAGCGGTTGGTGAGACGCCTCATCGATTACGTATCGACGACCATGATCACCGTTGTAGCGGAGTCGGAGTGGACGGTGGCGCGAGCGGCGCACATCGACCGCATCGAGCATCTCGTCGGCGACTACCTGGCAGATCGTGGCCGCGGGACCTATCATCCCGTGCTCGACTTCCTTTTCACCTACTACAGCTTCAAGCCAGGTCACCTCAAGCGATGGGGGCCGGGGTACGGGGTCGTACTGGGAGGTGAGCAGTCTGCGGACTATGCCGGATTCGCCTCGTACGAACCGATCGATCTCGGTTTCGGTCCCGCCGGATACCGGGTGCGGGCGTCGTTGCTCGAACAGCGGCGTTCCGCCATCGAATTCACACTGGGGTTGCTCACCGCGACGACGGAGCGGCAACCGAATCTGGGCTGCTTCGGGCTGCACGAGTGGGCAATGGTGTACCGAGGCGGTGACGATGCGCTACGCCACGGCTCGGTTCCGCTCCGCCTCGGACACGAGGGCACCGACCAGGTGGTGGAGTCGATGAACTTGCGGTGCACGCACTACGACGCCTTCAGGTTCTTCACCCGCGACGCTGTCCCACGCAACGCGCTCCCCCTCGAGCCGACGGGCCGAACACAAAGCGAACAGCCAGGCTGCGTGCACGCCACGATGGATTTGTACAAGTGGAGCTACAAACTCGCCCCCCTTATCGAATCTCGGCTGGTCGCAGACTGTTTCGAACTCGCGCTGTCCGCGAGAGGCATCGACATGCGGGCGAGTCCGTACGACCTGTCGGAGTACGGACTCGATCCGATAGCCATCGAGACGCCCGCCGGCCGTGCCGAGTACGTGCGCGCGCAGACCGACCTCATGGCCAGGGCTGCCCCTCTCCGATCGGAACTGATCGCTCGGTGCCAGAATCTACTGGTGAGCGTCGATGCAATCGCTGGACTTACTGCCGAGTAACATCGATGTCGATGTCGTTGGGGCACTCTCGAGTGCCCGTGACCGGAAAGAGCGAGGGATTCATGACCGAACGGATACGTGTTGGCGGTCTTCAGGTTGCCAAGGTGCTGTACGACTTCGTCCAGAACGAGGCCCTTCCGGGTACCGGTGTCGAAGCCGAGGCATTCTGGGCGGGCGCGGAATCGGTAATCACCGACCTGGCCCCGAAGAACAAGGCACTCCTGGCTGTCCGTGACGAGATCCAGGGCAAGCTCGACGCCTGGCACGGTGAACACGCCGGCCCCGATTACGATCGCGCAGCCTACAAGAACTTCCTGAAGGAAATCGGCTACCTGCTGGACGAGCCCGCCGACTTCCAGATCACCACCTCCGGCGTCGATACCGAGATCACGTCCACTGCGGGACCGCAGCTGGTGGTTCCGGTGCTCAACGCACGTTTCGCGATCAACGCCTCGAACGCTCGGTGGGGATCGCTGTACGACGCGCTGTACGGCACCGACGCCATCCCGGAGACGGACGGTGCCGAAAAGGGCAGCTCGTACAACAAGGTTCGCGGCGACAAGGTCATTGCGTTCGCCCGTGACTTCCTCGACGAGGCCGCCCCGCTGTCTTCGGGCAGCCATGTCGGAACCACGAAGTACGTCGTCGACGCAGCGTCGCTGACAGTCACCCTCGCCGACGGCAACATCGTCGGATTGGCTGACCCGTCGCAGCTGATCGGCTTTCAGGGCCAACCCGACGCGCCCACTGCAATCCTGCTGAAGAACAACGGATTGCACTTCGAGATCCAGATCGATCCGAAGAGCCCCGTCGGTTCCACTGACGCCGCCGGTGTCAAGGACGTACTGCTCGAATCCGCCGTCACCACGATCATGGACTTCGAGGACTCCGTCGCAGCCGTCGACGCCGACGACAAGGTTCTCGGCTACCGCAATTGGCTCGGCCTCATGCGCGGCGATCTCACCGAGGAAGTCAGCAAGGGCGGCAAGACATTCACCCGCACCCTGAACAAGGACCGCAGCTACACCCCGATCGGTGGCACTCCAGGCGAGGGTACGGAACTCACCTTGCACGGCCGGTCGCTCTTGTTCGTCCGCAACGTGGGTCACCTGATGACCTCGGATGCGATCCTGGACGCCGACGGCAACGAGGTGCCCGAGGGCATACTCGACGCCCTGTTCACCTCGCTGACCGGTATGCACTCGCTGACCGGTGACAACGAGCTCACCAACAGTCGCACCGGTTCGCTGTACATCGTGAAGCCGAAGATGCACGGCCCCGACGAGGTCGCGTTCACCGTCGAATTGTTCGGGCGCGTGGAAAATGTTCTCGGACTTCCGGAGAACACCCTCAAGGTCGGCATCATGGACGAGGAACGCCGCACCACAGTCAACCTCAAGGCCGCCATCGACGCCGCGAAAGAGAGAGTGGTGTTCATCAACACCGGGTTCCTCGATCGCACGGGCGACGAAATCCACACCTCGATGGAAGCCGGGCCTGTGGTCCCCAAGGGCGAGATGAAGGCCCAGAAATGGATTTCCGCCTACGAGGATTTCAATGTCGACACGGGTCTGGCCACCGGGTTGAAAGGCAAAGCACAGATCGGGAAGGGCATGTGGGCGATGCCGGATCTCATGGCGGACATGCTCGAGCAGAAGATCGGCCACCCGAAGGCCGGAGCAAATACCGCGTGGGTGCCGTCGCCGACGGCCGCGACATTGCACGCACTGCACTACCACAAGGTCGATGTCTTCGCCCGCCAGGAGGAGATCGCGAAGGCCAAGCGAGCAACCATCGACGACATTCTCGAAATCCCTCTCGCACCGTCCACCGACTGGTCGGAGGAGCGTAAGCGCCGGGAGCTCGACAACAGTTCGCAGTCGATCCTTGGCTACGTGGTGCGGTGGATCGACGATGGCGTGGGGTGCTCGAAGGTGCCCGACATCGCCGACGTTGCGCTGATGGAAGACCGCGCCACGCTGCGGATCTCGAGTCAGTTCATCGCTAACTGGCTGCGCCACGGTGTGGTCACCGAGGAGCAGGTCCGCGAGTCGCTCGAGCGCATGGCACCGGTGGTGGACCGCCAGAACGCCCAGGATCCGACGTACACACCCCTCGCGCCGAATTTCGACGACAACATTGCGTTCCAGGCTGCCAGTGACTTGATCTTCCAGGGCACCAGCCAGCCGAACGGGTACACGGAGCCGATCCTGCACCGCCGCCGTCGCGAGTACAAGGCCGCTGCACGCTGAGTGGACTTGTAGCCTTTCCTTCGTGGGCCAACATCGAACCTCGGGAGAATCCCGAGGTATCAGCAGAGGTATCAGCAAGGGCCCGTTGATCGCGGTGGGCACCATCATCGTGATGGTGCTCGCCGTGGCCGGGTGGTTCCAGTTGCGTGAGCGCATTGTCGATCAGGGAGTTCAGGCTGCCGATACGTGTGTCGAGGGCGACGCCGTCGTAGCTGTTGTCGTCGAACCGGATCTCTCCGGCCCGGTATCTGCGCTGGCGCAGCGCTTCACGGACGGCAGACCCGTCGTACGGGACCAGTGCATCTCCGTTCGAGTGACCTCCGCGGACTCCGACACAGTCGCAGCGGCGATCAGCGCCGGGGCGTCGGTGTGGGACGAGGCGGCACTGGGACCCGTACCTGCACTGTGGATACCTCGATCCTCGGACTCGGTGGCGGCGGTTCCCGTCGAGTCCATCGACGGCACTCCCAGATCTGTCGCCACCTCCCCCGTCGTCCTGGCCGGCCCGGCTCCAGTGACCGATGCGCTCGCACGTGCGGATATCGGGTGGGCCGATCTGCCTGATCTGCAAAGCGCGCCGGATGCTCTGGACGTTCTCGGCCTGGGCGGGTGGGGTGGGCTACGCCTGCAGTTGCCAGTCGGTCCCGCCTCCGATTCCACCACTTCTGCCTTGGCCGCCGTGGTTGCCTCGTCCCTGGGTGAGCCGGATCGACCGGTGGCAGTGGAAGGCATACGTTCCGGCCTCGCCGTCTCGGCATTGTCTGCGCTCGCCACCACCGATCTCGGCATCGAGGCGGTCACACCCGAATCGACGGACGAAGCACTCGGACGTCTGACCGCGGACATGTCGGCAACCGCGCAGGCGCATGCCGTTCCGGTGACAGCTCAGCAACTGAGCAATGCCGGCGCGAGCGATCTGACGGCCTATGCCCCCGCCGGGCCTACACCGATGGCAGATCACCCGGCTGCCGTCCTGGCTGGGCAGTGGACGGACGAGACCCGCCGCCGTGCAGCTGCACAGTTCGTCGACTTCATGCGACAGACCGAGAACACACCGGTCTTCGTCGATTTGGGATTCGAGGTGGGGGCGCCCCCGGGGAACGCCCCAGTTGCCTCGCCGGACGCCCGCCGCGCCATGGTGGACCTGGTGCAGAATCCAGCGACGCCGCGTCGGGTCACCATCGTGCTCGACATATCGGGGTCGATGGACACCGCCGAGGGCGAGCGAACGAGGCTGCAGAACACCACCGATGCGCTCGTCCAGCAATTCGGCAGCGTAGTCGATTCGTCCCAACTCGGCCTGTGGGTGTACAGCAGTGACCTCGACGCCGGCCGAGCCTTCCGAACTGTGGTTCCCGCCGGACCTGTCGACGAAACTCTGCCCACAGGCACGCGGCGCGAGCAGTTGATCGCTGCGGCGTCCACGTTGCAGCCGGAGGCCGCGACGTCGACGTACGAGTCGATGTTGGCCGCCTACGCCTCCGCGGTCGATGGGTTCGTTGCCGGCAGACCGAACAGCGTTCTACTGGTCACCGATGGTCCCGACGACGATGCCCTCGCAACGTCCGATCGGTTCATCGAGGCGTTGACTGCATCGACGGATCAGAACCGTCCCGTGTCGATCGACGTCGTCTCGATCGGAGAAAATCCGGACATCGAGACGTTGCAGTCCATGGCCGATATCACCGGAGGTTCGCTGACCACGGTCGGCTCGTCGGCCGGTCCCGAGCTCCCTGACCTCCTGCGAAGGCTGTTGTACTGAAATAGGTAAGTGGTGCACTCAAAGCCGATGTTGGCGTGCGATTGCCAAGCGCTCCGCGATGGCGTGCGCATTTTCCCCGATGGTCATCATCATCTCGGTGCAAGTATCTATGAGCTCTTCGCGGCTGAGGGTGAGATCGCCTGCGACCCAGGCGATTACCAGTTCAGCCACGCCACCGGTAAGAAACAGCGTGCCTGATTCGATGAAGTCGTCGGCGCCTTTCGGTAGGTCGACGAAGGTGGTCGCCAGCGTTGCCATCAACGCGGCGACATCGTGTAGTGCGTGGGATCGGCGTTTCATCATCGCCGCGTTGCCGTAGGACTCGACAAAGATGATGCGGGCTCGGCGCGGGTCGTCGGCAAACTCGTGCACCATTGTGCTCACTGCGGCATGCACTTTCGCGGTGGTGTCGTCGGGTGCTGCAGCGAGATTGGTGACGGTGTTGGCGGACGCGGTCGCGACGATGTCATCGAGGACGGCCAGCGCCAAAGCGTCGAGGTTTTCGAAGCTTTCGTAGAGGAATCGGGGGCCGACCTTCGCCTCCTCGCACACGGTGGCGACAGTCATCGCGGACCAACCCCGCGTACCCAGAATCTCCAAAGCCGCATCCATCAATTTCTTCCGGCGCTCGTTGCGCCGCTGCCCGGCTGTGACCCCGTTGTACATGCCTGTGGTTGCCCGCGCCATCTCGAGATTGTCCCACAGTTCATATCCGGAATCAGTTCTATACGGAATTACTTACTTCCGGTATGGTTCGGAAACCGACACCGTTGCTGCACCCGGCGCGCAGGCCTTCGTCTGTGCGGTTCTCGATGACGGCGCGAACCTGTGACCTGAGCAGGCGGGTTGATCGTGGTCGAACGAAATACAGGACCCTCGAAGTGGACAGGAAGCTGATATGACACGCAGACTCGAGAAATTGGTCGACAAGGCGCGTCCCCGCGACGAAGCGCACGCCATCAACGCGCGCAACGTGCAGTTCGACTGGGACGGCATCCCGGTGCAGTACTTGCCGGGAGAACCGTTCGCGACGCAGTTCTTCAACGTGGCGCATATTGTCCTGCCCGAGGGCGAACGTGCAATGGCCGAAGCGATCGCCGAGGCGTTGCCGCTGATCGACGACGCTCGTTTGCACGAGGAAGCCGTCGGTTTCATCGGGCAGGAAGCGATGCACGCGCAGTCACATCAGGGGGTTCGCGAGCATCTGATCACGCAGGGGATCAAGGTCGAACCGGTTCTGAAGCGCTTCAATTTCGTTGTCAACAGCATCTTGGGCGATCACGGTTTGACCGGCCGGGCCAAGCATGCGTGGTTGTGTGAGCGGCTGGCGTTGTTTGCGGCAATGGAACACTTCACCGCCGTCCTGGGCCAATGGTTGCTCGATGCCGACCATCTCGAGGAGATGGGGATGCACCCGATGATGCTGGATCTTGTCAAATGGCATGGCGCAGAGGAAGTCGAACACCGCGCGGTGGTTTTCGACGTTTACCAGTACGTCGACGGCAGCTACGCCCGCCGCGCACGAACGGCATTTCTGGCCAGTAGCGCCATCGCGATCCTGTGGTTCAGCACCGCCATCTACCTGGCCAACAACGATCCATCTCCTGTCAGGGGCAAGCCATGGCCGTGGCAGTTCTTCAGCGCAGCCGTCCGCGGTGTCATCCCCACTGGCTGGCATTATCTGGCCGAGATCCCGGTTTATCTCAGGCCGGGGTTTCACCCCTCACAGATGGGCAGCCTGGACAAGGCACTCGAGTACTTGGCGACCTCTCCGGCGGCCCGCGCAGCCGAGCAACAGCAGTGATGACGATGGCCGGGTTCACCTCTCGCTGGGGCGCGCCGGCTCCCGCGTCGGACGACGGGATCGAGACCAGTCTGCGGGTGGTTACCAAGGGTTTCGCCGCCTATCAGCGGTTGTTCGTCGAAGGTGGGTTGGCGCCCCTACTGTCTCGTCCGAATCCGTTGCGCTACGACGACTTCGATATGGATCTTGTTGTGAAAGGAATCGAGACCGAAGCCGAGGATGTGGTGAGCCTGACGCTGGCGGCGCCGGGCGGCGGAGTCTTGCCGGTGTGGAATCCGGGTTCACACCTTGATGTGTTCTTGCCCTCGGGCCGCCAGCGTCAGTATTCACTGTGCGGTGATCCGGCCGATCGCCACCGGTACCGGATCGCGGTCCGCTTGATCGGTGACGGTGGCGGCGGATCCCGTGAGGTGCACGAAACCTTGCGCACAGGTGACCTGCTGCATGTACGCGGGCCTCGCAATGCCTTCAGAATGGTAGCCGCCGACTCGTACCTGTTCATCGCCGGTGGTATCGGTATCACACCGATCCTGCCGATGGTGAAAGCGGCGAACGCACGCGGAATACCCTGGCGAATGGTGTACCTCGGGCGGACCCGGGAGAACATGCCGTTTCTCGACGAGCTCGAGGCGTGCACCGGCGGTGACGTCGACGTTCGACCGGACGACGAGTTCGGCCTGCCCGATGTCGGTCGACTACTGACCCGATTGCATCCGGGAGGCGCAACCTATGTCTGCGGGCCGCCTCCGGTCTCCGACGCCGCGCGGAGACTGATCTCGGCCATCGATCCCACGGGATCGATGCACACCGAACGGTTTTCGGCTCCGCCCGTGGTAGGTGGCAAACCGTTCGATGTGAAGCTTGCGCGGAGCGGTGTGACTGTATCGGTCGCTGCCGACCAGTCCATGCTCGACGCGATCCGAGAACAGGTGGCCGGTGTTGTCTACTCGTGCCAGCAGGGCTACTGCGGCAGCTGCAAGATCGGCGTACTCGCCAGTCGGGTCGAACACCGCGACAACAGACTGCTCGAATCCGAACGAAAAGCTTCGATGTTGATCTGCGTGTCCCGCTCCGATGGCGGGCCCCTGGTTCTCGACCTCTGAACCTCACCACTCTTCTCACGCTCGCCAGAACATCGAACGGGCCGAAGACTCATTGCTGCAGCGCGCAAAGCGGCTGCGGTACGGAAGGAATCACTATGAACCAGCAACGCAACGGTGCGGTGCCTGAGCAGGTCGATATCGCCATCATCGGCGCGGGCGTCGGCGGTATCGGTCTTGCGGTCAAGTTGCGCGATGCGGGGTTCGGCGAGTTCGTCATCCTCGAACGCTCGAGTGACCTGGGCGGCACTTGGCGGGACAACACCTACCCCGGCTGTGCCTGCGATGTTCCCTCACACCTCTACAGCTACTCCTTCGCGCAGAATCCGGACTGGTCACGCACCTACGGTAAGCAACCGGAAATTCTGGCCTACTTGCACTCTGTCGCACAGGACCACGATGTCGTCCGGCATATCCGGTTCGATACCGAAGTTCTCGAGGCCGCATGGGATGAGGTGTCGCGCCGCTGGCGAGTACACACCGACAGCGGCGACTTCGCCGCCCGGATCCTGATCTCTGCGACCGGGGTCTACGGCGGAGCCAAGTTCCCCGATATCCCCGGTATGGAGAGATTCACCGGTACGAGCTTCCACTCGTTGCACTGGAACCACGACCACGATCTCACCGGCGAACGGGTCGCCGTGCTCGGCACCGGGGCATCCGCGGTCCAGTTCGTGCCCGAGATCCAACCGCGCGTCGCGCGCTTGCTCGTCTTCCAGCGCTCCGCACCCTGGATCATCCCGCGACTCGACCGCGCGACCTCCCGCGCCGAGCGGGCACTGATTGCCCGACTCCCGATCATCGGAAAAGGTCTGCGGGGCAGCTACTACGCCGCGATCGAAGCGTTCGGCCTGGTCGGGTTCATCGACAAACGATTCCGCCACCCCTACGAGGCGATGGGAAAGATGCAACTGCTCTGTCAGGTCCGCGACTCGACACTGCGCAAGCGGTTGACCCCGGACTACATGATCGGATGCAAACGTGCGATCTTCTCCGACTCGTATCTACCCTCGCTCACCAAAAACAACGTCGAGGTCATCGACGATGCCATCGCCGAGATCCGCGAACACTCGATCCTCACCCGTGATGGTGTCGAGCATCGAGTCGACACCATCATCTACGGCACCGGATTCGAGGTACCACCAGCGGTACAGGCCCGCATTCGCGGCCGCGATGGCCAGACCCTCGCCGACCTGTACACCACCCGGCCGCAAAGCTATCTCGGCGCGACGTTAGCAGGGTTCCCGAACTTCTTCACCACCCTCGGTGCGTTCGGAGCCGTCGGCAACCAATCCGCGATCTACATGATCGAATGCCAAATCCGTTACATCGTGGACGCATTGGCGACCATGCGAACCGAAGGACTCGACCGCGTCGAAGTCCGCAAAGACGCACAGGAAGCTTTTCTCGACGAAGTCAACGAACGGAGCGCGAGGACGGTGTGGCTCACCGGCGGCTGCGCCACCACCTACTACCGCACCGCCGAGGGCAAGAACGCCGGCCTGTATCCGAACTGGAGCTTCGAGTACGCCAACCGAACCCGTCGATTCGACCGTGACGCATACGAACTCGGCGCCACAGACCCCTCCCCCGCACACGCATCGGTTAGGACACATTGATGTTCCCCTTCGACAGCCGCTCCCCTGCCTACGACGTCAACGGCAAGGTCGTCTTGATCACCGGCGGTGGGCAAGGCATCGGACTGGCCTTGGCCCGGATCCTGCATACGCGTGGCGCATCCGTCGCGCTAGTCGACGTGGATACGACAGCGGTGAAATCCGCTGCCCGGACACTGGGAAAACGAGCCCTGCCCCTGACCGCGGATGTGCGAGATCGACCGAGGATGACAACAGCGGTGGCACACACCGTGGATCGCTTCGGCCGTCTCGACGTCGTGGTCGCCAATGCCGGGGTCGCACCGCCACCTGCGACGCTGCGGACCATCGACGAGGACGACTTCGATCGTGTCATCGCCATCAACCTGACCGGAGTGTTCAACACCGTCCGCCCAGCGTTGGAGCAGGTCATCCAACACCACGGTCACGTCGTCGTCGTATCCTCGGCCGCCGCGTTCACCCCCGGCGCAGCCGCATCCCCGTACATGATCAGCAAAGCAGCAGTCGAACAACTCGGGCGCGCACTGCGCATCGAACTCGCCGCGGTCGGCGCCACCGCCGGAGTGGCCTACTTCGGCATCGTAGAAACCTCGATGACTCACGACACCGTCGATCAGAATGACTTGGCCAGCGACGCCCTTGCCATGCTCCCGTGGCCGCTGAACCAACGGATCACCGCCGCGCAGGCCGCGAAATCGATTGCCGACGGAATCACAGCACGCGCCGCCAGCACCATCGCCCCCACGACATGGAAGCCCTACTCGTTGCTGCGCGGCGTCGCGAACGTGATCATCGACCACCGAATGGCCCGAGACGATGACATCCACGCACTAGTGCGCAAGGTCGAGGCACAGGCCACCTCGACAGATCACGCGACAACGTCCGAAGATCGCTGACCCGGCCACTAGCCCACGACTCGGGAGGTCAGGCGAATGCCTCTATCGGGGGGCATGCGCACACGAGATTTCGATCGCCGTGGGCTCCGTCGATCCGGCGTACAGACGGCCATACCTTGGCGCGACCGGAGACTGCTGCCGGGTAGACCGCTTCCTCGCGGGAATACGGATGTGTCCACTCCCCCACGAGGCAGCGCGCGGTGTGCGGTGCCCCCCGCAACGGATTGTCCTCGACCGGCCATTCCCCACTACCCACACGATCGATTTCTCCGCGTATCGCGATCATGGCGTCGCAGAACGCGTCGATCTCATCGAGATTCTCGCTTTCGGTCGGCTCGACCATGAGTGTGCCCGCCACCGGAAAGCTCATCGTCGGTGCGTGGAAACCGTAGTCGGCGAGCCGTTTCGCGACATCGTCGACGGTGACGCCGGTGGCCTTGGTCAGACCGCGCAGATCGAGGATGCACTCGTGCGCCACCATCGCATTGTCACCGGTGTAGAGCACGGGAAAGTGCTCGTCGAGTCGCCGGGCTATGTAGTTGGCCGACGCGATTGCTGTCAGGGTTGCGCGGCGAAGGCCCTGTGCACCCATCATCCTCACGTAGGCCCAGGTGATCGACAGGATGGACGCACTGCCGAACGGTGCAGCGGACACCGTGGGCCCGTCACCGAGCTCGGCACGCAGCGGGTGGCCGGGTAGGTACGGCGCCAGATGCGACCGAACGCCGATCGGACCGACGCCCGGTCCGCCGCCGCCGTGGGGAATGCAGAACGTCTTGTGCAGGTTGAGGTGGCTCACGTCTCCGCCGAAACGCCCCGGTCGGGCAAGTCCGACAAGCGCATTCAGGTTGGCGCCGTCGACGTAGACCTGGCCACCCGCGTCGTGCACCGCCGCGCAGATGTCGTCGATCTCGTGCTCGTAGACGCCGTGGGTCGACGGATAGGTGATCATGATGCCCGCGAGGCTGTTCGCGTGGGCCGCGATCTTGGCGCGCAGGTCATCGACGTCGACGTCGCCGTTGGATCGGCAGCCGACCACGACGACCTTCATACCCGCCATCACAGCGGACGCAGCATTGGTCCCGTGCGCGCTCGATGGGATCAGACAGACGTCGCGGCTGTCGTCCCCGCGACTGAGGTGGTACCTGCGGATGGCGAGGAGACCGGCATATTCGCCTTGACTACCGGCGTTGGGCTGAATGCTGACCGCGTCGTATCCGGTGATGTCGACCAGCCACTTCTCGACGTCGGTGATCACGGAGCGGATGCCCTCGGTGTCCTCGTCCGGCGCAAAAGGATGCAGGCGCGCGAACTGCGGCCAGGTGATCGACTCCATTTCGGCGGTGGCGTTGAGCTTCATGGTGCACGAGCCCAGGGGGATCATGCTGCGGTCGAGCGCAATGTCCTTGTCGGACAGGGCGCGAAGGTAACGCAGCATCGCCGTCTCGGTGCGGTGGCGGGTGAAGGCGGGATGGGCGAGAAACTCCGACGTCCGCGTCAGTGGCATTGGGATAGACGGGGCGTGGTCGCCGTCTGACCGGACGGCCCCGAATGCTGCCAGGACAATATCGACGTGGTCCGTAGTGGTCGCCTCGTCGCAGGAGACACCGACGGTGTCCGAGTCGACGAACAGCAGGTTGATACCGGCCGCTTTCGCTTCCTCCACGACCGTCCGAGCGCGCCCGGGAACGTCGACGGTGACCGTGTCGAAGAAGTTATCGCTCGCCAACGTCAGACCAGCTGTGCGTAACCCGTCGGCAAGCGTGAGTGCATGCAGATTGACCTGTCGAGCTATCGACCGCAATCCCTCGCTGCCGTGGTAACTCGCATACATCGCTGCAACGATGGCCAGAAGCACCTGTGCGGTGCAAATATTGGAGGTCGCCTTCTCACGGCGGATGTGCTGCTCCCGAGTTTGGAGCGCAAGGCGGTAGGCAAGATTGCCGTCGGCATCCACCGAAACTCCCACCAGACGGCCGGGCAGCTGCCGAGCGAGTAATGAGCCGACCGCGAGATAGCCGGCGTGGGGTCCGCCGAATCCCATGGGAACACCGAATCTCTGGGTGGTGCCGAAACACGCATCTGCACCCAACTCCCCGGGTGGGGTGACGAGCGTCAGCGCTAGCAGATCCGCGCCGAGAGCCACCAAAGCGCCGCGCTCATGGGCTGCGGCGACGAGGTCGCGATGATCGACGAGCGCTCCGGACGCACCCGGTATCTGCGCGAGAACTCCGAAGAACTCACCATCGGGAAGGCCGTGCGAGAGGTCGGCACGAACGAGTTCGATTCCCAGGGGTTCTGCACGGGTGGCGAGGACAGCATGTGTCTGCGGGAAGACATCGTTGTCGACGAGAAAGCGATGGGAGGCCGATTTTCGATTGGCCCGCCGGAGCAACGTCATCGCTTCGGCTGCTGCCGTGGACTCGTCGAGCATCGACGCGTTCGCCACATCCATCGCCGTCAGATCCGACACCATCGTCTGGAAATTCAGCAGGGCTTCGAGACGGCCCTGGCTGATCTCCGGCTGGTACGGCGTGTACGCGGTGTACCACGCGGGGTTCTCGAGGATGCCCCGAGTGAGAACCGGCGGGGTCAGGGTGTCGTAGTAGCCGAGTCCGATCATCGACGTCGCGACGACGTTCTTCGAGGCAATCTCGGCGAGTTCGGCCAACGCAGCGTGTTCACCCACGGCAGTCGGCAGTGTGTCGAGGCCGTCGGCCACCCCGTCGACCGAATGGTCGAGGATCGATTCCGGAACGGCTCGTGCGGCCAGTTGCTCGAGCGATTCCACTCCGACGACATCGAGGATGCGCGCAAGTTCGAGTCGATCGGGACCGATGTGCCGATCGGCGAAGGACGAGCGGGGAATCTGTTCGGTCACGAGAGGCTCCAAGGTGTGCGTGCAGAAGGTGGGCTCTTTTCGCGCGGTTGCGCGATCAGTCCTCCCCCTCTGTCGCATGCTCGTCTCAACGAGCGCCTGAGAGATTCGATCACCGTCGGCCGTGCAGCCTAAGCGTCTTTCCCCTTGGGCGGGTGGTTCTTCCACCACTTTCCAGAGTCGCCGAAGCAGATACGGTCCGGGTGCCTGAGAGATTGACGGGGAGGTATTGCTCCTTCGGCGTCCGGAACTGGCGATCCCGGAACTCTCCCGTGCCTGCGCGACGTAGCGATGAGTTTAGCCTGTTTTGCGGCTTGCGCGATTCTTGCGACGCGATGCCAGCTCGTCCTCCGGGCTGGTCTCCGACTCGCCACCGTCGGCTCGCTCGGCAGGGAAGTCGGCGATGAGGCCGGTCAGCTCACGCATGGCACCGTTGACGGCGATACCGAACACACCTTGACCACCCTGTAGCAGGTCGACGACCTCCTCAGCGGACGTGCACTCGTACACGGTCGTGCCATCCGAGAACAGGGTGATGTTCGCAAGATCACCGACACCACGCTGACGGAGGTGGTCGACTGCGACACGGATGTTCTGTAGGGAGATACCGGTGTCGAGCAGGCGCTTGACGATCTTCAGGACCAGCATGTCCTTGAACGAGTACAACCGCTGACTCCCCGAGCCGGCTGCACCGCGGATGGACGGAACCACGAGACCGGTTCGTGCCCAGTAGTCGAGCTGGCGATAGGTGATACCAGCGATTTGGCATGCGCTCGGGACTCGGTAACCCACCAGATCATCAGGCACCGAATCATCTGGGAACAATCCGGGCTGGATGTCACCGGAACTCGCGGCCCTCGGCGCAGAAGCATCGGCCCCCGGCGCAGCGCTCGCTGAACTCTGGTGCTCCTGCGGCGTATCTCCCACTGACTGCTCCCTCTCGAATGTCTCGACACTGCGCGAGGCGAGTGATCTCGCCCCGGCCGGATGCGAATTCCGGCCTACTGCAACGTGAAGTTCCATTCCGCGTACCAGGCCAGACTACTCCCCGGGACGGATCGGCGACATACGATCACCGACTGCGAACTCACAAAAGAGACGCTATGGGTCAGCAGGGAGAGGGTCAACGCAACGCGCCGTAAGGCTGAACCTAAAGTTGAGGTTGAGACTCATCCGTTACCGGAATGACCCTTCAACCGTCCGTGGCCTTGAAATCGTCCGGCGATACGGATTCGAGAAACTCCTTGAACTTTTCGACCTCGTCCTCGCGCTCGTCGGGCATCAACAGTCCCGCTTCCGCCAACACCGGCTCTTCGGCGATGATCGGCACACCCGCCCGCAATGCGATGGCGATGGAATCGGACGGCCGAGCCGACACCCTGACGTCCTTGTCGAAGACGAGATCTGCGTAGAACGTGCCCTCTTGCAGATCGACGATTCGAACTTCCTTGAGCGTGTGACCGAGAGCGATGATCAGTTCCTTGATCAGGTCATGAGTCAATGGCCGTGCCGGTTGGACACCCTGCTGCTCGAGCGCGATCGCTGCGGCCTCGGTCTGCCCGATCCAAATCGGCAGATAGCGATCGCCGTCGGATTCGCGGAGTAGCAACACCGGTTGATTCTGGGGCTGCTCGACGCGAATGCCTACTACACGCATTTCACTCATGGTGACTGCCTCCCACATGCGTTGAGAATCTGGCCGGTGGTCCGAGGGCGACCCGACTGCCCTCGAGTCTATGGGAAACCGGCGGCCGAGCGGTGTTGGCATTCTGCGAGCACCGTGATCACCGATCGAGCGAGCCACGCACCGCAGCTTTGACGAGACACGTGTGCAGTGTGAGAGACAGTGCCGCGAGTTCGCGAATCATCTCCTCGGCACGATCGCGGGCTCCGGCATCACGACCCTTGGCGACAGGGCCGGCGATCTGCGCGACAAGGCCGGCTTCGCGATCGGCGGCGAGCTTGAACGCCCGGAGATGTCTCACTTCGAGTCCGAACTGCGACATCGCGTGGGCGGTACGAGCCAGGGTCACCGCATCCTCGTCGTAGAACCCGGCTTGCCCCGGCGTGATCAACCCCGCCCGGAGCAATTCGGTCATGAACGAGTCCTCGATACCGGCGCGTTCCAACAGGTCGGACTTGCTCACTCGAACCTCTCGATCCGGGAGAAATTCTTCCGGCGACACTTCACCCGGCGCCACACTGAGAGTCCGGGGTTTCCGCGGAGCAGGGTCGGCACTTTCCACCCGCGCAACCCCACTGTCGATCGCTTCCAGTTGCTCCTTGATCACCTTCAGCGGAAGGTATTGATCTCGCTGAGCCGTCAACACGTACCGCAGCCTCTCGCAGTCCGCGATGGAGAACCGGCGGTAACCGGACGGTGTTCGCTCAGGCGAGATCAATCCCTCGGCTTCGAGAAATCTGATCTTGGAAATTGTCACATCGGGAAAGTCGGGCCGAAGCCGATCCAGGACGGAGCCTATCGACATCCCCCCGGGAGACTGTTGCCCGACGGCGGTCACTGGCTGCCTGCACCCGCAGACGAATCGCCGACCTGCGAACCAGCGCTGCCGCGGGGGCCCGTGAGGAAGACCAGGCGGAACTTGCCGATCTGAACCTCGTCACCATTGGCGAGCACTGCCGAGTCGACCGGTTCGCGATTGACATAGGTTCCGTTGAGGCTGCCGACGTCGACAACCTGGAACTCGTTTTCGTCCTGACGGAACTCGGCATGACGACGACTGACAGTCACGTCGTCGAGGAAGATGTCGCTGTCGGGATGGCGACCAGCCGAGGTGGTCGGCTGGTCGAGCAGAAAACGAGACCCAGCGTTGGGGCCGCGCTTGACCACGAGCAGCGCCGACCCGACCGGCAAGCCCTCCACGCCCGACACCGGAGCCTCGGCAGTCTGGCTCGTTGCCGACTTATCGAGCTCCTGGAGAAAATCCGCGCGGAATACCGAAGTGGTCTCCGCCGGCGACTCTCCGTAGATGCCGTCGTTGTCGTTCTCGCTCACCGTTTCTCCTTCTCAGTCCGATCGCCCGGGCTTGGAACCACCAGGGTTACGCAGTAATCAACCTGTACGCAGTAATCAACCTGCTTGTTCAACAAATCATGCGGACCTGTGCCAGATCACACAGCTACTCGGCCACGGCAACTACACCTGACGACCGTACCTTGCGAACGGGCACGTGTGTAAGCGGTCGACGGTGTCCGAGCGGGCGAAGTTACCCGGCCGTAATTCCAGCATATCCGTCGGCGTCGAGCATCTGCGCCACCGACTCGTCCAACGCTTGCGCCGATTCGACCTCGAGCTCGACCAACCAGCCCTCGGTGTAGGGACCCGAGTTGACCTTTTCCGGGCTCGTGTCCAGATCCTCGTTCACGGCAATGACTTTGGCTGTCAACGGCGCGAAAACGTCCGACACGCTCTTGGTCGATTCGACCTCTCCCATCGACGATCCCGCGGTCACCTCGTCACCGATGGCGGGCAGTTGCACGAACACCACGTCACCGAGCTGCCCCTGCGCGTAGTCGGTGATCCCGACGCGCACGGTGGTCGGCGCGGTTCGCTGAACCCACTCGTGTTCCGGTGTGTACAGCAGGTCGGCCGGCGGGGAGATCTCACTCACGTCTGCATTCCTTTCGGGCGGTTGGAGCTCGTCCTGTCGGAGCAGAGCTAGTTTCCGGGCTGAGAGTATTGAGGCAGACGAGGATCCCGCAAGGCGGACACCTCGACCAGGTCCGATCGAACCACATCGCAGCGTCCGCCGTTGCGAGCAACCGTGTCGATGACGCCACCCGGTATGTCGAGGGCAGCAGCGAGAGTCGCGGGTTCGCCGATCGCGGTGAACACGAACGGTGCGGACATCTCGACGCCGTCGACGATCACTCCCCCCGCCTTTCCGGCAATCCACGACTCGACCCCGATACGGACCGGTTCTGCATCTGCACCCGCTATCTGGACCGCCTCCGCGCCTGCCGCTCGTAGTTCCTGCAGAGCGTCGAGCAAGACGTCCGAGCCGATTCCGGTATGAGGATCGGATACCGTGACCACCACACCCGGGCCCGTCGCAGCGGTCATGCCCACCTGGATAGACAGCGACTCGAGCCGTGCACGGGCATCGGCCAGCGCCGCACCACCTGAATCGGAGCGATCCAGGGCGGCCAACGTCGCCTCGAGATCGGCGATCTCCTCCCGCAGAGCCGCCTCTCGGCGTCCGACGTTGTCGAGTACAACCAGCAGGTCGGCCGGCCTTGCCGCGTCGAGGGAGTCGCTGCTGTCGTTCTCCCGAACCTGAACCACCAGCCCGAAGCCCAGCAAGACCATCAACACAATCGTCAGGGAGCCGAACAGAATCGACCTGGGCCGCGTGCCGACGAGCCCACGTATGCGATCGCTGCGGAAATGCTGTCTGCGGAGCTTGTGCCTGCCGTCCTCGGTCACGACGCCCTCACGCACCGAGCAGTCGACGACGCAGAGCCGCGGCGTTGCCGAAGATTCGGATGCCGAGGACCACCACAATCGCAGTCGAGAGCTGAGTGCCGACACCGAGTTGATCGCCGAGCCACACGATCAGAGCTGCAACGAGCACGTTGAAAACGAAGGACACCACGAACACCTTGGAGTCGAAGATGCCGTCGAGAAACGCGCGGATTCCCCCGAACAGCGCATCGAGCGCAGCCACGACCGCGATGGGAAGATATGGAGCCAAGCTGGCCGGCACCTGCGGTCCGGAAACCGTTCCGACCGCGACACCGATGCACAGAGCCAGGACCGCCATTGCCACGAGAACACCGCCGCGACCGGACCGCCCCACCGCCGCATGCGTGCCGAGTTCGTCGCCCTGTTCGATCTGATCCTCCTTGCGCATGTTCTCCTCGCCCATTCTCTCGTCGCTCACGTTCTCCCGTTGCTCACGGCTGTCCTCCTGGGGTCGCCGACCGAATCGTGCGCACCACCGAGGCCGGCATGTCGAGTTCGTCGGCGACGCGGACATCGAAGCCGACCTGATAGAGCTGCGCCAATGCGGACAGGCGCAGGTAGGCGTCACTGACAGCGAAACGCGCCTGCAGCTGGCTGGGTGATCCGATCGCGGCCACCGTGTAGGGAGCGAAGACAGGTCGGTTGTCGACCAACATCGAACCTCCTGCCTGCCTGATGGTGACGCCCGGCCCGATGCGTACATCGTCGACGGTAACGGCCTCGGCGCCACTGACCCACAGAGAGTTGACGAGAACCTGCAGATCTCGATCGAGAACCGCGGCCTCGGACGATCCCCGCACGGGGCTCGACACGTCCGACAGGTTCACCGGCGTCGGAGGTTCGGCCACCGTCACCACGATGCCCGGACCTGAGGCCGTCGCCGCGCCGGCAGCGATCTCCAGCGCGGAGAGCTCGGTCAGCACGCTTTCACCCGCTGCGTCGTCGGTCAGCGCTGCCGCTCGAATCGCTTCGAGATCCTCGGCCAGCTCCCGACGATTGTCGTCGAGGGCGGCAGCTCGGTCCTGCGCGGCGCGGACGCTCGCGAGAATGTCACCTCGCTCACCGGAGCCATCGACGTTGTTCGAGGCCAGCTGAGACATCGCAATCCCGAAAACGCAGCCGACGAGCAAGGCCCCGAGAACCGCCACCGCGATGTCCGCCTTGTTGGGCCTGCCGCCGCGGGGCTTTTTCGACGCTGCTGCCGCGTAACCGGGATCGAGATGCTCCGACATCAGGGAGCGTAGAAGCGAGGGAACGGGATTGCGGCGGACGGGATCACGCATCGCGGGCTGACCGATCCGATGTCCTGGGCACGGCTCGGGCAATGCCCATGGCTTTGTAGGTGTAGAGGGCGCCGGTCCATATGTAGAGTCCGGTTCCCCAGATGATCAGGGCATACCCGATCGGTGCCAGTATTTGCGCGATCGTCGAATCGCCGGTGGATCCCAGTAGCACGGGGAGCGCGATCATGATGACGAACGTCGCTGCTTTGCCGAGGTATATGACCTCCGGCGGTGGGAGACCTCGTCGTCGATAGATCAGTAGCGTTGCGGCCAGGATCAGGTCCCGGCCGATGAGAATTGCCGCCACCCACCACGGGATTATCCCTCGGACAACGAATGCGAGGAGCGTCGTTACCACGGACAAACGGTCCACGAGCGGGTCCAGCAGTGCGCCGATCCGCGAGGACTGGTCGAGCACGCGAGCGAGTTTGCCGTCCAGCCAGTCGGTTGCGCCGCTCGTGAGCAGTATCGCCAGAGCCCACCCGTCCGCGCGGAGTACGAGGAACAGATACAGGAACAACGGGATGAACAGCAGTCGGACCACGCTGAGCACGTTGGGCACGGTGACGATGCGGTCGCTGAGCCCTGTGTGCGGAATGCTCACCGTGCCCACCTCGATCCCAAGTTGCTGCGCGCCCGCCGTCGAAATCCGACCACGTCGCCGCACGTCATTGCCACGCGAACACCGGCTGCTCGAAGTGTGCCACGCGAGTATGCCGACGGTGTAGCACGACTTCCCTGAACTGGTGCACTATCGCACCGGTCGGAGCATGTACCAGGGAGCCACGGAACGGCCACTGCACGACCGGCCTGTCGGATTGCGCGATGGAGACGAATCGAGGGTCGGTGTCGAGCTCGTGCGCGTGCACCTCGTAGACGGTCGCCACCTCGTCAGGACTGGGCACGACATCGCCCAGCGAGTCACCGATCCACACCACGAACGGAGTGATCACGTAGCCCGAGCGGGTGAGGAAGTCGTCGAGTCGACCGAGGATGCTCGACGGTTCGGCCGCGACACCGAGTTCTTCCTCGAGCTCACGTAGGCAAGCCTCTTCCGCCGTCTCTCCTGGGTCGATACGACCACCCGGCAGAGCGAACTGCCCGGGATGCGCGCGAAGCTGTACCGGCCTCATCGTGAGAAGCATCCGGCGCTGCCCCACGGGGCCGCCGATGGTCACCGCGACGGCGGCCGCACGACGGTCCTCGATGGCGACGCGCCGAGGGACGAACTCGGCGAGGGCCGAGTCGATCGACTGCCGCTCGAGCCGACCATCAGGATCACCGTTCATGACAACGAGCCTAGAGGCCGACCGGCGACCATCGGCACCGAAGTCGTGCGCCCGGTCCGACGACGCCGACCACGAGGTCCTCAGCGGGCTGCCGCGCGACCGGCGGCCCGGCCGGAAAAGATGCAACCACCGAGGAAGGTCCCTTCGAGCGAACGGTATCCGTGCACCCCTCCGCCGCCGAATCCCGCTACCTCACCAGCGGCGAACAATCCCTCGAACGGTGTTCCATCGGGCCGAAGAACACGCGAGTCGAGGTCGGTCTGCAAGCCGCCGAGCGATTTGCGGGTGAGCAGGTGCAGCTTGACGGCGATCAGCGGACCGGACTTCGGATCCAACATGCGGTGGGGCGCCGCGATCCGCGCCGCCCTGTCACCCTTGTATTTCCGGGCGGCGTGGATCACCGACACGGACAGGTCCTTGCTGAAGTCGTTGTCCATCTCCCGATCCCTGGCCGTCAACAGAGTTTCGATCGCCGAGGTTTCCAGCTGGACTTCGCCGATCTTGTTCATCCCTGCCACGAGCTCGTCGACCGAGTCCGCGACGACGAAATCTTCACCCCGACGTTTGAACGCCTCCACCGGACCCGGGGCTCCGGATCGAACTCGTTCGAGCAGCTTTCGCACGCTGCGGCCGGTGAGGTCCGGGTTCTGCTCTTGACCGGACAGCCCGAACTCCTTCTCGATGATCTTCTGATCGAGTACGAACCACGAGTAGTCGTACCCGGTGCGGACGATGTGCTCGAGCGTGCCGAGTGTGTCGAAACCCGGAAACAGTGGTGCGGGCAGTTGCTTGCCCGTCGCGTCCAGCCAGAGGCTGGATGGCCCGGGCAGAATCCGGATGCCGTGGTTCGGCCAGATCGACTCGTAGTTGGTGATTCCCTCTGTGTAGTGCCACATTCGGTCCGGATTGATCACGCTGGCGCCGGCATTGCGGCTGATTTCGAGCATGCGACCGTCCACGTGCGCCGGCACGCCAGTCAGCATGTGCTTCGGCGGAGATCCGAGACGTGCGGGCCAGTTCTGCTTCACGAGTTCCCAATTGGCGCCGATACCGCCGGAGGTGACGATCACCGCCCCTGCCTCCATCTCGAACTCGCCACGCGTCTCGCGCGAGGACGCGACGCCGCGGGCGGCCGAGGACGGTTCGAGGACGACGCCGCGAACACCGGTGGCTCGACCGTCGGTGACGACGATGTCGTCGACGCGGTGTCGGTGCGCCATCGTCACCAATCCCTGTTCGATCCCCTGACGGACAGTACGAGCGAAGATCTCGACGAGAGCGGGGCCTGTGCCCCAGGTGATGTGAAATCTCGGCACAGAGTTGCCGTGACCCGTTGCACCGTACCCACCCCGCTCGGCCCACCCGACGAGCGGAAAGATCTTCAGTCCGCGCTCACGCAGCCAACTTCGTTTCTCCCCGGCCGCGAACTCCACGTACGCCTGCGCCCAGCGTCGAGGCCAGGCGTCCTCGTCACGGTCGAAGCCCGCGGTGCCCATCCAATCCTGCAGGGCCAGATCGTAGGAGTCCTTGATACCGAGCCTTCGTTGCTCGGGACTGTCGACGAAGAACAGGCCACCGAACGACCAGAAAGCCTGCCCACCCAGGTTGGCCTCGTTCTCCTGGTCGAGGAGGATGACGCGTTTACCCCTCGATATCAGTTCGGCGGTGGCCACCGGTCCGGCCAGGCCGGCTCCGACGACGATGACGTCTGCTGCGCCGTCGACATGTGCTGTGCCCTTCACGGTCACCACTCCCCCGGTTCGTGCTTCTCGTTCGCACTGGTTACGAGTTCGACTGTAGCCTGCGTCACGTCGAGCCCGGCGTCCGACGCAGCTTTGGTTGTGCAGCACAAATGCCCGAAACGACCGCTTTGCAGCGCTCGGTGAACCATCTGAGATACTTTCTCCGGAGTCGGGATGATTCGTTCTGCTCGGCGATGCGCCGCGCAATGATGGAGGCGCTTTGTTCCGATCTCGCGACCAAAGGCAGAGCGAGTCCGCCCACAAGTATCTGGACTTCGCAGCGGTATCGCCCGCGCTGGAGAACGCCGCAGAAGTTACGGCACGGGCTCTGGATTTCCCTGTAGCTCTGGTCAACATCCTCGACGACTGCAACCAATACACGCTGGTAGCCCACGGCTCCGATGCGGTTCGCGGACAGGTCATTCCCCGGTCGAGCGCGGCATGCGATGCGGTGGTCGAACAAGGCAGACCCATTGTCGTTCAGGATGTCGATTCGCCGAACGGCGCTCGTCGGAGCACAGCACGGGCGTTCGGGAACCCCACCGATTCACTCCTGAAAGTGCTGCGAGAGTCAGGGCTACGCGCCTACGCCTCCATCCCGCTGTTCGGCCGCGAATCGGTACCGATCGGCACTCTGTGCATCCTCGACGTGCTGCCGCGGACCCTGTCGCCGGAGAAGTTTCGCCTACTCGAACAACTCGCGGTCATGGTGGAAGAACACCTCGATACCCAAAGGGATCGCGCACGGGTCGCCGCGAATCCCGCTACCTCGAGTGAGCTCACCGCGGCTGTGGACAACGGACAGATCACCCCGTGGTACGAGCCGATCGTCGATTTGCATACCAGCGGCGTGTTCGCTCTCGAGGCACTGGCGAGATGGGAGCATCCAACCCGAGGTTTGCTCACTCCCGGGGAGTTCATCGAGCAGGTGGAAAACACCGACCTCATCGTCGACCTGGACCTGAGAATACTGTCTCGAGCGTTGTCCGATTTCGTGAAGTGGCACCTCGATCGCCCAGGACTCAAGTTGTCCGTCAACATTTCCGGACACCACCTCGAACGCCTGGACTGCGTGGACCGCATCGTCAGCGCCGTACACGCGTCCGGTGTGTCCCCGAAGTCGGTTGTACTGGAAGTGACGGAGACGGCTCGCGGCGCGGGAGTCGACGACGAGGCCAGAATTGTCGCGGCGCTCCGATCGAGCGGATTCACCGTGCTTCTCGACGATTTGGGCTCCGGGTGGTCGCCGATACCTCGGATCACACACGTAACCGTCGATGGCTTCAAACTCGATCGGGCGCTGGCGGCGTCGTTGCACACCAAGATCGGTGAGGCGGTCGCCCACGCGATGCTGCAGTTCGCCGGGGAGTTGGACCACTGTGTGGTCTTGGAGGGGGTCGAGAACATGGACCGCCTCGGCAGGGCACGGACGCTGGGGTTCACCCATGGCCAGGGGCATCTCTTCTCCACCGCGATGAACGCCGAGGATGTCCCGCGCTTTCTCTACGAGTGGTCCGCGCAGGAGTGGCCACGGCTGGACGCAGAGCGAAGCTGAAACCGCCCCGCATCTGTCGGCCCCGTCGTCTATGGTCCTAGCGACGTCGACCGAAAGGTGTTCAGATGCCCGTACCTTCCGCTGCGCGTGACCGAATCCGTCCCGTGGTCCCGCCGTTCCTGCTGGAGCGGATAGCAGAGCATTCCGCGGAGAACAGGCAGGGCGTCAGGGTCCCCCATGCCTCGTCGAGCGCAGCCCACACGCTGGAGGTCGACCGCGAGTTTCTCGACCGCCGCGCACATGCGCAGAGTATCGACAGCGACAGCGCACCGGATACCACCCGAGCATTGATGCGCTCCATCCACGACGCGCAGAACACCCGAGAATTGCCGGGCACGCTGGTTCGCCGAGAAGGGCAGCCGCCGACGGGTGACCGATCGGTGGACGAGGCATACGCGGGTCTCGGTGTGACTTACGAGTTCTTTCGACAGGTGTACGGGCGGAACAGTCTCGACGGTCGAGGGCTGCCCCTGGTCGCGACGGTGCACTACGACCAGGACTACGACAACGCTTTCTGGGACGGCGAGCGAATGGTGTTCGGCGACGGTGACGGTGAGGTGTTCGGACGCTTCACGGCCTCGCTCAGCGTCATCGCGCATGAGCTTGCCCACGGGTTCACGCAGTACTCCTCGCAACTCGAGTATTCCGGCCAGGCAGGTGCCCTGAACGAGTCGTTGTCCGATGTGTTCGGCGTCCTCGTCGAGCAGTATTCGCTGGGCCAGAGTGCTGACGAGGCTTCGTGGTTGGTGGGGAAGGGATTGTTCCTGCCCGCTGTGCAGGGCAGAGCACTCCGGTCGATGATCGAACCGGGAACCGCATACGACGACGATGTACTCGGTCGCGATCCACAACCGGCCGATATGGACAGCTATGTGGTCACCACAGCCGACTACGGTGGCGTGCACATCAATTCGGGAATACCGAACCGCGCCTTCGCGCTGACCGCTATCGGGCTCGGCGGCGCAGCCTGGGAAAGGGCCGGGCAGGTGTGGTTCGACGTCACCACGAATTCTGCCCTGCCGCCCACGGTCGACTTCGAGGGATTTGCTTCGGCCACTGTTGCGGCTGCGCGGTCGCGCTACGGCAACGAGTCCGACGTTCGACGGGTCGTCGAACGAGCCTGGGCTACGGTGGGAGTGTCAGTGCACGACCCCGACTTCTGACGAGTCTGCGACGCGAAGGACATGACATGTTCATCGAGGTGGTTCGGTCGGGTGGTATCGCTGGTTCCATCCGACGGGCCCGGGTGGACCTGGATGCGATAGTCGACGAGGCGTCGGCCCGCGAGTGGCGTGGCCTCGTCGAGCAAGCCCGGCCTCTGATCCTTTCGCAGCCTGCGGCTGTCGCGCCCACGCGCGTGCGTGACGGTTTCGTGTGGACAGTCTCCGTCGACGAGAGCACCTGTCAGATCGACGATGCGTCGATGACCGGACCGCTCCGCGACCTGGCACAACGCGCGCTGCGTGAGGGCCGCAGAGTCTGATCGTCTTACAGGACCAGGGGGCTAGTACTGAGCCCGCTTGGGTTCGAGCCGATACGTGATCAACCGTGAACTGTTGGCAACTACGGCGACCGATGACGCGTTGTGCAGAATGGCGGCGAGGACTGGTGACAATGCCCCCGCTGCACTCACTAGTAGCCCGATCGCGTTGACCGCGATCGACATTCCATAGTTCTGACGGATGACCTCCACTGCATGCCCTCCGAGGTCGCGGACGTCGAGAAGCCTGTACAGATCGTCACTTGCCAGAGCAACGTCGGCGGTCTCCACCGCAACGTCTGTTCCAGCCAATCCCATCGCTATGCCGATATCGGCGGCCGCCAGCGCCGGAGCGTCGTTGGTGCCGTCGCCGACCATGGCAACGACATGTCCCTGTCGCTGCAGTTCCTGCACCACGGCCAACTTGTCCTCGGGCATCACCTCTGCGCGCCATTCCGTGATACCGAGTTCCGCCGCCACCGCTGCCGCGGTTTCGGCGTGGTCTCCGGTCAACATGAGCACGCGTTGCACTCCGTCGGATCGCAGGCGTGACAGGACGTCGACTGCCTCGGGCCGAACTTCGTCACGCAGACTGATCAGACCGACCAAATCACCGTCGACCGCGAGCAGCAGCGGGGTCTCGGCCTGCTGCTGCAGCCTGCGGACCCACTCCGCGGCCTTCTCCGATACTGCGACATTCTCCCCCTGCAACAGTGACGGGCTGCCGAGCAGCATCGTGCGTCCGTCAGCCCAAGTCCTCATCCCGAGCCCAACCAGGACTTCGCATTCCTCATGCGGCGGGATGGCGATGTACCGCTCCTCGGTGGAGCGAATCACTGCCTCTGCCAGTGGGTGTCGTGAGTGAATCTCCGAACTGGCCGCGTAGGCCAGAACCTGCTCGGGTTCCCAGTCGTCGGCGAAGGCCACGACGTTCGTCACCACCGGCCGTCCCATGGTCAGGGTTCCGGTCTTGTCGAAGACAATGGTGTCCACGCGGCCGGCGAGTTCCAGGTGTGAGCCACCCTTGATGAGGATCCCGCGTCGGGCACCGTTTCCGATCGCAGCGCTGATCGCAGTGGGGGTGGACAGCCCGACGGCGCACGGACACGCCACCAGCAACATCGTCATCGCGCGACGCACATCTCGGGTCACCACGAGCGTGAGTGCGGACAGTAGGAACGACGTCGGCACGAATCGTCGTGAGAAATTCTCGCCCACCGTCTGGATCGGCGCGCGATCCTCCTGCGCCTCTTCCACACGAGAGATGATGCGTCCGATGGTCGTGTCGTTTCCGACGGCGGTTGCACGAACCACGAGCCGACCTCGAACGACGACCGATCCGGCGTGGATGCGTGCGCCCGCGGCTACCGATACCGGCAGTGTCTCACCCGTGATCGCCGACTGATCGACGATGGACTCCCCCTCGACGACGATCCCGTCGACAGGAGCCGCGACGTGATCGTGCACCACTACGTCGTCGCCGACGCACAGCGATTCGGTGTCGACCGAGACTTCGCTGCCGTCCGCGAGCCTGACCCATGCGGTGTCCTGGGTGCCGTTGAGGAGATCGGCAATCGCACGTCTCGTTCGTCGCAGAGTCAGTTCCTGCAGGTACTCACCTATGTTGAGAAGCCACAGCACAGTGAGTGCGACCACGTTCTCCCGTAGCACGAGACTGGCGACGGTGGCAGCGGAGACGAGTGCATCAGTGCCTGCGCCTCGGTTGCCCGACAGTGAGCGCAAGGCGCCTCTGAGAAATGGGTAACCGGTGAAGACGGTTGCGCCGGTGGCGACCAGGCGACTGGTCGGTCCGAGAACTGGCGGACGGTTCAAGCCGTAGCGGCGAAAACCCAGTAGAACCAGCGCCGCTCCACCGACAGCCATTCGCAGGACCTCGGCGCTGCCGACATCGGCCGATCGCGGGGTGCGTTCGGGAACATACGACCACTCGACTTCGCAACCGGTCTCGATCGCCGCGATCAGCTCGGCGCGGTCGATGCGTGTCGGTGAGATCCATACAACAACTGAGGCCGTTCGCGGGTAGGCGTGTGCGGCGCGAACCCCGAGAACCCTGTCGACTGCATCCTCGATCGCGACGGCTCGGCCGGGGCTCGCGCGGAGCCAGGGCACCTCGAATCTGATGCGTCCTGCGGCGTCGGAGACGATCCGGATACTGGTGGCCGACTCACCGACGGGCATGTCCGGCCTTCGAAACGAAACAACCGTCGAAGACACGATCAGTGACTGTGACCGTGTCCGGTTTCACCGGCTACCGGTGGCGCAACCTCTTCACCCAACCGCTCTTTGGCCTCGGCGACCACGTCGGATACGGAAAGCCGAGCAGATTCGGCACCCTCCTCTGCCTTTCGGACGCCGCGCAGACTCCATTCGGTCGCCGTGACGGCCGCTTCGCGAAGCGGAGCTTTCGCGATCAGCGTCTTGGCGCCGTTATAGGCTGCCACGCCCACCGCTCCAGTGACGACGGTGGACACAGCTTTCGCGAGCATAATCTGAAAGGCCATTTCGACATCATATGGCGTCCGACACCAGGGTGTGAGGGCCGGATGCCTTGCAGTTTCAGGTGCACACATGCGCACGATGCGATGTCGACAATCACCGGCGGCGGGCCAACCGTGGCGGGCGTAGCGTGGAATTCGTCCGCTGAAGTGACCGTTAACGGTAGGAACGACGGGATCGGAGTGTTCGGTGGAGTGGGACGGCGGCCGACGCAGGGAGCGGCTGGCCTCGACGCGGTTGGGGCACAATTGGATTTTCCTCGGGCGCACACGCCGTGCCGCGCTGTATCTCGCTCTCGGACTCGTTCCAATCCTCGTCCTGGCCGGCATGTACTGGCGGTGGGACGTCGCACCCGAGCAACGCCGTCTAGCCCAGACCGAACCGAGCATCGACCAGATATACGACGCAGCGGACCCAGCCGACAGTACGACTGCCGTCGTCGACTTGGTCGGGCTCGGCAACGTAGACGGCGCGCCGACCGCCCGAGCACTGACGAGCTTCACCGAGATCGGGCGGGTGTGGTCGGTGACGTTCGACAACCGTGGCATAGACACTCGAGTCATAAGCGATCTCGTTGCTCGGCGTGCCCGCACCGAGGGTGTCCGCAACATCGTACTGGTCGGCCACAGTATGGGCGGCGTGATCGCTCTCGAAGTGGCACAGCACATCTACGAGGACACCGACCGTGTATTGAGTGGGGTGGTTCTGGACTGCACACCGCTGGACCTGCATGCAGTACGCGGCGACGCCCGCGACGCCGGGCAAGATCTCCTGCGCTGGATCGGCTGGCTGCCGGGAGCACGAGAAAGTCGTTCGCTCCGTTCCATAGTCGAGATGGCTGCCCGTAAGGACAGGTACGTCGACATGCACTCGATGTGGTATCCAAGAATCGATTTCGCTGCGGCGGGCGAAGCATTCGAACAGGTCATGATAGACAAGATTCTCAATCCAACGGTTGCCAGCAACGGCTTCATCGAATCTCAGTTCAGGACGATCGTGGCATCCGGTGCGTTGGACAATCTGGATGCTCTAGCCGAAACCGTCGCCGACAAACCCAGGCCCGCAATCGTGTTCCTGCGTCCGGCACGGGCGGCGGCGGACAACGTGGTCGATGTCGACTACTCCCAGCGAATCCTGTTCGAACGGTCCGGCGGCACCGACGGCACTCTGCGAGTTGTGCGCATGCACGGCACCGGGCATGCCAATCCGCGCCAAGCACCCGGTGCCTACAACGGATCGATCACATCGCGGGTGATACCGGCGCTCGAAGACAGCATTGTCCGAGACCTCCGCTCGTCGCTGACCGTAGACCCGGTGCTACGGGCCGGTGTGTCAGAGCCCTGATCGAGTGCGGCCACGCTCGGTGCCGGGTCGTCGGTTCGGACTCCGGTGCCGCGGCCGCTTCAGCTACGAGGAGGTACTCGCGAAACTCACTTGTGCCCCTCTCAGCGCCGGCGCTCCCGCCGATGTCACCCACGACGGAACCTCTGTCGGAGATGTTCCAGTTGCCTGGCCGTAGATCACGGCCAGCGTGTCACGTTCGAAGTCCGAACCCTGGTAGCTCGCTGGTGCCGCGCCACCGGGCGCACCCACCAGCGACCCGGGAATTGCCGAGTACTGCGGCGCCGGAAGCTCCGGGATGTCCTGCGGACCGGGGTTGCGCGAGGGAACCTGGTAGGAGCCGTCGTTGGGCGAGCCTCCCGGGTACTGCGGGAAGAACTCCCCCGCCTCGGTGTCGGCCGGTGTGTAGCAGCGCGGTCCACGATCGTCGAAGAGCCTCGGCTCGTCCTGATTGGGCAGGTAACGGCCCTTGGGGTTGACCACTGGCATGTGAACGTTGATGCCTTGGTATTCCTCACCGACACCGATGACCGTCTGAGCGCGTTCGACGATGGGGACGAACTGCGAGAACGTGCACCCGAACGCCGGCGAATACTGCGCCAGCAGCTCGAGCGCCTCACGGGAATCGGCCGAGATACGAATCAGGTTGTCCGCGTTGACCTCCAAGAAGTCCGCCGTCGACGCACTCGTCGCCGTCAGCGACCCGATCAACGTATCGACCGCCGGACGCTGCTCCACGAAGGTGTTGCCCGTGACCGACAGATTGTCCAGCGCTTCGATCAACTGCGGCCCCGCATCGGCGTACGTCTGCGAGAAGTCCGCGAGACCGCGCAACCCCTGCTGAATGTTCGGCAACTCGGTGTTCAAGCCGGCGAAGATGTTCTCGAGCCGATCGATCGTCAACCCCAACTCCGCGCCACGACCATCGAGACCCTGAGAGAGCGCGCCGAGCGTGCTCGCCAGATCCTGCGGCGGAATCGCTTCGAGCAACGGCAACAGATTGTCCAGCAACTGACCGACCTCGATCGCATTGCCACTGACATCCTGCCGCAGCACGGTGCCGTCGACGACCGGCGACGCAGTGGAGTTCTCCGGCACCATCAATGCCACGTATCGCTCACCGAACAGAGTCTTCGGCAGCAACCGGGCGGTGGTGTTGGACGGAATCATCTCCGCCTTGTCCGGATCGATCGCCATCCGCGCGGTCACCACACCGTCGACCGCCGAGGTCGAGCGAACCTCGCCCACGATCAGACCGCGAACCTTCACATCGGCGTTCAGCGGCAACGCATTACCCACCGAATCGGTGATCAGATCGACACTGACCACCTCTTTGAACGTCTTGTTGTAACTGGTGACCGACCAACCGACGAACAGAACTACTGCGACGATGAGAAGCGCGCCCAACATACGGCGTCGAAGCGGAGACGCTGAGACGATCACGAGGCGCTGCGTCCCGGAACAGAACCGAGGCAGTCGGACACGGCGGAAACAGCGAACGAGGGAGGAACGATCATTCCCCAGACATTAATGTAACGGCTAGTAACGATCATTATCCACAGGTGTGAGACGGCTTACATCCGTCTCGAGCACTGGGATCGCGGTCCCGCTTCTACTGGCACCGGGAATCATACTATCGAGCGCGCGCGGCACGAGCCACCACATCAGCGCACCGAACAGGACGAGGATATTGACCCACTGCAACAGGGTCGCCATGCTGTCGTGCACGAGCACTCTGTCCAGCGCTTGAATGTTCATCACCATGCCGTGCACGAGGATCAGCACCCACAACCGCCTGAAACGGTAGTACACCCACACTGCAGCGGCACCCCACACGAAGGCCCAGAGAAATCCCCCCATACCGAAATACAGGTAGATGAGTCCTCGCATCGCCCCGGCGAGAACCATGATCCACCCGATCGGAATGCGGCCGACCAGGAGTACCAGCGGTAGCGCAGCAAGCAGCGGCTCTTCACGAAGGCCCGCGGACAGAGCGGCCAGCACTGCAAGCCATGGCGATTCGACCGTGGCGGGAGTTGAAAACTCGAAGCGCATGACACCGGTGCGATCGAGCACCAGAACCACAGCTGACGCCACCGCGATGGCCGCACACCATGCGACGGCCGCGTCCATCGCGCTGCCCGATCGCTCGGGTAGCACAGCCGTCAGGAACCGCCCGCGGACCGCGATCACCACCCACAGTGCGGCTGCACCGACCACCAGCTGCACCGCGAGCACGACGAGATCGATGACCTGATCGTGCGTGGTGAGCACAGGCGGCGGGGCACCCGGCTCCCGGAAACGCCATATCGAGCCGAGAATGCTCACCGAGTACAGAACTAGCCACGCGGACACAAGACCGAGAACGAGCAGGCCCGTCAGCCATCGACTGACCCCGCGGGGCGAATCGACACCCGGGTCCATCGATCGCGCGTCCGCCACCGCCGTCTCCCACTCTCTGCAGATTCTCGCCCTGTCGAGGCTTCGCCCCTCGAGGTCTCATCGGACAGGGATCTGTCTATCACGGCAACGGCGCATTGGGCGGTTCTACGATCGCGGTATCACTCGAGCCTGTGCACTGAAAAGTAGTTGTCCAATCAACCACTCTCGGTACTCTGGGCAGGTGAAATCGACACATTGGCTCGACCGCGAAGAGCAGCGGATGTGGCGCTCCTACCTGGATGCGACACGACTTCTTCTGCTTACCCTCGACCGCCAACTCGAACGCGACTCGGACATATCGTTCACCGACTTCGAGTTGCTCGTGCTGCTTTCCGAAGCCACCGAGCACCGAATGCGCATGAGCGCACTGGCCGAAGCGGTGACCACCAGCCGAAGCGGTGTCACCCGCGCGATTTCCCGGTTGGTTGCCGCCGGCTGGGTACGCCGGGTCGAATGCGAGAACGACAGGCGCGGAACACTCGCCGAACTCACCGCCGATGGCGAGCGAAAACTTGCCGCCGCAAGCCCCGGACATGTCGACGCCGTTCGCGCGAACATGTTCGACCTACTCACGCCTGAGTCTCTCGAAACCCTGGCCCAGATCTGCGAAACGATGCGCGCACACATGACCGAGCGCCGCTGAAGCTCATTCGAATACCGGCGGCTCAGATGGACGAACGGTCGACCATGGCGACCTGCACCCGCTCACCGGTTTCGAGCGAACTCACTCCGGCCTCACACACGGCCGCCGCAGCATATCCGTCCCAAGCGCCCGGGCCGTCGACGTAGTTGCCCGATTCTGCGCCCCGCACGACGGCATCGACCCAACGCTGAATCTGCACGTCGTACGCCTGCCCGAAACGCTCCTTGAACGACGGCGTGATGGCGCCACCCCACGTCCCGGGCTTGCTCTTTCGTACCAGGCCCACGTCGAGACCGATAATGGCGCTGCCGAGTTCGGCGACAACCTCGGTACGAACCTCGTAGGCAACGCCGGTGGTGACGAACACCTCGGTGTCGACGTGACGTCCCGACTCCGTCGAGAACACTGCGATCTGCGGATCCTGCAGCCCCTCGGGCGCTTTCGAGCTGGGAAGCGGCTTGATTATCTGCACCGAGGTGATTTCTTCGTCGAGGAGGAAACGAGTGACGTCGACTTCGTGTACCAAGGAGTCCTTGACCACCATCGCGCTGTCGAAGTGCGAGGGCACCGATGGGTTGCGGTGCACACAGTGCACGACGAGGGGGCGGCCCAGATCACCGGAGTCGATGAGCCCCTTCAACTCCACATACTCGGCGTCGAAGCGCCGCATGAAGCCGACTTGAATCAGAGTCTTTCCCAGCGCGGCCTCTGCCTTGACAACCTCGAGGGATGTTGCGGCGTCCGTGGTCAACGGCTTTTCGCACAGCACAGGCTTTGCGTGCTCGAGGCATGCGAGCAACTGTTTCTCATGCGTGGGCCCCGGCGTCGCCAACAGCACTGCATCGACCTCGGGGTCGGCAATGGCGTCGATCGGGTCGATCACCACGCGGCATCCGTCGATCGTCGCGGCGAGTTCCTCGGCCCTTTCGATCACATAGTCATTGATGACAGTTACCCGTGCTCCGGCGATCCGGGACTGAATTCGGGCAACATGATCGGCGCCCATCATGCCTACGCCGAGTACGGCGATTCTCAGTTCGTTCGACATCGATTCTCTTTCGATAGATGGGCGTCACTCGAAGGTGACGGAGGAAACCCCGCAGGAACCCAGGTATTTGCGGGTGCGCTGCGCGATCGGCAGCGGGGCGTCGGGAGAGCACGGGTACATGTCCTGCTCGACGATGGCGAAAACTTCGATGTCGAGCTTGTCGATGGTGGCCAGCAACGGCGGCATTGCCGGAATTCCGAGTGGAGGCTCCGTCATCGCACCCAGCTTGACGGCCTCACCGAACGGCAAGTCCTCGGCTTCGACCTTGGCCCGAACCACCTCGTTCACCTGCTTGAGGTGGAGGTACCCGATACGTTCGGGTGCTCGCTCGATGATCGCGATGTTGTCGCCGCCGCAGTAGCTGATGTGTCCGGTGTCGAGGCACAGATTCACGAATTCAGGGGACGTACCGTCGAGGAAGCGGTAGACGTTCTCCTCGGTGTCGACATGAGAATCGGCGTGCGGATGATACTGAGCCTTGACTCCGTACTGCTCGAACATGCGCTTGCCGAGTTCGTTCATGCCGTCGGTCTTCTTGCGCCACTGGTCGGCCGTCAGATTGCGGTCCTCGAGCACCTCGCCGGTACCGGGGTCACGCCACATCTCGGGGATGACGACGACGTGCTTGCCGCCGACTGCCGCAGTCAGCTTGGCGACGTCCTCGATCTGAGTCCACACCGCGTCCCAGGCGTCGTCCTGGTGCAGATGTTCGAACACTGTTCCGGCCGACAGCTTCAGGCTGCGCGATGCGAGCTCGTCGGAGAGCTTCTCCGGGTCCGTTGGAAGGTATCCGTACGGCCCCAGCTCGATCCACTCGTAACCGGAGCCCGCTACCTCGTCGAGAAAACGGGTGTACGGGGTCTGCCGAGGGTCCTCGGCGAACCATACGCCCCACGAATCCGGTGCAGATCCCACGTGGATCACGCTCATGGTTGTCCTTTCGACGGTCTCGGTTGCACGCGAGCCGGGACGCGGTTGCTGGCTACTGCGATGAACTACTGACGCGCTTCAACATGCGACCATCGTGCTGAATTGTGTGAATGTCAAGACATTTGAAACTATCAGGATCACCCACCGGGTTCTGTAGTTAAACAACTGCTTGGTTGTTATCATCGCGGTGTCACCAGTCGCGTCGACACCCGATCGCGACCGATCGCGAGGAGAGCCATGCCCGAGGCCTACGTCATCGACGCCGTCCGAACTCCCGTAGGGAAACGAGGCGGTGCGCTGTCGGAGATCCACCCGGCGGACCTGGGAGCCGGCGCAATCCGCTCTCTGTTGGACCGCTCCCCGATCGATCCCGTGAACATCGACGACGTCGTGTTCGGGTGCGTCGACGCGATCGGACCGCAGGCGGGGAACATCGCCAGAACCGCATGGTTGGCGGCCGGATACCCGGAAGAGGTGCCCGGAGTGACCGTGGACCGCCAATGCGGGTCGAGCCAGCAGGCCGTTCACTTCGCCGCGCAGGCGATCATGAGCGGCACAGCAGACATGATCGTCGCCGGTGGCGTCCAGAACATGTCGAAGATTCCCATCGCATCGGCAATGACGGCGGGGCACCAGTACGGCTTCGACACCCCGTTCGTCGGCTCGACGGGATGGGAACACCGCTATGGCAAACAGGAGATCTCGCAATTCCGTGGCGCAGAGCTGATCGCGGACAAGTGGGATGTCAGCAGGCAGGACATGGAAATGTTCGCGCTGACGAGTCACACCCGTGCACGCGCGGCGATTGCAACCGGCCGTTTCGATCGGGAGATCATCGCAGTCGACGGCCACACCGTCGACGAAGGTCCACGCTCCACCACGCTGGAGAAGATGCAGGCGTTGCCGACTCTCGTCGACGGTGGACGTCTGACCGCCGCTCTGGCCAGTCAGATCTCCGATGGCGCCAGCGCGACCCTCCTCGCATCCGAAGCCGCCGTGCGCGAATACGGGCTGCGTCCCCGCGCACGGATCCATCACCTCAGCGCCCGCGGCAGCGACCCGGTCTTCATGCTGAGCGCTCCGATACCGGCAACCAAGTACGCGCTCGAACGCGCCGGTCTGACGATCGACGATATCGATGCCGTCGAGATCAACGAGGCGTTCGCACCCGTCGTACTGGCCTGGATGAAGGAGATCGGGGCCGATCCGGAGAAGGTGAACGTCAACGGCGGCGCCATCGCCCTCGGACACCCGCTCGGCGCTACCGGCACGAAGCTGTTGGCCACACTGCTCTGCGAACTCGAGCGTATCCAAGGACGCTACGGGCTGCTGACCATCTGCGAGGGCGGCGGAACAGCCAATGTGACGATCATCGAGCGGCTCAGCTAGTCGCTACTATCCGACTCAGCTGAGCCGCCACCGCTCGGCTCAGCTGAGTCGCAAACGCTCGGCTCAGCTGAGTCGCTAACGCTCGGTGATCGTTCGGGACGCCGCGTCGATCGCCGAAATAGCCTCGGAGACGACCGATTCGATCAGGTCGGCGCAGGTCGGTAGGTCGGCGAGCATGCCAACGACCTGACCGGACGCGAGCACACCTGCTTGCGCGTTACCGTCGACGAGTCCCGATTTGAGCAGCATGGGGGTGTTCGCGGCCATCAGTACCTGACCCCAGGAAAGATCCTTACCGCGGCGCATGGCCAGACCGTCACGAACCATCGTCGACCAGGACATTCCCGTCATCGACTTGAATCGGGCAGCGTTGCGCGCGGCGTGCACGAAACCGAGGGCGCGCGAGGACTTTTCCAGTGTGTCCACCAGTTCGGTTCGAAGCACCCGGTGCGGCATTCCGTCCACCCGAGTGGACACCACCGTTCCGTCGAGACCCGCGGACAGATACCGTTGTTTGACCGCGTCGGGCACCGTCGATTCCTGCGTCAACAGAAACCGTGTTCCCATCGCAACTCCGGCAGCGCCGTACGATAGTGCCGCCGCCAGTCCTCGCCCATCGAAGAAGCCACCGGCAGCGACGACCGGGATGTCGACAGCGTCCAGTACCGAGGGCAGCAACAAAGTCGTTGCCACCGGCCCGGTGTGGCCCCCGCCCTCCCCACCTTGGACGATCACGGCGTCGGCGCCCCAGCCCGCAACTTTTCGAGCATGCTTGGCCGCTCCGATCGATGGAATAACCACCACCCCAGCATTTTTCAACGTATCGATGAGTTCGGGACGCGGCGCCAGAGCGAACGACGCCACTCGAACCTTCTCACGGATCAGTAGACTCACGCGCTCTGCAGCATCGGCTGCATCGGCGCGGATGTTGACCCCGAACGGTCGGTCGGTGGCGGCCTTGGTCTTCGCGATCGCGGTGGCCAGCTCAGGGTAGGTCATCGTCGCCGACGCCAGTATCCCGAGACCGCCAGCGTTCGAGGTCGCCGCCACGAGACGTGGCCCCGCGACCCATCCCATTCCGGTCTGCACGATCGGGTGCTCGACGCCGACCAGTTCCGTGAAACGCGTACTGAGCATTCTCACTTCGCCGGGACCTCCTTCTCGCGCAGTCCTCGCGGATCGATGGCATTGCGGATCAAGTTCAGTTCGTCCTCGCCGGGAATCCGCGTCTGCGTCACGGACGAGATGTCGAGTTCGAAGCCGGTCGCAGCACCAACCTCGTCCGCGGTCACACCGGGGTGCACCGAGACCAACCGCATCGTGTTGCCTGCGCCCGAGAAGTCGAGCACTGCGAGATTGCTGACGACTCGGTGGATGTCGAGAAACCGTCCCGCGGGATTTCCCTCGACCTTGTCGTAACCGACCCCGGACACCATGTCGACGGCGTCGACGAAGACCCGAGTCGAGTGGCGCGGAACCCAGTAGCTCGTGCGGTGGTTGATGGTGTTTCCCGGCCCACCTCGAACGCCGAACATCTGGCGCGTCGGCTTGGCGTGGTTGCCGAGGCAGGAAATGTTCTGATTGCCGTGACGATCGAGCTGATTGGCACCCATCACCACGTGACGCCGCCCCGAGGCGACGACGTCGAAGACCGCGCGATACGGAATCCACCCTTCGATGGGTGCGGAGGCCCCGAGGGCAGGGGTGTCGGCCAGCAGGTACGCCTCACCGTCCGAAAGCAGCAGATCGGGTTCGGTGGTCAACCGCGCCAGTCGGGCACCGATACTCGGCATGAGCCCCATGGGGCTGGCCATTATCTCGCCAGCGCCGCTGAACAGGTCCGCGCAGGCAGTCGCGCAGATCTCCGCACGTGTCACGTGCTCGGTGGTCATGCGTCGACATCCTGTCGGTCGGTCCCGGACACGTAGTTCTCGTAGAATTTCGCCCATTCGGCATCATCGGCTGCGGCGGCGACATAGGCCTTCTGGAAGGCTTCGTCGCGATCGTAATCCGGTACGCACGAGGTGAAGTGCGCGCCTCCGGGCGCCGCGATCACTGCATCGACCATCATCCGATTGGTCAGCATCGCTTGCGGCGGTGCCGCAGCGACGAGTTCGGCTGTCGGCACGATCCTCTCGCAGGTCAGATAACGGCGTGTCGCGGCACGCAGATAGAGATCGTCGAAATACGGATCCGGCCCCAGATACACTCCGTTGCCGCTCGCGTCCGCCAGGTTCAGATGCACGAACGCAGCATCGAGTGTCAATGCGGGCATTGCTACGAGCTCCTCGAACTGGTCGGTCCCCGGTATCGGATAGGGCGATCTGATGGTGCGCAGTTCCGGGTAGTAGGTCATCACGTCGGATCCGATGCCTGCGCGTATCGGCAGAAACGGCAGACGCGCCGCTGCCGCCTGCAGGCCTGCGTTCAACATGCCCTCGTCCACCTCGCGTACCTCGATGGATCCGGTCGTCCGTGCACGCGAGAACCATGGGTCGTACGGGATCGAGTCCAATGACACGAACCCGTATACGACGCGTCGCACTTTCCCTGCCGCGCAGAGTAGTCCGACATCGGGACCGCCGTACGAGACGACTGTGAGCTCGCGCAGCGGTGATCGCAGCAGCGCGCGCACTGCTGCCATGGGCTTGCGCCGAGATCCCCACCCGCCGATGCCGATGGTCATACCGTCGGTCAGCTCGCTTACTACAGCATCGAGAGTGCTGGTCTTGTCGCGCCGCTCCGGTGCCGTCATGCGTGGCCGCCCTTTCCTCGGTGGTCCTGGTGTTCGCTGGTGCGAAAGTTGTTGTCGAGCGAGCTACGACGGGCTTCGTCGGCCGCACCCGACAGATTGAGCTCGAATGTGAAGCCTTGTTCGAAGCGGTAGCTGCGATGCACCGGCTGGATGTCGATGCCGTTCAACGCTTCCTTGGCCGCTCGGATGACACGGGTGTCCTTCGCTGCGATATCACGGGCTACTCGCAGAGCGGACTCGTCCAACTCTGCACGCGGTACCACTTCGTATACGGATCCGAAATGCTCGAGCGCCTTCGCGTCGATCCGACGCGCCGTGTAGTAGAGCGTGCGCATCAAGTGCTGGGGTACCAGACGAGAGAGATGTGTCGCAGCTCCCAGCGCCCCACGGTCGACCTCGGGAACGCCGAATGTTGCGTCGTCCGAGGCAACGACCACGTCCGCGTTTCCCACGAGTCCGATTCCTCCACCGAGGCAAAAGCCCTGTACCGCCGCGATGACCGGGACTTCGCAGTCGTACACCGCCGAGAAAGCGGCGGCACATCCCTTGTTCGCACCGATGAGATGCTCGTAGCCCGAGTAGTTTTCGATCTCCTTGATGTCGACTCCTGCGCAGAAGCCGCGATTCTCGGCCCGCAACACAACGACCCGGGTTGCCGGATTCGCGCCGGCTCTCGTCACCGCCTCGGCGAGGTCGAACCAACCTTGGACTGGAAGTGCATTCACCGGCGGGTAGTCGATGGAGACGGTGACGATTCCGGGTTCCGGCTCGCTGGAAATGACTGGCACGATCGAATCCTCACTATTGCCGTACAAAGCAAGCATGTGCTTGGTAAGCTAGCACAGTCGACGGGCCAGTTCACGAGGTTCGTCGATCCCGAATTCGAGCGGAGGCACAGGTGAACACTGGTCGAGATACGCCGGTCGCCTTGATCACTGGCGGTGTGCGCGGCGTCGGCGCCGGCCTGTCACGAGCTTTTCTACGAGCTGGATACATCGTTGTCGCGTGCGCCCGGCGTGACGCGGACGCACCGATCACCGAGGGCGATACGACCGCGCAGTACCTCCCCTGCGACGTGCGCAGGGAGGATCAGGTCGCCGCACTGGTAGCTGACGTCGTCGACCGATACGGTCGCCTCGACGCCGTCGTCAACAATGCCGGCGGTGCGCCGTTCGCGATGGCCGCAGACGCAAGCGCCGAATTCCACCGCAAAGTCGTCGAGCTGAACCTGCTGGCGCCGCTGATCGTCGCTCGGGAGGCGAATGCGGTTATGCAACAACAGCCGCAGGGCGGCTCGATCACGATGATCAGCAGCGTCAGCGCACGCCGTCCTTCCCCCGGCACGGCTGCATACGGCGCCGCGAAAGCTGGATTGGACAGCCTCACGACATCGTTGGCCGTCGAGTGGGCGCCGAAAGTTCGGGTCAATGGGGTGACCGTGGGGATGGTGGCGACGGAACTGAGCCATCTGCACTACGGGGACGCCGACGGCGTAGCTGCAGTGGAACGCACTGTTCCACTGGGACGACTCGCGACGCCGGCGGACATCGGTGCCTGCGCTGTTTTCCTCGCCTCGTCGGCCGCTTCCTACGTCAGCGGGTCGATGCTGGCGGTTCACGGCGGCGGCGAGCGTCCCGCATTCCTCGATGCCGCAACACCAACCGATAGAGAAGGAAACCGTTCATGACAGATCTGTGCAAAGGCCGCGTCGTCGTCGTCACCGGGGCAGGACGCGGCATCGGCCGTGCGCATGCGCTCGCGTTCGCCGCCGAGGGGGCGAGTGTGGTGGTCAACGATGTCGGTGTCGCAATCGACGGTTCGAACGCCTCCGCCGGCCCAGCGCAGGATGTGGTCGACGAGATTGTCGCAATGGGAGGGCGCGCGGTGGCCAACACCGACGACGTAGCCGACTGGGCGGGCGCGGGGCGGCTGATCGACACGGCGCTTTCGGAGTTCGGGTCACTGGACGTACTGGTCAACAATGCCGGGTTTCTGCGTGACCGAATGCTCGCCAATCTGGCCGAGGACGAATGGGACGCCGTCATCCGCGTCCACCTCAAGGGACATTTCGCCCCGCTGCGTCATGCCGTCGCCTACTGGCGGGCTGAACACAAGGCCGGTCGTGCGGTAGATGCACGCATCGTCAACACCAGTTCGGGTGCTGGTTTGCAGGGAAGTGTCGGTCAGGGCAACTACGCGGCGGCGAAGGCGGGAATCGCTGGCTTGACGCTGGTCGCGGCAAGCGAATTCGCCAGCTACGGCGTCACGGTCAACGCCATCGCCCCCGCTGCGCGGACCCGAATGACCGAGAACGCGTTCGCCGAGGACATGGCTGCGCCCGCCGACGGTTTCGATGCGATGGCGCCCGAGAACATTTCACCGCTCGTCGTCTGGCTCGGCAGCACACAGTCGGCCGCGGTCACCGGTCGAGTCTTCGAAGTGGAAGGGGGCGTCATCGGCGTGGCGCAGGGGTGGCGGCACGGCCCGTCCGTCGACAACGGATCCCGATGGGAGCCGTCCGACGTCGGCGCCGCAGTTGAGAAGTTGCTGGCGTCGGCCGAGACTCCGGTGCCGGTCTACGGAGCTCGGTGAGCGGTCAGGCTCGCTGACTGGACACCGAGACGACCTCGCCGGTGAGGTAGGTCGAGTAGTCACTCGCCAGAAATGCGATGGTGGTGGCAATTTCCCACGGCTCTGCGGCTCGACCGAAGGCTTCGTCGGATGCCAGTCGATCGAGGAGTTCGGTCGAGGTGACCTTCGCCAGGAACGCGTGGTTGGCGATGCTGGGGGCGACGGCGTTGATGCGGACGCCGTAGGCGGCTGCCTCGATCGCGCTGCAGCGAGTCAGTGCCATGACCCCGGCTTTCGCCGCGGCGTAGTGCGCCTGTCCGTGTTGTGCTCGCCAGCCGAGGACGCTCGCATTGTTGACGATGACGCCGCCGTGCTCGACGCCGCGGAAGTAGTTCAATGCCACTCGCGTGCACCGAAACGTGCTGCCCAGCGTCACGTCGAGGACCCTCGACCATTGATCGTCGGTCATGTCTGCAACGGGGGTCTCGCCGCCGAGCCCGGCGTTGTTCACCAGAACGTCGATGCGGCCGAGGGTTGATACCGCGTACGCGATCAACGCATCGACCTGCGCGGTGTCGGTGACGTCGCAGGTGATCGCCGAAACCTTCCCCAACCCGAGCGCCTCGAGCTCCTCGCGTGTCGCCTCGAGCCGACGGGCGTGGACATCGGAGATGACGACGTCGGCTCCTTCGGCGAGGGCACGACGCGCGGTCGCACTGCCTATGCCTGTTCCCGCGGCCGCGGTCACGACGACGACGCGTCCGGTGAGCAGTCCGTGACCGGGGGTCTCCGCCGGGGCGACGGACAGCGGTGTCCTCGCGGACGAGTTTGTGGTCGAGGGCTGAGGGTCGGAGCTTCGGGCTGTCATGGGCGTGCCTCTCGTGGGAGTCCGAGCACTCGCTCGGAGATGATGTTGCGCTGGATTTCGTTCGAACCGCCGTAGATGGTGTCGGCGCGGGTGAACAGGAACAGGCGCTGCCACTCGTCGAGTTCACCGTCGGGGGCCACCATCGACGGTGCGCCGACGACATCCATCGCCAACTCCCCCAGTCCCCGGTGCCAGTTCGCCCACAACAGTTTCGAGATGGAGTCTTCACCTTGGGTACCGGTTCCACCGAGCGTGGTCAGCGCATAGGCACGCATCACGCGCAATCCCATCCACGCGCGTGTCAACTTCTCGCGCACGAGCGGATCCTCGATGCTCCCGTTGCTGCGAGCAACTGCGATGACGCCGTCCAGCTCGCGCGCAAAACCGACCTGCTGCCCCAGCGTCGACACGCCCCGCTCGAAACCCAAGGTCCCCATCGCGATCGACCAACCCCGGCCGGGTTCGCCGACGACCAGGTCGGCGGCGGTACGCGCACCGTCGAAGTACACCTCGTTGAATTCGGAGGTGCCGGTCAACTGGGTGATCGGACGGACCGTGATGGCGTCCTGCTTCATCGGAACGAGCAGATACGACAGCCCAGCGTGACGTGTCGACCCTCGCTCGGTGCGGGCTATTACGAACGCCCAGTCAGCTAGGTGCGCCAGCGATGTCCAGATCTTCTGCCCGGTGATCACCCACTCGTCACCGTCGAGCGCTGCCGAAGTCGACACTGCGGCCAGATCCGAACCCGCTCCGGGCTCGGAGTAGCCCTGACACCACAGTTCACCGACCGAGATGATGCCCGGCAGGAACCGTGTGCGCTGTTCCGGCGTTCCGAAGGCGATCAGTGTCGGACCGAGCAGTTCCTCGCCGATGTGACCGACCCGTGCCGGGGCATCGGCGCGGGCGTACTCCTCGTGAAAGACGACCTGGTGCGAGAGCGGGGCACCGCGGCCGCCGAATTCCACCGGCCAACCGAGGCAGGTCCATCCGGCAGCGGCGAGATGGCGATCCCACTCGAGCCGTTCCTCGAATGCCTCGTGTTCTCGCCCCGGGCCGCCCAGTCCTTTCAGGGCAGCAAATCGCCCGGTGAGGTTATCGCCCAGCCACTGTCGGATCTGGATGCGAAAGCGCTCGCCGTCGTCATCTTCGGAGTAATCGACTCTTCCCTCTTCACGGGCCATTCAGGTACGTTAACAAACCAAGCCCTTGCTCAGCTAGGAGTTGCACGTGACCGACGAGATGCAGACGACGCCCGAGGCGTTGACGCGTGCCGCCGAAACCTACGGCGATACGGTGGCGATCGTCGACGGCGCAACGCAGATCTCGTTCGCCGAGTTACGCCGCCGGGTCGTCGAGGTGGCACGGGCGTTCGTCTCTCTCGGAGTCGAGGCAGGAGACAACGTCGCCGTCTGGGCCCCCAATAGCCACTACTGGATCGTCTGCGCACTGGCCGCTCACCATGCAGGAGGACGAGTGGTGCCGATCAACACTCGCTACACCTCCGCGGAGGCAGCGGACATTCTCGAGCGAACCCGAGCTCGAATTCTCGTCGTACCGCAGTTGTTTCTGGGCATCGACCGAGCCGCGGAGCTCGACCGGTCCAAGTTCGCCTCGCTACGCGCCGTGGTCACCGTTCCCCCATACGCGAGCGGCGAATCAAAAGCACTGCACGGCAGTGACAACTACACGTGGGTGGACCTTCTCGCGCTGGCGGCCCGCACACCGCAATCGGTGATCGAGCAACGCACCGGCGACCTCGACGGCGAATCCGTCAGCGACATATTGTTCACCTCGGGCACCACCGGCCGAAGCAAAGGCGCCATGAGCTCGCATCGACAATCACTGTCGGTGGCCCGCGCGTGGGCCGAGTGCACCGGCCTGCGCCACGACGACCGATACCTGATCGTCAACCCGTTCTTTCACAGCTTCGGATTCAAAGCCGGGGTTCTGGCCGCTCTCTCGGTCGGCGCAACGGTCTACCCTCTTGCCGTCTACGACCCCGAGACTGCGATGCGCATGGTCGACCACCATCGGATTACCGTCCTGCCCGGTGCCCCGACGATCTACCGGACCATTCTCGACCACCCCGCACGGGATCAATTCGACCTGTCGTCACTTCGGCTGGCAGTTACCGGCGCAGCAGTGGTTCCGGTGACGCTCATCGAGCAGATGCGTCAGGAGTTGACCATCGACACGGTCCTCACGGCATACGGCCTCACCGAAGCGGTAGTAGCCACGATGTGCCGCCCGGGTGACGATGCCGCCACCGTCTCGGCCACGTCGGGTCGTGCCGCGGCCGGGTTCGAGGTGAAGATCGGAGCGCGCGGGGAGGTCCTGCTGCGCGGTCCGAACGTGATGCTCGGTTACCTCGACGATCCCAAGTCGACCAGCGAGGCAATCGACGCGGAAGGCTGGCTGCACACCGGCGACATCGGTTCGCTCGACAACCGCGGCTACCTGACGATCACCGACCGGTTGAAGGACATGTTCATCTCCGGCGGGTTCAACGTCTATCCTGCCGAGGTCGAACAGGTGATGCTCGCATGTTCCGAGGTCGCCGACGCCGCCGTGGTGGGTCGGCCGGACGCACGACTCGGGGAGGTCGGCGTGGCCTTCGTAGTTCCCAAAGCCGGTTCGACGCCCGATCCGGCCGCGCTCATCGAGCACTGCCGCAATCGCCTCGCCGGCTTCAAAGTTCCGAAAGAAGTCTTACTGCGCGAAGAACTGCCCCGCAACGCGGGCGGAAAGGTATTGAAACGTGTACTGCGCGAGGAGTTCGTATGAACAGTGAGACCGGAGGCACCGGGTCGGAAGATTCGGACGTGGTGCTGTACGAGGTTCGTGGCAGCGTCGCGGTCGTGACGATGAACCGGCCGGAATATCGGAACGCGCAGAACTCGGTGATGACCTATGCCCTCGACGCCGCGTTCGTCCGTGCCGTGGAGGACGACGAGGTCAAGGTGATCCTGCTGAATGGGAACGGCCGACATTTCTCTGCCGGACACGACATCGGTACACCGGGCCGAGACGTGGACGCGGAATACGAGAACAGGGCTGTGCTGTGGTGGGACCACGTACGCAAAACCGGTGGCGACCAACGGTTCGCGCGCGAGATGGAGGTCTACCTGGGGATGTGCCGACGGTGGCGCGAGATCCCCAAACCGACCATCGCGGTAGTACACGGCGCCTGCATCGCCGGCGGACTGATGCTGTCCTGGGTCTGCGACATGATCGTTGCCAGTGAAGACGCATTCTTCTCGGATCCAGTTGTACGCATGGGCATCCCGGGCGTCGAGTACTTCGCACACCCCTGGGTGCTCGGCCCGCGGCGCGCCAAGGAGATACTCTTCACCGGCCAACGGTTCACCGCTGCAGAGGCTTTGGACTGGGGAATGCTCAATCGAGTAGTACCGCGCGAGAACCTCGAATCCGAGGCGTTCGCATTGGCAGAGCAGATCGCGTCCATGCCGTCCTTCGGACTGGCCTTGACCAAGAAGGCCGTCAACCAATGCGAGGATTTGATGGGCATGAGATCCGGCATGGACTCGGTGTTCGGCCTTCACCACTTCGCCCATTCCCACAACGCCGAGGTGGCCAGCGATTCCCTCGGCGGAATGGATGCGCGGTCGATGAAGACCTCCGCCGAGCAGGCGTCGAACACAGGTAGGGGCTGACCGATCATGGATCTCGATCTCGATGCATCGACCGTGACGTTCCGCGACGAGGCTCGCGATTTTCTTCGCGCGAACGTACCGAGCGATCCCCTGCCCTCCTTCGACACCGCGGCAGGATTCGAAGCTCATCGACAATGGGAACGCGTACTCGCCGAGCACAGATACTCCGCGGTCTCGTGGCCGCGTGAGCTCGGGGGTCGCGATGCGTCCATGTTGGAGTGGGTGGTCTTCGAGGAGGAGTACTACGCCGCCGGCGCTCCCGCACGGGTGAGCCAGAACGGGATCTTTCTGCTGGCACCGACGCTGTTCGCACACGGAACGGAAGAACAGCGTCGGCGAATACTCCCCCGCATGGCGCAGGCCGATGACATCTGGGCCCAGGCATGGTCCGAACCCGAGGCGGGCAGCGACCTCGCCGGGATCAAATCCTCCGCCCGCCGCACCGACGGGGGGTGGATCCTCGACGGCCAGAAGACCTGGAGCTCACGAGCCAGCTTCGCCGACTGCGCCTTCGGGTTGTTCCGATCCGACCCTGAAGCCGAGCGCCATCGCGGCTTGACGTACTTCATGTTCCCGCTCGACGCGGAGGGTGTCACGGTGCGCCCGATCGCACAGCTCGACGGCGAACCGGGATTTGCCGAAATATTTCTCGAAGGAGTATTCGTCCCCGACCACGACGTGATCGGTCCGCCCGACGAAGGGTGGAAAGTCGCGATGAGTACGTCGAGCAACGAACGCGGTATGTCACTTCGTAGCCCCGGCAGATTCGTCACTGCCGCGGCCGAACTCGTCACGCTGTTCAGAGAACACTGCGACCCGTCCGACACAGCACTGGGTGATCGCGTGGTGGACGCGTGGATCGGGGCACAGTCGTACCGGTTGCACACCTACGGCACCGTGACCCGGTTGACCGAGGGCGGTTCCCTCGGTGCGGAATCATCGGTGACCAAGGTGTTCTGGTCCGAATTGGATGTGGCGCTGCACGAGACTGCACTGGATGTACTCGGCAGCGGCGCCGAACTCTCCGGCCGGTGGACCGACGGGTACCTTTTCTCACTATCGGGCCCGATCTATGCCGGTACCAACGAAATTCAACGCAACGTGATCGCCGAGCGGCTCCTCGGCCTCCCCAAAGGAGATCGATGAGATTTGCACTCGACACCTCTCGACTGGACTTCGGGGCCAGCATCGACGCGATGCTGGCCGCCGCGGACGTTCCCGGAATCAGCCGCGCCCTGGCCGCAGGTGACGTCGAACCGACTCGGACACTGTGGAAGTCGCTGGGAGACATCGGAGTCACGGGTCTGCTGATCGATGCAGAGTTCGGCGGTCTCGACGCCGAACCATTGGACCTGGTGGTCGCCCTGGAACGAATGGGCAAATGGGGTGTACCCGGACCCGTCGTCGAATCGATCGCAGCGGCACCCGCCCTCCTCGGGTGGACGAACCGCACGGGCAACGACTGCACCGGGCAGGGGCTCACGGAGGAGTGGCTCACCGGCCTCGCCTCCGGTGATCTCGTCGCAACGGTCGCCATCGAGCCGCACTCCCCTTACATGCTGGACCCACACGTGGCCGACCTTTCACTTCTGGTCAGGGAAGGCGCGATGTCGACGGCAACAGTTACTGGAACGCACCGATCGGTCGATCCGTCACGCACTCTCGGCATTGTCGAACCCGGTACAGCTGTCACGGGCGCTGACGCGGCGGTCCAGGAGGGGGTGCGGGAGGCGGAGTTGCGCGCCACACTCGGGTGCGCCGCGCAGCTTCTCGGCGCCGGCCGGTCGCTGCTGACCCGGACAGTGGACTATGCCAAGGTTCGCCAGCAGTTCGGGCGGCCCATCGGGTCCTATCAGGCGATCAAGCATCAACTCGCCGACGTGATGGTCGAGCTCGAGCTCGCCGCGCCGCTTCTGTACAACGCCGCACTTTCTCTCGCGGCGCACCCGGATATTGCTCGCCGGGACGTCTCCGCAGCAAAGGTCGCGTGCGGGGACGCCGCATACGGCGCCAGCCGAACCGCCCTGCAGGTGCACGGCGCGATCGGTTACACCGCGGAGTTCGACCTGTCGCTCTGGATCACCAAGGTTCGAGCTCTGCAATCTTCTTGGGGCACCGCGTCAGTACACCGCAGGCGAATTCTGGAGGTCCTGTGATCGTGCTGAACGACGATCAGCAGATGCTCGCCGATGCACTCCGGACGATGCTGTCCAGAAAGTGCCCGCCATCGGCCGTGCGTGCGGCCATGTCGTCTGCAGATGGATTCGACCGCGATCTGTGGACAGCCCTGTGCGAGCAGATCGGTGCCGGAGGCATCTCGCTTCCCGAGGCCCACGGAGGGCAAGGCGGCGGACCGGTCGAGGCCATGATCGTCGCCGAAGAACTCGGCAGAGTTCTCGCGCCCTCGCCCGCTCTCGGATCATCGGGGATGGCCGCCGCACTGCTGAACGCCGCGAACGACGGTGATGCCAAGGACCGGCTGCTTCCGCGGATCGCGGCAGGAGCGATGATCGTGTCGGTGTGCGCCGCGGATGCACAGGGCAGGTGGTTGGGCGCCGACCCGGCGGTTTCGGCCGTCCGATCCGGTGCGGTCACCCCGCAGGGCGAGGCAGCATCCACCCCATGCTGGCTCCTGACGGGCGATTCCCACTTCGTTCTCGACGCTGGGGTCGCCGACGTGTTCCTGGTCGTCACAGCGGCCGAGGACGGTGCCGGCATCTTCGAGGTGGACGCCCGATCACCCGGTGTGCACTGCGATGACGGATCTGCGATGGACCCGGGCAGGGCGCTGCACCGGGTCCGATTCGACGGCGCGGAGGCCCGAAGGTTGAGGGTGCAGAACGCCGAGGGTGCGCTCACCGAAGCCCTCGACCGGGCGATGATCCTCCTGGCGGGCGAGCAAGTCGGTGCTGCCGCACGCTGCCTCGAGCTCACTGTCGAGTACACCACCCAACGTGTCCAGTTCGGCCGCCCGATCGGCAGCTTCCAAGCTCTCAAACACCGGATGGCCGACTTGCACGTCCTCGTCCAGTCAGCACGAGCGGTCGCGTATGCAGCAGCGGCATCCACCACGCACGATGGACTGCACACAGATGCAGCGCTCGCCCACACCTACTGCTCGGAGGTCTTCGAATCCGTTGCGGCGGAGTGTGTTCAACTACACGGCGGAATCGCCATCACGTGGGAACACGTCATGCAGTTGTACTTCAAGCGCTCGCATTCGAGCTCCGGGCTGTTCGGCCGGCCACGCGTGCACCGAACGACGCTCGAACACGCGGCAGGAACAGCCGTCGGCGATCCGCCCTCCCCAACCTAACGCTCGAGCAGGATAGGTGGATAATTCGATCATGGCTTCTTCATCGAGATCGCCTCGGGCTCGATCGACCGAAAAAAACGCCCAGGGCTCCGAACGGCGCCGAGCGCTGGTTCAGATCGCCGCCGAGTTGTTCGCAGAGCGCGGCTTCCGCTCGACAACGGTGCGCGAAATCGGCGATGCCGCAGGCGTTTTGTCCGGCAGCCTCTACCATCACTTCGATTCCAAGGAGACCATCCTGGAAGAGATTCTGTCGAGCTATCTCGACAACCTGATGGCAACGCATACCGAGATCGTAGGTCGAGAACAAGATCCGATCGCGACGCTGCGCGAGTTGATCGTCGCGGCGTTCGTCTCACTCGGTCCGCACCGGGCCGCCATCACCGTCATACAGAACGAGCGGAACTATCTGTCACAGTTCCCTCGCTTCGCGTATCTGAACAAGACCGAAAACGAGATACGTCGCATTTGGGTCCAGGTCATCGAGGACGGAATCGCGCAGGGTGTCTTCCGCGACGATCTGGACCCCAAGATCGTCTACCGATTCCTCCGCGACTCCGTGTGGGTTGCCGTGCGTTGGTTCACCCCGTCCGGAGAGCTCTCAGCGCAGCAGCTTGCCGATCAGTACCTTCGGCTCGTAATGGAGGGGCTCCAAGCGCCAACACCGGCGAAATCACGCTCGCGGCGAGCAACACCAGCGTGAGCTCGCGCTCCGTCACTTCTTGACCAGAGGTTTCGGTTTTCCTACCCGCGGGTAGCTCTCGGTTCAGTGCCGTGATCGATGCGAAGGCACACAGACGACCCATCGAACCCGACTTATGGAACCGAGGAGCGCATGATGACTTCGTCCACTCTGCTCGCACAGTTGCGGGCCGTACTTCAGCTGACCAACACAGAGATCCAGGTAGCCGAAACCAGAATCGCACAGGCGCGTACAGAAGCTGTGCGCAAGGAGCTCACCCAGAACGCAGCCAACGGCCGGGAGCGGGCCGAGACGCTCGAGGAGACCCTGCGTGATCTGGGCGGCTTCCCCGACGTCGTCGGTCCGCTGGTCGGCCGCACGCTCGCCATGTTCAAGGTACTGGTCGAGCAAGCTCAGCCGTTCGACGAGGCACTGCTCGGAGATCTCGCCCTCGAGCAGCAATTGCTCGGGCGTTCCAAGTACGTGAAGGCACTCGCCACGGCCGCGAACGAGCCCACGGTGGTGACACTGGCCAATCGGCTGATCAAGGCGCACAGCGCAACCGTCGAATGGCTCGAAACCGTCCTTGCCGAGGAAGCACTCGGTGGTCCGGTTGCTCTGCGACGGACACCGTTGCAGGCCGCTGCCGGTAGCGCGGTCAAATTGGTCAATGCGCCCGCCACCTGGTCCGCACGAGGACTGGACCGTGCGGTCGACGCCGCGCGCACCACGCCGAACAGGCTGAACGAGCTGCTCGGACGTGGAGCACACGCCGGTGATGTCGCCGCCAGGACGCTGAGCGCGAGCCGCGATGCGGCGCTCGAGGCAGCCGAAGAGGTCACCCGCGAGGAGGGCGCCGATACCGCTGCCGACGCAATTCACGCCGTCCGCGCCGCCGGCGGGATTCTCGATGCAAGCGAACTGCCCGTCGATGACTACGACACGCTGAACGTGTCCGAGTCCGTGGCGGCGATCAAGGAATTGACCGACCCGAGTGATGTGCGGACCATCATGGCGTTCGAGGAGGCTCACAAGAACCGCCACGGGGTGGTCTCGGCCGCTCAGACACGCCCGGCAGCAATCGCCAAAGATGTCATCGCCGTCGACTGACTTCTCATGGCAGCAACGGTGAGTTGTTGCAGCACAGAGAACTGCGGCCCGCGCCTTGCGCGGGCCGCAGTTGTCGGCCGTTCTGCCCTGGCCTGACAGATGGCACGGTTTTGTAACGTTTTTGCGAGAATCAACGACGTCAGGCACGACGTCACGCGAACGTGACGCCCCCCTTTTTTTTGGATGGAGCATCGCGGTCGCTCGGCCGCGCAAGACTGGACGGATGGCCCATGCCCGACTCGGCAGATGACCCCGTGATCTTGCGTGCCGTGCTCGACCTGGCCCCTGACATGGTGTCGCTGTCCCAGTTCTCCGGAGTGGTCGAGTACGTCAACCCCGCGGGGCGCGAGCTGGTCGGATTGACCGAATCGTATCGATCGTTACCGTTGACGACGGCGGACTTCTTCACCGCCGATGGTCTCGACGTGGCACCGGAGGTAGAAGCCGGACTGAGCCGATACGGTCATTGGCGGGGGCACTCCGAGCTGCGGCACTTCGGCACCGATGAAGCCATACCTGTGGCGGTGTCCACCTTCGTCGTCCATCGCGACAACGGCGAGCCTGCGCTCATCGCATCGGTGATCAGAGACAGGCGCTGTGGCCACCGCCGTGATGCCGAGCTGCAAGCCACGGCGGTGGCCGCCACCCACTACGCGGCCGAGCAGAAGGCACTAGCGGAGTTGAGCAGACTGGCCGTCGACGCTGAGTTGCCACAGCTTCTCGACGCCGCTGTCGCAGCTGCAGCAACCCTCACCGGTGTGGAGACGGCGTCGATCGTCCGATACAGCGGATCGGCGAGCGCTGAGCTGTCCATCGAGTCCTGCACGCGAGCGGGCGCGTCCACACAGGCCACTACCCCCGGTGACATGGCAATTGCCGCGTACGCGATCGAGGGGGGCGCGACGGTGGTGTGCGCCGACACCGACGTCGAATCCCGTTTCGACACCTCCGCTATGGCCGCGCACGGCTTCCACAGCGGTTTGGCGGTACCGGTGGTGGCGGCAAGTGGGGCCTGGGGTGCCCTGATGGTGCACAGTCGTCAGGCCCGGGAGTACTCCGAGCGCGAAGTCTCTTTTCTGGATGCGGTCGCCAGTGTGTTGTCGACCGCATTGCGACGCATCGAATTGGATCAGCAGTTGATTCGACGCAGTCTGCACGATGCGCTGACTGGCTTGCCGAATCGCACCCTGGCGTACACACGTATCGACGAGGCACTCGCACGCGCACGTGACACCTCGGGTGCGGTTGCGCTACTACTGCTCGACATCGATGATTTCAAGATCATCAACGACAGTCTCGGGCACGACACCGGGGATCGAGCACTCGTCCGCTTCGCACACCGCCTCTGCTCCGCGACACGTGCCGGCGATACGGTCGCCCGCCTCGGGGGCGACGAGTTCCTCATCATCTGCGAAGGTGTCGACAGCGTCACCCACGCGGAAGAGTTGGCGCACCACATCACCACCAGCATTGCCGCGCCATTCTCTTCCATCAGCGCCCCGGTTCCACTCAGTGCCAGCATCGGCATCGCCGTATCGGAATCCACAACGACAAGACGGGAGCTCATTCATCGCGCCGACCTCGCGATGTATCGAGCCAAGGAGAACGGAATTGGCGGTCACGCGGTTTTCGACACAGGCGATCTCTACGACGCCGATCGAATTCGTTCGCTGTCGATCGATCTCAGGTCGGCGTTGACTCGGGGCGAGTTGACGCTGCACTATCAGCCCCTCGTCGAGATCGCGACGGACAGGATCGTCGCCGTCGAAGCACTGGCGCGGTGGACGCATCCGGTCCACGGGGAAATCGCACCGGCCGAGTTCGTCGCCATCGCCGAGAGAACCGGTTTGGCAACGGAACTCGGGGCCTGGGCTCTTCGAACCGCCTGCACGTGCGCATCCGATTGGCGTCGCTTCGCCGAGATCACGATCCGCGTGAACGTCAGCGCACTCGAACTACGCAATCCTGCCTTCCCCCGCCACGTTGCGGCCGTTCTCGCCGAGACCGGACTTCCAGCCAGTGCACTGGGTCTGGAAATCACCGAAACCGTGTGGGTGTCCGACACCGCACGTGTGGCCGACACCTTGACCGAACTCCATGCCATGGGAATTGCGCTCCTCCTCGACGATCTGGGTAAGGGCCACAGCTCGATCTCCTACCTCGACCGCTATCCCATGTTCGAGTGCTTCAAGATCGACAAGTCTTACATCGCCGCGCTTCCGTGCCGCCGCTCGCAAGCCATCGTCACCGCAATCGTGGCGCTGGCCAGAGCATTCGACGTTCTCGTCGTCGGTGAAGGCGTCGAGACCCAGGAGCAACTCGACGCGCTGGTATCGGCGGGATGCGACCTTGCACAGGGCTACCTGCTGGGCCGGCCCGTCGACGCTGCCGCCACTGGCGAACTGCTCAGATCGATCGCGGTCCATTCACAGTGATGGCGGCTCACCCGATGCTGCCTGCACCGGCTGGGTCGACACCACCGGCTGACGCAGAATGGTCCGAAGTTTCGACGGTTCCACGCGCCGTGCGTCGCTGAGGTAGATCTCGTGGTGCTTCCCGGTCATCTCGAGCCCGTTGTCCGGGATGAAGCGCTCGTGAAGCTCAGCCAGCACCGTTTCCTCTTCGGCGTACGGCCCGACGTGCAGTCTCTGCACGCAACGACCTTCGATCAGTGTCTCCAGGCGAACCAGGTCGAGGCTCACCGGGCGCTTCTTCGTTCGCACCGCCGCGACGGCTGCATCGAACATCGAGCGATCGATCCAGTCGGGAACCATGATCATGGCAGTCCACCGCCACTGCGACTTGTCTCGATTCGTGGTGAAGACGTCCATATCGGTTGCCCACCACAGAGCCTCGAGAGGCGTGACGACGTAGTCTTTGCCGAGACTCTCCTTGCTGGCCGTCTTGAGTGCGTAGGCAACCGGATACAACGAAGCGATCGCGTCGGTGTACTCCTGCGCCGAATTCGGATCACCGTGACCGTCGACCATCAGGTACTGCAGTGGCGGGACGTCGACGATGGAGAATCGGTCACGCTTTGCCGCGTAGGAGTCGAGCGACTTCTTGAAGTCGGTCTTGCTCATTGGCTCGTTCCCTGATTCGGGTGCGACTAGTGAACCACCAGAACCGGGCACTCGGCATGGTGGACCAGATTGTGACTGACCGACCCCAGCAGCAGACCGGCCACGCGCCCATGTCCTCGGCTACCCACCACCAGAATCTGGGCGGTGGCCGAGAGCGCGCGGAGTTCACGAGCGGCGGACGCACCCACCGACAAGGCCTCGACCGCAACCGACGGGTAGTCCGCGCGATAGGGCTCGACGATGTTCTGCAACCACTTGCGCTCTGCGGCACGCAGGTGTTGCCAATCGATCGATGTTCCGTAGTCGAGCTCGTCGGTTTCCTGGACCGCGCCGATATGGACTGCCAGGAGCTCGACCTCCAGCGCGTTGGCGAGTTCGAACGCCGCAGCCAGGGCTCGTTTCGAGTGCTGCGAACCGTCGACGCCCACCACGATCGGTCGTGCCTCTCCCGGAGTATCTTCTCGCTTGGGCCGCCAGACGAGAACTGGGCACGTTGCAGCGTTGACCATCGTTATCGTCGAACTACCGAACACCACGTCGCGGAGCGGTCCGGACTCACCGCCGCCCACGATCAACATCGTCGCGTGCTCGGCCGCCTTCTCTGCCAGCCGTGCCGGAGACAGTTCGGAGACCGAGGTGCTCAGCTCTGTGTCGAGATCGGCCTCACGCACGAGGCGGGTCGCGTCATCGAGATGCTCCTGGCCCCGACGCCGGAGCTGCGATGGGTAATCGCTCGTCTCGAGTGATGCCGCCATGGCAGCGCTCCAGCCGGAGGTGGGCATGGTGTAGACGAGGTCCAGCTGCGCGCCGGTCTTGTGTGCCAGCGCCGCCGACCAACTCACCACACCACTGTCGGTGGGAGAGCCGTCGATGACGACGGTGAAATGCGCGCCACGGGTGAGTAGTCCGGTCTTGTTGTTCATTGTGCCCTTCACGTCGCGTCGATCGATCGGTCGAACCTTCACATCCCATCGCGGATGCAGGCCTTGGCACAGGGTATTTCGACCCCAATCGCGCGATCAGCACCACCCTAGCCGCGATCATTGCTCACTTGTCTCCGAAGCACTCCGTGAAGCTGCGCCATTCACGGTCCCACTGCCGCATCCGCTCCCGGCGAACGACGAACCAGAACGCCGCCGACGCTGCAGCAATAGACAGACCGCCCATCGTCAGCACCCCGACCGCAACCCCCACGCCGACGGCAGCGTTCACCATTCCGCTGGCGGGCGCGTCGACCAGTTCGCCGGCGTCGTCGATCCACACGACGACTCGGTCTCCCTCTCGCACATCCGGAGCAACCTTCGTCCGTTCGGCGCGAGTCTCCCCACTCGGGCTTTGCCACTCGACCGTCGCACGACTGTCGATAGCATCGGTATACGCCGCCGACGCTGCTGAACGGTGTGGGTCATCGATCACCACGGCGTCGATCCAGTGAGCGTTCGCCCGGTGCATCGCAGACTCCTCTGCCGCACTTGCATAGGTGAGCGCACCAGCGAGGGCGGCGAAGGGCACGAGGGCCAGCGCGAGAACCACAGCCGCGCACGCCACCAGCGACACTGTGCGATCGGTCCGCCGCATCAGCGGATTGGCGTTCCACGGGGCCAAACCCCACATCCGACGCATCCTGTGACCGTTCATCGCTCACTCGCTTCCTGCGAAACCTGTTCTCGGTCATACTTCCAGTGCTGCGACGGTGGAAACAGAGTCGAAAGTCGCCGGTCCTGTGTGAACGCGGCGGTCATCGATCGAGATGGGGGTCTTTATGCCCTTCTCTCGCGGTGCAGTTCCACGCACCATGGGCACCATGAACAACTACGTGGTCGTGGGGGTCGACGGGTCGGCTTCCTCGCGCAGCGCCATCCGATGGGCCGCTTCGTACGCCGCGTCGCAGGCGACGAGCTTGGTACTGGTTCATGCAGGAGTGTCCCCCGAGCTGTCGACGGGTGACGAAGCCGGACGAGGCCGCGCTTCGAGTGCGCGTGCCCGCGCCCGGTCGACCCTCGCCACATCACGGGTCATCGCGCACGCCGCCGCAGGAGCATCCTTGCCCGTGGAGACAGTATTGACACCCGCGCCGCCCGACGAGGCCCTCACGGACTGGGGCAAGAACGCCTGCATGATCGTGGTGGGATCAAGGCGGCGAGGGGGTTTCGCCCGCGCGGTGCTGGGATCGGTCAGCAACGTCGTTGCCACCCATGCCCTGTGCCCGGTTGCTGTAGTGCCAGCGCCTCATCCGGTCAGGCCACCGAGCTCCGATACAGGCACCGACGCGCCGCCCGCTCCGGTGGTGGTGGGAATCGACTTCTCCTCGGACACCGACGACAGCGTTCTCGCAGTCGCTTTTGCGCAAGCGGCGCGCCTTGGCGTTGGTCTCCACGCGGTTCATGCGTACACCCCGCCGGACTCGTCGCCGGCGTTGAGCGGATACATCCAGTTCGGGCCGCAGCGCGGTCCGAGCGCATCGGCTCAGCGTTGGCTCGACAGCATTCTTGCGCCGTGGTCCCACAAATACCCGGCTGTGGAGATCACGACGGCCGTCGTGGACGACTATCCGTCGCATGCAATCCTTGCCGACGCGACCCACGCCCAACTCATCGTCGTCGGGTCTCGCAGTCGCGGGGCGATTTCACCGCTCTTCACAGGGTCGGCGAGCCGCGCAGTGCTTCACCACGCCGCAATACCCACCATCATCGTCCCGTCCATCACCCGGCCCACCGACATCGCCACCGAACAGCAATCGACTGACCAACGGTCCTCTGGGTAATCGACAACCCACGGCAATCGACAACCCACGCTGGCATTCACCGGAAGCCTCCCCCAAGTCCATCTGGGGGCCACCTTCCGGCCCCCACCGTGGACGACGCTGATGGTTCGCGCGTTGTCGATCTGAGAGGCCTTCATGCGCGTCGCGTCGTTTCGGAGAACCATTGCCCTTGGGGCACTGACAGCCTTTGTCGCCGCAAACGCGCTGATCGTCGGCACGGCCTCGGCGTTGCCCGCCCAGACTGCACCGCCAGCCAGGACTGCTCCTCCCCTGTGCGAACTCGCCGACCTGATCGGATCCGGATCAGCAGCCGGATCACCGTACGGATGCGCCGAGGAAGGCGAACTTCTCGACATACGTATCGGCGATGTCCACGCCACCCAGCCGTCGGTCGGCTTCGACCAGGTGTACTACAAGCTCGGTCGCTACAGCATGGGCAAAGACGAGATCAACAAGAAGTTCGACGATTGGTGCGAGGCAAACGGACAGGGAGAAGCCGCATCCGCGTTGCCCGAAGCCCGACTGGACGATCCGGCGTCGTTCACCTGCGATATCGCTGTCGGACAAGAGACCGCCGAGTCCATCGCCCCGATGAAGACCGTGGTCATCGGCCCGGGCGGCACTCCCTATCTGACAGACGGCCATCACACCTTGACATCGTTCTACGAGACGTCGGACGGTGGTCCGAATCTTCATCTCCGGTTACGGGTCGTCGCCAATCTCAGCGATCGCTCCCCCGCCGACTTCTGGGCCGAGATGCAGGAGAACAGGTGGGTGTGGACTCGTGACGTCGACGGTGTCGAAATTCCGGTCGAGCTACTGCCCTCCGGCATCGGCCTGTCCAATCTTGCCGACGACAGGTTCCGTGGCCTCACCTATTTCGCGCGCGATATCGGCTTCGAGGCGGGAACGATCGAGTTCCTCGAATTCTATTGGGGCGCATGGATCCGCGACTCCGGCGCCGTAGACCTGAGCGCGTGGGACCGCGGCGATATGACAAGCTACCTTGCCGCGGTCGAGGCCGTCTCGCGCGCCCAGGTTGCCCTTCCGAAAGATGCGATCGTCGACAGCGGGCGGACCGCCGCCGAATTGGGCGCACTCGATCGGTGGAACGACGGAAAGTCCTCCGACAAAGGTGAATTCGGAAAGCTCTCCACGCCGTACTCGGACGAGAAGCCAGGAAAGCTGGCGTATGCGCTGCAGTACAAGGCGACTCTGCCCAGGTAGTCCGTCTCGGTGACCTGCGGGGCACGAGGCACTCAGGTGTTTCGTTTCTGTTCGGCGCGGATCAATCCACCTCCCACGATCAAACGCTGAATTTCGCTCGTACCCTCGTAGAGACGGAGGAGCCGCACGTCGCGGTAGATGCGTTCGACGGGTACCTCGCGCATGTAGCCGGTGCCGCCGTGGATCTGAACCGCAAGATCGGCGACGTTGCCCACCATCTCGGTGCAGAAAAGCTTCGCTGCCGAGGGTGCGATGCGTCGATCCGTCTCCTCCACCCAGGCTCGGGCGGCTTCTCGGACCATCGCACGTCCTGCCATGACCCCGGTCTGCTGATCGGCGATCATCGCTTGGACCAACTGGAAGTTGCCGATGGGCTCGCCTCCCTGCGTGGAAACTGCTGCATAGGAGACGGACTCGTCCAATGCGCGTTGGGCTTGGCCGACCGCCAACGCCGCGATGTGCACCCGACCACGAGCCAACGATGTCATCGCCGCCCGGTACCCGATGTCGCCGTTGCCCCCGACCAGAGCAGCAGCGTCGACCTTCACATCGGAGAAGGACACATCTGCCGTTCCCGATCCCTGCTGCCCCATCTTGGCGTCCTTCACACCGACCTCGATGCCAGGTGCGTCGGAAGGAACGAGAAACACGGCGATACCGTTGCCGGCCGGGGGTTTCGGGTCGAGGCGCGCGAACACGACGAACAGGTCCGCGATGGGCGCGTTGGTGATGAAGCGTTTACTTCCGTTGATTGTCCACCCAGAACCGTCGGCCTTCGCGGTTGTCTGGAGCCCGGCCGGGTCGGATCCCGCCCCTGGTTCGGTCAGCGCGAACGATGCGACGATGTCCCCCGACGCCATGCCCGGCAGCCACCTCGACTTCTGCTCCTCCGTTCCGAAACCGACGAGGACCTGACCGGCGATGCCATTGTTGGTTCCGAACATGGACCGCAGCGACAACGTCGTGTAGCCCAATTCCATGGCCAGTTCCACATCTTGGATCAGGTTGAGTCCGAGACCGCCGTACTCCTGCGGTAGGGCATAGCCGAACAACCCCATCTCTGCCGATTGCGTCCGGAGCTCGACGGGAATGGTATCGGTGTTCATTATCTCCACTTCGCGTGGAACCACACGCGACCTTACGAAGTGCGCAACCTGCTTCACCACATCGGCGAATACGTCCTCGGGTACATCCGGGTTCTGGGTGTTCATACAACCACTATCGCCCCGCATATCACGATCAGTCCACTACTGCATTGCCGACGGATCGGTTCACCTGTTCGCCTCCGCCCTAGTAGAGTCTTGCCGACGCGCCCCCCACCGAGTACACGAGGATGACACCGTGGACACCGTCAATTCAGTGATCGACTTCTTGGCAGACCGTCTGTACAGCGTCTTCCTCATCTATTTGTTGATCGGGGTGGGGCTGTATTTCACGATTCGCACGAAGTTCGTGCAGGTTCGCCTTCTCCCCTCGATGTTCAAGGCGATCGGCGGTTCTCGTTCGAATGCCGAAGGCGGAATCTCGGCATTTCAGGCATTCTGCGTCGGTCTCGCTTCCCGTGTCGGAACGGGAAACATCGCTGGTGTCGCCATTGCCATCACACTCGGTGGACCTGGGGCGATCTTCTGGATGTGGGTCGTCGCGGTCGTCGGAATGGCGACGGCATTCATCGAAGCAACGCTCGCGCAGATGTACAAGGTGCGCAATCCCGACGGCAGTTTCCGCGGCGGGCCCGCTTACTACATCCAGTACGGACTTGGGTCCAGGCGATGGGGAATCGTCTTCGCCTGCCTGCTGATCTTCGCTTTCGGATTCGCCTTCAACATGGTGCAAGCGAACACGATCACCGAATCGTTCTCCACGACGCTGGAACTGGATGCTGGCTGGATTGCGGTGTTCCTGGTGGTGCTTTCTGCGCCGATTCTCTTCGGTGGTGTTCGGCGAATCGCGAGAGTCGCCGAGTATCTGCTCCCACTCATGGCGGTGGTGTATGTGCTGCTTGCCGCAGTCATCGTCGCGATGAATGTCGGGGAAGTTCCCACAGTTCTCGGGCAGATCGTCTCCAGCGCGTTCGGACTCGACGAAGCCATCGGCGGCACAACCGGCGGAATCCTCGCGGCAATGTTGAACGGCGTCAAGCGAGGCCTGTTCTCGAACGAAGCAGGAATGGGCAGTGCACCCAACGCAGCCGCTACCGCAACGGTCTCGCATCCCGTGAAGCAGGGACTCATCCAGTCGCTCGGCGTCTTCTTCGACACCATAGTCATCTGTAGCGCAACGGCATTCATCATTCTGGTTTCGGGCGTCTACCAGGTGGGCGAGCCCACTGACGTAGCGGGCGCCGTCCTGACCCAGGACTCCATCTCAGCGCAGCTGGGAACGTGGACTGCGGTGCCGATGGCGTTGCTGATCTTCACCTTCGCCTTCTCGTCGATCTTGGGCAACTACTCCTACGCGGAGATCAATCTCAACTTCCTCGGTGTGGACGGAAGACTTCTCAACGTGCTGCGCACGATCGTGCTCGCAGCCATCGGATTCGGCTCCCTGACAGCTCTGAACACAGTATGGGCGCTCGCCGATGTGGCGATGGCGGGTATGGCGACGGTCAACTTGGTTGCCATCGCACTGCTCGGCAAGTGGGCGTTCGGTGCGCTGGCGGACTTCGAGGCAATGCGCCGAGAGGGGCGCGACGACCGGTTCGTCGGACGCGGCAACAAGTACCTTCCCGGCGATCTACCCGGCGATATCTGGGACCCGATACTCCAGGACGATTCAGCGACCGATACACCCAAGCCCGTGAAGGAGTAGCCGCGGCTCGGACACGGCCACCCTCACTGGACTCCCTTGCAGACCATCACCGGGCAATGCGCATGATAAGCGAGATTGCTACTGGTCGACCCCAACACCAGGCGTGCAACGGACCGGCGCCCGTGGCTACCGACGACCACGAGCTGGGTAGTCCTCGAGAGTTCGACAAGGACATGTGCCGCGTTCCCCTGCCGGAGCACCGTCTCGATAGCCACGTTCGGGTACTTCTCTTTCCAGCCGGCGAGGCTCTCGGTGAGCAGCGCGCGACCTTCCTGTTCCAGTCCGGCCCAGTCGACGAGTCCGGGCAGCATGGCACCTCCAGCCTCCGAAACTGGATTCCACGCGTGGGCAGCAACCAGGGAGACATCCAGGTTCGACGCGAGCTCGAAAGCATGCGAGATCGCGGCTTCACTCGTCGCACTACCGTCGACCCCGACAACTACGGACGAATCGGTCACGTCGGCGAAATCTCGCCAGACAACCACCGGACACACTGCCGAACCCAGTACCGTCTTCGCTGTACTTCCCAGCAACACCGAGGCCATCATTCCGGTTCCCGAATTGCCTACCACGACCAGTCCTGCGCTGTGTGAGAACCGGACGAGCATTTCGGCTGCAGACCCTGCGCTCACCTCGGTGGTCACCAGGAGACCCGGATGGGACTCACGAATAGTCCCGACCAAATCGGCGAGGTGCTTCTCGGCAATTCGTCGCTGCTGTTCCCACCCCTCGGTTGGCAACACCATGATGGCCCCGGCCATATACAGTGCCGGGTCCTGAACTGCGGTGGCGATGTGCAACCGGCGACTTGGCGCGCAGCGCCATCGTCGCGGACCACCGGGCTGCAGCGGCGCTGGTTTCCGAGCCGTCCACACCCACGACTACACGCTGATGGTCTGACCAGAACATGTCCTGTCCCCTCTCATTTGCGACCGAAGGTCGTGCATCTGTCTCCCCTATTCGCTTCTCGATGTCCCCGCGACAGCGTCGACGTTGACATCGGAGTGGCCCCCCGCATCGGGTTCAGTCGGTGCAGGGAGCACCGGGTCGAAGTTGGGCTCCTGCGGTCCCTGATCCAATCGAAACGGAGGGTATTCGTCGCGCATCAGTGCCACATAGGCGGCGACACGGAACGCCCACCGGTTGATGCCCATGATGAAGTCGCCCAGTCCATTCGGGTATCGATTCCGAAAGAGCAAGCTCAGTCCGACAATGAGAACCAGTAGGCCGAGCAGCGAGCTGAACAGGTAGGGCCGCGTCACATCGCCGTCGGCATCGTAGAAGCCCGCGTACCACCCGCCGGCGAGCAGTGCCAGCACGAAGTAGTGAGGGATTGCAAGAAGCCACCATTTGACAAGAACGAGACCGCGGGACAGTTCCTCCGGATACTCGACGGTGAAGTCAGCCGGGTAATCGCTGCGACGGAGAGTGAACGGCGGGTAGCGGTCGGTTCCGAGCGCAGAGTACCCATAGAACTGCACTCGCCAGGCCCAACGAAGTACTCCGACGTTGAACTCGAACAGGTGTCGACGGTCTCGTAATTCCCCAGGGGTAGTTGTCACGTAATTCCCCATGCCGGGTGCTGCTGTGGTGAGGATATCGGTGACGGGCTCGGCTGTCAG
>Ga0207914_100035_pt1 | contig 80119 bp, 83 predicted proteins | sample DeeseametaMP2497_FD_184171 | JGI IMG/M metagenome (GOLD analysis project Ga0207914, IMG submission 184171) | Marine microbial communities from East of Antigua and Barbuda, Atlantic Ocean - MP2497 (SPAdes) | ecosystem: Environmental > Aquatic > Marine > Oceanic | place: East of Antigua and... | reverse complement strand
CCGTCAGACCAGAGCTCCGCAACGACCAGAACGTCATCCGCACGTCATGGGTGTACAACCGATAAACCACCGCAACCATCCCTCAATGATCAGGCACGTTGCGACGACCGCTCGAATCCGCCCATAGTCGGCTATGTATTTCCGCGCACATGCGCGTCAGCGCCCACTGGGAACAAATCCGAGAAACCCTCCGTTGTGCATTCCGACAGCCTTGAGTGGATGAGACTCAAGTCCGAGTTGACGAATCCAATATCGTCGAGGCAGACTTGAGCGAGGTTCGCTCAGCTAGGAATCATCCCAAGCTACAAACAGGAGGAAACACTATGGCTCGTGCGGTCGGTATCGACCTCGGGACCACCAACTCGGTCGTGTCCGTCCTCGAGGGCGGCGAGCCGGTTGTGGTCGCCAACGCCGAGGGATCACGCACCACCCCGTCGATCGTCGCTTTCGCCAAGAACGGCGAAGTGCTGGTCGGCCAGCCCGCGAAGAACCAGGCGGTCACCAACGTCGACCGCACCATCCGATCCGTGAAGCGCCACATCGGCACGGACTGGAACGTGGAGATCGACGGTAAGAATTACACTCCGCAGGAGATCAGCGCGCGCACGCTGCAGAAGCTCAAGCGCGACGCCGAGGCCTACCTGGGTGAGGAAATCACCGACGCGGTCATCACCGTGCCCGCCTACTTCGAGGACGCACAGCGTCAGGCCACCAAGGAAGCCGGCCAGGTCGCCGGCCTCAACGTCCTGCGTATCGTCAACGAGCCCACCGCGGCTGCACTCGCATACGGCCTGGACAAGGGCGACAGCGAGCAGACCATTCTGGTCTTCGACCTCGGTGGCGGCACGTTCGACGTCTCGCTGCTGGAAATCGGCGACGGCGTCGTCGAGGTCCGCGCGACGTCCGGCGACAACCACCTCGGTGGCGACGACTGGGACGAGCGCATCGTGACCTGGCTCGTCGACAAGTTCAAGGCTCAGAACGGCATCGATCTGACCAAGGACAAGATGGCCCTGCAGCGTCTGCGTGAGGCTGCCGAGAAGGCGAAGATCGAACTCTCCTCCGGGCAGAGCACCTCGATCAACCTTCCGTACATCACGGTCGACGCGGACAAGAACCCGCTCTTCCTCGACGAGCAGCTCAGCCGCTCCGAGTTCCAGAAGATCACCTCCGACCTGCTCGACCGCACCCGTGCGCCGTTCCAGGCAGTGGTCAAGGACTCCGGCATCGCCGTCAAGGACATCGATCACGTCGTGCTCGTCGGTGGTTCGACGCGTATGCCCGCCGTCTCCGAGCTGGTCAAGGAACTCTCCGGTGGACGTGAGCCCAACAAGGGCGTCAACCCGGACGAGGTCGTGGCCGTCGGTGCCGCACTTCAGGCCGGCGTGCTCAAGGGTGAGGTCAAGGACGTTCTGCTCCTCGACGTCACGCCGCTGTCCCTCGGCATCGAGACCAAGGGTGGCGTGATGACCAAGCTCATCGAGCGCAACACCACCATCCCGACGAAGCGATCCGAGACCTTCACCACCGCTGACGACAATCAGCCTTCGGTGCAGATCCAGGTCTTCCAGGGTGAGCGCGAGATCGCCTCGCACAACAAGCTCCTCGGCTCCTTCGAGCTGACCGAGCTGCCCCCGGCTCCTCGCGGCGTCCCGCAGATCGAGGTCACCTTCGACATCGACGCCAACGGCATCGTGCACGTCACGGCCAAGGACAAGGGCACCGGCAAGGAAAACACGATCAAGATCCAGGACGGCTCCGGCTTGTCCAAGGAAGAGATCGATCGCATGGTTGCCGACGCCGAGGCGCACGCGGAAGAGGACAAGGCTCGCCGCGAAGAGGCCGAGGTTCGCAACCAGGCCGAGTCCCTCGTGCACCAGACGGAGAAGTTCGTCAAGGACAACGAGGACAAGGTCGACGCCGAGCTCAAGGGCCGCGTCGAGTCCGCCATCGAAGAGGCCAAGACGGCTCTCGCAGGCAGCGACATCTCGGCAGTGAAGACCGCCGTGGAGAAGCTGTCCACCGAGTCGCAGGCACTCGGCACCGCCATCTACGAGGCGCAGGCCAAGGAGCAGGGCGGACCGGAAGGCACATCGCAGCCCGCTGACGACGGTGTCGTCGACGCAGAAGTTGTCGACGAGCCCGCCGACGACGCGGAGAAGAAGTGACCTCGGACAACACCGAGCAGGAACCGGTCACTTTCGTCGACAAGCGAAAGATCGATCCCGAGACCGGTGAACCACGGGAAGGCGACGCAGTACCGGAACCCCTGGCGGGTACCGGCGCTGCGCCGCAGCCCGGCTCGGTTCCAGAAGAAGGGGCGCACGACCTCGAAGTCGCCGCAGTCCAGGAGTTCGAGGATCCGCGTGACACGCAGGTCCTGGAGCTCACTGCCGATCTGCAGCGGGTATCGGCGGAGTACGCGAACTACCGGCGTCGCACCGATCGCGAAAAGCAGACCGGAGCGGAGAACGCGAAGGCGTCCGTCGTATCCCAGCTGCTCCCGGTGCTCGACGATCTCGAGCGCGCTCGCCAGCACGGTGACCTGGAGACAGGCCCGCTGAGGGCAGTGGCGGACAAGCTGGCCGGTGTTTTCACCAACATCGGTCTGTCCACTTTCGGCGCCATCGGCGACAAGTTCGACCCGGCTATCCACGAGGCCGTTTCCCACGAGGGCGACGGCAGCGAGCCGGTCGTCGGCGCGCTCATGCGGCCTGGGTACAAGCTCGGTGACCGCGTGTTGCGCACCGCAATGGTCGGCGTCGTGGACGCTGTCGAAGCACAACCGTCCGACGAGCAGTAAAAATAGAGTCAGCGCGAGGGGAGGGAACGCCCGGTGAGCCAGCGGGAGTGGATCGAGAAGGACTTCTACAAGGAGCTGGGCGTTTCTTCCAGCGCCACCACAGACGAAATCAACAAGGCCTACCGCAAGTTGGCGAGGGACAATCACCCCGATGCCAACCCGGGTAACGCCGCAGCAGAACAGCGTTTCAAGGCGATCAGCGAAGCCAAGTCGGTGCTGATCGACCCGGCCAAGCGCAAAGAGTACGACGAGGCCAGGCGGCTGTTCGCCTCCGGCGGGTTCGGCCGACAGGGCGGCGGATTCAGTCCGGGTGCCGGTGGATTCGGCGGCGGAGGCGGCCAGACCTTCGACGTCGGCGACATCTTCGGCGGTGCTGGTGCCGGAGCCGGTGCCGACGGCGGCATCGGAGACCTCTTCGGTGGATTGTTCAACCGCGGCGGCGGACCTCAGCAACGAACCACATCCAACCGTCCCCGGCGCGGCAGTGACGTCGAAACCGAAACCACGCTCGCTTTTCGTGAGGCCACGCAAGGCGTCACCGTTCCGCTTCGCCTGACGAGCCCGTCCTCGTGCACCACGTGCCACGGCAGCGGGGCAAAGCCCGGGACCAGTCCGCGTGTGTGTCCCAGGTGCAACGGCGCTGGCGTCGTCAATCGCAACCAGGGTGCGTTCGGATTCAGCGAGCCGTGCGACGACTGCCGCGGAAGCGGCTCCATCATCGATGATCCGTGCGCAGACTGCCGCGGTAGCGGTGTGCAGAACCGCACCCGCACCATCACTGTTCGCGTGCCTCCGGGAGTGTCCGACGGCCAGAAGATCAGGCTCGCCGGTCAAGGCGAAGCCGGTCTGCGCGGGGCGCCGTCGGGTGACCTCTACGTCACGGTCCGAGTCCGGCCGGACAAGGTGTTCGGACGCAGCGGCGACGATCTCACCGTCACCGTCCCGGTCAGCTACGGCGAACTGGTGCTCGGAACCACGCTCTCGATCCCGACGCTCGAAGGCCGGGTCGGAGTCAAGGTCCCGCCCGGCACCGTCGACGGCCGGGTCCTGCGCGTCCGCGGTCGCGGCGTACCGAAAAAGGCAGGTACCCCGGGTGACCTGATGGTCACCGTCAAGGTTGCCGTGCCGCAGAAGCTCGACGATCCCGCCACCGAGGCGCTGCGGGCATATCTGGAAGCCGAAAAGGCCAGTGGATTCGACCCGCGGGCGGGATGGGCTGGTGCATGATGACGGTGCCGCCTGGACCCACTCCTTCGCAGGGTGACCCGGACGCGCAGGTCTTCGTTATCTCCGTTGCCGCCCAACTCGCCGGAATGCACGCACAAACGCTGCGAACCTACGACCGCCTCGGCTTGGTCACCCCGCACCGCACCACCGGTGGCGGTCGACGGTATTCGCCGCGGGACGTCGCGTTGCTACGCGAAGTTCAGCGCCTCTCCCAGGACGAGGGCGTCAATCTCGCGGGCATCAAGCGCATCATCGAGCTGACCAATCAGGTCGAAGCGCTGCAGGCTCGGGTGTCCGAGCTCGCCCAGGAACTCGCCAACGTCCACGCCGGCTACCGGCGCGATCTCGTTCCCGTGCAGCGAAACGCACTCGTGGTGTGGAAGCCGCGGCACCAGCGCTGAGAAGTTCGTCCTCACTGTTCGCGCTGCTCGCTCAGGAGAATGGGCAGCCCGACCCTCGTCGGGACACGAAATTCGGTCTGATGTCGAGGTCCGGCGGATCGTAGAGCCGGTGGAACGTCGGGGTGATCGAGGAGGACATCGGGGGATTGATCCACGACCAATCCGTCGGGCACGATCTCCCAGCTTTGGCTTCACGCTCGACATGGTCGACGAACTGCTTGGCGACGGTGTGATGGTCGACCATGTATGCCCCCGACTCGCGGAAACTGTGGATGACCGCTCTGTTGAGCTCCACGAGGGCGCGGTCCTTCCACAGTGTGCGGTCCGAACTTCTGTCCAGCCGGAGTTTCTTGGCGATGGTCGGCAGCATGTCGTATCGATCGGTATCGCTGAAGTTCCTGGCTCCGACCTCGGTGTTGACGTACCACCCGTTGAACGGCGCACACGGGTAGCGAACCCCGCCGATCTCGAGATCCATGTCCGATACCGCGGGAACGGCATGCCACTTCAGGCCGAGATCGGCGAACCACCGGTAGTTCGGGTGCACCAGCGGCACCTCCAGCACCAGCTCGGACGGCACATCGAACAGTTGAACGGGCTCGTCGGGGGTGGAGATCATCAGCGGCAGCACGTCGAATGCGGTGCCCTCGCCCCGCCATCCCAGACTCTGCGCGAGCTCGGTGAGTTCGAGATGGGCGGGATCGCCGACAACGGTGCCGTCCGCGCCGCGATAGCCGGCGTACCGAATCAGCTGTGGGTTGAGGATGCGGTACTCACGACCGTCGGGGAGCGGCGGTGGCCCGACGGTGACGATGGACCGCAGTGCCCCGCCGTTCGTCGCGACCGTGAGATGTTCGAAGCACGCGTCGGCGATGTCCTGTGCGGACGTGGCATGGCGGGCGTCGATGAGCTCGAGGGTTCGCCAGTGCTTGCGGCCGACGCATCGAGCGTGGTTGCGCCACGCGAGTTTGGCGCCGATGAGTATCTCCTCGGCCGACTGCACGTATGTCCCGGTTCGGCGCATCTCTTTCAAGACGCTGGTTTTCCGCTCGGCCGGCAAGTGCGCCAATTCGGGCAGTTCGAAGAACTCACGGCACTCGCGCAGACGACGGGCCAAGTCCGTGTCGTTGCTGCCTGGATCCCCATTCCGTTTCTGCGCTGTTGCTTGTGTGTTCGCCCCGACAGCGACAGTCACGATTGGCCTACCCCGTTTCGATTGCACCCTTTTCGATCTCTATCGTCGCTGCGATAGTAGAGCCTCGACGAGTTGCTGGAAAGGCCCGAAACGCTATGCCTGCCATGCCAATTGATAGCACTCGGTCGGTTATCTCAGGTATTTTCGGCGATTGGATTGTTATGGCCGAAGAAACCGATTCGTACGTTCTCCTGCGATGAGTCGCATCGCTGCGGCTGGGCTAGACTTCGGCCAATCGCCGGTGATCTACGCAGGTCGAAGGCAGCGATCAGCAGTGGACACACGTATGCGCGGACTCGGAGAGGGGGCTAACAGGCCAATGGACAGTCGGACGATTTCACTCGTCAGAACAACTTTCAAGGCGGTAGCCGCCGTCGAGGGTGGGCCCGAGAAACTGACCCGGTCTTTCTACGCGATTCTGTTTGCGCGCAACCCCGAGGCGCGCGATCTTTTTCCTGCGTCGATGTCGCTGCAACGCGACAAACTTCTCACCGCAATCGCCTACGCAATCGATCAACTCGAAAACCTCGACCGGCTACTTCCGTTTCTTCAGCAACTGGGTCGTGACCACAGGAAATACGGGATCGTCGACGCTCACTACGCGGCCGTCGGCGACGCGTTGATCACCGCGTTGGAACAGTTCGCGGGCACCGAGATGTGGACCGAGGAAGTCGAGGGGGCCTGGCGCGAAGTGATCGGTGTGATGGCCACAACGATGATCGACGGCGCCAACGGGGACGACGGCCCGCCGGTGTGGATGGGTACCGTCGTAGAACACATACGGGTTCTCGATGACGTCTCGGTCGTCCGTCTCAAACTCGACGAGCCCATGGACTACGCAGCGGGCCAGTACGTCAGTGTCTCGGTCCCGAGCAGACCGCGGATGTGGCGCTACCTCTCGCCCGCGATACCGGCCAACTCGGCGGGTGAGATCGAATTTCACATCCGACGTGTCTCCGGCGGCTGGGTCAGTCCGTCTGTCGTGGCCAACACCGCCGTGGGTGACCGCTGGAGTGTCGGATCCCCGTTGGGTTCGATGACGCGGCACACCGCGCGGGGCCGGGATCGGCTGCTGATCGCGTCGGGAACCGGCATTGCCCCGTTGCGCGCGCAGGTGATGGAGATGGCAGCACGCACCGACAATCCTCGCGTGAGCGTCTTCTACGGCGGGAAATATCCCTGCGATCTCTATGACATGGCGACGCTGCAGCACATCGCGGCAACCAACCCGTGGCTGTCCATCGTCGGTGTCGTCGAGGATGACACCGACCCGTGGTGGACCGACGGATCGCGGTACAGCCAATTCTCCGGCGCGATACCGCCGACGGTCGGGAAACTCGGCACGGTTGTCGTTGATCACGGCCCGTGGGACAACCACGACATCGCGATCGTCGGCTCTCCGTCGATGATCAACACGACCAAATTTCGACTGCAGGGCGCTGGGGTCGACATGTCGACGATCAGTTACGACCCCTGGTGATTGCGGCTCCGCCGCCCGTGTGTGCGTAGGTACCGCCGCAGGTACCTACGCACACACGGGTGCGGCCTACGCTGGACCCATGCTGACGTGGAATGCCGAGGTGGTTCAGTACCACCGACTCCGCAACGACCTGGCGGTGATCAGACTCGTCGGCGACGGCATCCCGTTCGCCGCCGGCCAATCGCTCGAGGTGACCGTCCCGCAGAACGCGCGGCTGACGCGTCGGTACTCCCCGGCGTTGCCGCCCTCACTGGATGGGAAGCTCGAGTTTCATGTTCGGGCCGTCCCGGCGGGCTGGGTGAGCGGGTCGATCGTCAACGAGACCAGGCCCGGCGACGTGTGGAAGCTGACCGACCCCAAGGGCTCGCTCGCCATCGACGATTCCGGACGCGAGGTCGTCATGATTGCCGGCGGTACCGGTCTTGCGCCGATGCGCGCACTCATCCTCGATCTGGCGCACCGCGCGACAACGCCGCCACCGGTGACTCTGTATGTCGGGGGCCGATCGCCGCGTGACCTCTATGCCGCCGATCTGCTGTGGATCCTCGCCTCGGAGCTTCCCTGGCTGACGGTCATTCCCGTGGTAGACCAGTTGAAGGATCCGTGGGCACCCGATCGGTGGAACGACACCATTCGCGCCGAAACGGCGGAGGCGCCGATCTTCGGTCCCGAACACTGCTGGGAGGGGAGCCTCGCCGACGTGATGAGCGTGCAGGAGCCGTTCGGCGATCATCAGGTGCTGGTGTGCGGTTCCCCGGGTATGGAGGCGGCCACCGTCTCGGCGTTGATCGGCAACGGCACCCCTGCAGCGGCGATCAGGCGCTGATCACCCGTCCCCGCGCGCAGGCAGAGCACGGGAACGACGAGTCGCTCCAGCCCTCCCGAACCAGCACTGCCCTGACCTCTTCGAACACCGCGCACGGTGTTCGGGTGACCTCCTCCCATCCGTAGACCAACCTGGGGCGCCCGGCGAGCTCGGCGGCATTGTCGCGCCGTCGATCGCGGAATTTCACAGCGTTCGCCGAGTGGAACCGCGCGCCATCCAAACGCACTATGAGCGGCACTCCATGCTTGCAGTAGTCGACGTCCTCGAAAAGGACACGGCCGTCGACGATCACCGGCCCTTGCCGCGCTCCGGTAGGAAGGCCGTGGGCGGCCTCGACGTCGAGAACATACCGATGTTCGAGTGCTGACTGCACGCCGTCGGTGAGAAGCCCTACGGTGTCGACGATCGCCTTCTTGTAGCGCCATGGCGGCCGCTGTTCGAGGCGGCGACGGACCTCCTGGATCGAAATCCTCGCGTTGGTTGTCGCTTGAACGAGTTCGATCATGCCCTCCCGCGCGGTATCGGCGGCGGTGGCGAGATCGATCGCGGTATCGGCTCGCGATGTCAGCGGGAACCCTGCGTCGACGCGGATGTGCCGGATGGCCCTCGATCGATGAACGATGACGCCGGGGTGGATGATCGTGTGCGCCGAGGCGGTCGCGCGCGGCGAGTTGATACGTCGGGTCGGGGCCTGATCGACCGCCGAGCGCCCGAACGGCACCGTGATGTGTACCGGTCTGGGCTCGGCGGGTGCAGACTTGATGTTCCAGTGCACGGCCGCGGTCTCGTGGCTGAGGATGGCGGATCCGCCGCCGTAGACGAGTGCGGCACTGTGCATCATCGGCACAGTCAGCGGACCATTGGTGACCGATACGACGCCATACAACACCGGCAGCCACTGCCCGCTTGCGATGCGATGGTGGGTGATGCGTCTGGTGTACCCGTATCGCCGCAGTTGGTCGGCGCGCACAATGCCGAGTTGTTCGTCGAGCAGTCGCTGCCAGTCCTGGTCGTGTTCCATGCGCCGATGGTGGCACCTGGCATCGTCCGACACGCCCGAGATTTCCTCGGCCTGTGGACAACCTGCCCCCACCTGTGTGTGGGTAGGTACCGCGGGCGGTAACTACCCACACACGGGCGCGCAGCGCATCATCGCCCCTCGAACGACGGCTTTCGCTTCTCCGCGAACGCTCGGGGGCCTTCCTTGGCGTCGTGGCTCTTGAACACTGCGACACCGAGTTCGGCGTCGATCTGGAACGCCGCCTCCTCATGCATGCCTTCGGTATCGCGGATCGTGCGCAGGATGGCCTGGACGGCGAGGGGGCCGTTCGCGGCGATCATCTCCGCCAGTTCCAGCGCTTTGGTCAGTGCTTGCCCGTCGGGTACGACGTGGCCGATGAGCCCGATCTCTTTGGCCTCGGCGGCGCGAATGTGCCTGCCGGTCAACAGGATGTCGGCGGCGATGGTGTACGGAATCTGGCGGACCAGTCGCACGGCCGACCCGCCGAGCGGAAAGAGGCCCCACTTGGCCTCGGAGACACCGAATTTGGCGCTCTCGCCGGCAACTCGAATGTCGGTGCCCTGCAGAATCTCGGTGCCGCCCGCGATGGCTGGTCCTTCGACGGCTGCGATCAGGGGCTTGGTGAGCCTGCGGCCCTTGAGCAACGCCTCGATCTTCGACATGTCCCAGCCGCCGGAGCTGAAGCTGTCGCCCGGATGGGTGGACGTCATGGCTTTGAGATCGGCTCCGGCGCAGAACGCGCCACCCGCGCCGGTGAGGATGGCCACGCGGATGTCGGGATCGCTGTCGACCCTGTCCCAGGCGTCGCGCATGATCGCCATCATCTCGCCCGACAGGGCGTTGCGTGCTTCGGGCCTGTTCATCGTCACGATCAGTACGTGACCGCGCTTCTCGACGAGTGCGTGGGCGGTGGCTGAAGCGGCGGTGGATGACGGGGTGGTGGATGACGGGGCGGTGGATGACACTGTCGGTTCTCCCACTGGTCTGTGACCTGAGTCTCGATTTGCCTATTGTCAAAAACGATAACACGTTCTATTTTTGTGTCGTGGCCCTCAATATCGCAGACCTCGTGGAACATGCTGTCGACCTGGTTCCGGACCGGGTCGCCCTGGTGTGTGGGGATCGTGAGATCACCTACGCGCAGATGGAAGACCGGACCAACAGATTAGCCCATTACCTGCAGAAACAGGGGGTGAAACCGGGTGACAAAGTAGGCGTTTACAGCCGCAACGGCATCGAGACCATCGAGTCGATGATCGCTGTGTTCAAGCTGCGTGCGGTGGTGGTGAACGTCAACTATCGATACATAGAGAACGAGTTGCAGTACATCTTCCAAAATTCGGACATGGTCGCGCTGATTCACGAGGCGCGCTACTCCGATAAGGTCGCTGCGGTCTTGCCCACCTGCCCCTTGCTGAAGACGACCATCGTGATCGGCGACGCGGCGGACGGCCAGGTCTCCTACGACGAAGCCCTCGAACAATCCTCACCCGAGCGCGACTTCGGCGAACGCAGCGGTGACGACATCTACATGCTCTACACCGGCGGAACCACCGGCAGCCCCAAGGGCGTGATGTGGCGTCACGAGGACGTCTGGCGCGTACTCGGCGGCGGCATCAACTTCATGACCGGCGAATATCTCGAGGACGAGTGGGATCTCGCAAAGCTGGGCGCCGAAAATCCCGTCATGACGCGTATGCCGATCCCGCCGATGATTCATGGTGGCGCGCAGTGGGCGACGTTCCAGTCTCTGTTCGGCGGCGGAAAGACGGTGCTGCACCCAGACTTCGACGGCCACACGATCTGGCAGTTGGTGGACAAGCACGGCATCAACCTCATCTTCATCACCGGCGACGCCATGGCTCGGCCCATGCTCGACGCCCTCATCGAGGGTGGGCCCGACGGCAAACCCTACGATCTGTCGACGCTGTATCTGATGGCCAGTAGTGCGGCACTGTTCTCGCCGAGCATCAAGGAGAAGTTCCTCGAACTGCTGCCCAACCGGATGTTGACCGATTCGATCGGCTCGTCCGAAACGGGGTTCGGCGGCCTGAGCGTGGTCACCAAGGGCGCCGAACACACCGGTGGACCCCGAGTGAAGATCGACGCGTCGACTTCTGTGTTGGGCGAGGACGGCCATCCGGTCGAACCCGGTTCAGGCCAGAAGGGACTGCTGGCCCGACGCGGACACATTCCCGTCGGTTACTACAAGGACGAGGCCAAGACCGCGGCCACCTTCAAGGAGATCCACGGCGTTCGGTACTCCATACCCGGTGACTATGCGCAGGTCGAAGAGGACGGCACCGTCACGATGCTCGGACGCGGTTCGGTATCGATCAACACCGGCGGCGAGAAGGTGTTCCCGGAGGAGGTCGAGGGCGCGCTGAAATCGCATCCCGAAGTGTTCGACGCAATCGTCGTGGGAGTCCCCGACGAGAGGCTCGGTCACATGGTTGCTGCTGTCGTTCAGGCACGGGGCGAGGAACGCCCATCGCTCGCCGATCTCGATGCGTGCGCACGCAAGGAGATCGCCGGTTACAAGGTCCCCAGGGCCGTGTGGTTCGTCGACGAGATCAAACGGTCGCCGGCGGGCAAGCCCGACTACCGCTGGGCGGTGCAGCAGACCGAGCTGCGACCGGCTGACGAAACCAACAACGCGCACCTCGCGCAGCGCAGATAAGGACAACGAATGCGGACAGATCTGTGCGAGAAGTTCGGCGTGCAATACCCGGTCTTCGGCTTCACCCCATCCGAGCACGTCGCCGCCGCGATCAGCAGGGCGGGCGGGCTGGGTGTGCTCGGGTGTGTGAGATTCAACGACCCCGAGGAGCTCGACGCCGTCCTGACCTGGATGGACGCCAACACCGACGGCAAACCGTACGGCGTGGACATCGTCATGCCGGCGAAGATCCCCACCGAGGGCGCCTCGGTCGACCTGAACGAGCTCATTCCGGCCGAGCATCGAGCATTCATCGACCGCACCCTCGACGAGTTGGGCGTCGCCCCGCTCGGTGCCGATCAGGCGCGCAACGAGGGGGTGCTGGGTTGGCTGCATTCGGTGGCGAGATCGCACGTCGACGTCGCTCTGCGTCACCCGATCAAGCTCGTCGCGAACGCCCTCGGTTCGCCGCCGAACGATGTGGTCGAGCAGGCGCACGAACACGGAGTGCCGGTTGCGGCGTTGGCCGGCACCGCGGAGCATGCGCGTCGGCACGTGCGCAACGGTGTCGACATCGTCATCGCACAGGGATACGAGGCCGGTGGTCACACTGGTGAGATCGCGTCGATGGTGCTTCTCCCGGAGATCGTCGACGCCGTCGGCGACGAGGCAGGTGTGCTGGCGGCCGGCGGAATCGGCAGCGGCCGTCAGGTCGCAGCTGCGTTGGCGCTCGGCGCGCACGGGGTGTGGATGGGTTCGACGTGGCTGACCGCAGCCGAATACCGGCTGGGAGCCAGGCACGAGGGCAAGCCGTCGGCGATGCAGGAAGCGCTGTTGACGGCTACGTCGAGTGACACTGTTCGCACCCGTATCTATTCGGGGAAGCCGGCGAGGCTGTTGAAGACCAAGTGGACCGATGCGTGGGATCGACCGGAAGCTCCCGATCCGCTCCCGATGCCACTGCAGAACATCCTGGTCAGCGAGGCGCATCAACGCATCAACAACGCAGAGAACCCGGACGTGGTGGCCATGCCGGTGGGCCAGATCGTGGGTCGAATGAACGAGATCCGGCCCGTCGCGGACATCGTCGCGGAACTTGTTTCCGGATACGACGAGGCCGTCAGCCGGCTCGTCGAGCAGCGCTGAGGCTCAGCTGACGCGGGTCGCGGCCTCGGCCTCGGCCGCGTCCGCGGAGCTTGCGCCGTTGTTGACCGGCAGCATCCGCGAGCGGACGGGCGAGAACACGTAGCGCAGCGAGTAACGCTGCCGGGCGGGATCGTAGGGGCGGTAGACGGCGAAGACGAGAATGTGCCACCACCAGTGCAGCCGAAGGGCTTTGCGCCTCTGCTCGGTCATCGCATCGTGTAGCTCGAATGTCTCGATACCGCACTGGATGTACTCCGAGAACTGCGACGGCGGTGTCAACGCGCGACGCGGTGATACGTCGACATTCATCTCCGTCAGCTGTGCGAGAGCGATGTGCGCCTCGCCCAGGCACAGTGCGAGGTCGAGGTCCTCATGAATCCGGGCGTCGGTGCTCACTCGGTGTTCGATCTCTCGCCACGCGGCCCGTCGGATGGCCATGTTCGCGCCGTGCAAGTTGGTCACCGGCCGCTCGCCGCCCACGGTGCCCTTCCTCAGTTGTCGACCGAACCACCAAGCCTTGAGGCTGCGGACCGGGGAGTCGTACGGCAGATTCAACCCGGTTACGCCGCCGACGTGGGCGCCGTCGGTGGATAGGAAGTCCAGCACGGCCCGAGCCCAGCCAGGTCGGACGCGGGTGTCGGCGTCGATACGTCCGAGGACGTATCCGCTCGCGGCACGGAACCCGGCGTTGCGCGCGTGCGCGACGCCTGGGGTGCGTTCGAGGAGCAGGGTGATCTTGGGGTTCGACTTCATGTACCCCCGGACGACGGCTGCCGTGCGGTCGGTGGAGTTGTTGTCCACGACGATGATCTCGTGCAGGTCGTCGGTCTGCGCGGCCAGCGCGTCGAGGCACGGGCCGATGAACGCCTCTTCGTTGTGGCACGGGATGACGACGGACAGTGTCTCGGCGCGGGTCACGAAAGCAGGCACGTTCGCCGACGCTATCGCATGTGGCACACTGCGTCGAATCGAAATGTATTGTGTATCAATTGTTTTGAATGATTCACCGGTTCTTCGGCGGTTCGCAAGGTGTGGGCCCCGTTTACGGCGAAGAAGAAATAAGAGAGTCGGTTTACCTCGGCCCGACGTGGCCGACGCCCCGATTGGCGGATTTCCAGCACCGGTGCCCACTAAGCTGGCTCTCGATCGAGTGCACCTACCGAATGGAGACGAGCAGTGGCTTCCGTGATCGCAGTGGGCGACCTGGTGCAGGCGACCGGTCACGCCGGGCCATGGAAGGTGCTCGAGATTCGGCAGGGCCTAGCGCTGCTCGAGCACCACGCAGGGCACCGCCTGTCGGTGCGCACCACCACCCTGTCCGTGGTGCGCAAGGGCTCGCCCGCGCAGGCCGTCGAGCCGGTGGCCGCCGAGCCCGAGTCGCCCACGCTTTTCGACTGACGACTTGGCTCAGATCTTTTCGTTCCTCGAGCGTTCCACCAGGCCGAGGCCGAATCGTTCGATCTCGCGGACGGCGAGGCTGCTGTTGCCGCCGACGGTCAGAGACGGACGGCGTAGTAGGTGCTCGCCGCCGACGGGGATGCTGACCATTTCCGCCAGCTTCTGCAGCCACCGAACGGGTCGGTAGGACGAGGGGACGTGGTCCGCGAGCAGAAGCATTCCGCCCGGACGTAGCACGCGCACCATTTCGGCGAGTGCGATGTCGGGCTCAGGAATGGCGCAGAGGGAGAAGGTGCAGACGACGGTGTCGAAGGAGGCGTCGGCGAATTCCAGCTCGTGTGCGTTGCCGAGCCGCAGGTCGGCATCAGGCCTGACGATCTGGGCTTTCGCGGTGGCCCGCGACAGCATCTCCTCGCTGAGCTCGATGCCTGTCAGTTCTACCTGCGGCGGATAGTGATCCAGATTGAGTCCGGTGCCGATGGCAACTTCGAGAACTTGGCCACTGGCGCGGGAGCACACCCACGATCGAGTGTCTCGGAAGAGCACCCGATCGAGCAAGGTCATGTGCTTGTCGTAGCTGGCTGCCTGCTTGTTCCAGTAGCGGTGCCACCGGTCCAGGTGTTGGTGGGACTCGGCTGACATTTCCTCGCCTTTCATGGTCGAGCGCAGGTTGCGCTGGAACGCATTCCCAACTTACGCATCATCAGGCTGGCGGGACACCATCCGACCGCTGCGTACAGCAGAAGGTTGCCGCCGACGAACGCCGTCAGGACCTGCCATCGAGGATCGTGGAGCATCCCGAGGGCCAGGCTGGCGAGGACGACGGTACCTGCCATTGCGGGAACGGTCCGTTCGATAGTGGGACCGCTGGTGTGCGCGGTGGATGTCATCTGTGGATTCTCACTTCGTTGTGGTGTGGACGGGATTGTTCAGCGGGCGGAGAACATCCTCGAGAAGAATCCGCCGGATTTGGGTTCGTTCTGGTGTCCCTGGCATCGATTGCTCTTGGGGACGCCGCGCATGACCTGGTCGACGTGGTTACCGCAGCCCGCCCAGGTGGTCTTTCCGCACTTCCTGCAATTCACTGCCCTACACATACTGCTCCCAACGGTGTCGAATGGTTCGATCCCCGACTATACCCCATGGGGTATCTGAAAAACAGCGGTCGACGCCGGCTAGCCCTGCACGCCGCAGGTTGCGTCGGTGCAGTCGCGTTTGCGCCACCGATAGGCCACGGCCCCGGCCAGCATGGTCAGTGACACGCCGGCGAGGATGGGTTGAATCGGCGCCCACAGTCCCAGCGCGCCCGATGTCCCCACTGCGAGAAGTACGAGTTTGTTGCAGACCGGGCATCCGACTGCGAAGAAGGTGAGCACCACTCCGAGCGCGGCCGGGGTTCCGGTGCGCTCGGACTGTGCAGGTTTGTCGATGCCGAACCACACCGCAGTCAGCAGTGCGGTGGCCAGTAGCACCGGAAGTTCCCACGCCCGCACGGGAACCTCGCGACCGAACAGTGGAGTGTCGATGATGTCCGTGGGAACACCCACCACGAGCACGGTGATCACCGCTGCAGCTGCCCCGCGGGATATCCGCGCCACCCATTGGTTCGGTCCACTGAAGCGGTTCGGTCCACTGAGGCCGGCGGCGGCAATCTCGCTGCGATCCTCGGTATCGGTTCCGACATGGCCGGGCGTGGTGGGCGAAGGCATGTGCAGGGTTCTCCTACGAGTCGTAGTTGTGTTGGGGCGGTCGACTCTGCGAGGGTATACCCGCATGGGTATCGATGCCACTGGCGTCGAGCAACGAAAGGCATTGCATGACATCGACTTCTCGATCACATCGCCGTAGAGACCTATGGCTTCTGGGTACCGCAGTGCTGGTCGCCGCGGTGCTCGTAGGTGTTCTGCTGACGGGTATGCGAGACGGCGATCGATCGCAAGCGGTTTCAGGCGAGGGCTCCACCGCAGCCCCCGAGATCGGACCCCTGGGAGATATGGCGCGTCGCACCGTCGATGATCCGATGGCGCTCGGTGCGGCCGACGCACCCGTGGTGATGATTGCATTCTCGGACTTTCGATGCCCGTTCTGCGCCAAGTTCAGTCGAGAAACGGAACCGGAACTGATCGACCGATATGTCGACGGCGGCACGCTCCGGATAGAGTGGCGCGACCTTCCGATCTTCGGGCAACAATCGTTCGACGCGGCTCGCGCCGGTCGTGCTGCAGCTGCCCAAGACAGATTCTGGGAGTTCACCCACGCCGTCTACGCCGACGCCCCCGCGACCGGGCATGCCGACCTCACCATCGAGGTGCTCGAAACCTATGCCGCACAGGCCGGAATCGAGGACATCGCACGCTTTACTGCCGATGCGACCGGAACCGAGTTCGATGCCGCGATCACCGCTGACTCCACCGAGGCGCAATCGCTGGGTATTCCTGCAACGCCTGCGTTTTCGGTCAACGGAGATCCGGTGCTCGGAGCGCAACCGTTGTCGGAATTCGTCCACCTGATCGATACCGCCGCCGGGGTTTGAACGCTGATGTCGCAGATCGGACTACTCGGAGCGTTCTTCGGCGGGCTACTGGCGTTGGTCAGCCCCTGTTCCGCATTGCTATTGCCCTCGTTCTTCGCATACGCCTTCGGTGGGGCCGGTAAGCTCGCCGGCCGCACGGGCGTGTTCTACCTCGGTCTTGCTGCCGTGTTGGTTCCCCTCGGAGCCGGCGTCGGAGCGATAGGTTCGGCCCTGACCCAGTACCGCGAGGTCACCACCATGATCGGCGGAGTGGTCATCATCGCGCTCGGGGCGATGGTCATCCTCGGCCACGGCTTCGCCCTCGGCTCCGCACAGCGCGCGGCCGCGCGCATCGACATCTCCTCCGTCGGATCGGTGTTCGCGCTCGGAGCCGTGTACGGACTCGCGGGCTTCTGCTCCGGGCCGCTCCTCGGTGCCGTGCTGACGGTGGCGGTGGCAGGCGGACAGGCTCTCTACGGCGGCATCCTGATGGCGCTCTATGCCGCGGGGATGGTGGTCCCGCTGTTCGTGCTTGCGCTGGTGTGGGACAGATTCTCGCTCGGATCTCGAACATGGTTGCGCGGCAGGGAGATCAGCATCGGACCGCTTCGCACGCACACCACATCGCTGATCTCTGGTTTGTTCTTCATCGCCATCGGCGTGATGTTCCTGCTCACCGAGGGAACCGCGAACCTCGGCGGGGTGATGGGCGTCGACAGTCAGTATTCGCTGCAGTTGTGGGTCAGTGACATCGCTGATTCGGTGTCCAATGTCGTGGTCCTGCTCGTCGGAACCATGGCGGTCATCTCTGTGCTGGTCTTCCGCCTCGTGCGCAAACGCGATGCTGTGACCGCAGACGATGACGAAGATGCGTTGAAAGCTTGACCACCTGGGGGGTCGAAGCGGACCCTGGGGTGATGACGACCACCGAGGAACATCACATCGATGCTGTGCGGGACCGACTGGACGCAGCGTTCCCGGACGTTCCGCGCCGCGTGATCGAGGACGCGATCGCCGCCGAGCTCGCCCGATTCGAAGGTCGCAGGGTCCGCGACTTCGTACCACTGCTGGTCGAGCGCAACGCACGCGAATCGATCCGCTCCACCGGAGCTCGCGCATCCGACGAGGAAGACACAGCAGAGGACGACACGGCATCGGCTCCCGCCCAGTAGCGCCGCAGGTGCGCGGCCTAGCCGAGTGACAAGTCGAGATCCGCTCTCGCCTGGCACGTGAGAATCACGAATGCGGCATCCGGCCCAGGGGAGAAGTAGACGGGATCGCTGGTGTTCCAGCGTTGACGCTGCAACTCCCGCGCCAGAACTTTGTGGCTGGCCGTTCGGGGAAGATCGGTGCACACACGTACCAACTGCGGGTAGGCGCGCGGCGCCAGGTCCGGTTGCGCGGCGAGGAACTCGGCAAGACCGTCCATGACGGATTCCGGAGCGAGAATCGCGGCCATGACGCGGTCGCCGGGGCCGGGCGCCGGTACACCGAATACGCTCACCGCTTCGATCGCGTGATGGCGCAGTAGTATTCGTTCGATGGGAGCCGCACCGAGATTCTCCCCTCCCACGCGCAGCCACCCGGAGGTCCGCCCCGCGAAGTAGGCGAACCCGTTTTCGTCGCGGTAAGCCAGGTCGCCGCTGAAATACATGCCGCCTCGCATGCGTTCGGTATCGGCTCGTTCGTCCTCGTAGTATCCGCAGAACATGCCTGGGCCGGAGGTGTTGACAAGCTCGCCGACGGCATCCTGCTCGTTGATCACGCCGCCGCGATCATCGAACCGAGCTGCAGGGCAGACGTTTCCCTCGACATCGAGGATCTGCACCGCGTCCGGGAGCGGGCCAAGGGCGTTCGGCGGAGTATCAGGGGTGCGGGCAATGGAGACGCCGCCCTCCGAGGATCCGAAACCGTCGACGACGGTCACCGCGAACCTCGACGCGAAGCGGTTCGCCGCGCCCGGGGTCGCCTCGTTGCCGTAGACCACACGCAGCGGGTTGTCGTCATCGTCGTCTCGGGCGGGTGTCGCCAAGATGTAGGAGAGAGGCGTCCCGACGTAATTGGCGTACGTCGCGCCGAACGCGCGCACGTCGGGCAGGAAGCCGGATGCGGAGAAGGTGCGCCGCAGTGCGAGATTCGCACCGGCCGCGAGTGCGACGGCCCATCCGGCCATGATGGCGTTGGAATGGAACAGCGGCATCGAGACGTAGACCGTGTCGTCCTTACCGAGACCGAATCGATCGGCGAGCATATTCCCCGGAGTCACGACCTTGGTGTGGGTGCAGCGCACAGCCTTCGGATCTCCGCTCGTTCCGGAGGTGAACACGAGCATGAACAGCTCGCTCGCAGACGGCCGAACGGGCAGGCTTTCGCTGCGGCCCGACTCCTCTTGCCAGGAAACGGCGGTGACGTCGATGGCTCCGGTGACGACGTGGACGTGCTCGGAGTCGGTGAAGACGAGCTGGCAGTGAGTGCGTGCGGCGTCTGCTGCGAGGTCCGGGGCCGAGCGCGTCGAGTTGAGTCCCACCACGACGAACCCGCCGAGCGCCGCGGCGCCCAGCAGATACGAGTACTCCGGCACATTGGCCAACAACACCCCGACGTGTCGCGGCAACGCGCCGTCCAACATCTCGTCTATACAGGCGGCCCAGTGGCGCGAGATTCGCACGTGCTCGGCCCAGCTCACCCGACGATCCTCGAACAGCAGCGACGTCGCGGTGTCGTGCTCCCTGGCCAGCAGCAGATCCGCGACGGTTTCCGCCGCTTCGGCGCGTGTCACGATTACGCGCTGGCGAGTGCGGAGCCCAGGCGTCGCAGCGCAGCGGTGGCTCCCCCGTACGCGAACTCCGCGCGCTTGGCAGCGAGGAAGTACCGGTGAACAGGGTGGTCGCGGTCCAGACCGACGCCCCCGTGCACGTGCACGAGCGTGTGCGCGACGCGGTGGCCGGCCTCGGCTGCCCAGAACTTCGCGACAGCGACTTCCTCGTCGCCGTCCAAACCTGCCGACAGTGCCCACGCCGCCTGCCACATCGTCAGCCGGGCGCCCTTGACGTCGATGTACGCATCGGCCAGACGTTGGGCGACAGCCTGAAAGCTGCCGATGGGTTTGCCGAACTGCACCCGCTCGCGCGCGTACTCGGCTGTGACACGAAGCGCTTCCTCGAGGACACCGACCTGGTAGGCGCAGGTTCCGAGGGTGACTCGCATGCGTACCCATCGGGCGAGATCGGCGCTCTCGATGGTTCGGCTGGAGTCGAACGCAGTCGAATCGAATTCGACCATGCCGATGCTGCGGTTGTCGACGGCCTGCTGCGTGGTAACCGTGACGCCCGGGTCCGTGGATTTCAGCAGAACCGCACCGCTCTCGCGGGCGAGGAGAATCCCGTCGGCTACCGGTGCGCTGTCGACGGAGGTGAGTGCCGTAGCGGGGCGCAGGGGAGAGTCGTCGAGCGCCACCGTGAGGATCGACGCGCCGGTGGTTGCCGCTCTCGCCCACTGCAGTTGTTGTTCGGGCGAACCGAACTCGGCGATTGCGCCAGCAGCGGTGGTGCTCGCGACGAACGGGACCGCGGCGAGGCCACGGCCCAACTCGATGGTGATGGACGTCGCTTCGAGAATGCCGTAACCGTCGCCGCCGATGGACTCCGGCGCAGCCGCGGCGAGCAACCCGGCCTGCGCCAGCGCGTCCCACAGCGGCCGGTCGATATCGGACGGGTTCGAATCGAGCCGCCGTTGCGCCTCACCGGTACTGTGCTTGGCGACGATGTCGCCGGTGAGACCGGCCAGATCGCGTTGGGCTTCCGTCGTCGTGAAATCCATTGCCGTTCCTTGTATTTGTTGGCCTGGTGTGTGTCAGCGTGGTGTTTGTCAGCGCGCCGAGGCGGGCAGTCCGAGTGCGGTCATGGCGATGATGTCGCGCTGCACCTCGTTGGTGCCGCCGCCGAAGGTGAGGATCAACGACGATCGGTGCAGGCGTTCGAGCCGTCCGTGTAGCTGAGCCCCGGGGGAGCCCTGACGCAGTGTTGCCGCGTCGCCCAGGATTTCCATCAGCGCGCGGTACGCCTCGGTGGCGAGTTCGGTGCCGTAGACCTTGTTGGCGGACGCGTCGGCTGGGCCGGGTGCGTGGGTCTCCGCCGAGGCGATCTCCCAGTTGAGTAGCTGGAGGTAGGAGACCTTGGCGTGCACGCGGGCCAGAGCCATCTGGACCCATTCCTGGTCGATGACGCGGGTGCCGTCCGGCAGCGTGGTGTCGTGCGCCCATCGCTTGGTCTCGTGCAGTGACGCCACCAGCGGCCCGGCGGTGGTGAGCGCGACGCGTTCGTGGTTGAGCTGGTTGGTGATCAGCGACCAGCCGCGGTTCTCCTCGCCGACAAGTGCACTCGTGGGCACCCGCACGTCTTGGTAGTAGGTCGCGCTGGTATCGGGGCCGGCCATCGTGTGGACCGGGGTCCAGGAGAAGCCGTCGGCGTCGGTGGGGACGATCAGCATGCTGATCCCGCGGTGCTTCTTCCCGCCGGGTTGGAGAGTCGACGAGTCGGTGCGGCAGGCCAGCCAGACGTAGTCGGCGTACTGGATCAGGGAAGTCCACATCTTCTGGCCGTTGATGACGAACTCGTCCCCGTCGCGGCGTGCCGTGGTGCGCAGGGCGGCGAGGTCGGTGCCTGCCTCGGGCTCGGAGTAGCCGATGGAGAAGTGGAGTTCGCCGGCCGCGATGCGGGGCAGGAAGAACGACTTCTGTTCCTGCGTTCCGAAGGCCATGATCGTCGGGGCCACGCTGTTGATGGTCAGGAACGGTACCGGTGCACCAGCTGTGGCGGCCTCGTCGGTGAAGATGAGTTGCTCCATCGCCGAGCGGTTCTGGCCACCGAACTCCTCGGGCCAGCCGAGGGCGAGCCATCCGTCTTTGCCCATCTGCTGCACGACGTCGCGGTAGACCGATCCCTCGCCGTACTCGCCCGAGGTAGAGCTCAGTGCCTCGCGACGCTCCGGGGTGATGAGGGTGGCGAAGTAGGCGCGCAGTTCGTCCTGCAATGCGGCCTGCTCCGGGGTGTACGTGATGTGCATTCGACGCCTCATTTCTGCAACACGTTCTCGTTCTGTCGAATCATTGCATATTTGGATGGAACAGGTTCTAGGCTTGGCTGCAATCTGGGCGGCTTGGCCCACATGAGAGCGAGGAGTCGAACAATGATCGAGGTGGACTTCGACCGGTGCGAAGCCAACGGCGTATGCGTCGGCCACGCGCCCGACGTGTTCGATTTGAACGACAAGGACGAGCTGATCGTCTCCTCCGCCGCAGCCGAGCTGCCGGAGAACAGGGATGGCATCGAGGCGGCGATCGCGGGGTGTCCTCGTGCAGCGTTGAAGTGGGTGAACTGAGGCCGCATCCTTGCCAATAATGAGAACACGTTCTACATTTTGAATCGTGAACGATGAACAGGTACGACTGGACGGACGAGTAGCGCTCGTCACCGGCGCGGCATCGGGTCTCGGCAGGGCGGAGGCTATCGGCCTGGCCAGGTCCGGGGCGAACATCGTCCTCGGCGACATTGCGGCCGGGCCACTTGCCGACGAGGCGATCGATCTCGTCAAGGATGCCGGTGCCGAGGTGACGTTCGTATCGGGCGACATCGCAGAGCGTTCGACGGCCGATGCGATGTTCGCCGCCGCGACCGAGAAGTTCGGCCGCGTCGACATCGTGGTGAACAATGCGGGAATCGTGCGAGATCGCATGCTGTTCAACATGTCCGACGAGGACTGGGACGCCGTGGTCAGGGTTCACCTGCGTGGGCACTTTCTGATGACGCGCAACGCGGGTGCGTACTGGCGCGACCGATCGAAGAGTGCGGGCGAGCCCGTGTACGGGCGCATCGTCAACACCTCCTCGGAGGCGGGCTTGCTCGGGCCCGAGGGGCAAGCGAACTACGGTGCGGCCAAGGCCGGAATCACCGCGCTGACGTTATCGGCCTCACGTGCGTTGTCGCGGTATGGCGTGCGCGCCAACGCAATCTGCCCCCGCGCGCGAACGTCGATGACCGAGGGTGTGTTCGGCGCAGCACCTTCCGCTGTCATCGATCCGCTGTCACCGGAACATGTCGCGACCCTCGTGCGATATCTGGCCTCTCCCGCTGCGGACACCGTCAACGGGCAGGTCTTCGTCGTATACGGTCCGATGGTCGCGTTGATGGCGGCCCCGGTCGTCGAGGCGCGTTTCGACGCCTCGGACGCGGCCTGGTCGCCGGACGCGCTCGCCGCTGAGCTCGGCGGCTACTTCGAGGGGCGCGATCCGGCGAGGACATTTTCGGCCGCTGCCGCCCTCGATCTGAAGTGAACCCCAGGTCACGGGGCATGCCTAGCTTTTTCCGGTTTTGGTCACATCAGCGACGGTCGAGTAGGAAACTGGTCAGGTCGGGTCATCCGGTGAGCCCGAATTCAAAGTAGATCACGTTCTAGTTGAGCCCGGGTTCGCGATGTAACACGCGCTCCCGGATGCGCGATGGACGAGTCAATGTAGTTCCTGTGAAACAAGTTTGACCTAGAATCGATTGCTATACCGCCCGTTGGCTGCACGTCTTTGACTACGGAACACGTTCTAGTTAACATGACCTGGATCACACAGCGAGAGATTGGGAGGGTTCATGAACGACCTCCTCATCGTTCCGCTACGCGCCGTCGGAGCATTCTTCGACATGTCGTGGTTCACCCTCCGTGCCGTCTTTTCCCGGCCGTTCCAGCGCGAGGAGTTCGTGGATCAGGCCTGGTTCATCGCCCGGGTGTCGATGGTGCCGACGATTCTCGTCGCAGTGCCGTTCACGGTGCTCGTCAGCTTCACCATCAACATCCTGCTCCGCGAGATCGGCGCCGCCGACCTCAGCGGCGCCGGAGCGGCCCTCGGCGCAGTCACCCAGGTCGGACCCATCGTCACCGTGCTGATCGTTGCCGGCGCCGGCGCCACGGCCATCTGTGCAGACCTCGCCGCCCGCACTATCCGAGAAGAGATCGACGCGATGCGTGTTCTCGGCATCAACCCGATCCACCGGCTCGTCGTACCCCGAGTCCTGGCCTCCACCGTGATCGCTCTACTGCTCAACGGTCTGGTGTGCACCATCGGCATCCTCGGCGGGTTCCTGTTCTCGGTGTTCCTCCAAGGCGTCAACCCGGGCGCGTTCGTCGGCGGCATCACGCTGCTCACCGGCTTCGGTGAACTCATCGTCTCCCAGGTCAAGGCCGGACTGTTCGGCATGATCGCCGGACTGGTGGCGTGCTACCTGGGCCTCAACGTGCGCGGCGGGGCCAAGAGCGTCGGCGACGCCGTCAACCAGACCGTCGTGTTCGCGTTCATGGCCCTGTTCGTGGTCAACGTCGTCGTCACCGCCGTCGGCATCAAGTTGACCGCCTGATGAGGCGGCACTGAATGGCCCTCGCCGCGACCGGTCGCTTTCCGTTGACGCGCAGGCGTGCCGCACGCGCGTCCCGCTCGGTCGATCGCCTGGGCGAGCAGGCCATCTTCTTCGGCCAAGCACTCGGTTCGGTTCCCCGTGCTGCGGTGCGGTACAAGAAGGAAACCATCCGTCTCGTCGCCGAGATCAGCATGGGCTCCGGCGCGCTCGCGGTGATCGGCGGCACCGTCGTCATCGTCGGCTTCCTGACGTTGTTCGCTGGTGGAACCATTGCCGTGCAGGGTTACTCCTCGCTCGGCAACATCGGTGTCGAGGCGCTCACCGGCTTCTTCGCGGCATTCATCAACGTCAGGATCGCAGCGCCGGTCATCGCCGGGATCGGTCTGGCTGCCACCATCGGTGCCGGCTCGACCGCCCAGCTCGGGGCGATGCGCGTATCCGAGGAGATCGATGCGCTCGAGTCCATGGCCATACCGTCGATCCCGTATCTGGTCAGCACCCGGGTACTGGCCGGCATGGTCGCCATCGTGCCGCTCTACTCCCTGGCGGTCATCGCCTCGTTCGTCGCCAGCCGCTTCGCCACGGTCGTGATCTACGGCCAGTCACCGGGCCTGTACGACCACTACTTCAACACCTTCCTGATACCCACGGACATCCTCTGGTCCTTCGCCCAAGCCATCGTCATGGCGTTGGCCGTGATGCTCATCCACACCTACTACGGCTATACCGCGAGCGGCGGACCCGTGGGAGTCGGCGTCGCAGTGGGCAATGCGGTGCGTGCCTCGCTGATCGCCGTGGTATCGGTGACCCTGCTCATCTCGCTCGCCATCTACGGCAGCTCCGGCAACTTCAACCTCTCGGGCTAGGGACGTGATGAAGAAGATTGCCGCCGTCGCACTCGTCCTGAGTCTCGTCGCCATCGTCGTGGCCGCCCTGACCACCTTTGCCGGAGGATTCGACACGACCGTGCCGGTCACCGTCACCTCCGAACGTGCCGGACTGGTGATGGACCCGCAGGCCAAAGTGCGGCTCCGCGGTGTCGAGGTCGGCCGGGTGGCGTCGATGTCGCACGATGGTGACACCGCCCGCATCAACCTCGATCTCGATCCGGACATGCTGTGGATGATTCCGGCGAACGCCGCCGTGGAGATCAAGTCCACCACCGTGTTCGGTGCGAAGAACGTCAACTTCCTGGTCCCGGCCAGCCCGTCGAACCGGAGTCTGGAGGCGGGTGCGGTCATCTCGGCCGACAACGTCACCGTCGAGTTCAACACCCTCTTCGAGCACCTGTCCGAGGTATTGCAGAAGCTCGAGCCGGACAAGCTCAACGCGACCCTGGGCGCGGTGTCCTCGGCTCTGCGCGGCCGCGGAGATCAGCTCGGCGAGCTGCTCGCCGACACCGATTCCTACCTGGAGAAGATGAACCCGAGTCTGCCTGCGCTGCAGCGAGACCTGGCGGCCGCCGCGATCGTCACCAACGTCTACGCCGACGCGACGCCGGATCTGATGCGGGTGCTGGACAACGCGAAAACCACCTCCGCCACGATCGTCTCCGAGCAGGCCGATCTGGACCTACTGCTGATGAACGTCATCGGGCTCGCGGACACGGCCAACGGTGTCCTCACCGAGAACGAGCAACCGCTCGAGACCGCTCTCGCTACCCTCACCCACACCACAACGCTGCTCGACGAGTATTCACCGGCACTGACGTGCTTCCTCGTCGGACTCAACAAGGGGCGGATGGCTTTCGGGCCGCTGGCGGGCGCAGGCGATAACGCCTCTATTCAGCTGAGCTCGAGCTTTGTGCTCGGCGCCCCCGCCTACACCGTCGAGAAAGACCTGCCGAAGATCGCCGCCAGCGGTGGACCCAACTGCTACGGCCTGCCGGACTTCGATCCCAAAGCGGGCCCGGCTCCATTCGTCGTCGCCGACACCGGCACACAGCCGTACGTGCCGCAGACGCAACCGTCGGTCAACGTACCGACGATCTTCCAGTTCCTCTTCGCCGGGGCGTGGCCATGAGCAAGCAGGGCGTGCGGGGCACCACCGTCAAATTGTCGATCTTCGCCCTGGTGATGGTGATGATCTTCGCGGCACTGGCATTGGTGTTCAGCCAGTACAGATTCGGCAGCACCGACGGCTACCACGCCGTCTTCACCGATGCCTCGGGATTGAAGTCCGGGGACAAGGTGCGGATCGCGGGAGTGCCGGTCGGCTCGGTCACCGGAGTCGACGTCGGTGACGGCCTCGATGCCGAGGTCGCGTTCGATGTGGACTCGCAGTTCCGGCTGCTGAGCAGTACGGCAGCGACGGTCCGCTACGAGAACCTCGTCGGCGACCGATACCTCGAACTCCTCGAAGGCCCGGGCGGCGTCGACGAACTCCCCGGTGGCGGAACCATTCCCGTCGAACAGACCACGCCCGCGCTGGATCTCGATCTGCTGCTCGGCGGATTCAAGCCGTTGCTGCGGGGCCTGGACCCGAAGCAGGTCAACGACCTTTCCGCAGCCCTGCTGCATGTGCTGCAGGGCCAGGGCGGGACGTTGGTGTCGCTGCTCGGCAGCACCGGTTCTTTCACCAACACCCTCGCCGACCGCGACCAACTGATCGGTGACGTCATCGGAAACCTCAACACGATGCTCGGCACCATCGACGACCAAGGTCGAGAGTTCGAGACCACCATCGATTCCCTGCAGCAGCTGATCAGTGGTCTCGCCGAGGATCGCGACCCGATCGGTGACGCAATTCCGCGGCTCGACGCGGCCACCGGCGACCTCGCCGGACTGCTGCAGGCGACGCGCCCGGATATCCAGTCGATGATCGCCGAAGCAGGTCGCACGGCAACGCAACTCGATCTGGGCAAGGACAACATCGACACAGTCCTGACCCGACTGCCGGGCGACTACAAGAAGCTCATCCGCGTCGGTTCCTACGGCAGCTTCTTCCAGTTCTACCTGTGCTCCAACACCTTCAAGATCTCCGGCCCAGACGGACGCACCCTGCTCGTCCCCACCGCAAAACAGGACACGGGGAGGTGTGCAAGTATCAATGGAGAGAACTAGGAACCTCGTCAACGTCGGCATCATCGGCATCGTGCTCGCCGTGTCCATCGTGCTCGCCACCCTGCAATACGACCGCCTGCCGTTCCTGGCGAGCGGCACCGGACACTCCGCGTACTTCCTCGACGCCGGTGGACTCATGGTGGGTGACGAGGTCACCGTCGCCGGGGTCGCGGTGGGCAGGGTCGAGAAAATCTCGCTTGCCGATCAGGAAGTGCGCGTGGACTTCACCATCCGCGAGAACCTCGTACTCGGCGACGCGACGACGGTCGACATCAAGACCAACACCATCCTCGGCCGCAAATCGCTGAAGGTCGTGCCTGCGGGAACCGGTGCGGTGGACACCATCCCGTCGAGCCGGACCAACTCGCCCTACTCGTTGACCGACGCCCTCGGGGATCTCGGTACCACGGTCTCCGAACTCGACACCGATCAGCTGGGGGAGACGATGAATGTCGTCTCGGACACCCTCACCGACACCCCGCCGGAACTGCGCGCCGCACTCGACGGTGTCTCGCGCCTGTCGGCCAGCATCAACGCGCGCGACGAAACCCTCCAGCAGCTGCTGGAGCGGGCCGAAAGCGTTACCGGCATCCTGGCTCAGCGCAGCGGTCAGATCGATCAGCTGATCCGCGACGGCAACAACCTGTTCGGCGAACTCGATCGACGACGCACCGCCATCAGTCAGCTGATCTCGAATATCTCCGCGGTGTCGCGGCAGTTGACAGCGCTGGTTCAGGAGAACCAGGCGCAGATGGGTCCGACGCTCGACAAGCTCAACTCGGTGGTGGCGGTACTGCAAGAGAACAACGAGAACATCGCCGCGGCACTCGACGGACTCGGCCCCTACATCAGTGCTCTCGGCGAGTCGGTCTCGAGCGGCCCCTTCTTCATGGCCTACATCCAGAACATTCTGCCCAGCTCGTGGTGGAAGACAGTCGTCGACACCGTCGTCGCGCCGGAGCAACTGCCGGGAACACTTCAAGATCTGTTGCCGAAGAACGCCCCACCGATCCTGAAACCACCGGGGGAGTGAGATGAAGAGACGTATTCTCCAGCTGGGCGCCGTCGTCGTGGCGGTCGCTGTCCTCGCCGCCGGCTACTTCATGTTCACCGCCGCCACCCGCACCACTGTGGTCGCGGAGTTCCCGTCGACGACGGGGCTGTACGCGGGCGACGATGTCCGTGTCCTCGGCGTCGAAGTCGGGAAAGTTGCCTCGATCGATCCGGAGGGTGACTTCGCGACGGTCACGATGCACATCGACTCCGATGTCGAGATACCGGCGGATGCGAAAGCCGTGATCATCGCTCAGAGCCTGGTATCGGCGCGGTTCGTGCAGCTGACGCCGGTGTTCTCCGGTGGCCCCACACTCGCCGACGGGGAGATCATCCCCCTCACCCGCACCGCCGTCCCCGTCGAATGGGACGAGATCAAAAGCGAGCTGACCAAGCTCTCGACGGCGCTCGGACCCGAGGGTGTCGACGATCAGGGCCCCGCCGGGCGGTTCATCGATACTGCAGCGGACAACCTCGACGGGAACGGAGAGACCTTGCGTGCGAACCTGACCGAGCTGTCGGAGACGATGCGCGTGCTTTCCGACGGTCGCACCGACCTGTTCGCCACCATCCGCAATCTTCAGGTCTTCGTCGGCGCACTGTCGAACAGCAACGAACAGATCGTGCAGTTCGGCGGCAGATTGGCCTCGGTGTCGCAGATGCTTGCTCAGAGCTCCGAGAACTTCGGCACGGCGATGACCGATCTCAACATAGCGGTCGGCGAGGTGCAGCGTTTCGTCGCCGACAACCAGGAAGGCCTGGTCGAAGGTGTCGCCCGGCTCGCCGACGCCACCGAGGTGCTCACCACCAAGCGCCCCGAGATCGAACGGGTCCTGCATGCCGCACCGAACGCGCTCGCCAACTTCAACAACATCTATCAGCCTGCGCAGGGCTCACTGACCGGCGCTATCGCCGCCAACAACTTCAGCAATCCCATCAACTTCGTCTGCGGTGCCGTCGCGGGTATCGAGAACGCCCCCTCCGAGCGCAGTGCCGATCTGTGCAGGCAGTACCTCGGGCCGGTGCTGAGCACTCTGGTGTTCAATTATCCGGCGTTTCTGGCGAATCCGATCACGGGCGTCGACGCCTACGAGGATCAGATCGTCTACACCGAACCCGGACTGGAGCAGGCCGCCCCGGCTCCGGCTCCGGCCCCTGCTTCCGTTCCTGCGCAGGAGATGCCCACCGTCGCGGTGCCCAGCCTCGAGGACCTGTTCGGAGGCGGACGATGAAGGTGATCCCGAGGCGCGTGTGCACAGCTGCGATCGCAGTCTGTGTGACGCTGACACTAGCCGGATGCCAGTGGGACGGGCTCGAATCGTTGCCGCTTCCCGGCACCGAGGGTCGAGGCGAGGACGCCTACCGGGTGCAGATTCAGATGCCCAATGTCACCACTCTGTCGCAGAATTCACCGGTCATGGTCGATGACGTCACCGTCGGGACGGTCGATTCCATCACTGTGCAGAACTGGCATGCGCTGGTGACGGTATCGCTGAACGGGGACGTCGAGCTGCCCGAGAACGTGACCGCGAAGATCGGTCAGACATCGTTGCTCGGCTCGCAGCACCTCGCCCTCGTCGCGCCTGTGCACGCCGAGGGTCGACTGAGCGGCGGTGACGTGATCCCGCTCGAGCGCGCCGGGGCGTACCCGACCACCGAACAGACCCTCTCCTCGCTGTCGGTGGTACTCAACGGCGGCGGGCTCGCGCAGATCCAGGACATCACCACCGAGCTCAACAGCGCGATCGGCGGACGGGAGGACTCCATCCGAGATCTGTTGCCGCGCCTGGACGAACTGGTCACCGGTCTCGATGCGCAGCGCCAGGACATCATCGACGCGATGAGCGGAATGGACCGCCTCGCGGTGAACGTGCAGAATCAGAACGCGACGTTGACCAGGGCCCTGAACGAGGTCCCGCCCGCACTCGACGTGCTCACCGCGCAGCGCCCGAACATCACCGGCGCCTTCACCTCGCTGGGCAGGCTCAGCGACGTGGTCTCCCGACTCGTCGAGAGCTCGGGCCAGGATCTGCACACCAACATCGCCAGCCTGACGCCGGTGCTGCGTGCGCTCGCCGACTCCGGCAACGCACTCACCGATGTGCTGTCGGTGCTGTTGACCTACCCGTTCCCGCAGGAGGGCATAAACAATGTGATGCGCGGGGACTACGCCAATCTCGCAATGACGATCGACATGTCACTTCCCCGGCTCGACGCCAACTTCCTCACCGGCACACCGCTCGCCGGTCGCCTCGGCGGGCTCGAAGGTGCACTCGGCACGCAGGCCGCACCCACGGCCGCAACCGCCAACGATCCGCTGCGCGCCCCGCTCGACCCGCCGACCCTGCAGATACCGGGCCTACCGCCGATCGAGCTGCCGACCTTGCCTGAACTGCCACCGATCCCGGGTCTGGGGGTGCCTGCGCCATGATGCTCACCAGATTCGTTCGCGTACAACTGATCATTTTCGCCTTCCTCACCGTCATCGGTTTGGTGGTGATGGCAACGCAATACGTCGGCGCGCCTGCGCTTCTCGGAATAGGTCGCTACGCCGTAACCGTGCAACTGCCGACCACCGGCGGGCTGTACCCGTACGCCAACGTCACCTACCGTGGCACCACCGTGGGGGAAGTGAAGTCGGTGACACTCACCCCGGACGGGGTGAACGCCGAGCTGTCCATCGACAGCGCCCACGACATCCCAGCCGACCTCGACGCACAGGTCAAGAGCGTCTCGGCAATCGGTGAACAGTACGTCGACCTGATCCCGCGCAGCCCGGCGGGCGCTGATCTTGCAGGCAGCAAACTGGCAGGGGGAGAGGTCATTCCGATCTCCCATACATCGGTACCGCAGGATGTCGGCCCCATGCTCGATCAAGCGGACCGACTGCTCGAAAGCATCTCCGACACCCGCCTCGAGACCGTCGTCGACGAATCGTTCAAGGCCTTCAACGGTACCGGCCCGGAACTGCAGCAGCTCATCGACTCGACGCGTCTGTTCGTCCAGGAGGCCGACGCGAACTCCGAGCAGACCACGTTGCTGATCGACCAGCTCGGCCCACTGCTCGACGGCCAGGTGGTCAGCAGCGACGCGATCCGATCGTGGACGAGCAATCTCGCGACGTTCACCGATCAGCTTCGAGCGAGCGACCCGGACCTACGCGCGGTGATCGCGAAAGGTCCCTCCGCTGCACAGGAGGCGAACCAGCTGTTCCAAGATCTCCGCCCGACGCTGCCCCTGCTGGTCGCCAACCTCGTCAGCGTCGGCGAAGTCGGCGTGATCTACAACGCCGGCATCGAGCAGATACTCGTGCTGTACCCGCCGGTCACCGCAGCGCTCGTCACCGCCGCCGGAAGCGGGCCCGCAGACGAGGGCGCCATCGTCGACTTTCAACTCGAAGTCAATGACCCGCCCGCCTGCACCACCGGATTTCTCCTACCCGAGGAACGCCGCGACGCCAACGAAATGTCCATTCCCGACACCCCCGCAGACCTCTTCTGCAAGGTCGACCAGAACGAGAGCACCGCCGTCCGCGGCTCTCGCAACCTACCCTGCATGGAGGTGCCCGGACGTCGCGCGCCGACACCCGAAATCTGCAAGAGCGCAGAGGGATATGTCCCTCTCGGCAACAACCCGCCCTGGGGTCCGATCGAACAGGGCGTGCCGTCCTACACCGAAATCCCCAGCGGCGAATCCAGTGTGACGCCTGCTGTTTCCGCTCGGCCGTACGATCCGCAGACCGGGATGTACCTCGCACCCGACGGAACCGCATACGGCCAGCCCGTGCTCACCGGCTCGCGTGAGGCATCCGCCGGTAACCTGCAGTCCCTCATGACCGTCCAGCAGACGATCGACGGGCCGCATCGGTGACGGTTCAGAGGTTGCGGGCAGCGAACGCGAGCGCGAGATCGAGGACGGTCCTGCCTTCGGGCAGTGCACCCGCCATCACCGGGAACGCGTGCACCTGGCCCTTCCACACGTGCGTCTCGACCGAGGAACCGGCGGCAGCGAGCCTGCGGGTCATTGCCTCGACATCCGGACGCATCAACTCGTACTCCGCAGTGGAGAGAAACACCGGCGGAAACACCGACGGGTCCGCCTCGATCGGTGAGGCCGCACCGGGGATGGCGTCCGGACCGTTCAACCAGCGATCCTCCAGCGCGAGAACCTGCTTCATCGGCAGGTACGCGTCCTTTTGCATGAAGTGCCGCGGATGACGCTTGAGATCGAGACTGAGCAGCGGCGAGAAACCCAGCACAGCGGCCGGCGGCGTCAATCCCTCGAGAACCGCGATCTCGGCGACCTTCATCGCGAGGTAACCGCCCGCCGAATCTCCCGCGACGATGATCTTCTTCGGATCGGCGACGGTCTCGAGCGCGGCCCGGTAGGACGCCATGGCGTCGGCGATGGAGGTGCCGATGCCGCCGTTCGGGATTTGGCGGTACTCGACGGAGTAGACCGGTATGCCGGCGCGGGCAGCCATCGTCGCGCAGGCGCTTCGGTGCGTCGCCAGACCACAGAACACGAATCCGCCGCCATGGAAGTACAGAACCGTCGCGCCCTCGAGCGAGCCGGTCGCGACGCGCGGATGCGTCGTCATCTCACACGGCACGCCTCCCAGCGTGACCTGTTCGATGCTCACCCGCTTCGGTTTGGGCAGCATGTCCACGGCACGGTCCAGCTTGGCGATGACTCTGATGCCGCCGTCGGTGAGCGGCCACACGCTGAGCGTCGGCTTCAGGGTGAACCGGAACGCGTATGCCAGAACCCTGGCCTGACGGCTGACGTCGTCATGCCACGTGAGCGTGAATGTCATGTTCGGCAGATCCTCTCGCAGTACTACCCCGACCGATCGACGCTAGCAGTCGGAGGAACGAGTTGCAGTTGGGGTAGCTGTTGTGGCGGTTTTCATGGTCTATCGTCAATCGTCTGTCCGCGAAACTGGTTCTAGTCACCCATGGCGACCAACCTGAGGAAGGAACTTATGGAAGACGACGAGGGCACGGCGCGCAAGCGCCAACGCCGTCGCGCGGTCCGTCCTGCTGGCCCGGTCGCGGGTGCAGCCGCCCCGGAGCCCGAGACAGAGGCACTATCGCTCGAGAAGACCCCGCCCGAGGCAGCGCCTCCCGAGGCAGTGACACCCGAGGCAGTGATATCCGAATCCGTGACCCGGGAGGACGACGCTGCTGAGGCCGACCCGGCTCCACGTCGACGTGGTGTTCTGCTGACCGGCGCCTTCGTCTTGGTGGTCCTGGCCCTCGTCGCCACCGGTGTGTACCTGTTCGTCGAGAACAGATCGGTCGATGCCGACAACGCGAGAGCGGAACGGTACGTGCAAACCGCACGCCAGACGGTCCTGAATTTGACGACCATCAGTCCGGACACCGCGCAGGAGGACGTCGATCGGCTCCTTGCGGGCGCGAGTGGTGATTTCAAGGCCGAGTTCGAGGGCCGCGAGGGCCCGTTCGTCGAGGTCGTGCAGCAGGCCCGGGTGGACTCCGTCGGGGAGATCATCGAGGCCGGGCTCGAGAGCAGTGGGGACGATTACGGTGATGTCCTGGTTGCCGCTCGGGCCATGGTGCAGAACTCCGATGCGGCCGAGCCCGAGCCGAGAGACTTTCGGCTGCGGGTGCGCGTCGCCGACGACGGTGGCGTCATGACCGCCTCACGAGTGGAGTTCGTCCCATGACGAGAATTCGAATGATCCTCGCAGCGCTGATTGTGCTCGTACTTGCAGCCGGAGTCGGTGTGCTCTTTCATCAGCACCGGCAGAACGCGGAAATCGAGCAGGCACGCACCGAGGCCGTCGATGCGGCGAGCGAGCAGGCCCTGGCGATGCTCGCGTACGACTACACCGGTGTCGACGAGCAACTCGCGGCCGCAGCCGACGGCTTGACCGGCGACTTCAAGGACGAATACACCGCACTCGTCGGGGACGTCATCGCGCCGGCCGCGAAAGAGAAGTCGCTGACGGTACAGGTGACGGTGCTGGGCGCAGCGATCGTCTCTGCCGAACCCGACACCGCGACGGTGCTGCTGTTCCTCAACCAGATCACCACCAGCTCGGACGCCCCGGAAGCCGCCAGCAGCGGTAGCCGCGTACGCATGAGTGTGGAGAAGGCGGACGGTCGCTGGTTGACCAACAACCTTGAACCGATCTAGGCGCCTTCGGCACAGGTGAGTGGAAATACGCTGTGAACCTGGGTCACTCCGCAGGCTGCGCTCCTGCAGGCTATGTATTTCCACTCACCTGGTATTTCCACTCACCTGAGAGCTGCGCCGTTCTGGCCCTGGTCCGGCGGATCGGACAGCGCACTCAGGAACGCCCGCGCCCACCGGTCGACGTCGTGAGCCAACACCTGTCGGCGCATCGCGCGCATGTGCCGTCGACCCGCTTCGGGGTCCTGCTCGAGCGCCGAGATGATCGCGTCCTTGACGCTGTCGAGGTCGTGCGGGTTGCACAGGTACGCCTGCCGAAGCTCGGCTGCAGCACCGGTGAACTCGCTGAGCACGAGGGCGCCGCCGAGATCGCTCCGCGAGGCCACGTACTCCTTGGCGACGAGGTTCATACCGTCGCGTAGCGGCGTCACGAGCATCACGTCGGCGGCCATGAAGTACGCGATGAGGTCGTCGCGGGGGATCGGTCGGTGGATGTAGTGAACCACCGGATGGCCGACCTGCCCGTACTCGCCGTTGATGCGGCCGACCTGCTGCTCGATCTCGCCGCGCATCGCTTTGTAGCTCTCGACGCGTTCACGGCTCGGGGTGGCGAGCTGAACGATGACGTTCTCCGCCGGATCGACGCGATCCTCCTCCAGCAGTTCACGGAAGGCGTTGAGCCGAACGTCGATGCCCTTGGTGTAGTCGAGGCGATCGACCCCGAGCATGATGCGCTTGGGATTGCCGAGTTCCTTGCGCAGCTGCTTGGCGCGGTCGCGGACGGCCTTGCTGCGCGATTTCTCGTCGAGGTCACCGGAGTCGATGGAGATGGGGAAGGCGCCGACGCGGACGGTGCGGAAACCGACCTGCACCGAACCGAGCTTCGACCGAACTCCGACGGCGCCGCGTGAGGTGACCTGGCCAGCCAGCCGTCGGGCCAGGAAGAGAAAGTTCTGCGCGCCCCCGGCGAGGTGGAAGCCGATGAGGTCGGCGCCGAGGAGCCCTTCGACGATCTCGGTACGCCAGGGCATCTGCATGAACAGCTCGACCGGCGGAAACGGGATGTGCAGGAAGAATCCGATGGTGAGATCGGGACGCAGCATGCGCAGCATCTTGGGGACGAGCTGAAGCTGGTAGTCCTGAATCCAGACCGTCGCGCCCTCGGCTGCCGCTGCGGAGGTGGTTTCGGCGAAGCGTCGGTTGATCTCGACGTACACGTTCCACCAGGCGCGGTCGTACACAGGTTTGACAATGACGTCGTGGTACAGCGGCCAGAGGGTCGCGTTGGAGAAGCCCTCGTAGTAGTCGGCGACCTCTTGCTCGGAAAGCTTGACCGGGCACAGCTCGAGCCCGTCCTCGACGAATGGCTCGACGTCGACGTCGGGAACCCCCGGCCATCCGACCCAGGCGCCGTTGTTGGCGCGAAGGATCGGTTCGAGCGCCGTCACCAGCCCGCCTGGGCTGCGTTTCCACCGGGTGGCGCCGTCGGGAAGTGTCTCCAGGTCGACGGGAAGCCGGTTCGCTACGACGACAAAATCGGAGCCCTGCGAGGCGTCAGCCACTACTGTCCTTTGCGTTGTCGATCAGCTTTGTCGTGACCCGATGAAGCGAGTCATTCGACCTTTGCAGTGGGTTCGATACCCAACATCGACAGAAGCATGCGGCATTCGTCGGCATCGATGGCATATGCGGCGACGACGCGCTGCGCCTGGCTTGCGGTCTCGTCGGCCAAAGGGACGATGTCCTCGTCGGCGATGTCGTTGTCGGTGGACGTCTTGGCAGGCATGTTCTTCTCCATGTTCGTCGGCAGGGGCTGGTCGTGCACGACTCTATGTAAATTCGGCGCCTTCTCGCCACTTCCGGGCGCAGCCACATCGCGGGCGTCATGGATTAGGGTCGCCTGATGCTCTTTTCTTCTTCGGTGGCGTGATCGTGGTGCCCACACAATCTCCGATGACCGGCAGCGCCATTCTTCGCAGAACCGTCCGGCGCCAACGAGCGCGGATGATCTTCTCGTCGCTGTTCTTCTGCACGCATCAGTTCTGCGAAACGATGGTTCCCGTCGCGATCGGCCTCATCGTCGCCCGCGCGATCGACACCGGCGACGGCTCCGCGATGATCGTCTCCCTCTTCGGTCTGGCTGCGCTGTTCGTCGTGCTCACCTACGCCTACCGGTTCGGCGCCCGCATCATCATCGTCGCCATCGAGCGGGAGGCGCACATGATGCGCGTGGAGGTCGCCGCTCGCGCGCTGCATCCGAGGGGAGTGCGCACCGAGCTCGTCTCCGGCGAGTTATTGTCCGTCTCCACCTCCGACGCCGAGAAGACGTCATGGATTCTCGACGTCATCGCCCGTACCGCGGCCGCGATCACCGCGACGGTCGTCTGCGCGGTCGCATTGCTCGTCATCGACATTCCACTGGGCATCGCCGTGCTCGTCGGCACGCCCCTCATCATGTTCGTCCTCCAGCGAGCCGCGCCGCTGCTGACCCGGACTGCGACGGCGCAGCAAGCCGAGGTCGCGCGGGTGTCCGGCATGGCCACCGACCTCGTCAGTGGTGTGCGACCGCTTCGCGGCATCGGTGCCGAGAACGCGGCCTCGGCCCGATTCGCCGCCTCGAGCGCAGCCGCACTGAACGCGACCATGAAGATGGCCCGCGCCAACAGCATCTACCGAGGCTTCTCGACGACTGTCAGCGCGCTACTCTCTGTGGGGATCGCCGGCGCTGTAGGTCTGTTCGCGCTGCAGGGCCGCATCTCGGTGGGTGAACTCATCACCGTCATCGGACTGTCCCAGTTCGTCATCGAACCGTTGACGACGATGTCGCGGCTACCGGGTATGGCGGCCGTGGTCCGCGGTTCGGCCGACCGTCTCGCGCTCGTGCTCGGCGCGGATCACGTGCTGCCCGAGGGTGGGTCGGCCGCGCCTCCCACCACCCGCCTCGTCGTCGACGGCGCCAGGTACCGCTCGCTCGACGGTTTCTTCATGACGGCGGCTCCCGGCGAGATGCTCGGCGTCGTCGCGTTGCGCGCACAGGACGGCGAAGCGCTCGCCGCCCTGCTGTCCGGTCAAATTTCTCCCGACGACTATCTCGGCACCGTCACCGTCGGCGGCCTCGGCGTGGACGAGCTCGGGCTGACCGAGCTGCGCCGGACGGTGCTGGTCGAACCGCACAACACCGACCTTTTCGCCGGTACCGTGCGCACCAACATCACTGCCGGACGCGATCGCGGGGACGACGAGCTCGCTCCGGTGCTCGCCGCCTCGGCCGCCACTGACGTGGTCGAAATGCACGAGAGCGGACTCGACCACGCAGTCACCGACCGCGGGGCGTCGCTCTCCGGTGGCCAACGCCAACGAGTCGCTCTCGCACGGGCTCTCGCGGTCTGCGCCCCGGTTCTGGTGTTGCACGACCCGACCACCGCGGTCGACGCCGTCACCGAACATGCCATTGCCGCGGGGATCACCGAGCTGCGGCACTCGGGTGTGGGCGGGCAGACGACTGTGCTGATCACCACCAGCCCCGCGCTGCTGGCTGTGACCGATCGCGTTCTCCTCGTCGACGACGGCCGGGTCGTCGCGGAAGGCACCCACCACGAGCTCGCCACCGGTGACGACCGCTACGAGGAAGCAGTGCTGCGATGAGCGAGATCCTTCCCATCGCAACCGGATCCCGGTGCTGGTCCTTCCTGTCGAACGAACTGCGTTCCCGACGGCGGATGACCGCAATCACTCTCGCAGTCAGCGCCGTCGCCGCTGCGATGTCGCTGATCCCCGTCTATGTGTTCGGTGTGCTCGTCGACCGCGTCATCGACGGTGCACCCACCTCGACCATCGTGGTCGTCGTCGCGGTCATCACGGTCGCGGCGGTCATCGGCGGTGTCTTCACCGCGATCAGTACCTACCTGATCAGCAAGGTCGGCGAGGGACTGCTGGCCGCGCTGCGCGAGCGCGTACTGGGCCGCGCCCTGCACTTACCCATCAGCACACTCGAGCGGGTGGGCAAGGGGGACCTGCTCTCTCGCGTCGGCGACGACGTGGCAGTGATGGCCAAATCGATCGGCGAGGTCATCCCCAACATCGTCTCGGCGCTGCTGCTCGTCTCGCTCAGTGTGGTGGCGATGCTCAGTCTCGACTGGCGACTCGGCCTCGCCGGGATGGTCGCGATTCCCATGTACGTGGCCGCGCTGCGTTGGTATCTGCCGAGGTCGGCGCCGCTCTATGCAGCGGAACGTGTCGCGATGGGTGCGCGGTCGCAGGCGCTCATCAGCAGCATGCAGGGCGCCCGCACCGTTCGCGCCTACGGGCTCGAGGATGCGCACCTGACAGAGATCGACACGGCGTCGGGCAAGGCACGAGACATCGGCATCGACGTCTTCCGGCTCTTCACCCGCTTCGGATCGCGCAGCAATCGAGCCGAATGCGTTGGGCTGTCGGTCATTCTGGCGGCGGGATTCGTGTTCGTGCAGCAGGGACACGTCACCGTCGGCGAGACCACCGCGGCAGCTCTGCTGTTTCACCGGCTGTTCAATCCCATTGGCATGCTGATGTTCTCCTTCGACGACGTGCAATCGGCTGGAGCGAGCCTCGCGCGTCTGGTCGGCGTCATCGACATCCCCGACGAGCGATCGCCGGGAACCGGAGCGAGGCCGGCAGATACGACCCTCGAGGTCACCGATCTGCGGCACTCTTACGACACCGGGCACGAGGTGCTGCACGGGATCGACTTGACGGTGGCTGCCGGTGAGACCGTGGCCCTCGTCGGGTCCACGGGCGCAGGCAAGTCGACGATCGCCGCCATCGCCGCCGGCTCGATCGAGCCCACATCGGGGCAGGTGCGCATCGGCGGCGCGACGCTGGCAGAGCTGGGCGCCGATGGTCTGCGTCGCCACATTGCGATCGTCAGCCAAGAAGTGCACGTGTTCGCCGGGCCGCTCATCGAGGACCTTCGGCTCGCCGCCCTCCAGGCCGGCCGCGAGGAAGTGCGGGCCGCGTTGGCAACCGTCGGGGCGCAGGAGTGGGTGGACGCGCTGCCCAACGGTCTCGACACCGTCGTCGGGGAGGGTGGGCACGAGCTCACATCGGCGCAGTCGCAGCAGCTCGCCCTGGCCAGACTGGTGCTTGCGGATCCGTCCGTGGCCGTGCTTGACGAAGCGACCGCCGAGGCCGGTAGCTCCGGCGCCCGCGACCTCGAACTCGCCGCCCGGGCCGCCACGAAGGGCCGCAGCACCCTCGTCGTCGCGCACCGGTTGACGCAGGCGGCCGCCGCCGACCGCGTCGTGGTTCTCGAACACGGCAGAATCCTCGAACAGGGCCCGCACGACGAACTCGTCTCCGCAGGCGGCAGGTACGCCCAGCTCTGGGCGGCGTGGGAGGGGCGGTAGTGCGGCTTCGCCGCCCGTGTGTGCATAGTTACCGCGGGCGGTAACTATGCACACACGGGCAGGTGGGTGGTCATCGCAAGGAATCGAGGGCGTCGAGGATCAGATCGAGGCCGAACTCGAACTCCGCCGCGTAGTCGTACCCCGGTTTCAGGACGTGTTCGACGGTCAATTCGGTCAGGTTCGGGTATTGCTCGGCGGCCTGTTCGAGGATCGACTGCGCGACGACGGCCGAGTCCTCCACTGTGAACGGCAGACTCGACTCCTGGGCGGCGAAGCCGTAGACGTAGCTGTCGACGACGGAGAATGCGTGCGCCGTCAGTTCGACGCTGAATCCGGCCGAGCGGAAGGTCCCGATGACGGCATCGTGGTGTCGCAACGATGCCGGGCCCGGCCGCAACCTCGAGTGCATGAGATCGCCGGCCCAGCGGTGGCGTAGCAGCGCCTGACGCACCGATACCGATCTCGCTCTGATTGCGGGCTTCCACTCCGCTGCGTTCATCGACGGGAGGTCGATCTCGGCGAACACGCGGTCGACCATCTCGTCGATCAGCTCGTCCTTGTTGGCGAGGTGGTGGTACAGCGACATTGCCTGCACGTCGAGGGCCTGGCCCAGCTTGCGCATCGTCAATGCGGCGACGCCCTCGGCCTCGGCCAATTCGAATGCGGCGTCGAGGATGGTCTCTCGATTCAGACGCGGTTTCGCCATGTCAGTCGCCTTCCTCTTGACATTCTTACACTGTAAGGCTCACTCTTACGGTGTAAGCCTACGCGGTGAGTCATCGGAGGTCTGTCATGAAAGCAATCATTCAGGATCGATACGGACGCGCCCGCGACGTCATGCATCTCGGTGACATGGATCGCTCGACGCCCGACGGAGACCAGGTGTTGGTGAAGGTGCACGCGGCCGGTGTCGACCGCGGTGCCCTGCATCTGATGACCGGTGAGCCACGCCTGCTGAAATTGGCGTTCGGCCTACGCAAGCCCCGGACGCCGGTTCGCGGACGAGAGTTCGCCGGCGTCGTGGAGCAAGTCGGCCCGGAATCGACTGCAAACGTGGGTGATCGGGTCTACGGGATCGCCGGCGGAGCCTTCGCCGAGTACCTGTGCGCCTCGCCGAAGAAATACGTTCCCATGCCGTCGGCGCTGTCCTTCGTCGATGCCGCGGCGCTCCCCATCTCCGGGGTCACCGCGCTGCAGGCTATTCGCGATCATGCCAAAATTGCAGCGGGACAAAAGGTTCTCATCATCGGTGCGTCCGGCGGGGTCGGCTCCATCGCTGTTCGGATCGCAGTGGACGCAGGCGCAGTCGTAACCGCTGTGTGCAGCGAAGCCAAAGCCGCCTACGTCGAAAAGCTCGGAGCCAAGGAAGTTCTCGACTACCGCAAACCCTGGACAGGTGTATCCGGATTCGACGCCATCCTCGACATCGGCGGAGGTAACGCCCTGTCGGTGTTGCGGCGCATGCTCACCCGATCGGGTGTCCTCGTGATCGTGGGGGCCGAGACGGGCGGACCGATATTCGGCGGGATCGACCGTCAGCTTCGTGCAACTATGCTGTCTCCCTTCGTGAAGCAACGCCTGATCATGCAGTTCGCGAAAGAAGCCCGCAGTGATATCGAAGAACTCGGCCGGATGGCCACCGCCGGGACCTTCGAGAACATCGTCACCCGCACCTACCCGCTGAGCGAGACCGCGACGGCTCTCGAAGACCTGGCAAACGGCGTCATCTCCGGCAAGGCCGTGATCGAAGTGAGCTGAGAGGTCACCGAATGTGCACCCTCACACCGACTTCCCCGGTGGCGAACTCGGGACGTAACACGAACTGCGCGTCGTACTCGCCGCCGTGCTGGTGCCGGTAGGGGATCGGCGGTTCGGTGAACAGCCCGTCCAGTCGATGCAGCAGCTTGGATTTGCTGGCGTCGTAGTCGGATTCGGTCATCCTGTCGGCGCTGGGAATCAAGACCGGGTCGAGGACGGACATGCCTGTGTACCAGAAGAACCCGTGTTGAATGGGAAACAGCAGTTCGCCGAGTTCGCCGTTGATACCGCGAGGTGACACGGTGTGCTCACTGCCGCCCATGCTCGTGACGATCATCGCGCGCTTGCCCGCCATCAGGCCGTCCCCGTAGCGCTGGGTGCCGCCGGTCGTGCACCTGATGCCGTAGCCGAAGCCCTCGACGAACACCCGATCCACCCAGCCTTTGAGGATGGCGGGCATCGAGAACCACCACAGCGGAAACTGCAGTACGACGGCATCTGCTCGTCGCAGCTTGTGCTGCTCGGCTACGACCTCCGGGCTCAATTTGCCCGCGCGCAGCGCCGTCGACGACGCCGTTGCCACGTGAAGTCGGTCGGATGGGTCGTGGTCGTAGTCGGCGGCGTCGACGACGGGGTTCCAGCCCATCCGATAGAGATCGGATTCCTCGACCAGGTGGCCCAGGTCTGCGAGGTGTTTCAGGGCGGCATCGCGTAGTGATCCGTTGAGTGAGCGATGGTCTGGATGAGCGAATACCCACAGAATGTTCATGGATGCAAGCCTGTCAGCAGGGGAGATGCCAAGATAGTGGCTGAAAAGACAATATGTGAAAAAATTCGGCCATGGGTGCGCATCGGGTAGTCGTCTTCGTTCGCGATGGACTGCTGGCGATGGAGTTCGGCTCCGTGCATCGGTTGTTCGGGCAGGCGACGTCCGAGGACGGAACGCCGTTGTACGAGGTCACCACAGCCACCACGGTGCCCGGCCCAGTTCGGACCGATACCGATGTACGTATCGAGGTCTCACGTGGGCTGGGCGCCCTCAGAGATGCCGACACCGTGATCGTGCCGGCCTCCGATCTGGACTATCGATCGGAGCCGGACGGCGCCGATGGCGTATTGGGACTCATTCCGCCGGGGGTTCGTATCGCTTCGATCTGCACGGGGTCGTTCGTTCTCGCGGCAGCAGGACTACTCGACGGTCGCCGAGCGACCACACACTGGAAGTCCGCCGACGCTTTCCGTGCGCTCTATCCGCGGGTGCAACTCGAACCGAACGTGCTCTACACACACGACGGCAACATCCTGACTGCCGCGGGGGAGGCGTCGGGAATCGATCTGTGCCTGCACATGATTCGCAGTGACTTCGGCTCGGCCGTCGCCAACCGGGTGGCCCGGGGAACGGTGGTGCCGCCGCATCGAAGCGGTGGTCAGGCTCAGTACATCGACACGCCGGTACCCCGGTCGACGACGGGTTCGACATCGGCGGCGCAGGCCTGGGCGATCGAGAACCTGGACCAGCCGCTGTCGCTGCGGGTTCTTGCCTCGAAGCAGGCGATGAGTGTGCGGACATTCGCACGTAAGTTCACCGCCGATGTGGGGATGTCGCCCGCGAAATGGATTGTGCAGCAGCGGCTGCACCGTGCTCGCGAACTGCTCGAGAACACCGATCACACCATCGACAAGGTCGCCGCCGAAGCAGGCTTCGGGACGGCGACCTCGATGCGTCAACACCTGATGGCCGAGATCGGCGTCTCGCCCAGCGCATATCGTGCGACGTTCGCTGCGCACACGATTGCGCCGCCCATGAATCCACAGGCGGCGCAATCGGAACCGGTCAGGACTCTTTTTCGGCCTTGAAGAGCTTCTCGATGCGGTCGGCCTCGGCTTTCTTGCCCTCGGCGTCTTCCTGGTGTTCGGCGGCTTCGGTTAGTTCGGCCTCGGCGGGCGCTGCGGCAACCTTGGCCGACTTGTCGATCTGCTTCTTCTGTACTTTTTCCGCGTTCCGGGCGTTCGCTGTGCGTGAGGCAGCGACCGCGTCGGCCTGCTTCTTCTCGGCTTCGGCCTTCTGGTCAGCCTCTTTCGCGGCCTTCTGCTTACGCTGCTCGGCGTCCTCGCTGGCCTGCTGGGTCGATTCCTTGGCGGCGTCGACGGCGGCCTTGCGTTCGTTCTCCGCTGCCTCGCGCTTGGCCTCGAGCCTCTGCTTGGCCTCGGCTTCCTTGGCGTCCGCCTCGGCCTCGAGCTTCTTGGCCCGCGCGATCTCGTTGACGTGATGAATCTGCGCATCACCCTGTTGAACGGCTTCGTCGTCGCCGAGCATGCATCCGACCTTCTTGTCGAGCGTGCCGACAGTCCGCTCGTAGACCAGCCGCGCCGGTGCCTCGGTGCCCAGGGAGTTGACGACGTTGGCCTCGAACAATCCCAACGGAATCCGGACGAGCTTGTACTGGAATCTGAGAATGGTCAACGGTATGTCGAGAACGTTCATGTAGGTGCTCCTGTTCGGTGATTCGTGCGAGTGTCAGGCGTTACGGCGGGCGCGTTCGGCCTCAGCTCGCGCTGCCTCGGCCCCGCTGATGTCCTCGCTGTACTCGCGTGCTGCGTCGATCTTTTCTGCGGTCGCCTCGGCAACATCCGACTGGGCCTCGACGACGGCTTCGATCTGCTCGGCGCGGGCGTCGACCTCGGCTTCGGCGGTTTCGGCAGCGACCCGGCGGTCCTTGTCCTTCTCCGCCGCGATGCGCTGAGCCTGCTGCTCCCGGCGCGCTTCGTCAGCGGATGCGCGGGCGCTCTCCTCGGCTGCGTCCCGCTGCTGATCCGCACTGTTCTTCACTGCAGCCAGGTCTTCGCCGGCTTCAGCGGCCTGGGACTCGGCGGCCATTTCCGTCGCCTTCGCCTCTTTGCGTTCGCGGGCCTGCGCGCTCTGCAACTGGCCCTCGCTGGTGAGCGAATCATTGCCCGTCACGGCGCCGACCATCTCTTTCGCCTTGCCTTTGGCGGCGTCGAGCAGTCCCTTGCGGGCCTGTTCCGATGCGTTGTCGTCACTCATCTGGGTTACTCCTAGCGCATTCATTTCTCGGGTCCGCCGAACGGCGATGTGCTCACTGGTAACTACCCGGTAACGACATCGGGAAACCCGCAGGTCGACCCTCGTCGGAGGTCGGTCGTAAGCTCTCAGCGAGTACCGGCACGAGAAGAGGAGTTACATGCCCATTGCGTCAGTCAACGGGATTTCGCTGAACTACCAGGTCAAGGGTGCCGGCGATCTTGTCGTTCTCATCATGGGTACAGGCAGTCCGGGCAGGGTGTGGGAGCTGCATCAGGTTCCTGCCCTGCTGCAAGCCGGCTACCGCGTCTGCTATTTCGACAACCGCGGTATCGCCCCGTCGTCCGAGAGCATCGGCGGTATCACCATCGACGATCTCGTCGCGGACACCGCCGCCCTGATCGAGCTGGTTCGCGAGGACGACGAGAAGGCCGTCGTGGTCGGAACGTCGATGGGGTCGCGGGTAGCCCAGGAACTGACTCTCCGACGCCCCGAACTGGTCCGTAAGGCCGTGTTCCTGGCGGGTCACGCCCGGCTCGACCAGTTTCAAAAGACCCTCGGCGAGGGCGAGCGGGCCCTCGCCGATGCGAAGACGGCGTTGCCACCCAAATATGCGGCCGCCGTCACTGCGGTGATGAATCTGTCGCCGACGACCCTCGCCGACTCCCGGGCTGCCCGCGATTGGCTCGATCTCTTCGAATTCTCCGTGGCGCCGACTGCGCCGGGTGTGCGCGCTCAGCTGGGCATGGACGAGACCTTCGACCGCGCCGCTGCCTACGGCAAGATCGCTGTGCCGTGCCTGTCGGTGGGCTTCGAACACGACCGCATGATCCCCGCGTACCTCAGCGCCGAACTGGCGAAATCGATCCCCGACGCTCAGTACGTGGAAATTTCCGACGTCGGCCACTACGGCTACCTCGAGCGTCCCGACGCGGTCAACGCCGCGCTCCTCGAGTTCATCGGCAGTTGACCGCGTTGGCGGAGTGACCCAACGGCACGCACCGGTGAGATACTGTGCGTTGCTAGGGTCGGGAAGCGCTTCGGAAGTGAAGTCTGCCGATCCACTACAAACGTATGCGACGAGTGAGGCGAGATGAGTACCAATCCATTCGATGACGAAGACGGACGCTTCTTCGTGCTGGTCAACGACGAAGACCAGCACTCGCTCTGGCCGACGTTCTCCGACGTCCCGCAGGGTTGGCGTGTTGTCTTCGGTGAAGACACCCGCGCAGCATGCTTGGAGTACGTCGAGAAGAACTGGACCGACATGCGGCCACGCAGCCTCCGCGAAGCTATGGAAGCAGACGCAGCCGCACGTCAGTCGGCTGAGGGAAGCACCGAGGCTTAGTTCTTCTTCCTGAGCTCGACCTTCTTCTTCAGCTCCACAGGACCGCGCCGCCGACGAACAGTCGGTCGGCGCGGTTCTTCTCTGCGTCGAAGTGTCGGGCGCAGTAGTTCCTCGGTGCGCGCCAGAATCCGGGGCCGTCGCAGCGTGCGGGCGCCCCACTCACCGAGCGTGACGCCTGCCGCGAGAGCCACGCCGATGCCGAACGCGGCGAATAGTGCGCTGATGCCGATCAACAGTTGGTCGTTGATAATTGCGTACAAACCGCGGTACAGCGAATAACCAGGGAGCAGCGGCGTAATGCCGGCGACGGCGACGATGAGCGGCGGGATGAGGGCGCGACGCGCCATGAGACCACCGGCGAAACCGACGACGGTCGCCGCGAACGCGGATGCGATGACCGGCCCGGTGGAGAGTGTCTGCACGAGCAGGTAGACCAGGGCGCCGGCGAAGCCGCCGAAGAACGCAGCAGTCAGTGCGCGGCGTTCGGCGTAGCAAGCGAGCCCGTAGAACAGCGAGGCCATCGCCCCTGCTAATACCTTCGTGGGCACTTCTGCGATGTCTGGCGGCGGGCTGTTGCTGATCAACGGCAGGTCGTATCCGATGATCGCCGCCATCTTGAGCGAGGTCGCGACACCGCCGATGATGCCGCCCGTCATCATCAGGACTTCGAAAAACCTGGCCGACGCCGTGATCGGGGCGCCGGTGATCGCGTCCTGGACGGAGCCGACAAGCGAAAGCCCCGACAGCAATACCGTCACCCCCGCCGCGATCACCAGTGACGGCGAGATGCTGATGTTCAGCTGGTCCTGGAAGTTGAACAGGGTGATGGCAGGTGTGGCCGCCACGAATCCACCGACGAACTGCTGAAAGAAGAACGGCAGGCCGGCGCGATTGAGGACGCGGCCGAGACGGTCGATGACCATTGTCGTCAAGAAGCTCACGACGGCCACCAGCAGACCGCCGCCGACCAGGACGCCGACGGACGCAGCCATGCCGGACCACGCCAACGTCGCGGTCCAGCGGTTGTACGGGTGCGGGGCGGTGGTGATGCTCTCTAGAGTCGCGAGTGCCTTCCACGGCGGAATCATGTGCCGACGGACACCGCGAATGAGCCTGTCCACCGCAGCGAGGCGCGCGTAGTCCATCGAGCGGTAGCGCACGATGCGCATCGTCGTGGACGGCGGTCTCGTCGGACCGCGGTGCGCGCTGATGGTGATCGAGTTGTAAGTGACGTCGACGTCACAGCGCGCGAGGCCGTAGGTGGCGGCGATGTACTCGATCTGTGCGGCGGTGTCGATCGCCGACGTCCCCGACGCGAGCAGAACCTCGCCGGCGCGAACCGCGAGATCCAGAACTTCGGCTACGACGGCGTCGTCGGTGAGGTCGATGGGACGCAGCGGTGACGGTGCCGCCGTGGGCGTGTCGATGGTGGCGCGACGTTCGCCGGTAAGACGGCCGAGGGAGGCCGTCAAGTCTTGCAGGAAAGTCATGTCCGTCTTCTTCAGCAGGGGTGATCCTCGGACAAGGTACCTGTTTTCGCTGTGCGGATCGTGAGCGGATATGCTGGCCGAGCAACTACGCCTCCTTAGCTCAGCGGTAGAGCACTCGCCTTGTAAGCGAGCGGTCAACGGTTCAATCCCGTTAGGAGGCTCCACTGAAAAAGGGTTCTGAACTGGCTTTTTGAGCTACTAGTAATGAGATTCATTGCCGATTAGGCGAGCTCAGTGTCACAGAATGTCACAAGTGCCGCAGAACTCGCCGGAACAGCGCCTGGTGAGACCGCCTGCTCCTATGTGGACGGTTGCGGACAAACGCCGGTCAACGCGCATCGTCGGATGGCTCGTCGCGACGCTGGACGAGTGACTGCAAAGTGTCGGCTGCGCCCAGTAGCGCATGGTTCTGGGAATGGACGTAGGTGCGCATTGTGAATGCGTTGTCCGAGTGCCCAAGCCATGCCGAGATGACGGCAATCGGCACACCCTGAAGGTGCAGCAGAGTCCCACACGTGTGGCGGGCGTCGTGGAGGCGGATGTCGGACACCTTGCTGTTGGTGCATAGCCTGCGCCAATAGTCGCTGACCGTATCGGGATGGAAAGGTCGCCCAACAGCGTCGGACACGACGTAGGTGCCAGGGCCGACGTAGGTCGAGCTCTTTCGTTCCACACCCTGCAAGCGGTGTGCAGTTTCGAGTGCGGATTTTAGGGCTGGTGTGAGGGGAAGCGTGCGCTTGGACTTTTCTGTCTTCGGAGGGCCCTCTACGACACGTCCATTGACCGAGACTCGCGTGTTGTTGATTGTCAGGCTGCCGGCGTGAAGATCGACATCGTTCCATCGAAGCCCGCACAGCTCACCGCGTCGGAGGCCGCTCAGAGCAAGCAGCCAAGCGTGGCCGTTCCGATCGCACGTCGATGCTTCCAGGAGGCGTTGCACTTCGTCCTCCGTGAATGTCTGCATCTCGACGTGCACACGGGGCGCGCGGTCGACGAGCGCGGCAACGTCTCGTACCAATCGCCCTTCTCGCATCAGCCCGGTGAGGACTGCGCTTACAAGGTTGAGCATCGGATTGATCGAAGTGGCCTTCCACGGACGTCGCAGTTGGCCATCGGGCTTGACCGAGCGGCCGGCCAACAGATCGTTCACCAGAGCGTCCAAGTGACCTTTGGTCAACTTCTGCACCGCTAGCGCGCCGTAAGTATCGCGCAGCGGTTGAATGGCATGGGTGTACGCGGCTTTAGTGGACTCTCGTACGCGTCGTCCGGCAAGCCACTCAGCGCAAGCCTCCTCGACCGTGGTGGTCGAGGAGGGAACGAATGTCCCCTTCGAGACTTCCTCGAGCACCTTGGATAGGGCTGCGCGAGCGTCCTTCTCCGTAAGAAATCGACGACGCAACTGCGTTCGCTTCGACGCCCGGGTGCCGGTGGCGTCGGCACCACCAGCGTCGACGGTCATTTGATACCGCAACTCGGTACTGCCTGTAGACCGATTGGTGACGTAGATCTTCTTGATCTGTGGCGGCAGTTGCTGCCTAGCCATCCTCTTCGTCCTGCGTGTTCATGCCCAGTTCGGTCATCCGTCTAAAGAGCTCTTCCGAACGCCGTCGAGCATCCTCGTACAGATATTGCATCGACTCGATGTGCTCAGCTGATTCATTCTTGGAAAGGCCGCTTCGGAGCTGCACCCGAGCACGCCGCATCGCCTTCAACGCATCAAGCCATTCACGAGTGATCCCAACGCGATCGTTCTTCGGGTCGAAGGTGTCACGTACCCACATTTCGAAAGGAGCGTCGGATTCCTCCTCGGTCCACTCGGAGCTCGGCCGCATCAGCCCAGCCTCCCCGCTGAACCAGCGGAGGGCATCGTGAGACTCCTGCTGGAGCCCTGGGAGTACTTCGACTCTTCCCTTGGGGAGGTCCGGATAGACCAGTTGTGCTGGTGAGACTCCCAGTGCCGCAGCCAAAATCAAGAGTTCCGAGACGTCCAAGCTCTTCTTTCGTCCGGTCTCCAAGTCCGCGACTACAGATCGCGAGATCCCCCACCCGAAGTCAACCGTCCTGTCGGCAAGCTTTGCTGCGGACAGAGCGGAGTGGTCTTTACCTCGAAGTCGGCGCACTTCCGAGGCGACCCGGGCAACGATCGATTCCGCCCACGACTGCGTCATGGTTACGCAGTCTAGCGGAGAATGTCTCCCCGTTGTGGGATGGCTACGTACTTGGTACTCTGTGGTGGAACCACGTGGACTGACCAGAAATGTCCTGCAGAATGTGGCTCTACTACACAATTCAGTGGAGGTGCTGAAGATGCCCAGACGGTTGTTGTCTGTCCCGGAGGCTATGGCTTGCACGGGACTTGGACGTTCCAACTTCTTCAACAAGATCGCGTCCGGAGAAATCCGGAGCGTGAAGGTCGGCAAGCGCCGGCTGATCCCGGATACGGCCATCGATGAGTACATCGAAGGTCTCGAGGCGCAATCCGACGCCAGCTCAGGCGTCGCGTGAGGCCGAGAGCCAACTGTCCCTCAGGAAACTGAAACGCCCCCGGAAAATCTCAGTGTTACCAGCACCGAGGCCGAGGGCGTCGAAACCACAACCCGTGAGGAAGGAGCTTCGCCACCGATCATAGAGCGTCTTGATAAGTCATTCAAGACATTTCGCCGAGTCACCGTTCTCCGCCCTCGATTTAGGTCAGGGGCCGAGCGGGCGATGACGCATGTTTTGACCCGCGACAGCGCGGTCGAGTTCTTCTGCTCGTGCCGCACAAGCCTTGGCTACGGGACTTCCTAGCAAGGCCTGATGTGCCGCAGCAGCGTCGTTTTCTGGCAGAGCCCGACGTAACACCAGCCTGCCGCCGGCCTGTGCACCCTTTGTAAATCCTCGGAGACCGGCCCCGAGGCACCACCAGCTCGACTGATCATCGAACCGGTGGCGATACCGATTAGCCGCGCGCCCACTGAGGCGCGGGGCTATCGGGCGTGGAGCGGACAACGTGGGTGCGGAAATTGGCTCAGGGGCCATGGGGGGTCCGGAGGGAACGAACGAAGTCCCTTGTCTTTCATACGTCACCACTATGGAGGTACCAATTGAGTTCTCGACCCATCTGCAATGCTGACATGACCAAGTTATCCTGCATGACGAACCGTCATGCAGGCCTCGATCTTTCAGTCCACGCCGCTCGCTTACTCATATCCGTTGTGAACGTCGATTCCGTGAAGATCCAAGCAGAGCAACATATTTGGCTGCTTCAGCTCGAGCGCGGCAGTTCGCCGGTGCAGGCCGCTCCCGCTAGCGGTGCGGCGGCGTTCCGCAAAACTGACGTACCTGAATTACCCGCAAAGAGTGCCTCAGATGACTCGCTGGCGACGGGCGTCATACATCCCGCAGTGGCCATACCTCCAATGCCTGCAAAGGTAGAGAGTCAAGCTCGGGATGTGTTGTTGGTAAATGCTTCTCATGCCACTATGGCGCGTCTTTCGCCTATGGCACGCGACTCACGCATCGCGCCCCTCACCTGTAATTCACCCGACCCTTTTACAGGGTGCGACTCATCCCTCGGTTCCAAGGCGTGCATGACGTCCCATACCCGCAATACCGCCAGTTCGTCCCATTCATCCATGGAAAGTGAGACCCACCATGCCCGCTGACATCTTTGCGTTCTGCAACCAGAAGGGCGGCGTGGGTAAGACCACCACCGTCTTTCACCTCGCCTACGCCGTTGCCCAAGCGGGGAAGCGAGCACTCGTTATCGACGTGGATCCGCAAGGCAACGCCAGCACAGTCCTGACCAGGACCGAGCTCGAGAGCGACGATGTCGGTGTTGCCGACGTACTCGCCGAGTCGTCGAACGCGACCATCGCCGATGCTGTTGTCCCCACCATCTGGCCTGGCGTAGACCTGGTACCCACGTCGCCGGGAAACGAGTCCCTGGCCTATGTCCGCGATCAATTGGTCGTCGCCGGTGCCGGCCGAGAGCGGCGGCTTCGCGACGCAATCGACGTCGTGCGAGGCGTCTACGACGTGGTCCTGATCGACTGCCCACCTAGCCTCGATCTGCTGACCATCAACGCCCTTGTGGCAGCGCGCGCCGCCGTCGTCGTGACTCAGTCCGCGCTGTTCTCAGCGAATGGACTCGCGCGGCTACTGCGCACCATCGACGCAGTCAAGCGCAGCTACAACCCGGACCTCGACATGCTCGGGGCGATCGTCAACCTTCACGAGATCGCGACAATCAGCGGTCGAGAACAACTGATCGAGATCGCCGCGAGCATCAACGTTCTCGGCGATGCCGTACCCAAACGTGTTGTCATCAAGGACTCGATGGAGGCCCAAACCAGCCTGATCGACTGGGGGACAACACAATCTCGCAGCCTGTCGACGATCTACCGCGACACACTTTCGCTGCTCACGAGGGGACACCTGTGATGGGCCGCCCCGAACGTATGAAGAGCGCACTCGCCGGGTCGAGCCCGGTCGACCCGCCGGAGCACACGCAGCACGCACCCGACACCGTTTCGGCGGCCGAGACCGGTGCGCAACCGTCACCGGACAACGCAAAACAGAAGCGTTCGTACTACCTCTACCAGTCCACCGTCGACGATCTTCTCAACGCAGCCGAAGCACTGTCCGCAACACCCGGCGCGCCGCGGGGCCCGTCGGATCTCGTCAATGCGGCGATCGAAGAGTATTTGGAGTTGTTGCGCCACAGATTCAACGACGGTGCGCCCTTCCCGCAACGAACCGGCCCTCTCGCACGAGGACCGAGAATCCGATGAGCCGATCACATTCAGCGGCAATCCCGTTGACAACGAAGCCGTCGGATGTCGTTGCGCTGCATCCAGCGATTTTGCAGTGGGCCCTGGCAACAGCCATTGCGTTGACAGTTGGCATCGCCGGGGCGTCCTTCTGGCTCAGTTTCGCTGTGTTGCGGGATCTCGCGGTGAGGGCTGGGATAGGTCCCGGCGAAGCGTGGGTGATTCCAGTCGTGTTGGACGGGGCGATCGTCTCGACAACCGTGACAGCCATAGCGCTGTCCAACCACACGGACAACCGCACGATCAAGGGCCGTCGCTTCGTCGTCACGATCTTGCGTGTTGCCGCATCGGCGTCGATTGCGGGTAACCCGTACCACGCAGTGTTGAGTGCGACCTTGCTTCCGGCCGTCGTCTCGGCGGGTATTGCCACCATCGCACCTATTGCGCTCCTTGCGATGACCGAAGTGCTGGCCGTCATACTTCGTGCGCCTCGCGGAGCCGTCAGAGTGGAATTCGCTCCAAGTGCTGCCACAGCGGAGCGGGACTGGACAGACACCGACTTCAGCCACGAAGGCCCCAGCCCAAGCCGGGATCACTCAGAGGGCGAAGACGGCACGTGGGGAGAACACGTCGACACGGCGGACTCGCCTCGACTGCAAGTAGACGACCTCACACCGGAAGTTGCGGAAACAGCGCGGCTCCGACACGCACACCGCGAATGGTCGTGGGCACGAATCGGTAAAGAAACGGACGGCTCCGTTGCATCGACCGCGATGCGCCGATATCGGAAGTGGGAAGAAGTCACCGCGGGGATCCGCGAGGGCCACCCGGATGGGCAAGCCGAATTCGATGACACGCCAGCCAGCGAGCGTGACCGCATGTCCGCAGAATAGAAGGGCTGCCGCGATATCGAGCTTTGTTGCTCTCCGTCGCTCCCGCGCAATCGCCCCAGGCTGTCGATGGCTGGGAGGTGGTCGCCTCGGGTGGCTCAGTCTGCGTCGAAACGTGTGCTGCCCCGGGACCACCTCCGGCGGTCTCCGGATAGAGCTCCGCTGCGCTTCGCACTGCGAAAGAACAATTTCCTTCGCACATCTGGCTCCGGTCGAGCATGCAACACCCTGACCCGTCTTACCTAATCCTGACTCCGCCTTGCTCCGGCCCGATGGGCTCCGAAAACTTTTCAAAGCGCCTGCGGCTGAAAACTTTCCGGATCAGGGCCAGGACGCCGGTCCAGTGCGCCGCCTTCTCTTCTTCGAGCCAGATGACGGCAAAAGAAATTGGCAGAGCGAAAGGGCCGGGGGAGCCGGTCCCGCAACAGAAAGAGAGCCCGACATGCCGCAGAGTACTTCCAGCACAGGACGACGGACCACCGCCGCACACAACGCCCGAACCACCGGAATTGTCACCCACACAACCGTCCTGGTCACAGGACCCCAACAGGCCACTATCACCGCCACCTCCGCAGCAACCGACGAAGCGCAGATGATCGTCGCACTAGGTCACGTCATGATGACCTTCCGCAGCGCCGAAACAGTATCCGCAGTCATCACCGGATTTGCCACCGTCCGGGCCGCACTTGCCGGAGCCGATGGACAAGCCCCCCACCCCGCCCAACCAGGCGCAGAATTCGGGGCCGCTGCGATCTCCGTCTTGTGGCTCGACAGCCCCGAACACACAGCAGTGCCGCACCACCGCTACAGCTCCGAACAACGTCGCACCATCCACTGGGTAGACCTGCACATGGGACCTGTCACGTGGCGCATCACCGACCGCATCGGGTACGACACCCTGATGGCCGAACTCCGACGCGTTCACCGTGCTGCCGTCGGAGTATTTCTCGACGGCAGCCGCTACCGTCGCGACCCCGCCAAACTCCTCGATGTCTTCGACGACGTCTAGTACCACACGTTCGGCCCCAACCCCGGGGCCGAACGTCGTTTATCCACAGGCTGACTCGACACCACAGTTATCCACACCCTCGCCTGACCGCCTCCGCAGCGAACGCTTTGTTACGGACCTCGTGTGACGCTCGATTAGAAGCAGCTGGCCGGCACGAGCGACGAGGAACCAAACGATGATCACCTGGACCGTCACCACACACCCCGAGGACAACCCCGAAATTCTTACCGCAACCGGAGCAGAACCCAATCTCCAAGGTGCGAAACGCGCCGCCGCCGATGCCGTCCGTGTCGCCCTCCTCGACGCACGCGAGCACGCATCGTCCGACAACGGAACGCCGCCGTCCTACCTCGTCACACTCGACGGAACCTGTGCCCTCATCATCGGACTCGGAAGCTGCAGGCCCGAGAACTACAACGCCGTCCTCGACAGCCTCGAGCAGTTCGACGGCACCGCACCACCGAACCTTCTCTACATCTGACCCACACCTCCGCAATGACGACCAACGCGGCATAACCAAGCACAGCGCCACCGGAGTACCGAATCCAGTTCTCCCGCAACAGACCCGCAAAGAGAAACGAGGCGAACAGATGACCCCGTTGAGAGCAGTCGAACCCACCGACGACGATCACGCTGATCTGACGGACCATCCGGAGACGGCATCGGAAGCACTGGTCATCTGCGCACTGATGTGGTTGCAGGACACCGACGAGGCCGCCCGCATTGCAGCGTCATTGCAGGCCAACGATTTCCACGATCCCGTTTATCGCGAGCTGTATGGCATCGTGCAGGGGCTGATCATCGACAACCTCCCACACGACCCCGCGAGTGTTCTGGGCGTTCTTGTCCGGTCAGGTGCCAGTGGACACCGCGGTGCACGGCTGCGTCGAACACTGACCGACGTCACCGCAGCGAACGCATGCGGAGCATCGGCAACCGACTACGCCGGCATGGTCCTGTCGGAAAGTTACCGACGCAGCTTCTTCGAGGCAGGGATCAGAATTCAGCAGATCGCCGAGGAAGCGCCGGAAGAATTCCTCTTCGACCAGCTCGTCGAAATCGGAAGGGCGCAACGTGAAGCGACAAACCGCCTGAACGCCTTCCGCAGCGGTAGCACACTGTGACGGCGCGGGAAGAGACAGAGCCGGGCCGTGAGCGGCGTCGAGCTGCCCTCGCTTCTGTCCGGTTGGCCGCCGCAGACGTCGCACATCGAGATACGGACGAAGTTGAAAACCTCGCTGCCGGGCATGAGATAGATGAAGCCCTGGCCGCCGGCAACACACTGAACGAAGTTGCGCGGTCCATCTGTTACACCGAGGCAGTCGCCTCAGACCTTCTAAGCAAGTTCCAAGAGTTCCGCGACAGTCTCGCGGCGCGCAGCCAAATTCCCCTGTTCTGAGCAACTTTCCACGCACACCTCGCATTGCCGCTATGACTCGAAGAGGCCGAAGCCATGAATTTCATCCGCATCGACACCGACCGAGGGACCCTCTACGGGCCATCCTTCGCCGAGACGCTGACACACTTCTTCGGACAGAACCAGCACGTCGAGTGGGAATTCCACCAGCTCACCGCCGGATACTCTGATGGGCGGTGCACCGTGTCGACCGCGATCCGAGTGCATCACCGCGGACAGTGGATCGTCGCTGCTCGATCCTTCGGCTCCCGCACCGTCGACGCGATCCCCGACTGCGTAGTTCGCGTCGAATCGAATTTCGCCGCCGCACCGTTCGACGCACCTGCGTTACCTCGCTGGGTGTACGAGTGGGCGTATGACCTGCTGGTCTAATTCACGGTATAGGTCGACTGGTACAGATCGAAAGCGAAGAACTTCTCGAGTTCGTAGATGCAGAAATGCCGGAGTGCGACCAATAGTTTTCAGCGCGCGACGATCCCAAGAGGGTCACCCCGCAGAAGCGACTTCCCATTGTGAATGAGTCAGCGAACATCGCACCGAACGACGACCGGGTTTGTGTCGAAAGTTCGCACGCGGCTTCACGGTCTCTTGGTACGGGGTGGTCGTGTCGCTGGTCCTCGTCTCGTGGTGCGCTTCCGATCCACTGCATCGATGTCTTCGTTGATGGTTCGGCGAAGTTTCCTGAGGGTCAGTGCCGACAGCGGCAGGCTTGCTGCGAGTGCGATGAGAAGAACCAACACGAAGGGGATGTCGAGACTGGTCAGCGCGTCGACGGCCAAAAGCACTCCTGCGGCCACGCACACGAGGAGCAGGCGCACGACGTTGTAAGCCAGCACATGTAGGGCAAGCCGTCCTCGAGCAGTTGAGGGTGTGCGGATCAGTGGCATCTGCTGTCCTGTCGTGCGTCGTGGCTCATCGTGCTTTCCATTCAGGCCGGTAAGAGTGTCTGGCGTCATCGTCCGGTGCGGGACCGGGTTTCGGTGCCGATCTGTTTGAGGAAGTCGTTGTAAGCGTTCAGTTCGCTGTATCCGTCCTCTTCGGCTTGGCGATCCGCGACGGCCGATTCCTCTTTTTCGTCCCGGTTCCATTGAATGCAGAAGATGAGCACGACCAGTAGGGCGACCGGTTCGCCGTAGGACCACGCCAACGCTCCGGCGAGCTTCTGATCGGATACCGGATCGATGCCCCATTCCGGGGGTGGGAAGGCGAAGGTCGCCAGCATTGGGGTGCTCGACATCATCAAGATGACACCGAAGAACACGTGCAGCGGCATCTCGACGAACAGGTCGAACAACCGGCCCAGATTGCTCTGCCGAACGGGGAGGGGGCCGACGGCGAGCACAGGGATGATGAACAGCAGCCCGCTGGCGAAGAAGAAGATCTCCATCGATACGTGCCCGATGACTGTGATGGCGAGAACATCGAAGATCGACGACAGATACAGCCCGTAATAGCTGAAAAGGAACAACGGGATCGTCAGCCCGGGATGGAGAGCGATGCGTCCGGCGCGGCTACGCAACCCCGTCAGCGCCGCGATCAGTACCCACCTACCGGCTCCGTGATGCGCGGTGGCTCGCAGGAGAAGTCGTCCGGGCGAACCCACCACCAACAACGGTGGGATGGTCATCGACAACGTCAGATGCTGGAACATGAAGACGCTGAACAGGCTGTAGCCGTAGCGTTCGATCTGCAGTCCGGTCACCAGGACCAGCGCCGCGCAACCGAGCAGAAAACTCGCACTCCGCCACCGCGACCATGCGATACCTCGACCGCGGACCCGGTAGAGCCCCCAGCAGTACAGCCCGGCCATGACGACACCGGCGATCGGCAGGATCGGTAGGGGAGGAAGATCCCAGCTCAACAACGCTGCCAGCGTCGGCGGCCCTTCCGGGGGAGCAACGGCAGCGATGATCATCGGCACCCTGTCATTGCTTGTTCTTGCCTCGGATCACCAGGGTCAGGGCGATGGCACCGAGACCGAGCACAGCCAGGCCCACGATCGAGAGCAGCATCATGGTGTTCTGTTTCGGTGGCCGGTCTTCGCTGGCGGACGGATTGTTGGGATCGTAGGGCTGCGTTGCCGTGGTAGCAGGAGTCGGCGAGGTCGAGGTCGCACCGCTCTGCGACTGCTGTGCAGCGGCGTCCTGAGGGGTGGCGGTCGCCGCAACGTCGACGGAGAAACCGTACGATCCGGTGATCGGGTGCCCGTCCGCGGAGGTGACCCGGTAGCCGACGGTGTACTCCCCGTTGGGGAGTCCGTCCTCGAGCAGGACCGATACGTCGGGGCCCTCGACCGTGGCCGTTCCCTGTGCCCACTGAGTGTCGCCAGGACCCACGACGCTGATGGTCGCGAACGATTCGTTGATGTCCTGGTTGAACACCAGACCGACACCGATCGGCGCGAAGTCGAGTGTGGCATCGGCGGGCGGGTCGGAGCTGACCAGTTCGCTGTGCGCCGACGCCGGCGCCGCAGCGAACAATGCTGTCCCGCAGATCATCACGGCAATCAGCATCAGACGTTTCACGTGGGGTACTCCTCTGTATCGAGCCCGACCCAACAACTACGGGTCATAGTAGTAGGGAGGGCGGTTTAGCGGTGGGTCACTTCTGCGGCGATGGTTATTTCACCGGGTCCGGAGGATCGGATCGTTCATGGCCGGCGATGGCTTCGGTGATCACTTCCGAGGGCGCGATCGAATCCGAGTGCGGGCCACCGACGTGCTGCTCGGCGCGGATGCGTTCGACCATGTGCGGATAGTGAAGCTCGAACGCCGGCCGCTCGGAGCGGATTCGGGGCATCTCGGTGAAGTTGTGCCGCGGCGGTGGGCAACTGGTCGCCCACTCGAGGGAGTTACCGAACCCCCACGGGTCGTCGACAGTGACCACTTCGCCGTAGCGGTAGCTCTTGAAGACGTTCCAGATGAACGGCAGCGTCGAGGCTCCGAGAACGAACGATCCCACGGTCGAGACCTGGTTGAGGGTGGTGAACCCGTCGGACGGAAGATAGTCGGCGTACCGGCGCGGCATTCCTTGCGCTCCGAGCCAGTGCTGGACGAGGAAGGTGGCGTGGAATCCGAGGAACGTCATCCAGAAGTGCCACTTGCCCAGTCGTTCGTCGAGCATGCGGCCGGTCATCTTCGGAAACCAGAAGTAGATCCCCGCATAGGTCGCGAAGACGACCGTTCCGAACACGACGTAGTGGAAGTGCGCGACGACGAAGTAGGTGTCGGTGACGTTGAAATCGATGGGCGGGCTCGCCAGGAGCACTCCGGACAGCCCGCCGAAGACGAACGTGACGAGGAATCCGATGGAGAAGAGCATGGGGGATTCGAGGGTGACCTGGCCGCGCCACATGGTGCCGATCCAGTTGAAGATCTTCACCCCGGTCGGCACAGCGATGAGGAAGGTCATGAACGAGAAGAACGGCAGCAGCACGGCGCCGGTGGCATACATGTGGTGCGCCCACACCGCGATGGACAGGGCTGCGATGCCGACGGTGGCGTAGATCAGACCTTTGTACCCGAAGATGGGTTTGCGGGAGAAGACCGGGAAGATCTCCGAGACGATTCCGAAGAACGGTAGCGCGATGATGTAGACCTCGGGGTGACCGAAGAACCAGAACAGGTGCTGCCAGAGCAACGCCCCGCCGTTGGCGGGATCGAAGATGTGGGTGCCGAGTTTCCGGTCGGCGAGCAGGCCCATCAGCGCTGCGGTCAGCAGTGGGAACGCCAGCAAGATCAGGATCGAGGTCACCAGGATGTTCCAGGTGAAGATCGGCATGCGGAACATCGTCATTCCCGGTGCGCGCAGGCACACCACGGTGGTGACCATGTTGACCCCGCCCAGGATGGTGCCCAGGCCTGCGATGAGCAAGCCCACGATCCACAGGTCGGATCCGATACCGGGGGAGTAGACGGCGCTGCTCAACGGGGTGTATGCGGTCCAGCCGAAGTCGGCGGCACCGCCGGGGCTGATGAACCCGGCGGTGGTGACCAGTGCGCCGAACAGATAGAGCCAGTAGGAGAAGGCATTGAGCCGGGGGAAGGCGACATCGGGTGCGCCGATCTGCAGCGGCAAGATGTAGTTGCCGAAGCCGAAGACGATCGGGGTGGCGTAGAGCAGCAGCATGATCGTGCCGTGCATGGTGAAGAGCTGGTTGTACTGCTCGTTGGAGAGGAACTGCATTCCCGGAACGGCGAGTTCGGAGCGCATGATCAAGGCCATGAGGCCGCCGACGAGGAAGAATCCGAACGAGGTCACCAGGTACATCAATCCGATGACCTTCGGATCGGTGGTGGTGACCATCGTGTGCAGGAACGACCCCTTGCGTGCCCCGCGGGGTGGATAGGGGCGAACCGCCGGCGCAGCCGGAGGAGATGTCAGCGCCGTCATGGAACCACCTTCGAATCGCACGCGAATTACAGGACGCGTCCGACAGCCTAACTCAAATACTATGCTGCATAGTATTTGGGTGGGTCAGGTCAGTACGGCCGCACACGCTGCGGCGGAGATCGCACTGAGGGTGAGGATTGCCATGGCGGCCGGCACCACGAGCGGCAGTACGGCGGCGGCAGCGTATGCGCCGGGCACTGTCCGGGTCGGCATCTGCGCGCTCGTATCGAGGTGGCGGAGTCGTTCGGTGGTCGATTCGCCGATCAGGCCCAGTGCCCACAGTGGACGTGCAGAATGCGCCTGCGAGACCGTCGACAGTGCCGAACGTACAGTGTCGGCGCTGGTGACCGCGGCCGCGGACCGGTCCGCGGCGACCTCGACCAGAACCCGCACCGCTGCAGGTGCTGCGGCGAACAGGGGAACGCGAGGGAACGCCGCTGCCAGGATCTCGCAGATGTTGACGATGCGGTGGTGGCGCCCGCGCAGGTGGGCTCGTTCGTGTGCGATCACAGCTCGCTGTTGATCGGGATCGAGATGGGCGAGCAGGCCTTCGGTGGCCACGACGTAGCCGGGGCGACCGTCGATGCTGTAGGCCAGCGGGAGCGGGTGGTCGAGCCACATGATCGGTTCTGGTCCGGGGTCCGTGCGAGCGACGACGGCGATGACATCGCGGTGATAGTCGCGGACTTTGGACCGGGCTCGAAGCTGACGGCGAGTCGAGCGCAGGACGCGCGCCGACGCCGACGCCGCGAGGACGACCGATGCTCCGGCGACCGCTTCGCCGATCCACGGCTGGGCCGCGTGTTGCAGTGAGCCCAGACAGCGGACGGCAAGTTCGACCATGCCCTCGGCGGGCGCATGGCCGGGCCAGAGCAACACGGTCACCGCGGATCCCACGAGAAACAGCACCCCGGCGATGCTGCCGATCCATGCGGTCAAGGCGAGAGTGGGGCTCACGGTGCGGGTGAGAGAGGTCAGCGGCCGCGGCAGGGCGACGGCCGCGATGATCGCCGCGAGGAGCAACACCAGCGCGACGATCACCGGTTCACGTCCGGCAGGTTCCCCCGCAGAGCGTCGAGCTCGTCGTCGGTGACGGTTTTCGCGAAATGCATCAGCACCGCGGCCGAATCGGTACTGGTGTCGAGGATTTCGCGCAGCGCCTGCGAGGTGGCCTCCGCGCGCGACTGCACCGGGGAGTACAGGTACGCGCGTGACTGCTTGGTCCGCTCGACCCACCCCTTCTCGTGGAGATGGGTCACGACGGTCAGGATCGTGGTGTAGGCGGGGTTTCTGTCGGCCATGAGTTCACGCAGGTCGTGGACCGACTGTGGTCGGTCACATTCCCAGAGCACGTTCATCACCTCCGCTTCGAGATCACCGAGCCTTTTCATCGCCAGTTCTTCTTTCCTTGTCGTGTCAGGTGATATCGACTCCGCGTGCCGACAGCCACGCCGTCGGGTCGGACTTGGCACCGTCGGGTTGCCACACTTCGTAATGCAGGTGGGGTCCGGTGGATTGGCCTCGGTTGCCTACCGTAGCAATGAGCTCGCCGGCTTTCACGCGTTGACCGGCGGTGACGAGCGCCTGGTCTATGTGGCCGTACACCCCGATCGTGCCGTCGTCCTGACGTATACGCACCCACAGGCCGAACCCTTGCGCCGGACCTGCTTCGATGACCTCGCCGTCGGTCACCGATACGATCGGCGTCCCGATCGTGTTGGCGATGTCGAGTCCGTAATGCGTTGTCCCCCAACGTGGCCCAGAACCGGAGGTCAATGTGCCCGACACCGGCACCACCGAGAGCGGGCGCCGCGCCTCGGCATCGCGTGCAGCGCGCTCCGCCGCCCGAACTCCCCCCTCGGCGAGTTGCTCGGTCATGCGCTGCGCGACCCGGCCGACGTCGAGATCGGGCAACTGCAACACCTGCGGGGGTGAGGCAACGACCGGGCTCGGCGGCAGGACGCCGGCGGGAGGTCGATCGATACTCGCAGCGCTGAGTGCCACACTGTCCTGCGACCCGGTGTTCGGAGCCGTCGCTGCCGCGGAAAGAAAGGCACCGACCGCGACCGACGCAGCGATGGCGCGGCCACCCGGCTTCGGCACCCGGCGGCGATGAAGTCCGCGGCGAGCACTTCGCGACACGGGCTGGACTACATCGCGGTCACCCTCGCTGTGCGTCGTCTCGTCCGGACCGGCCACGTGCGCCGCCCACATCGACGCGGTAGTGTCCGCGCCCGCGGTGTCCCAGGCGTCGCTGACCGCGTGAGCAGGTCCATCCGGTGCGGGCGTCTGCGCCGAGGGCGTGCGCTCGTACTCCGGCAGAGTCTCGGAGTACCCGGCATCGGCGGGCGACTCGGTCACGAAACGCGAGGGTGCGAACTCGGCCCGTCGATGACGGGGGCGATCGGTGAGCGCCAGCGGCCTGGTGCCGACGGGCATCGACATCACGCCGCCGCGCGCCGACGCTGCGCAGTCGTCGTCGATCGGATCGGGTGTGCGGTGTCGGGCCAAGATCACAATCCTTGGTGGCTACGAGGCCGAGGCCTCGCTCGAGATAACGAAATGGTGACGGTCAGGCCACAGGTTACTACTATCAAGCATAGTTTTTCCATCCCACTCGACCCGGATTCACCCATAACGCTGGTCACGGTCCTCGGAGGACATCCCGCGGGCAACGGCGACCCTGACCGAGAACGGATTCCTCGGGTATCAGGGGTGGTCCCGCCGAGAGGACAGGCCACCGAGCATGGTGTTGTACGCCTCGAGTTCGGTATCACCTTGATCGTCGACTCGGCGATCTCGTTGCCGTGCCGCGCTCTCGTCGGCCGCCGACCACCGGACCGCGGCGAGAACCGCGGCAGCGAGCAACGGCAACTCGCCGATGCCCCACGCAAGAGTGCCGCCGCGCCGCTGGTCGGCCAGCAGGTCTGCGTTCCAATCCAGACGCAGTCCGCTGTAGAAGCTCGCTCCGAGCGCGGTCTCGAGATCGATCGTCACGACGAGGAAGAATGCGAACCCGGCCAACGCGGTGATACTCGCGAGCAACTTCGTCAGTCCCGCGATCGGTCTCGGTACCGGGTCTTCGCCGACCGTGCCCCAGAACATCACCATCCCGACGGTCAGGAACCAGCCCTTCATCACCATGTGTGCCACATGCGAGTCGGCGACGGTGTCGAACACTCCGCCGGGGTAGATCAGGTAGAAGCTGCTCAGGAACACCGTGGTGCTGACCCACGGGTGGATCGCGATCCGGGCTGCTCGGCTGTGCCATGCAGCCCGGAGCCATTCGCGCGAGCCCGGTGCGTCGGCTGCCGGCGCGGTCGGCAGGACCGAGGCGAACAAGGTGGCCGGTCGGCCGAGGACCAACAGCAACGGCACGGCGATGGCGACCGCGGTCAGTCCCGCCATGTGCACACTGAACATCGCCGGGCTGTAGAGCCCGACCCCGGACGAGGTCGCCACGAGCAGCACCGCAGTGCCCATCAACCAGCTCGCTGTCCACCGCCTCTGCCATGGCAGGCCTACCCGCCGGCGGCGCCGCACGGCCACCAGGTACAGGACGGCCGCGATCACCGCAGCGGAGCCGAACACCAGGTCGAAACGCCACTCGAACGCCAACCGCGCAGCGGTGGGCGGGCCGTCCAACACGTAGCCCAAGGCCTCTTCGTGCGCCTGAGGTAGCGAGGCGTCCTGCGGCGGGGGCGGGGGAGTGCGACCGAGTGCAACCGCCAGGCCCACTGTGGTGACGAGAACGAGGGTCTCGATCATCGACAACGTGATCAGGGATCTGCGGTTCTCGGGATTGTGAGCCAGAGCGCCGACCGTTCGTCGTCGCTGTATCCACCCGAGGGTCCCCACGATCGCCAGGGCTGCGATCTTCGCCAGTATCAGAGCGCCGTACGTCGAATCCCACAGCGACGTCACGGGTACACGCACGGCAGCGTTGACCACTCCGGAGACCGCCATGATCACGAACGCAACCAGAGCGAGCGTCGAATAGCGGCGGGTCGCGACGGCAAGGTGTCCACCCCCGCGCAGCGCATGAGCGAGAAGTGCGAGGAGTCCGCCCACCCACAGAGCGGCAGCGAGGATGTGCAGAATCAACGAGTTCGTCGCGATGTCGTGATTGCCGCCGGTCGAGGAATGGCCGGTGACCGCGCGCGGGATCAACGCGAGCATCGACAGGGCGAACAAGGCGGGGGTCCACCGATGCCGCAACACCGCCGCGCATGCTGCGGCGGTGATCGCCGCGACCGCAGAGGTGATGGCCCATGCAGTGGAGGCCTCGACATCGCCGATCGCACCGAGGAACTGCACCGGTTGCGCCGCAACGGATCCGACAGGTTGACCCGACGCGTCCGAGAGCGTCAGCGGCACCAACGCCGCCGCGCACACCGCCCACACTGCGGAGGCCTTCGCCGCGGTGCGGACGGCGATGTACCCGTCGATGGCGAGCACACCCGACATTTGGGGAGGAACGAGGAACGCTGCGAGAAGCAACGACCCCACCGCCACGACCGCGGCTACCTCTCCGAGCGCGGTCAGCGCCGGAATACCGTAGGTCGTGATCGGTCCCGGATCGGGAAGCCCGAGCAGAATCAGCGCCTGCGACGTCGACAACGCCGCGAGCACAGCGGCCACCACTGCCGCGATCGCGGCCCACAGCAGCATCACCTGCGAACCGGAGCGTCGATTCACCGGACCGCGGGTCGAGAGTGCGGCTTCGGTGGCCATGTCGTCGGTGGCCATGACGCGGCACCCCTTACGTGGATGATGTGTGGCGGGAAAACTGTCGGCCGGCAATATCGGCACGGCTGCGCCACCAAGTCGCGCAACCGAGATCGAACTACTACGAATCATAGTTCTGCGCCGACGCAGTGCGGCCGCGCGGGCAGCAGCTTCCAGCGAACACGACACTTGCATATATGCGCATATCGCAATATGTTGTGTTCCTGCTATCGAACCACGCCGAGAAGGGGTACCCACGATGGGACACGGACATGGCCACGGGATAGAGCCGGGATCGCCGGCGAGCGCATCCGGTAAGCACCTCGGGCGACTGTGGATCGCTGTCGGTCTCGGGGCGGTTACGTTGGTGACGCAGGTGGTAGTGGGTCTGTCCACCTCGTCGCTGGCGTTGTTGTCCGATTCCGCGCACGTGTTCACCGACGTGTTCGGGGTCTTGATGGCGATCGTGGCAATCACACTCGCACAGCGGCAGTCTCGCAAGACCGGCCGCACGTTCGGACTGTATCGAGCCGAAGTGTTCGCGGCTCTGTTCAATGCAGTGCTGCTCTTCGGTGTCGCTGGGTGGATTCTCTACGAAGCCGCGCAACGCATCACGAACCCACCGGAGGTGCCCGGGATTCCGGTCATGTTGGTGGCACTGCTCGGTCTGGCCATGAACCTCATCGCGTTCCTCCTTCTGCGTAGTGGTGCGAAAGAGAGCCTCAATGTTCGGGGTGCGTATCTGGAGGTGATGGCGGACATGCTCGGCTCGATCGGAGTGCTCGTCAGCGGACTGGTCACCGTCGTGTTCGGGTGGCGGTACGCCGACCCGGTCATCGCGGTCGCCATCGGGTTGTTCGTTTTGCCGCGTGCATTCACTCTGGGGCGTCATGCCGTACGAATTCTGCTGCAACACGCTCCGTCGGGCATCGATGTCGCCGCCGTGGAAAAGGCCCTGACCGGTGTCGACGATGTCGAAGAGGTACACGATCTGCACATCTGGACACTGACGTCGGGGATGGAGGTCGCTTCGGCGCATCTGACGGTCGCCCCGGAGGCCGAGACACCCCGGGTGCTCGCTGCAGCGCAGCAGGTTCTCCGCGACGAGTTCGGTCTCGAGCACGCCACTGTGCAGGTCGAACCCCAGGAAGGCGAAGGCCGTTGCCGAGAGGTCAATTGGTAGGCAGGTCTCGACCCGGTGCGAGATCGGCACGCCGTGCTGTCGTCGACACGGCAGCGATGTACCGGAACCGGCACCAGTCGGGTGGGGGCACAGAGTGGGTCCTCGATTGCCGCACATCGGCCCGGTCGACACCGTTCACCCCGAACCCGTCCACCTCGCATGTTCGGCCGCCCGGTGATGGATCAGTCGACTGTGAGGGTATCTACGGTTCTGGTCACGGCGCGGTTCGGCAGTGGCTCGGTAGCGGGGCTGCGCACGACCACCCCGTCGGTGATCGAGAAGGCACTGTTGTGGCAGGGGCACTCGATCGTGCCGTTGCGGACTCGGTTCACTGTGCACCCTTGGTGAGAACAGATAGCCGAGAAGGCCCGGAAGGTACCGGGTTCCGGTTGGGTGACGACGACCTGCCGGTCGGCGAGCACGATTCCACCGCCGACAGGAACATCGTTCACCGACAAGGTGATGGGACCGTCGGAAGCGGTGTCCTCACCGGACGGGGCTTCGCCGACGCTGCATCCGGCGGCAGCCAGGCACGCTGTAGCGCAGCTCGTAGCGAGAAAAATACGGCGCGGTAGCGCCGGGATGTTGTCGCTCATGCAGCAGGTTCCCCTCGGTGCGCCTCGGTGCGCCTCGGTGAGCGAGAGGCGACGATCGCTTGTCGGTGGTTGTGGTCGAATATGTTTCGAGCCGTTCCGGTGTCGATCACTCTCACTGTTCGAGCGAATCAGCATGATTGTCCTGTCGCGAATGTGTCTGCACTGCAGGGCATTCGATTCGAGCACCGAGGTATCTCATGCAAGTTCACGATTCGGCGCTGTCGGGCACTGCGGGCCGAGGGGTAATCTTTGTGGCCTCTCGCGTGAACAGTGCCGCCCCGATCATCAGCACCACCCCGCAGGTGATGTAGATGTCGGCGAGGTTGAATGTCGGCCACCAACCGGTGTGAAAGTAATCGGTGACCGCGCCGTCGAGGAGCCGGTCGAGGACATTCGAGAGTGCACCGGCGAGGACCAACGACAGCGCTGCCGTGGTGACCGGACCCGCGTGAGGCGCGGTACGCCACCCGTAGATCGCCAACCCGGTGGTGATCGACGCCGTCACGGCGACGACGACCCACACGGGCAGAGAATCACCCAGGCTGAACGCCATTCCGCGATTGAAGGCCAGTCGCAGCTCGAGTATCCGCAGCGGAATCGTCGAGCCGGGCAACGCCGCCTGCGCCCAGTAGTCGACCAGTAGAGCGGCAGCGACCAGAGCCAGGACAAGGGCGGTTGCGGCGGCGCGGAGCCGAGCGGTGGCGATGGGGGAGCGGGTCACTGGTCCTCGTTCTCGGGTGTACACCGTGCGTACGTCCGGGTGCACCGCAGACGGTGCAGGTGACCCCGGATTTGCCAACACTTGAAATACTATGCACCATAGTAGTTGATGAATACCGTCGATTTCTCCGCCACCCGATGCGTCGTGTCGCCGTGAGGGCGGCGGCACCCTCGTCATGAGGGCGATGCCCGATGCCGAACCCGGGCCCGGACCGTCCTGCGTCGACCGAGGTCGAGTGTGGCGGCTGTATCGGACAAGTCGAGGTGAAGGGCCCCGAACCTGGGCACGTCTGACCGCAGCGGCAACTTCGGGGCTGGCGATGTACGCCACGTTCCCGCCCCTAGATCTGTGGTTTCTCGCTCCGGTAGCAATTGCAATGCTGCTGTTGGCTGTGTGCGGGCGAGGGGCGCGTGCGGGGGCCGGCTACGGCTTCGTTGCCGGCTCGGCGTTCTTCGTGCCTCTGCTGCCGTGGGTGGGGGAGTATGTCGGATCGGTGCCGTGGCTGGCGCTGGCTGTCGTTCAAGCCCTCTTCGTGGCGATGTTCGGCGCAGTGGCGGATCGGATGTCGCGACTGCCGTGGGGGCCGGTCTGGGTGGCGAGCGCCTGGGTGGCGATTGAAGCGGCACGATCTCGGATCCCGTTCGGCGGATTCCCCTGGGGCCGCATCGCATTCGGTCAATCCGACGGTCCGCTGCTGCCTCTGGCTGCGTTGATCGGCGCGCCGGGGTTGTCGTTCGTCGTGGTGCTGATCGGGTCCGCTCTGGCCGGTGCCATCGCTTCCGATCGCATCACCCGCAGAACTGCAGCAGCGTCGTGCATCGGTGCGGCCACTGCTGTAGGGGCGCTCACGGTGGTGGCCCCACTGTTCGCTCCGCCGCCGCAGGACAGGGTCACCGTCGCCTTGGTGCAAGGCAACGTGCCGCGGCTCGGTCTCGACTTCAACGCCCAACGACGAGCAGTGCTCGACAACCACGTTCAGCGCACCATCGAGCTCGCCGACGACATCGACTCCGGCCGCGTACGCGCACCCGATCTGGTCATCTGGCCGGAGAACTCCTCCGACATCGATCCCCTGCGCAACCCCGATGCCGCCGCACGAATCGACGCCGCAGCCCGCGCCGTCGGTGTGCCCATTCTCGTCGGCACAGTACTACGCCAGGGCGACGGCACCACGAGCAACACCTCGATCGTGTGGGATCCCGCCACCGGGCCCGGACAGATGCACGACAAGCGGCAACTGGTGCCGTTCGGGGAGTACCTGCCGCTCCGCACGATCGTCACCGCACTCTCTCCCTACGCCGCCCAAGCAGGACGCTTCGTTCCGGGTCAGGGTGACGGTGTCGTCGACGTCGCCGGAGTGCCCGTGGCGGTGGCCACCTGCTACGAGGTCGCCTTCGACTCGTTGCTCACCGACTCCGTTCGCGCCGGTGCCCAGCTGATCGCAGTGCCCACCAACAACGCCACCTTCGGTCGGACGAACATGACCTATCAACAACTCGCCATGTCGCGGGTACGAGCGGTCGAACACGGGCGCAGCGTCGTCGTTTCGGCCACCAGCGGAGTCAGCGCCGTCATCGATGCACGCGGGGAGGTCGTCGAGCGCACGGAGCTGTTCACCCCCGCAGCTGTCGTCACCGAGGTCTCGCTGAGTACCACGCTCACCCCGGCGACGATCACCGGCAGCGTTCCGGAATGGATTGCCGCCACCGGCGTTGTTGCGGCACTGGCGTTCTCGCTGCTGCGCCGACCACGCTCCACCACACCGAACCCCCAAACTACTATGTCGCGTAGTATTTAGATGGTGGTCGGTGAAGGGCGTGCGGAGATGACGATCGACGAACACCCCCGTGCCCACTCGCCGGGACTGGTGCGCAGAACAGTGGCGATGCTGCGCAACCGGTGGCGACAACTGACGTCGATGCGTACAGCGCTGGTGCTGCTGTTCCTCCTCGCCGCCGCAGCAATCCCCGGCGCTTTGCTGCCGCAGCGCAATCTCAATACCCAGGCCGTCGATGCCTACATCGCCGCGCGCCCGGCTCTCGGGCCGGTGATGGACACGCTGGAACTGTTCGACGTGTTCGCAAGTTCCTGGTTCACCGCGATCTACGTCCTGCTGTTCGTGTCCCTGATCGGCTGTCTGACTCCCCGGTTGATCGAGCACGGCAAAGCTCTTCGCGCACAACCTGTTCGAGTGCCTCGAAACCTCACCCGACTACCGTTGCATCATTCGGGCACCCTCGCCGGCGACCCCGAGAAGGTGATCGCCGACATCGCGCCGCACTTGAAAGGGTGGCGCACCGTCGTTCGACCCGAGCCCGATGGCGCACTGACTCTCTCGGCCGAGAAGGGCTACACCCGCGAAGCCGGGAACTTGCTCTTCCACTTCTCGCTGATCGGCCTGCTCGCCGCTATCGCCATCGGCAAACTGTTCGGCTACGAAGGCTCGGTCATCGTCATCGCCGACAACGGACCCGGTTTCTGCAACACCTCTCCCGCCGTCTACGACTCCTTCCGCGCCGGCAACAGCACCGACGGCACCGGACTCGAGCCGTTCTGTATCCGGGTCAAGGACTTCACCGCCGACTACCTCGAGAACGGTCAGGCCGAGATGTTCACCTCGAACATCTCCTACCAGAGCGCCGACGACATCGCCGCCGACACCTGGCGCGACTATCAACTCAAAGTCAACGAACCCCTCCGGCTCGGCGACGAACGCATATACCTCACCGGACACGGCTACGCCCCCGAATTCACCGTCACCTTCCCCGACGGCCAGACCCGCACCGAAGCCCTGCAGTTCCGCCCCGACGACGCCACCACGTTCCTCAGCAGCGGCGCGCTGCGATTCGACCCACCCGGGGGGACCTACGCCACCGCCGACGAACGCCGCCGAGGCCAGATCGCCATCGAAGGACTCTTCGCGCCCACCGCGCAATTCAACGGAAATCTGCTCTCCTCCCGCTTCCCGGAATTGGTCGATCCCGCTGTGGCAGTGGACATCTACAAGGGCGACACCGGTCTCGACACCGGCATCCCGCAGTCGATCTTCTCCCTGGACCAGGAGATGATCAACCAGGGCCGGCTGGTCAAGCAGGACCGGGTCAACCTGCGGCCCGGAGAATCGACAACCCTCTCCGACGGCACCCTCGTCCGGTTCGACGGTGCCAAGGAATTCGCGAATCTCCAGGTCGGATACGACCCCGCGCAGCGGTGGGTCCTCGTGTTCGCGGTCACGATGATGACCGGACTGCTGGTGTCCCTGGTCATCACACGCCGGCGCGTCTGGTTCCGGGCCCACCTTGGCGAACACGGACTCTCGCGAGTGGACATGGGCGGCCTGGCTCGCACCGATCACGCCGGCTGGGGACCCGAATTCCAGACCCTCCGGTCACAGATCTGGCCGCAGACAACCCCGAGCGACTCCGAGACCCACGACAGAGAAACGGTGTAGCACCATGCCGATCGACGACACCCTCGCCCGCTGGAGCGACATCAGCTTCGAGACCGCCTTCGTGGTCTATCTCCTCGCAGCAATCGCATTCCTCGGCCAGCTCGCGTCGACCCGTAGCGCGGAGCTGCACAATATGGAGCGACTGCGCACGCGGGTGATCGCAGTGACATCGACGACGCCCGGACGCATTCCCGACGCACCCCGGCGGGTTCCGTCCGAACGCATGGGCCGTACCGGACTCGGGCTGGTGATGGTGGCGCTGACGTTGCATATCGGGTCGATCGTCCTGCGCGGGATCGCCACTGGCCGCCCGCCGTGGGGCAACATGTACGAATTCGTCTCCGTCACCTGCGCGGCCGGCATACTTGCCGGACTGATCGTGCTGCGCTCCAAGCAACTGCGCACACTGTGGTTGTTCGTCCTGGTGCCGACGTTGATCCTCCTGTTCGTCGCCGGCACCGTGCTGTACGCCGACGCAGCACCGGTGGTACCGGCACTGCAGTCGTACTGGCTGCCGGTGCACGTCTCGATCGTCTCGCTCGGCAGCGGGGTGTTCTTGATCTCCGGGGTTGCGAGCGCGCTGTTCCTGATCCGCATGAAGCATCCCGAGGCCTCGGGGAGCAGAATGAGCCGAATCGTCGCCCGTCTGCCTTCCGCGCAGACACTGGACATCCTGGCGTACAAGACCACGATCTTCGCATTTCCACTCTTCGGCGTCGGCGTCATCCTCGGTGCCATTTGGGCCGAAGCCGCATGGGGCCGATTCTGGGGCTGGGACCCGAAAGAAACGGTCTCCTTCATCACCTGGATCGTCTACGCCTCCTACCTGCACGCCCGCGCCACCAGCGGATGGCGCAACACCCGCGCAGCATGGATCAACATCGCCGGATTCGTGGCGATGCTGTTCAACCTGTTCATCATCAACATGGTCGTCTCCGGCCTGCACTCCTACGCAGGCCTGAACTGATGACTCCCGCTACGTGCCCCCCAGCGCGTCCGCAAGGTCCTGCGGAATGGGCATCGGCGACATCAGTCCCGCCTCGACCCGGCCGGTGTTACCGGCCGGGTATCGCCCCGACCACGATCCTGGAGCAGCGACCACGATCCGAATCAACTGGCCCCAGGATTCGCGCCGATCATGTTCTGTCACCGCAGCTTTCAACATCGCGGCGTGGTTGCGAGTATGCAACCACGGATAGGGCTGCGAGAGGATGTGTGCTCGTTCGAGGTGGTACCAGCGCACCTCTGTTGTCGATGCCCCTGCTGCTGCGGTCATTTCGATCTCGTAGAGCCTGCGTGCAGTTCGATCACCTCTCACAGGTCTCTACCGCTGTCCGCGGAAGAGTTCGCCGTGCGCGGGGGTCGATGTGCAGCAGGTACATCCATCCGAGCACCCGGAGCTGCCATCGTCTGCTCCGATCGCCGATGGTGACGTTGTGGTGGTGGAGGCCAGTGGGTTCCCAGATGCGAGAGGTGCGGTGTTCCTCGGCGTCGGAGCCGGAGCGCAGCAGGCATCCTCGAAGGCCGCTGCGGGTGCGATCGTGACGTTGAGGGCACCGGACGCCGCGGGCGGGGGCACGAAACCGTCCAAGGGGGTGGTGCGGGCGGCGCGAATCGCATTGGCTATGACCAGGACTTCGGCGAGTTCGTGGACGAGCACCACGGTGGCCAAGCCCAGGACACCGGTAGCAGCCAGTGGGACGAGCACGCCGATGATGGCAATCGACAAGGCGATGTTCTCGATCATGATGCGCCGGGCGCGTCGAGCGTGGGCCAGCACCTGCGGTAGATGCCGGAGGTCCTCACCCATGAGGGCAACATCGGCGGTCTCGATGGCAACGTCGGTTCCCATCGCGCCCATGGCGATCCCGACATCTGCGGTCGCCAAGGCAGGAGCGTCGTTGATGCCGTCGCCGACCATGGCAATCTTGCGTCCGGCCGCGATGTCGGTCAGCAGGGCCGCTTTGTCCTCGGGCAGTAGTTCGGCGTGGACGGCGGTGATGCCCGCCTGGGTCGCCAGGGCCTGCGCAGTGAGCGCGTTGTCGCCGGTGAGCATCGCAGTGTCGATACCGAGCGCGGTGAGTTGGCGGACAGCCTCGGCGGCCTCGGGCCGCAGTTCGTCGCGGACGGCGATCGCAGCGATCAGAACTCCGGCGCGTTCGACGAGAACGACTGTGGCACCGCTGCTTTGGAGACGAGCGACGTCGGCGTGGAACTCCTCGGAGCTGGGGTGTGTGTCGAACCAGCTCGGTTTCCCGAGCCTGATCGGGGCTCCGTCGAGGGTGCCGGTCAGGCCGTGCCCGGCGATGGCAGTGACATCATCGGCTGCCGCGACGGTTGATACGGAGGCCAGTACGGCGCGGGCGAGTGGATGCTCGCTGCGCGCTTCGAGCGCAGCAGCAACGGCCAGCGCGTCGTCGCGGCTGATTCCCGCAGCGGTGACGACGTCGACGACCTCCGGTCGTCCTGCGGTGAGGGTGCCGGTCTTGTCCAAGGCGACGACGCGAATGCGGCCCAGCTCTTCCACTGCTGCACCGCCTTTGATCAATGCCCCGTTGCGGCTCGCAGCCCCGATCGCCGCCACCACCGACAGCGGCACCGAGATGGCCAACGCGCACGGTGATGCCGCGACCAGGACCACCAGTGCGCGTTCGAGCCACAACATGGGGTCACCGAGCACCGCACCGACGCCAGCGACGAGTACGGCGAGAATCATGATCGAGGGCACGAGCGGACGTGCGATACGGTCCGCCAGCCGTTGGCCGGCCCCTTTGCGGTCCTGGGCCTGTTCGACGATGCGGACGATGCGAGCAAGCGAACTCTCCGATGCCGGCGCGGTGACGGTGACCTCGATGGCCCCGCCGCCGTTGATGGCACCGGCATGCACCTCGTCACCGACACCGGCTTCGATGGGCACGGACTCGCCGGTGATCGCAGACACGTCCAGATTCGTCGAACCGCGAGCGATGGTGCCGTCCGTGGCAGCTCGCTCACCCGGCCGCAGCACCATGATGTCCCCGATCACGACCTCGTCGGGGGACAGGGCCTGCTCGGTTCCACCGCGCAGGACAGATACCGTCGGCGGCACCAACGACAGGAGTGCGCGCAGTCCGCGGCGGGTCTTGGTGACCGCGTATTCCTCGAGTCCCTCGGCGACGGAGAACAAGATACCGAGCATCGCGGCCTCGGGGATCTGGCCCAATGCGATGGCACCGAGGAGCGCGATCGTCATCAGCGTGCCGACACCGATGCGTCCGTGTCGCAGATTTCTCACCGTCGCGGGAACGAAGGTGACGGCGGCGATCGCGGCAGCGATCAGAGCGCCGACGGTCGCAACCGCATCGGCACCCGTTCGACCGAGCAACCACGATGCGCCCAGGATGATCGCGGCGGCCGACGCGAGTTGCAGCTCGCGGACCTGCCACAACCTCGGGAGTGCATCGGTCGGAGCCGGACCTCCCGTGCCCGCACCGTCAGCAGTGGATTCGGTGGTCGGCGCTGCCGGGGTAGGTCCGCAGCACGCGTCAACCATGATCTACCCCGGTGAGATCAGTGGCGGTCGAGGCGGTGGGCAGTACCTCGGTCAGTGTCGCGAGCAGTCGGGTGCCGCGGTCGGTGAGCGCATACATGACCAACTTTCCCTCTCTGTTCGATGTGACGGCGTCCGCGGCTTTGAGTTTGCGGAGATGGTGGGAGACCAGCTTCTGGCTCTGTCCCACGATCCACGCGATGTCGCAGCCGCACATCTGCCCGCCGGCGTTCAACGCGAGCGCGATGGTCAGTCGGGTGGGGTCGCCGAATGCTCGGGCAGCGTCGGCGACGGGTTCGATATCGCCGAGCGCGGGCAGAGTAGCGCGAACCCTCTCGGCGTGAGGGAGGTCCATACACAACAGATCGCACGAGTCCAGAGGTTCCAAGGCCATGGTCACAATCTAACAATCATGCGATCGTTAGGGAAGGGCTTTGGTCAACGTTCGTACGATTGTTAGTGTCATAACGAGTCGAAACGCCCATATCGGGCCCATTGATCAGTCCGAACGAATCGAGAAGGTAGTTGTATGAGCCGAGCGTTGAAGATTTCCTTGTCCCTGGTGATCGTGTTCGCCGCCGCGTTGGCTGTATTTCTGATGGTGGATCGATCGGGGTCCCCCGATGCTGCCGCCGCCGAGCAGGCCGCGACCGACCCTGCCTCGATTGCGGTGCGCGAGAACAGTCATCGGTTGAACTCGGTGCCCGACGGCCGGGTCACGTTCGTGGAGTTCCTCGACTTCGAGTGCGAGGCCTGCCGATCGGCCTACCCGGCGATCGAGCAATTGCGTGAAGAGTACGGCGACCGGGTGAGCTTCGTGGCCCGCTACTTTCCCATCGCCTCCCACTTCAATGCCGAACGAGCCGCACGCGCAGTCGAAGCCGCGGCCCAGCAGGGCGGATTCGAGGCCATGTATCAACGCATGTACGAAACGCAGGCGCAGTGGGGCGAACAGCAGGTTCCGCAGGACGAGTTGTTCCGCAGCTTCGCCGTCGAGCAAGGGCTCGACATGAGCGCCTTCGATGCCGCCTACACCGACCCTGCGACGCTCGCGCGCATCGAGGCCGACGTCGCGGACGGGATCGCGCTCGGCGTGCAGGGCACACCGACGTTCTTCCTCAACGGCACCAAGATCGAACCCACCACGTACGGAGACCTCGCCGATGCCCTCGACGCTGCACTCGGCTGACCCCGCAGCCGCTCTCACCCGACGCAGCGGACCGTTCGCTCGAAGCCTGCCCTGGCTGCTGTTGGTGGGCGGCCTGATCGGACTGACCGCCGCGTTCGTGCTCACAGTGGAGAAGTTCGCTCTGGCGCTCGATCCCGCCTACGCCCCGACCTGCAGCATCAACCCGGTGCTCAACTGCGGATCGGTGATGGACACCCCGCAGGCGTCTGCGTTCGGATTTCCCAATTCCCTTCTCGGGATCGCAGGCTTCGCCGTCGTGGCGGCAGTGGGTGCCGGCCTTCTCGCCGGTGCGGTGTTCGCACAGTGGTTCTGGGGTGCGATGCAGGTCGGTGTCACTGCTGCCGCAGTCTTCGTGCACTGGCTGATCGCGCAGAGCCTGTACGACATCGGCGCCCTGTGCCCGTACTGCATGGCGGTGTGGGCGGTCACCGTACCGATCTTCTGGTACGTCACGCTGCGCAACCTCGACCGCGGGGCTCCGAGTGCGGGCCGGCGGCAGTGGGTGGGAGTGTTGATGCGCAATCACTCGATTCCACTGACCGTGTGGTACCTGACGGTGATTGCTCTTATCGCACAGCGCTTCTGGTCGTATTGGTCGACACTGCTATGACCGGCGACATGTGTTCGCCTCGTGCGCGGTGCCCGCGGTGCGGACAGTCGAAGCGATGAGAGGCAGCGGAACGGTGGTGATGCTCGTGCTTATGGTCGCAATGATCGCGGCACTGTGGCCACGATCCGGTGGCATCGAGCGCGGCCCGTCAGAGGCCATCGCCGACAATGCCGCGCCGGTCGTATCCGAACCCGCACGGTCCCGCCCACCAGGTGACGCGGCACGAGCAACAGCGCTACCGCTGTGTCCGCCGCCGGTACCGCGCGAAGGCGGTCCGCTGGCGGGAGTGATAGCGCGCTGCATCGGCAGCGACAGCGACAGCGATGCCGATCTCGCCGACGTTCTCGGCAGTGAGGTGACGTTGATCAACCTGTGGGCATCCTGGTGCGGCCCGTGCCGCACCGAGATGCCCGTAGTCGATGCCTACGCCGCAGAACCCGACGCGATCCCAGTCATCGGAATCAACGTCGAGGACCGGCCCGCGGACGCGGCCGCGCTGGTCACGCAACTGGGCGTCCGCTATCCGAACTACATCGACGGCGGCAGCGTCCTGGACGCGCTCTCGGCACCGCCGGTCCTTCCCTTGAGCTTTCTCCTCCGCCCGGACGGAACGATCGAGCGCGTCACCGACCCGACGGTGTTCGAGATGACAGACCAGATCCGCACTGCAGTAAAGGATTTCACCTCATGACACGTCTCCCACCAGTGTGGGTCGGTGCGCGCCGTCAAGGCACCACGCCCACCGCGGCAATCGGATCGATTCTTGCCGTCGTACTACTGATCTCCGGATGCTCCGACGGCGCACAGGCTGCATCCACGGGAGGTAGCTTCGACTTCGTCGCCCCCGGCGGTCGAACCGACATCGTCTACGATCCCCCCGAAACACGCGGTACCATAGGCGAACTCGCCGGCCCCGATCTGATGGAGGAAGGCAAGACGACCGCTCTGTCGGACTACGACGGCAAGGTGGTGGTGATCAATCTCTGGGGTCAGTGGTGTGGCCCCTGCCGCGGCGAAGCCGACGACCTCGAAGAGGTCTACGAGACCACCCGCGAGCGCGGCGTGCAGTTCCTCGGTCTCAACGTCAGAGATCCACAGAAGGACAAAGCGCAGGACTTCGTCGTCGACAACGACGTCTCCTACCCCTCGATCTACGACCCTTCGATGCGGACACTGGTCGCCCTCGGCGGGAACTACCCGACCAGCGTGATCCCCTCGACGCTGGTACTCGACCGTCAGCACCGCGTGGCCGCGGTCTTCATGCGCGCCCTGCTCACCGACGATCTCCTTCCCGTCGTCGAACGGATAGCCGCGGAATGACGACTCTTCTCGCCCAGGACATCGGGTCGGCCTTCCAGAACGCGGCATCGAGCGGGCCACTGCTGCTCGCGATCGCGGCATGCACGCTCGCCGGGTTGGTCTCGTTCGCCTCACCCTGCGTGGTGCCGCTGGTGCCGGGATACCTGTCCTACCTGGCAGGAATCGCCGGTGCCGACGCCCAATCAGCCGATACCCGATCGCCCGGCACCTCGACCATCGGCACCTCGTCGACGGAGCTGGCGAATCGCTGGCGTGTGGCCGGCGCAGCGTCGTTGTTCGTTGCCGGGTTCACGATCGTCTTCGTCCTCGCCACAGCCTCGATCTTCGGAGTCATCGGCACCTTGCGCATCAACGAGCAAGTACTCCAACGAGTCGGCGGCGTCATCACGATCATCATGGGTGCGGCGTTCATCGGATTGATACCCGTTCTGCAACGCGACACCCGATTCGCACCTCAGCAGATCTCGTCCCTCGCTGGAGCGCCGCTGCTCGGCGGTGTGTTCGCGCTCGGCTGGACACCGTGTCTGGGTCCCACCCTCGCCGGCGTTCTGTCTGTTGCGGCAGGAACCGAAGGTGCAACCGCAGCTCGCGGGGTCACTCTCATCGTCGCGTACTGCATGGGGCTCGGCCTACCGTTCGTCGTCCTCGCGTTCGGTTCGAGTTCGGCGATGCGCGGGGTGGGGTGGCTTCGGAGGAACTCACAGAAGATCAAGGTCGCGGGCGGTGTCATCATGATCGCCGTCGGCATCGCTCTGCTGACCGGAGTATGGGGATTGTTCATCGCCTGGATCCGCAACGAATTCGTCAGTGCAGTGATCCTGCCCATCTGATCGAGATGTCGCCGAACCACCACGCCGCATTGCATTGTTCGGGTAGCCGAACTATATTTTCAGGGTCCTGACATACTGTTGGTGCCGGAGGGTGTGGTCATGTCTGTGCTGCAGCGCCGATCGTCTCGGCCGCCCTCGAGGTTTCGGTCGGGCCTCGTTCTGCTCGGACCCGCTTTCGTCGCAGCGATCGCCTACGTCGACCCCGGCAATGTCGCCTCCAACGTCAGCGCCGGGGCGCAGTTCGGATACCTGCTGGTCTGGGTGATCGTTGCCGCGAACGTGATGGCCGGTCTCGTCCAGTTCCTCTCCGCCAAACTCGGCATCGTCACCGGAATGACACTGCCCGAAGTCGTTCGCGAGAAGTCGAGCAGGACTGTGCGACTGGCATATTGGGGGCAAGCAGAAGTGGTCGCCATGGCGACCGACCTCGCCGAAATCGTCGGCGGTGCGATCGCCCTCTACCTGCTCTTCGACCTGCCGCTCCTGATCGGCGGCCTCATCACCGGGGCCGTATCGATGATCTTGCTGATGGTCCAGGATCGCCGGGGCCAACGGCCCTTCGAGTTCGTGATTCTCGGGCTACTCGGTGTCATCGCCGTCGGATTTCTTGCCAGCGTCGTCGTGGAACCGCCATCGTTCACCGAGGCCGCGGCCGGTCTGATTCCGCGGTTCGACGGCGCGGAAAGCGTGTTGATCGCCGCCGCGATGCTCGGTGCGACGATCATGCCGCACGCGGTGTACCTGCACTCCGGTTTAGCACGTGACCGGCACGGACACCCCGAGGCAGGGCCTGTCCGTCAGCGGTTGTTGCGGATCACCCGGATCGATGTCGGGTTGGCGATGCTGCTGGCCGGTGCAGTGAACATGTCGATGCTGCTGTTGGCGGCATCGACATTGGGGGGCCGCGAGGGCGTCGATTCCATCGAAGGAGCCCACGCAGCAGTAGGGGACACTCTGGGGCCGGTGGTAGCACTGCTGTTCGCGGTGGGCCTGCTGGCCTCGGGCCTTGCATCGACATCGGTCGGGGCGTACGCCGGCGCGATGATCATGGATGGGCTACTACGTAAGCGCATTCCGATTCTGGTGCGACGACTGGTGACACTTGTTCCCGCACTGGCAATTCTGGCAGCAGGAGTCGACCCCAGTCGGGCACTGGTCGTCTCGCAGGTCGTGCTGTCGTTCGGTATTCCGTTTGCGTTGATTCCCTTGGTGCGGTTCACCTCGGACCGCATCCTGATGGGCGGCGATGTCAATCACCGGATCACGGCATACGCGGCATGGCTCATCGCGGGAATCGTCGTCGCACTCAACATTGCACTGATCTATCTGACCGTGGCCTGACTGCGCGCGGGTGGACGTGTCGAGCATGCGCTTATTTCACACGCGTAGCGCATCGACGGGCGTCCGGGTCATCGAGTTTCTGCTCGAGGGTGGGGTCAGGGTGCGCCGTTGCTTGCCGTGGCGGGCTCGTGTTGGCTTTTTTCATTGGTATGGAAAGTGATCAGATTGCCGTCGGTGTCGACAGTTGCGAACTCCGTCGTTCCCCAGTCCGTCGAGACGGGACGACCCGCGTCTGCGGGATGGAGAACTCCCGCGCGGGACATCTCGGCGTAAAGGTCGTTGATCTCGTCCACGGCGATGCGGCAGCTGGCTGTGCCGGCAAGGAACGTCTCGGCTCCGCTGCATACCGGCCATGCCGCAGGGTCTGAACGGGTATTCCAGCTGTCGTCGTCGGCGGCCCACAAGTGGATCTCGACGTCGTCGCGGGTAAGCCTCGCGAAAGTCGGGTCGGTGTACCGGGTCGTGAAGCCGAACGCGCGGACGTATATCTCTACAGCGGTGTCGATGTCTCGTACCGGCAGCGCAGGTACCACTTTCGACATGCTCATAGGCAACACTAACGCCGACGGGCCGGAGGAGAGGAGCCGAACCCACCTCAATTGCTGGCGCTCAGTGCATTCGACTTCTGACACAGTGAACGCGACTCCTGAAACTGACAGGATTACCCATGTCAGTTTCAGAAGTGGGCGTCATAAATTCCTGGGGTTTTACCTCCGATTGCAGTCGTCTTCTGACATTCTGAGTGCAGAAGTGGACTGCACAATCGGTCGGTCACGCAGGCCGGGCGTTCGGAG